>Ga0068860_100004034_pt1 | contig 15078 bp, 15 predicted proteins | sample KBSSwiS32_FD_66597 | JGI IMG/M metagenome (GOLD analysis project Ga0068860, IMG submission 66597) | Switchgrass rhizosphere microbial communities from Kellogg Biological Station, Michigan, USA - KBS Switchgrass S3-2 | ecosystem: Host-associated > Plants > Roots > Rhizosphere > Soil ... | reverse complement strand
CGACCGCGACGCCCGAGTACCGAAGCCCCTTCATGGTGCTTCACGAGAACGTGAAGACGGCCGGCATGATCGTCGTCACCACCGACAAGGGTCTGTGCGGCGGCCTCAACACCAACGTGCTGCGGCTCGTGTTGCAGCAGCACAAGGAGTGGATCGCCAAGGGCCTCGAAGTCGACTATGTGGCCATCGGCAGCAAGGGCCTGGGCTTTCTCAATCGGATGGGCGGCAACGTCGTCTCGAGCGTCGTGCAGCTGGGCGACCGGCCGCGGCTCGACAGGATCGTCGGCCCGGTGAAAGTGCTGTTCGACCGCTATGCCGAAGGAACGATCGACGAGGTCCACATCTATTTCACCAACTTCGTCAACACGATGAGGCAGACTCCGCGGTCCGCCACGATGGTGCCGATCCCAGAGGAATTCCTGACCGTCGAAGGCGAGACGCGCAAGGCCGAAACGGCCAGCGGGCCGTGGGACTACATCTACGAGCCCGACGCCAAGCAGCTTCTCGACGGCGTGCTGCGCCGTTACGCCGAAGCGATCGTCTTCCAGATGGTCAACGAGAACATGGCGTCCGAGCAATCGGCGCGGATGGTGGCGATGAAGGCCGCTTCCGACAACGCGGCCACGATCATCGACGAGCTGCAACTCATCTACAACAAGTCGCGGCAGGCGGCGATCACCAAGGAATTGGCAGAGATCGTCGGCGGCGCGGCGGCGGTATAGCCGCGGCGCGGGACGATCGGGCGAGACTAACGTGAAAGAAATGAACGTTACGGCGAGACCACATCTTCCAGCCGCTGCGGTTTGATCAGGCATTCGGTAACTTCGAGGAAACCAGCATGAACCAGGGAACCATCGTCCAGTGCATCGGCGCCGTCGTCGACGTCGAGTTCGCGCGCAGCGAATTGCCGAGCATCTACGACGCCCTCAAGATGGACGACATCGGGCTCACGCTCGAGGTGCAGCAGCAATTGGGTGACGGCATCGTGCGCACCATCGCGCTCGGCAGCTCCGATGGCCTGCGCCGCGGGATGAAGGTCGTCAACACCGGCACGCCGATCATGGTGCCGGTCGGGCAGAGCACGCTCGGCCGCATCATGGACGTACTGGGCCGTCCGATCGACGAGCGAGGCCCGGTCGTGGCGGAGACGACGATGTCGATCCACCGCAAGGCGCCGTCGTTCGAGGATCTATCGCCGTCGACCGAGCTGCTCGAAACGGGCATCAAGGTGATCGACCTGATCTGCCCGTTCGCCAAGGGCGGCAAGGTCGGCCTGTTCGGCGGCGCGGGCGTCGGCAAGACCGTGACGATGATGGAGCTCATCAACAACATCGCCACCGCGCACTCGGGCCTGTCGGTGTTCGCGGGCGTGGGCGAGCGCACGCGCGAAGGCAACGACTTCTATCACGAGATGATGGACGCGGGCGTCGTCAACAAGGACGATCTGTCGAAGTCCAAGGTGTCGATGGTGTACGGCCAGATGAACGAGCCGCCGGGCAACCGCCTTCGCGTCGCGCTGACCGGCCTCACCATCGCCGAATCGTTCCGCGACGAAGGCCGCGACGTGCTGCTGTTCATCGACAACATCTACCGCTTCACGCTCGCCGGAACCGAAGTGTCCGCGCTGCTCGGCCGGATGCCTTCCGCGGTGGGCTACCAGCCGACGCTGGCGGAAGAAATGGGCAAGCTGCAGGAACGCATCACCTCGACCAAGACCGGCTCGATCACGTCGATCCAGGCGGTGTACGTTCCGGCGGACGACCTGACCGACCCCTCCCCCGCCACGACGTTCGGGCACCTCGACGCGACGGTCGTGCTGTCGCGCGACATCGCGTCGCTCGGCATCTATCCGTCGGTCGACCCGCTCGACTCGACGTCGCGGCAGATCGATCCGCACGTGATCGGCGAAGAGCACTACAACACCACGCGCGCCGTGCAGTCCGTTCTCCAGCGCTACAAGGAGCTCCGCGACATCATCGCGATTCTCGGGATGGACGAGCTCTCGCCCGAGGACAAGCTCGCCGTGGCGCGCGCGCGCAAGATCCAGCGCTTCCTGTCGCAGCCGTTCAGCGTGGCCGAGGTGTTCACCGGCTCGCCCGGCAAGTACGTCTCGCTCAAGGACACGATCAAGGGCTTCAGCATGATCGTCAATGGCGAATGCGATCACCTGCCCGAGCAGGCGTTCTACATGGTCGGCGGCATCGACGGCGCGTTCGAAAAGGCGAAGTCGCTGCAATGACGATAAACCGCAGCCCGGGCTGAGCGAAGCGAAACCCGGGACACCGAGATCCCTCATGGCCCACACCATCCGCGTCGACGTCGTCAGCGCCGAAGAGCAGATCTTCTCCGGCGACGCCGAGTTCGTGATCCTTCCCGGCATCATGGGGGAGCTCGGTATCTATCCGCGGCACACGCCGTTGCTCACGCAGATCAAGCCTGGCGCGTTGCGCGTCAAGCTGCCCAATCAGGACCAGGAGGAGCTGGTGTTCGTCCAGGGCGGCTTCGTCGACGTCCAACCGCAGCTCGTGACCGTGCTTGCCGATACCGCGATTCGCGCGAAGGATCTCGACGAAGTGAAGGCGCTCGAATCGAAGAAGGCCGCGGAGGAGGCGCTGCGCAACCAGACGTCGAAGGAATCGATCGCCAGTGCGGAGGCCGAGCTGGCGGCGGCGATGGCCCAGCTCGAAGCCATCCGCAAAATGCGCCACCGCGCGTAGAGCAAAATCGGCTGCGCGGGCCGATTGCTTTGTCGTGTCCTCGCTCGTCCCTCGCTGTACCTCTATGTACTATCTCGGGACTCGCTGCGGGCCTTCGCGCACTCGACCCGCTCGCTCGATTTTGCCCGCGTACCCGTCGCGCGGGCCGATTCCTTTGTCAACGCGCAGCTAGATCTCCATTTCCAGCAAGGCGGACGACAGCGCCTTGCCGTGCGCGTCGAGCGCGAGCGACGTGGTGACACCGCCGGCGAGCGCCGCTTCGCATACGAACTGCAGTGCGCCGAGCTCCGGCAATTCGTAGCGCTTGATCGCCCCCTGCACGATCCCCGCCAGATGCCGCGCCACCGCGGCTTCCGTCACGCGCTCGACGAGCAACGGGTAGTCCTCCGCGCGATAGGCGATCAGCGACAGGATCGACGTATTGCCCTTGTCGCCGGCGCGACTGTGCGCGAGGTCATACAGTTTCGGCATGGGGCGCCCATTCACGGATGGTGACTGCGGTCGACACGCGCGCGCGGTCGATCAGCGTCGACACGATGCCGATCTGTTCGTGGACGTAGCGCCGCGCGCCTCCGCCGCCCGCGGGTCCGTTGGTGTAGAGCGCCTCGACTTCCTCGCCGACGAGCGCCGCGGCATCGGCGGTGGCGGCGCGCGCCGCGATGCGCAAGCGGACTTCATACGGATGCGCGCTCGCTTCGAAGCTGCGGCCGTGCAGCGACGTAGCGCCGATCAAGTCGATCCGCAGTTCGCTGAAGCGTTCGGACAACCGCTCGTGCACGATGTCGGCGGCCAGGCGCGCGCGCGCTTCGGCATTGCTTCCGGCATAGCCGATCTCGCCTTCGCCGACGTAGCCCGCGACATAGCCGACGCTCACCTTGAGCTGCGCCGGCCGGCCCGCGCCGCGAGCGCCGCCAACGGCGATCCGATCGGGCCCGAGCGGACGCAGCGCGACGCGCGAGAAATCGGCGACGACATCGGGCGTCAGGTACGCGTGCGGGTCGGTGACCTCGTAGAGCAACTGTTCCTTGACCGTGGCGAGCGTGATGCTGCCGCCGGTGCCGGCGACTTTGGAGAACGTTGCGGCACCCTCGGCGTCGACATCCGCGAACGGAAAACCGAGGTGCGCCATGTCGGGAACTTCCTTGCGTCCGGGGTCGGCGAAATAGCCGCCGCACAGTTGCCCCGCGCATTCCAGCAGATGCCCCACCGCCGTGGCGCGTGCGAGGCGATCGTAGTCGTCGAGCGGCCACCGGTAATGATGCGCGATCGGCGCGACGAACAGCGAGGGATCGGCCACGCGCCCGGTGACGACGATGTCGGCACCGGAAGCCATCGCCGGCAACAATGCCTCGGCGCCCAGGTAGGCGTTGGCGGACACCAGCGCGCCGTAGCTCGCGAGCGGCACGCCGCCCTCCATCGACAGCGCGTCGGGATCGATCCGGTCGAGCACGTCGTCGCCGGTAACCGCCGCGACCTTGACGGGAATCTTCATCCGGCGCGCGATCGCGACGATCGCGTCCGCCGCAGCGAGCGGGTTCGCCGCGCCGAGATTGCTGACGAGGCGCGTCCCGTTGCGCTTCAGGAGCGGCAACAGCGGTTCGATACGCCGCTCGAGCCGCGCATCGTAGCCGGCGTCCGGATCCTTGCGCTTGCGCAGTTGCGCGAGCGCGATCGTGCGCTCGGCGAGGCATTCGAGCACCAGCCAGTCGAGCTTGCCGTATTCGGCGAGATGAATCGGCGCATCGAGCCGATCGCCCGCGAATCCGGCGCCGCAGCCGAGCCGCAACGGTTCGCGCATCTCCGGTCCCGGGGAGTTGCGAATGCCGTCGATCAGGCCCGCACTACTCGGCCTCGATTGCGGCCTTCTTGATGATGCTCTTCCACTTGTCGGACTCCGCCGCCTGGAAGCGCGCGAGCTCCTGCGGCGACGTGGTGAACGGCTCGGTGCCCGTCGACTCGTAGTAGTGCTTCATCGCTTCACCGTGACTCGCCTGCACGAGCAGATCGTGCAGCCGCGTCACCACCGCGGGCGGCGTGTTCGCCGGCAGGTACGCCGCAAACCAGAACGCCATCTCGTACCCCTTGACCCCGGCCTCGTCGATCGTCGGCACGTCGGGCGCCAGAGGCGAGCGCTTTTTGGTGCTCACGCCGAGCGGCCGCAGCTTCCCGCCTTTCACCTGGGGCAAGCCGGTCGCCATGTCGGTGATCATCATGTTGATTTGGCCGCCCAGCAGATCGTTGATCGCCAGCGGATTGCTCTTGTACGGGACGTGCAGCAGCTCGACGCTGGCCATCTGCTGGAACAGCTCGCCGGCGATCCGCGACGACGAGCTCCCGCTGCCGAAGCTCACCTTGCCGGGCTGCGACTTTGCAAGCTGGATGAACTCGGCCACGCTCTTTGCCGGCGAAGTCAACGGCACGACCATGATCTGTCCGCCCTTGCCGAGACCGGTGACCGGCGCATAGTCCTTGACCGGATCGTAGGGAAGTTTCTTGAACAGATGCTCGTTCGCGGCGTGCGTCGTGTTGGTCGTGATGAACACGGTGTAGCCGTCGGGCGGCGCGCGCTTCACCGCCTCGGCGCCGATGAAGCCGTTCGCGCCCGCCTTGTTGTCGACGACGACCGGCTGCTTCGTGGCCTTGGTCAGTTCCTGCCCCAGCGCGCGCGCGAGCTGATCGGTGGCGCTTCCGGCGGCGAACGGGACGACGAACGTGATCGTCTTGTCCGGGTATTCGGCGTGCGCGGCGAACGCGCATCCGGCGACCAGGCACGCGAGAGCGGCGCTGCGCAAACGGATCGAGGGCATGGCAAGTCTCCGGGAAGCGGGCTGGCTAGAACGCGACGGTACCGAACCTTCAGCGGACGCGCATCGGGAGCTGCTGCTCCGCGAGCGTGACCCAGTAGCTTGCGCCGATCGCCAGCGCGTCGTCGTTGAAGTCGTAGTGCGGATTGTGCAGGCCCGGCGTACCCGGGCCGCGGCCGCTGCCGAGCCAGACGTAGCAGCCGGGCTTCGCCTCGAGCATGAACGCGAAATCCTCGCTGCCCATGTTCGGCATCGGATCGGTGTCGACCTGCGCGGCGCCGACTACCGCCTTCGCCGCGGCGAGCGCGTGCGCGGTCTCGTCGGCGGAATTCACCGTTGCGGGATAGCGGCGCTCGTAGCGAAGCGTCGCGCTCATGTCGAAGGTTGCCGCAATGCCGGCGACGATTCCGCGCATCCGCGCTTCGATCAGGTCCTGCACCTCGCGCTTGAACGTGCGCACGGTGCCGCGCAGCACCACCTCCTCCGGGATCACGTTCCACGTGTCGCCGCCGTGCACCTGCGTGACGCTCACCACGCCCGCGTCGAGCGGGTGGAGGTTGCGCGACACGATCGTCTGCAGCGCCTGGATCGCGTGCGCCGCGAACAGCATCGGATCCTTTCCCTCGTAGGGCATCGCTGCGTGCGCGCCCTTGCCGGTGGCGACGATTTCGAAGATGTCGTACGCGCCCATGAACGGGCCTTCGCGCAGTGCGAACGTCCCCGCCGGCGCGCCGGGCCAGTTGTGCATGCCGTAGACCGCGCGCATCGGGAAGCGGTCGAACAACCCTTCCTCGACCATCACCCGGCCGCCGCCTTCGTTCTCCTCGGCGGGTTGGAAGATGAAATGGACGGTGCCGTGGACGCTCTTCTTGCGCGCGAGCGCCGCGGCGGCGCCGAGCAGCATTGTCGTGTGGCCGTCGTGACCGCACGCGTGCATGCGCCCGGCGTTGCGCGACTGGTGCGCGACGCCGGATTTTTCGTGAATGTGCAGCGCGTCGAGGTCGGCGCGCAAGCCGATCGCGCCGGCGGCGTCCGCCTTCGCGTCGCCGCATCGCAACACGCCGACGACGCCGGTCTCCGCCAGACCGGTGTGCACCTCGAGCCCGAATTCGCGCAGCTTGTCGGCGACGAACGCGCTGGTCGCTTTTTCCTTGAATGCGGTCTCGGGATGCGCGTGCAGGTGGTGCCGCCACTGCGTCATCTCGGGCACGAGCGCGGCGATTTCGGGGACGAGGTTCATCGGAGAATCCCTGGGTCCGTAAACGTGGGAGGCCTGCGTAGGCTAAGCGCTGCGCCCGCCGCATGCCCGCCATGCTAGCAAGAACCGCGTACGTCTGCCCCCGGAAGCGACGCTTCCCGCTGGTAAAATCGCGGCTCGTTTGTAAGCGCTCACCAGATGGAAACCCCCGACCAGATCTACGATCTCGCGATCATCGGCGCCGGAATCAACGGCGCGGGCATTGCCCGTGACGCATCGGGTCGTGGGTTGAAGGTGCTGCTGGTCGAGCAGGGCGACATCGCCGGCGCAACGTCGCAGTGGAGCACCAAGCTGATCCACGGCGGCCTGCGCTATCTCGAGCACTACGAATTTCGCCTGGTGCGCGAAGCGCTGATCGAGCGCGAAGTGCTGTTGCGCTGCGCGCCGCACCTGGTGCAGCCGCTCGCCTTCGTGCTGCCTCACGAGCCGCACCTGCGCCCGGCGTGGATGATCCGGCTGGGCCTCTTCATGTACGACCATCTCGGCGGCCGGCAGACGCTGCCGGAGTCGTTCGGTGTCGAATTGACGCCGGACAAATGGGGCGCGGGATTGAAGCCCAAGTTCCATCGCGGGTTTGTTTACGCCGACGCGCGCGTCGACGATGCGCGCATGGTCGTGATGAACGTGATGGCGGCGCGCGAGCTGGGCGCCGACGTACGCGTGCGCACTCGCCTCGCCGCGGCCAGGCGCGACGCCGACGGCAAGCTCTGGCAGGTCACGCTGACCGCCGTGCACGGCTCCTCGCAATCGGTGCGCGCCCGCTGCATCGTCAACGCGTCGGGACCGTGGGTCAAGGAGATGCGCGATACGATCAGCCATTCGCCGGCGCGCGAAACCGTGCGCCACGTGAAGGGCAGCCACATCGTCGTGCCGCGCGTGCACGACCGGCCGCATGCGTACATCCTGCAGAACGCCGACCAGCGAATCGTGTTCGTGATCCCGTATCACGACCGCTATTCGTTGATCGGCACCACCGACATTGCCGTCGAGGAGTTCGACCATCCCCAGATCACGCGCGACGAGACGGTCTATCTGCTGGCACTCGCCAATACCTACCTCAGCGCGCCGCTCAGCGTGAAGGACATCGTCTGGTCGTACAGTGGCGTGCGCCCGCTCTACGACGACGGCGCGTCGGATCCGTCGTCGGTCACGCGCGACTACGTGTTCCGGATCGACACCGGCGCCGGCGACGCGCAGGCGGGCGCGCCCGTGCTGTCGATTTTCGGCGGCAAGCTGACCACGTATCGCAAGCTCGCCGAGCATGCGTTGGCAGAGCTGCTCCCGTTCTTCCCGCAGATGAAGCCGGCGTGGACCGCAACCCGATCGCTGCCGGGTGGCGACCTGCCCTCGGGCGGGCTCACCGCGTGGATCGGCGAGCTCGGCCGGCGCTATCCGGCGCTGCCGGTCGACCTGTTGCGCGATCTTGCGCATCGCCACGGCACGCGTGCCACCGCGGTATTGGGCGGCGCGAAGACACCCTCCGACCTCGGCGAGGATTTCGGCCACGGACTGACCGCGGCCGAGGTCGACTACCTGATCCGCGAGGAATGGGCGCGCGCCGGCGAGGACGTGCTGTGGCGACGGACCAAATGCGGCCTCGCGATGGCTGCGCCGGACGCCGCGAAGGTGGCCGCGTACGTCGCGCGAAGCGTTCCAGCGGTGGCATCGTGAGCGAGCCCGAGCCTGGCGGGCGGATGCAGCCGCTCACCGCGATGCCGGAGTCGTCGCGGCGCGCGATCCGCGTCGTGCTGACCGACATCGACGACACGCTGTCGACCGACGGCAGGATCACGCCGCAAGCGTTTGACGCGCTCGCGCGGCTGCGCGCGGCGGGCAAATGCGTCGTCCCGATCACCGGACGTCCCGCAGGGTGGTGCGATCACATCGCGCGCATGTGGCCGGTCGACGCGGTGGTCGGCGAAAACGGCGCGCTCTACATGTGGCACGACGATGCCGCGCGCAAGCTGCGCCGGCGCTTCATCGTCGACGAAGCGACACGGCGCGCGAATCGCGCGCGTCTCGCGGTCATCGGCGAGCGCATCCTCGCGGGCGTGCCGGGCTGCGCGCTTGCCTCCGATCAGCTCTATCGCGAAGCCGACCTGGCGATCGATTTTTGCGAGGATGTTTCGCCGCTGCCGCGTGACGCGGTCGATCGCATCGTCGCGCTGATGGAAGCCGAAGGAATGACGGCGCGCGTGAGCTCGATCCACGTCAACGGCTGGTTCGGCGCCTACGACAAGCTGACGATGACGCGGCAGCTTTTTGGCGAAGTGTTCGCGACCGATCTCGATGCCGAGCGGGCGCGCTTCGTGTTCGTCGGCGATTCGCCGAACGACGCGCCGATGTTCGCGTTTTTCCCGCACGCCGTCGGCGTGGCCAACGTGCGCGCCGCCGCGGATCGGATTGCCACGTTACCAGCCTACGTCACGAGGGCAGAAGCGGGGGCCGGGTTCGCGGAGCTGGTGGATTTTCTTCTCGAGTAGCCCGGGTTGCGTCGTTGGCAACCCGGGTTTCGCTCGCGCTCAACCCGGGCTACTCAACCCGGGCGACGGAGCGGGTCGGGCAGCGGAATCCACTCGTGCTCGCCCGGGATCTTGCCCATCTGCTGCGCGCTCCACGCGGTCTTCGCCTGCTCGATGCGCTCGCGGCTCGACGAGACGAAATTCCACCAGATGAAGCGCGGGCCATCGAGCGGCGCTCCGCCGATCACCACGTAGCGCGCGCCTTCCGGCGCCGAGATCGTTGCCTCGGCGCCGGGCGCGAGCACGGCCATCACGTGCGCCGGAACGTCGGCGCCGTCGATCGCGAGCGGTTGATCGACGCTGTAGACCGCGCGCTCGGTATGCGGCGATGGCGCAGGCAGCACCCACGTGGAGCCGGGCGCCGCGCGCACGTCGAGGTAGAGCGTTTCGGCGAACGTCGCGACCGGCGAACGCTTGCCGAACATCGAACCGATCAGCACTCGCACGGTGAGGTCGGGCGCCGATGCCTCAGGCAGCGACTCGGCCGCCGCGTGCGTGAAGCCCGGCGCAGTCTCCTCGTCGTGCTGCGGCAGCGCCGCCCACAGTTGCAGGCCGTGAAGGCGCCGCGTTTTCGCGCGCAGCTCCTCGGGCGTGCGCTCCGAGTGAACGATACCGCCGCCAGCCGTCATCCAGTTGATCGCGCCGGGCTCGATCCGCTGCACGAACCCCAGGCTGTCGCGATGCATCATCGCGCCTTCGAAGAGGTAGGTCACCGTGGCGAGCCCGATGTGGGGATGCGGCCGCACATCGTGGTTGTCCTGCGCCGTCTCCGTGATCGGCCCGAAATGATCGAAGAACACGAACGGGCCGACCGAGCGGCGCGGATGCGCGGGCAACACCCGCCGCACGACTAGCCCACCGCCGATGTCCTTCGAATGCCCAAGCAAACGCTCTTCGATCGGCATGGATCGCCTTATTGTCCAGTACAACTAACGCCGATGAACCGCGAGTCGCCGGTTCGCGCCAAAGCGATCGATGGTCGTACCCCCAATTCATCCGAAGCGGCGCCCAGGAGATTGTTCACCACAATCCGCCCGGAAAGCAGGTCGCGACCGCCGTTGGCCTCGATGCAAGTCGTTATTTTCCTTTACGAATGTTGATTTTTCGGAGAAATCCGGAGCTATCATAGCAACGCTCGCAGCGAAGGCACTGATTCCAAAGCTGATCATTCGGAATCGGCCCGATGCGACCGGGGATTCGAGGGAGGACCGCCACTGTGATTCGATTCGGTTTCACCATCCGCACACGCAGCGGCCAGCGCGTGGACAACATTTCCATCATGGCCGCGACGCGCGACGACGCCGAGCGTCGCCTGCGCCAGATGTATCACATGTGCGAAGTGATCACCTGTAGGGCGCAGTCAGTCGAGCGCCGTCTCGATACGCTCGACATCTCGACAGTGATCGAGATGATGAGCGCGCACGAGCCGCGGACGATCTCAGGCTGATCCAGCGGCGGTTCGCTTCGCCGCTCCCATCTCAGGCCAGAAAGCCTGCACGCTGCAGCTCGTCGGCGAGCGCCTGGTAGTCCTCGGCGCCGCTGCTTCCGGGCGCGTGGCGGAACACGTCGAGCTCGACCGCCGGACTCTCCGCGAGCCGTACGCTCTCGCGGATGCGCGTCGTGCAGATTTCCTCGGCGCGCAGCGAAGCGGTCAACTGCTCGACCACGTCGAGGCTCATCCGTCGTCGCGCGTCGTAGCGCGTAAGCAGATAGCGGCGCGGCAATCGGTGCTTGAACACCGGCTCCAGCGCGTTCAACGCGCGCTCCACCGCGTGCGCCCCGCGCAGCGCGAGGAAATCGCACGATACCGGCACCAGCAGCAGATCGCACGCGAACACCGCGTTGAGCGACAGCACGTTGAACAGCGGACACGTGTCGATGACGACGGGGCCGGTGGTCGCACCCGGCGCATGCAGCGCCTGACGCAGCCGCGTGACGATGTTCACGCTCTTGCCGAGCAGCGAGTCGAGCTTCGCGAGCTCGAGGTGCGCGGGGCACAGCATCACGCCGCTCTTCGTGATGCTCGTGACGTCTTCGAGCGGCCGCTGCCGCATGAAAAAGCTGTAGACCGTATCGTCGGCGAGCTTCGGGTGCACGCCAAAAACGTGTGAAAGGTGCGCCTGCGGATCGAGGTCGATGCCGAGCGGACGCTGTCCGCGCTTGGCGATTGCCGCCAGCAGATTGAGCGCCGTCGTCGTCTTCCCGACGCCGCCCTTCTGGTTGAACACCGCAATGATCGCCATCGGCAGCAGGGCGATCAGAGGACGCGCTTGCGCACCTGCGTGACGATCAGCTCGGCGATGATCACGACGGCGAAGATCGCCGCGAGGATCACCGCGACGCGCTCCCATTGGAAGAGGTTCAGCGCGGAATCGAGCGCCATGCCGATGCCGCCGGCGCCAACCAGCCCCAGCACGGCCGATTCGCGAACGTTGATGTCCCAGCGAAACAGCGCGATCGACCAGAAGGCCGGCTTGACCTGCGGCCAGTAGCCGAACGTCATTCGCGAGATCCAGGGCGCACCGGCGGCGGTGAGCGCTTCGATCGGCCCCGGCTGCGCCTCCTCCAGCGCTTCGCCGAACAGCTTGCCGACGAAGCCGATCGAGCGAAACGCGATCGCCAGTGTGCCGGCCAGCGCCCCGGGGCCGAAGATGCCGACGAACAGCAGCGCCCAGACCAGCGAGTTGACCGAGCGCGACGACACGAGGATCAGCTTGGCGAGTAAATTGAGCGGCGTCGACGGCACGAGGTTGTGCGCGGCGAGAATCCCCACGGGCATGGCCATGACGAGCGACAGCAGCGTGCCGAGCGACGCGATGTGGATCGTCTCGATCAACGCGTCGTGGACGGTGTCGGGATAGTGCGCCCAATCCATCGGCCACATCCGCGAGAACAGGTCGACCATCTGCTCGGGCGCGTCGTAGAGGAATTCCGGAATGATCTCGACCGACTGGATCGACACGACGATCGCCGCGACGATCACGAGGTAGACGGCAAAGCGCGCGAGCCGCTGGCCCGCCGTGAAGCGGCGCCACACGCGCTCGCCGACGGGGGCGACGGGACGTGCGGCGGGCGGAGCGGCGGTCGCCGCCATCAATCGTCCTCGAGATGGCGCTCGCGCGGCGCGGTGCCGCCGCGACGCAGCAGGTCGGCGAGCGTCGCGTTGCCGATGAAGATCGCACGCACGCCGGTGGCGAGCACTTCGCCGATCATGATCAGCGTGATGATCGCGATCAGGATCGCGCAGACGAAGTCGTAGTCGAAGCGCTGGAACGCGGCGAACAGCGTGCCGCCGATGCCGCCGGCGCCGACGATGCCGACCATCGTCGAATTGCGCAGGTTCGAGTCGAGCTGGTACGTCGCAAAGCCGATGAAACGGGAGAACACCTGCGGCAGCACGCCGAAAGCGAGCACGGACGCGAACGGCGCACCGGTGGCACGGATCGCCTCGACCTGCTTCAGTGAAATCTCCTCGATCGCCTCGGTGAAGAGCTTGCCGATGAAGCCGATGCTCGCCACCGTCAGCGCGAGAATTCCGGCGAGCGCCCCGAAGCCGACGGCCTTGACGAAGACGATCGCGACGATCACCGGATGGAACGAGCGCGCGGCAACGATGATGAGTCGCGCCGGCCACGTCGCCCACGCCGGCATCAGGTTACGTGCGGCGACGAGACCGATCGGCAACGCGAGCACGATGCCGAGCGCGCTCGCGAGCACCGCGATCTCGAGGCTTTCCTTGAGTCCCTTGGCAAGCAGCTCCCAGCGCGCGAAGTTCGGCGGAAAAAGCCGGGAGAAGAACCGCCAGGCGTTCTCGAGTCCGGTCTCGACGCGCGCGGGCGACACGTCGAGTTGCGCGCAGGCGTAGATCACGTAGCCGACAAGCGCGATCGCCGCGACGCGCGGCCAGACGCTGCGCGGGAACGGCTCGGTCGGCAGCGACGCGGCGGAGGGGTCCGTCATGGCTCGCGCGGGAAGCGCCGTGCGCGTGTCATTGCAGCCAGCCTTCTCCGCCGTAGATCGTGGTCAGCATCGCATCGGTCAGCTCACTCGGCGGTCCGTCGAACACGATCCGGCCGCTGGCCATGCCGATCACGCGATCGGCGAAGCGCTTGGCGAGCTCGACGTCGTGCATGTTGATCAGCACCGGGATGTTGCGCGAGCGCGCAACCTCCGCGAGCAGCTCCATGATCTCGACGGAGGTCTTCGGATCGAGCGAGGATGTCGGCTCGTCGGCGAGCAGCAGCTTCGGTTCCTGCATCACGGCGCGCGCAATGCCCACGCGCTGACGCTGGCCGCCGGACAGCGCGTCGGCGCGGCGATGCGCGTACCCCGAGAGCCCGACCACGTCCAGCAACTCGTAGGCGCGGCGAATGTCGTCCGGCGGAAATTTTCGCCGCCACGCGCGCCACGGCGACACGTAACCGAGCCGCCCGGACAACAGGTTCTCCATCACCGTGAGCCGTTCGACGAGGTTGTATTCCTGGAAGACCATGCCGATGTGCCGGCGCGCGTGACGCAGCGGCCGACCCGAGAGCTTGGCGAGATCGGCGCCGTCGAACAGGATCTCGCCCGAGGTCGGATCGACCAGGCGGTTGACGCAGCGGATCAGCGTCGACTTGCCGGTGCCGGATGCCCCGATGATCGCCGTGATGCCTTGCGCGGCGACGTCGACGTTGACGTCCGTGAGCACCGGCTTGCCGGTGACGTACGACTTCGACAGGTGCTTGAGGCTCAGCACGGGGCGACGAGCGCAGGTATCGAGGGTGCGAGCACGGACATCAGGGCTTGCGCTGGATGAACGCCCAGTAGGTGTCGGGACCGGCCTGCGTGGTCAAGCCGATGTCGAGACTGGCGAGCGTGTCGAAGCCGGCACGGCGGATCAGATCGAGCCACATGCTCTTGCCAAGCACGCTGTAGTGATTCTGGTTGGTTTGATGCTGACAGCTCGTGTCGGGCGCCGGCACTTCGACGTACAGGTGGCCGCCGGGGCGCAGCACGCGCCCGAGCTCCGTCAGCGTGAAATACGGGAAGATGCTGTGCTCGAGACAATGCCGGCACCAGACGAAATCAAACGAGGCGTCGGCGAACTCGAGAAATGACTGGTCCATCCGGCGAACGTCGTAGCCCTTGTCGCGGCACGCCCTCAGGTCCTCGTCATTGAGGGTGATGCCGATCGGCGCGTAGCCGCGCGCGACGAATTGTTCGAGCGCCACTCCTTGTCCGCAACCAACGTCGAGGATTCGCGCGCCCGGTGGCAGTGGATACGTGCCCAGCACCTGATCGAGCATCTGCCGCGTGATGCCGCTGTGCAAATCACTCGGCGGTTCCGGGTAGGTGTCGTTCGCGATCCGTTCGAGGAAAAGCTCGAGTTTTCGCACCGAGCCGGCATTGAGCTTCATCGGCAGGCGACTCCGGACAACGCGGCGAAGCCGTCACCCCTTCTTCTTCGCAGCTTCGGCTTTTTCGCGCGCGGTTTCCTTGTCGTAGCTCGCCTTGTCGAAGCCCTGGCCCGAGCCTTTCGCCACCGCGCGCACGACTTCCCACGTCGTCTTGTAGTTGATCGGGAAGAATCGATCTGCGCCGTCGAAGGCCTTCTGCATCTCGGGCGGGAAGCGATAGTCGTAGAAGCAGGAGAGCATCTTGTCCGCGAGCTTCGGGTCGAGGTCGTGCGCGTATGCGAACGACGATGTCGGGAATTTCTGGCTGCGATAGATGATGCGGAAGTCCGCCTCCTTCACTTGTCCGCGTTCCGCCATTCGGTGGAACACGTCGGAGGC
>Ga0068860_100004031_pt1 | contig 15083 bp, 6 predicted proteins | sample KBSSwiS32_FD_66597 | JGI IMG/M metagenome (GOLD analysis project Ga0068860, IMG submission 66597) | Switchgrass rhizosphere microbial communities from Kellogg Biological Station, Michigan, USA - KBS Switchgrass S3-2 | ecosystem: Host-associated > Plants > Roots > Rhizosphere > Soil ... | reverse complement strand
ACCATTTTTATCATTTGGAAATTCCGCGTCGAATTCCAGATGAAACTCTCCATCCTTGGATTTCAGGTCCAAATGGTTCGGGCCTCCGCTTCCTTTTTCCTTCGATGGCTCTAATTCCACGGAATGTTCGGGGTCCACGCCCATACGCTGCAATCGAGCGCTGGCGACTTTAAACGAACCTCTGCCATATTGCTTGACCTCGAGATTCACCTCCACCTTGTCGCCATTGGACAAGTAGATCGCGATCTTTTGCCGCATCGGTCCGTTATTTTTAGAAGATGCGAAAGAACCAATATCGCAGTGCAAGACCTCTACCTTCGCCTCTTTGGGCCCTTGTTCGCTGAAGAAAGGGCGCAGAGACCCTGGGTAGGCCGGCTGGTTTAAACCGAGTTCCAGACGCTCGATATTGTTGGAGCGATTTCGGTAGGGCGAAAGCAAGAGGTCGATCGTATGGACGATTCCATCCAGCTTGAGCCTCACCATGCCGGAGAAGTTCTCGACCTTTTCGACATCGAAAGGCAGCTCCTTTTTGGCTCCAAAGCTCAATGCCATGCCTTGCTTCGACTCCAGGTCTATTTCACCGTTGGAATTGATCCCAACTTGGAATCGAAGTCGACGCAAGTTGGGCAGGAAAAGATTGACCTGAAAGTCTTTGAATTTGTCTCGAGCGCCCATAGGCACGGTGAAAAGACGCGTCGTTTGGCCCAAACCCAAGAGTCCGGCACTTGCCCCTTCGGAGGGCTTCACAGTTAGGAGCATTTGAGGAGCTTTTATCGGCGCAGAGCTTTGGAATATTTCCGCAGCCTTCGCTTCTGCGATCGCTCGAGCCTGTTCCTCTGCGCCGAGCGGAACAATCTCAGCCAGGCCTTTCGCGAGAGTTTCCGCGCCCTGCTTCGCCGTGCTGTCCCGTCCTTGGACATCGCTCTTAGCCCAAGCCCATTCTAAACCTTTGCGGAAAAACAAAAATTGACCCATTTGGATCGCATGGTCCGAAGGGCCTTCGAAGCTTGGAGCGGCCGCAATTTTCGAATAAGCAGGAGAATCCGGAAGCTTTAGGAAAGCCTTGATCTCCCCTGCTTTGCCCTGAGCCAGATGGGACCAGGGATCCATGCCAAAATTGCTTGGCAGCGAAGGGGCGCGAAGCTTGGCTTGTGGGGGCAGGCCTAGGGCGTTGGCCCAGGAATTCCAAGCCGTCGCGTCTCCCAGATAGGAAGCTTTCATGGGACCGGCTTCAGCGGCCGGAGGGGGCACGGGAGGCAATTCCATCTTCACTTTGGGTTTTGGGTCCTTCTCCGGAATCCAAAATCCACGAACGACCATCTCTTCGAGAAAATTCTTCGCCTGATTTTCGCCTTGGGCGACAGAAATCAAATCGGCATGCAGGGCCATGATCTCCTTGATCGCCTCCGAATGGGGTTTGTTTTTTCCCTCTCCGGTCACCTCCTCCAAGATTTTACACAAGGATCTTGCGGAATATTCTAGCAAGGGCGGCACCGTTTCCTTTTTGCTGGTCGCCAGTCGCACCATATCTTGAAGGAATTCATCCGCGACCTTGAGCAGAGCATGACCTTTGGCCAGGCGCGGACTCAGAAAGTATTCTCGTGCTTTGACAACATTGGGAAGGATGTCTTCCTTCCAATCGATGAACCTCTCGCTCGGCGGGAGCGGGTTGTCACGATGCTCGTAGACCTTATGGTCGAGTTCGGAGCTCGAAAGGATCGCCCCTTCCAAGGACGATCTGGATAACTTGGCTAGGATTTGCTCGGGTGTCGTTGAGGAGACCTCGCTTAAGATTTTTGCGACCACGCCCACGGATTTGTCCAAACGATCCTGGCCCAGTGGGCGAGGATAGAAGAATTCATTGACGACCTGATTGGCTCGCTCGGCGACCGGCTTCCATTCTGGACCACGGGATCCCAAGCGATCGACGGTCCTAAGGAGACCTTTGTGGTCTTGGAAGGATTGGAGCAAATTGACCATCACCGCATTTAAGTTTCCGCCCAAACCGAGGTTCTCCTGGAAAGCGGTCAGCAAAAGATCCGCCTGTCCCGCGGGGATAGACTTACGATTCTTGAGCACCTGGTCCAAAAGCCCTTGAGCACGACTCAAGGCATTGCCTTGAAGAAATTCTTTCGCCCGACGGTCGCGCAAATCCAACAGCCGCGCATGCACGCTTTCCCAACTTGGAATACTCGTCGGAGGGATCGGAGCTTCGCTGTTTGGGCGCAAGGCTGATTCGGCATCGGCGGAAGCCAGAGTGGGGGCAGAGTCCATGCTATGCGCGGGCGCGGCGCTGGGCTTCCAGCTCCTTGCCTCAAATTCTTCCCAGCTGGTCTCGCCCTTCAATGCGGTTTCAAAGGCGCGAAAAACCGCCAAAACTCTAGGTGGGGTAACGTAAGGGTTCTCCTCAATTTCCTCGAGGAGCAAATCCACTCGTTCCGCCAAGGTGAATTTATGCTCCATCAAGGTCTCGGAATCGACGGAGCCTTCCTTCGCTTTGAGCTGATCGCTCAGCTTCTTGACCTGATGGTAGACCTCGTGCCACTGAGGCTTGCGTTGGGAGGCGAACTGCAATTTTCCCATCATCATTTCGAAGGCATTGCTCCTGGCGCTTGGAGGCGGCGCAGGAATGGGGGTTTTTGGCTTGATGTCCAAAGAACCTGGTTCGCGCGAACTTTCCTCCTCCGCACGGATGCGAGCAGAGATCGCGATGGCCTCTGCCCAACCCGCGGGGACTTTGGATGCGGCTCGGCGTTTCTTGTCGAAATCATCGAAGGATTTTTTGCCGTTGAGCACCTCGGAATAATCCTCTAAATACTCCATTAGGGTCTGAGGATGGGCATCGTTGCGACGGTCGATCAAAAGTTGGACGAGCCCTCGAGCCAAGGAATTCACCTCGCTTGAATCATTGCTGGCCTTGTTCCGAAGATGATCCAAAACCGTTTGAAGTCTAGCACTCGCCTCTTGCCATCCTTCTCCAAGTTCTCGAAGTCGGTCTAGATGACGGAGGATGCCATTCTCATAGAGAAAATGGGCCGGGCGAACCGCCGCGAGAGGAGGACTGGCGATCGGTGATGCAGGTGCCCCTAGTTCCACGACTCCCGGAAAAATAGGGACGCGTTGGGCCAGCGGGGCTTCACTGACCGGCGTTTCGTCTTTGGGAGCCTTTGCGCGGATCTCGCTGAACTTTTCGCCGCCGGCCAATGGAACTTCCATTTTTCCCATGGTCGGGATCTTAATGGCATCACCTTCCATGGCCTCGAGGCCCAATAATTCTCGCTTGGCGGGATCAAAGTGCAGCCTGACCAGGTATCCTCCGGTCAGCAGCTCTCTCTTCAAGCGAGAATCTTGTTTAACTTTTTGCACCAAGTCACCACGGAGCGGAACATCTTCTTCCTCGCCGGTGTAAAGGATGTCGAGGAACGAATCCATCAACTGACGCGCTTGGACTTTGCTATGCCTAGAGGAATGTTCGGCATCCCAGAAAAGCTCGAACCTCGTCCCACCATCTTCAAATCGGAAGGAAGACGCCCCAGTCGAGGGTGGCATCGAAGGGGTTTCTCTCGTTTCCGATTTCACTTCTTCGTTTTTGGCTCGGGCTATCGCTTCGGAGTGATCGTTGCTTCGCTTGCCTTCACCACCAAAGCCGCCGCCTCCGCCCATTCCTCCCGCTCCTAAGGCCATCCACATCGGAGAAAGTAGCGGGCTATTCATCATGGACAGGGCTTTGCGCTTGGATCGGAGCTCACTCTTCTCGATTTTGGCAGAATCTCCGAATTTGGTAAGGATGTCGCTACGCAATTCCATCTCGCGACTGAGCTGGGAAACCTTGGCTCCCAATAATCCATGTCCGATCGCCCCACCCGCTCCTAGAGTGACCATCGAGGCGAGCGTGTCGGTGAAGAAAGTTGCATGGTCCACTTTTTTGCGCAGCCCAAGACCCGTCTCGAGCCCGTGGGACGCGGTCAAGCCGGCGAACATCGACAATTGAGGGATGATGGCATGGCTAAATTTCGCAAAGCCTTGCAATTGGGTGGCGGCGCCGAACTCGTTGACACCATGGAACTTCAAGAAGGCCTGACTGCCCAGCATGCCGAAGATCTTCAAGGCACCTAGACTCAAAGTGGTGCTCGCAAGATCGTGGCCGAGGCTAGTCGCGTCCCAGGCGACCTTTTCGCCGCTGAACTGCATCAGGGCGCGGCTCGTCATAGAAAAAGTGGCGACTTCTGCGGCGAAACCCGAGAATCCCGCAAGACCACGAATGCCCCAGGGGGTTTGGAGCCAGGACTTCGCGACCGGCGTGGCGAAACGTGACAAGGTGAAGGTGCGAAAGAGCTCTCCCGCCGCAGTGCCGAGCGCCATGGGTGCGACGACCCGATAATCCATCACGTCCTGGGAGAATTTCGATAGCAATACCTCGCTCCGCATGCCGACGCTGCCCTGGCCTAAGATCGCGTCCAATTCCAACTTGGCTCGGTCGGCGATAAAAGATTGTTTGCATTGCCCGTTCACCCAAGACAGGACCGCGCCGGCGCGTTCGAAATCATGATCCATCTTGAGGGATACTCCCAAATGCAGGGACTCCTCCCAAAAGGCCTGTCGGCTGGTATTTTCCGAAATCGAAAATAGTTTGGTAAGATTGTCTTCTCCCGCTTCCTTCTTCAATTGTTCCCGCTGGTTTTGCGGAAGACTACCATAGGCATCACGAAGTTTTTTCCCATCGCGAAGCCCAGCGGCCAGGGTTTGCAAGAGCGGAGCGAATTCTTCGCCCGACAATTTGGGACTCAAGGCCTGGAGAAATTCCAAGGATTGCAATGCCAATTGCTGGCCATCTTGTTTGCGGATTTTTTCTTCGAGGGACCTCGCTCCAAAACTATTTTTGCGGTAGGGTTCTAGGACCTTCAAAGCCGCGTCCGTCTTGCCTTGGGCGGCAAGCGACTCAGCCTGAGCGAGGGGACCCTGCGTTTCAGGATGGGAATGCGAGTCTTGCGATGGATTAGATCCTAAGCCAAGTGGGATCTCAGTCATAGACACTGCCTTTCATGATCTTTCCTCTCGCACCGTTCTCAAGACCGTCTCTCCGGTCTGAATTTTTTTTGCATTCACCCCATCAAAATCACGTTCGAATCCGATGCCTCGAGTCCGCGATGGATCTTTGCCGCTGAACCTCGCGAGAACCAGGCGCTTTCCCGAAGAGAAAGATCGCCTAGGCTCGCGAAACCCACCATTTACCGACCATCGAGGGCCTTAGGACCGATTGAGGCTCCAGCCATTCGTCGTGTCGTGGAGGAATCTCGAAAAAAAATAATTTCGTTGGGATTGCTAAGAAGATCGATCGAAAGATCGAAATCGTTCGTCCTCAGCCTTGAGTAAGCCTGAGAGAGGTCGAGGATCGCAGCCATAGCACGCACTCCAACGCAGAAATAGTTTCATCACCATGAAACCAGTTCCTCAACCTCTGGGATAAAATTCACCCGTGACCCATCTTCGACGAAGATCGAAGAATGTTGCATAAAAAGGCACTTCCCTGTTCCTCTGGGTGGAATTTTCAGGAAAACAGGCCTGCCCCCAGCAGGGAGTGAGAGGTCAGATTCCGCAAATGATCCTGTATTTGTAAAAGTGGGGCCAATCTCAGGGCTTGGCCTTGAGATAATCTTGGGCAAGTTGGTAGTAATGTTCCGCGGAGAGCTGGAGTTGTTGGATTTCTTGTTCGCTTAAGTCTCGTTTGACTTTGCAGGGAGAACCTAGGGCAAGGACACGAGGTGGGATTTGGGTGCCCGGCGTGACGAGAGAACCTGCGCCGATGAAGCTCTCCTCCCCCACGACTGCCCCATCCAAAATGATGCTGCCCATTCCGATCAAGGCAAGCCGCCGAACCGTGCAGCCATGCAGGATCACCCTGTGTCCAACGGTCACTTCATCTTCGATGGTCGTGCTGTGCACGCCTCCCGTCACATGGATCACCGAATTGTCCTGGATGTTGACACGCTTGCCGATGCGAATGGGAAAGACATCGCCGCGGACGACGCTATTGAACCAGACGCTCGATCCTTCGCCTATCTGCACATCGCCGATGACATGGGCTCCCTCGGCGATAAAAACTTGATCGGCCAAGGTCGGCCATTGGTCTTGGTAAGGAAAAATCATGCTTCGTTGCCGGGACAGCATTTGTCATGGCAATCCGAATACATTTTTTTGGCGACCAGGGAGCCGATCGTCAGAAAAATCAAGGCGCCCAAAACTCCGCCGCTCAGATCCGCTAAGGCATCATAAACCGAGGAAGTACGCCCCGGGACAAAGGCTTGATGGATCTCGTCGAAAGCGCCGAAGGATCCTGCCAAGGCCGCACCTAAAACAAGGGCCCAAAGTCGAGGGAGGTTCCAGGTGAGGAGGACCGCACGGGTCGTGAAAAATCCCATCAGGGTGAATTCCAAGGCGTGGAGGATTTTGTCCGGTCCCTCTGGGACCTGCACGGAGAAACAGGAACCCACAAAGATCAGGGAGGCATAGAGAAAGACGGGCGACCAATTTTTGAGTATTTTTTTCAAGGCTGAACTCTAGTTTCGCTGGAGAGACGAAACCTACATTTTATATTTACCAAAATCTTCTGGAGACAAGTTTTCGAGGATCTCCGTCCATTTTTGCTGCTTGGTCTTGTCCTCATCCAAGTTCTTGGACAGATCGATCCGACGGGATTTTTCCATCACCCGTCGATCGACATAAATTGGAGCGCTGGTTCGCAAGGCGAGCGCGATGGCATCGGAGGGTCGCGCGTCCATCACGATCTGCTCGGCCCCCTTGCGGAGGAAGATCTTCGCATAAAAGGTGTTGTCCGAAAGGTCGTTGACCTCGATCTTCGCCACCTCGACGTCCAATTCGTTCAAGATATTGCGCATCAAATCGTGGGTCATGGGTCGGGCCAACTGGATTTTTTCCAACTCGGTCGCGATAGCGGAGGCCTCGATCAAGCCGATCCAGATCGGCAGGGCCATCTTTTCTTCGAAATCCTTCAGGATGATGATCGGCATGTTCGTGAAGGGATCGATCGTCAGGCCCGTCACCTTCATTCGGATCAGTGGATTTTCTTCAGCCATTTTTTTCTCCGATCAAGGAATTGGGCCCTGCTTGAGTAATTTTCACCGGCAATATCTTTCCTAAGTCTTCCACGCCACCTTCAAAATGGACGACGTGAAATTGGGAGCTCCTCCCCGACAAAGTCCCCCCGATTTTGGAAGGACCATCGACCAAGACGTCGAGCACTCGCCCAACCAAGGAGCGGTGTTTTTCCCACGTCAGGCGTTCTTGCAGCTCCTGCACTCGCTGCAGGCGCTCTTGCTTCAATCCATCCGCGATATCGTCCTCAAAATACAGCGCTGCAGTCGTTTTGGGCCGCGGAGAATAAGAGAAAGAGTAAATAAAATCGTAACCCACCTCGGAAAGTAAGTCCATGGTCCTGGCAAAATCTTCTTCAGTCTCCCCGGGAAAGCCCACAATGATGTCGGTCGAGAGCGCCATGTCGGGGCAGGCCTTCCGCAAGGCGACGACCTTCTTCATATATTCCGCTCGGGTATAGCCGCGGTACATCCGCTCCAAAACGGGGTCGGAACCGGATTGGACAGGCAGGTGAAAGTGCTTCGCTAACTTGGGATTGCACTCGAATTCTTGAACCAATTCTTCCGAAAGATCCTTGGGATGGGAGGTGGTGAAACGGATCCTCTCGATCTTGCTTTCACGGCTGATGCAACTGAGCAGGCTGGCAAAACTCATGATGGGGGTTTGGCTGCGTTTTTTGGGCGAGTCCTCGGCATGCCGCCCTACCCCGTAGGAATTGACGTTTTGCCCAAGCAAGGTGACTTCCAGAACCCCATGTTCGGCCAGGGCTTGGACCTCGAGCAGGATCTCCTCGGGATCACGGCAAACCTCGCGGCCTCGAACCATCGGCACGATGCAAAAGGAGCAAAAATTGTCGCAGCCCTTCATGATCGTCACGAAGGCCTTCGTCTGGTTTTCCTCTTCTTCCGGAAGCAAATTGAGAAAGCGATAATTCTCGGGCTTCTCGAATTGCAAGGCCGCTTGGGAGGATTTTTGCAACAGCGCTTTGCCGACCATCTCAGGGATCTTGGCGGTGTGGTCCGGACCGATCACCAGATCGAGGTAAGGAAATCGTTTTTGCAGGTAAGGGCCTTCAGCTTGAGCTTGGCATCCGGTGACGCCCAAAACTACCTCAGGTTTTTTCAGCTTGAGGGCGCGAAAACGGCCGACGTCGCTATAAACTTTGTGGCTTGCCTTCTCGCGAATGCTGCAGGTGTTGATGAGGATGACCTCGGCGTCTTCCGGATCCATGGTCGGAACATAGCCGCTGCCCTTGAGCAGGCGCCCCATCTGTTGGCCATCCAGCTCGTTCATCTGGCAGCCGTAGGTTTTGATGTAAAATTTCTTCTCCATGGTCGGTCTTATTTTGATCACTGGACGGTCGGAAGACAAGGATCAACGGTATCGAACCCAGAGCAAGCCCTGAACCATTTTCCTCGGCTAGCCGCTTCCACTAAAGCAAGGCATTCGTCCGCCCTAGCGGAACGCTTAGGCGGATCAAAGGCCTAACGGGCACGAGGGGATGGTGTCAATCTATGAAACAAAAGACGGGCCTGGCCTAGAGGGAAGCGACCAAAGGAGGCGACTCCGACGGAAAGGAGGACTGGAAGGTCAAGGGGACGCCGGTGTTTCCAGTGGCCTGTTGCTGGGCCTGGAATTGGCTGCGGGCTTCCTCTATCACGGGAGACGCGATCCAATGTCCCGAGGCATCGAGCAAACCGACCTCGCGCGCGACACCTTGGTAAGCGGCCAAATCTCTCCGAGCCGCTGGCGTGTCGCTGGATTGCAATTCCAGGATTCGATAGGCGAGTCCAACGCGACGCAGACGCAGGACTTCGGCGTCGGAAACTTCCCCTTGGTTGAAAACGAAACGGTTCAAGGTATTTTCTGTGCCGCTTCTCAAGGCGCCGCTCTCGTCGAAGAGGCTGCGCATGTCGGCATTTTCCGCAATTTGGAAACCCTGAAGTCCGCCAATGTTCTGCCGTAGCTGGTACAGGTTGATTCGGTCGAGGATCGCCTCGGATTCCTGACGGCTGAGACGATACCCGCGGTATTGGCGTTGGATGTAGGTCACTTGTTGTTCGCGGTTCCCTTCCACCATGATGCGCTGATGGATTTCCGGATAATTCAACTGTTGGAAGACCTGCTCCACCGGCAATTCTCGACCGCTCGGTCCCGAAAAATTTCCCAGCTGGTTGTCGCCACGCAAGAAATTGAAATCGACCCGACTGTAGAAACTCGGGCTCATGCCTTGACCTTGCACGCCATAGACCATGGCATGGCGGAGTAAATCCCGCGCCTGTTCCGTCGTGGCGGAGGAAAATTGCTGCATCTCTTCCCGGGCCTGGCGTTGGTAACGGTTGGGGCGAAGGGACAGTCCTTCAAACTCCACCGAGTCCCACCAGGCGGCCAGCGAAGGTGAGACCAATTCAAAGGCCCCGTCTGCGAGTCCGCTCAAGGTGCCGCGATCTGCATTGTGCAATTCGTTGGCCCGGGCATAAATCCCGTTGAGGGTTCCCAAACGGTCGGAGCCGTAATTGAGGCGCATGCCACCTTGAAATAACATGTCGGCGATGAAGCCCGCCGCAAAGGCGCGCGTCGCCCAACGCATCCCGGCGCTCTCAAAGATCGCGGGTCCGCGGGTGCCGACACCGATGCGATAGAGATCGGGGACGAAAAAGGATCCGAAGCGCAGGTATTCTCGCGCCTGGGGATTGTCTGCGAAGAGAGTCTGTCCGATAGTCTTGTCGATCAAGGCAGAGCTCATCAAGCCCGCTCCCATGCCCCATGCCGCGCGGAAGGGCATCGTCGCAGCGCCCTTGATGCCACGGCCGGCAATACTGATCAAACCACCTTCGGCCCCACCGAAATTGCGAGCCAAGGAAGCTAAGATAGAGCGGCTGGCCGAGGACCGAGCCTGAAATCCAAATTGAACGGCATAGTCGGAACCCGACTGTACCATACGACTTTCGACAAAACTGAAAGGCTGCCCTAAGGATCGATTGAGCAAGACTTCCTGGACCGCTCCACCGGCCTGACCCATGACATGGCTCAAGCCGACGACGAAACCGAAGCGCTCATGCGGATAGCGTCTCGCGTCCAGGCCGATTTGATTGGCGAGGTATTCCGCGCCGAACAAACTGGCGATGCCTAGGCCGAGACCAGGCGCACCTTCGACAAAGCGATTGCGAAAGTTGTCTTCGAAGACCGAGGCGCGACCTTCCATATATCTTTTGCCATCGGCACTTTGGGCCCAGGCCATCAGGCGTTCTGGCGTCATGCGCGCTGCACTGATGCGACCCAAACGATCCGGGACATCCGCACCGGAGGCCGCGGCGATCAAATGGGGAATTCGCGAAGGCATCACATTGAGTTTGTAAGCCAAGAGCGAGACGTCTTCTGGGTGCATCGCCGCGGAATCCACGCGACGGACCTCTCCGGGACCCTCTCCATTCGCGCCGACGCGATAAATGGGCTGTCGTCCATTGGAATGATCCAAGAGGTTGGCCAATCCCTGGGTACGATAGGCAGGCGGACTTTCCCCTACCCTGCGGACAAAACTGCGATCCCCGGTGCTCTGAGCGAAACTGAACCAACCGCGCAGGCGACCATTGCCGCGCGCGGCGCCTTCCGCTTCATGGATCGATTCGGTCAGATAAGGATAGACGGCGCGAAATTCTTCGGGAGATAGAAAATCCTCCGATCGCCTGAGGACATCGACGGCCTTCAAGCCGGTCAGGACTCGGCGCAAGGAGGTGTCGTAGTTGCCCGTCGTGCTTTGCTCGATGTATCGCTCGAGTTCCGCCACCTGAGGCGAACCAATGCCATACTTTTTTCGCCCTTCGTTGACCAGACCTTGGGTGATGCGGCCGAAATTCCATTCGATGACGTGAGAGCGGCTACGCTCGGGATCGATGTTGAGTCGGCTCAAGGCGAAGGACTGGATCTCGGGCTTCACACGCTCGGCGTCCGGCACGGGACGCGTCGCCTCGACTCGGGTTTGAAAATCTTCCAAGAGACCTTCGGCGTGAATCGCTCGGTTTTGATAGGCCTCGAAACCCTTGCGGTAATATTGAAAATCCTGTTCCGGAAGAAGTTTTTCCTTCCAAACCGGATTGACAGAACCGTCTTCCAAGAAAGGAAGGTTGTCCTTGGTGAATCCGCGTGCCTGGATTTTTTCCGGAGTGAAACGAGGTCTATCCGGCGGGACTAGGCTCTCAAGACCCAACTTGCGGTAGGTATAATCGAGGGCTCGGCGAACTCTGCCTCTCGGCGCGTTCATTTCGAGGAAGGCGTCGTAGAGCCTTTCGTAGAGCCGATTGAGTCGCTTGGGAGTATTTTCCAAGGCGGGCAGCTCTTCGCTCGCGTTCTCTTTGAGATAGTCCGCAAAAGGCGCCAATTTGTCCCAGTGGGGATAGATGCGTTCCGGATGTTCGGTATTTTCGAGCAAGGATTTTGCGATGGCCAGATCGCCGACGCCGTCAATATCCAAGACGCCACCAGCATCCGTGTGGTTGGGCTTGAGAGACGACCGCACTCCCAGCCGGGACTGCAAGGTGCGCTCACTCAAGCGTTGGCCTAGGGCAGCCGGAGGAACCGGGCGGCCGAACAGCCTCTGCAATTCCAATGAACCGGAACGCGCGACTAAGTCGGCGAAAAAATAAACGCTATCGATGGTGCTGCCCGGTCGACCCAAGCTGGGAGAAAATAAGATATCCAAGATCAAACGAAGCTTCGATTTTGTCCCCGCCTCGGCCATGGACTTTCGAGAATTGAAGATCGCCTGAAGCAAGTCCCACGGAACTCGCGCGACATCGCCCGTGTAGATGTAGGCATTCCCTTCCTTGACCGGATGGTGGACGCCTTCTGCCTGACCGTCGACATGGTAATTTTTGCCACCGTCGTGTGCCAACATCGTGCGCGAATTCGGACCCACGGCCCAGTCGACGATGTGTCGCTCCGGATGGTTGACCATGCGTTCGACGTCGATCAGGGGATTGTCCCCCATGCTCATCGCGACGTTCTCGCCCTTATAAGGAAGTTTTTCGATGGCGCGGCGCAAATTGGCGGTGAAGCTGTTGCCCATCGGAACGAATTCAAAAGTCTTTCCGCGACTGGCGATCTCATCCGCATAAAATTCTTGGAAACGGTCGAAGACGACACGCGTGTCCTCGGTACCGGCCAAGACAAAATGAGTGATTCCTTCGGATTCCAATCCGTTCATCAATTGAAAGGCGACGGACGGCACGCCTCGGATCGGCAGGGTGAATTTCGAGGGCTCTACGCCACGGAACAGCGGGTTGGGCAAGGCGCCCTTGTCAATTTCGGCGGCGGCGTAATTGCGGATCTCTTCAAAAACCTTGGGAACTTCCTCATTGCCCGGATCGTAGCCGGCAAGAATGACCATCTGCCTCAAGGGAGTGTCGGTTTGACCCTTCCGCGCTTCTTGGTTCGGGAAAAACGAGGATTCGGTGGTATAACTGCGTGGATGCTCAACGGTGTTCAAGCCGAATTTTCTTAAGACATACTTGAGGCCATTGACCCCGTGATAACCTGGACGGGACGTGCCATTGCTCGCTTTATTGCGCAAAGTCTGACTGAGGATCCTGAAGTTGGTCAGGAAAAAATTTCCCATTCGACCGAGGAAGGCCTTCGTGCGCTCCAACCCCGAACGGTCCAGCGTAAAGGACAAACCATGGAAGTTGTCTTCGGTGACCTGTTGCGGGGTCAAAGGAACTCCGGGCAGGCCAGGACTATAAGCCTTGAGGTCGCGGTTGGTCTCCATGTAACCACGGATCGCGGGGACCATGATCTCGGGTATCCAGGGCCCCAGGCGCTCTGCGTGCTTAGCCCCCTTCGTCCACTCGAACACGCCACGGTACAGGCCTTCGTAAGCGGTGAATTGGATTTGGAAGCGGCGTTCCGCCAATTGGTCGGCGCTGAAGATCTTGCGGAATAAAAAGGAATCGAGGGTGTGCTCAAAGAAATTCGTCTTGTTTTGGTGGGTCCATTCCTCAAAACGGCTGCGGAACTCTGGATCTTGATTGAGATAGACGTAACTGCCCCGCTCGGGAAGCAGAGAGGCACGCAGACTAAAATAGGGTTCGCCCCGGTTGAGAACTCTCTCGTCGATGATCCCCATCTTGAAGGGAACGGGACCGGCACGCGTGTCCAAGGCCAAGTTAAAGTAGACCATTCCGGCGCGGGCGCGTCGGAGATTGCCGCGGAGCGTGGCATCATCCCATCCCATCATGGGAGCGAGGCGTCGCAGGATCGACTCCGCGTCGCCGACGATGTTCAAGTCCGGTTTCTTGTCCGGATCCCATTTCTGCAAAGGTGTATCGGGATGGAGGTATCCAGGAAAGGATCCTAAAAGTTGAACGACACGTGCACCCTCCCCCAATTTGGCTTGGATGAAATCGTAGACCAAGGCGTTTTGAATGTCTCCCAAGGTGCTGATGGGACGAGTACTTCGGAAGGGTGAAGAGATTTCATGCCGCAGTGAGTTAAGAGCGGAGGGTCGGAAGAGTTCTTGGTTTCCACTAGAAGGAAGGGGCGAAGGAGTGGCCGGTGGCGGCGGTGCTATCTCCACAGGTGCCCCACCTACGATCGGACGAATGGGTGGCGTCATGTCTTACCTGCAACCTCGAAAAAAGTTCCCAACGAAAATCAATGACCCGAAAAATCCTCAAATTTGGCTGATGGAATTTTATCGCGAGTCATTTCCAAACGTTGCCTAGAAACAAGACGAGAAATCAAAAACCCCTCCGATTCGATTTCTCATAGCCAAGAAAAATGGATGGATGTGGCGGATGCCTTAGAACTGGATCGACGCGACTGTCAAGGATTTGCGGGAAAAGTGGTGATTTTTAGCTCAAGGAGAATCGGAAAATTTTCCAGGAAAGAAACCTTGTACCGATTTGATAAAATTTATCCGGAAGAAACCATTTTCCGAGTTAAAGCAGACCTGAACACTGTGTCCATTTTGGACCTCGACCGCCAAGGTCGCCGCCAATAGAGAAAAATGCTGTCCAAAATAACTGACGACGGTGGCCTTCTCGAAGTCACCGCTGAGGATCACGAGCCAAGGTTTACCATCATTGGTTTTCTTGATTTCACCCAAGGCCTGGCTGAGCTGGTAGCGCAATTGTTGAGTTGTTTGGGGACGAAATTTCTTTGTCCCCCCTTCTGGATTTTCGGGTTTTCCCAGTCCCACCATACGCATCAGGGACTTGACCAAACCCCCACCGGCCTCGCCCGTTTTGTCTTCAGGAGCCTCCGGACTTGCAGGAACCCTGACGACGTTGAGAGGCTTTTGAAGGACTTGTCTGTCCCTGTTTTTTGGATCGAAGGCAGGCACATGGGATCCCGTCGTGCGGCGAGGTGTAGGTGGAGGGGGTGATTCCGTTTGGGCCGGCTGGTAAGAACCTGTCCTTCGGGTGGGGCGTTCTCCGCTACCGATCTCGGAAGAACCCATGCTTGCCGGAGTTCCAAACACCGCGGTCGTTTTGCGCCCAGCAGCTGGATCGTTGGCAGGATTGGAGTTGTCGATCGACAATGGAGAAACTCTGATTCTCGCTGGATCGGTCGTGCGACGTGGGTCCTCAGTTCTAGCTGCGGGAGAAATTGCGCTGGGGTCCACGGTTTTGAATGCCCCCGAGGTTGTCCTGCGGGCACCCGTTATCTTCGGGTTGAGGGTCGCGTCTAACTCGCCTCTTTCGGGTCGCAGGACCTCGGTGGTGACCTTAAAGTCTTGCACGACCTCAAAGCCCTTATGACTGACGACCAAGGCCTTGATGAAACGACTTCTGCCTTCGGAAGGAGGAATCTCCAGCAAGAGCTTCCGCCCAATGATGGCTTGGAATTCCGAAGACCCTTGGGAATTCATGAGATTGGCCAAATGCACCGCTTGTTCACTCAAGGCCTGGGGGGTGCTAAATCGTTCTGGAAACCGTATGGTAAAATCTCCCTCTTCGAGTCTCGCCAGAAAC
>Ga0068860_100004027_pt1 | contig 15089 bp, 11 predicted proteins | sample KBSSwiS32_FD_66597 | JGI IMG/M metagenome (GOLD analysis project Ga0068860, IMG submission 66597) | Switchgrass rhizosphere microbial communities from Kellogg Biological Station, Michigan, USA - KBS Switchgrass S3-2 | ecosystem: Host-associated > Plants > Roots > Rhizosphere > Soil ... | reverse complement strand
TTGCATGTCAGCACAAGCGTCGACGATAGCAAGGCGATCAATGCCATGCGCGGGGGCGCGATCATCGTCGCCGGTTCGGGCATGGCCAACGGTGGCCGCGTACGCCACCATCTGGCGCACAATCTGGCCGATCCGAGCGCGCACGTACTTTTTGTGGGTTACCAGGCCGACGGCACGCTCGGACGCCTGCTGGTCAACGGCCTTAAACGCGTGAAGCTGTTCGGCACCGAAATTCCGGTGCGCGCGCAGATTCATACTGTCGGCGGTCTCTCCGCGCACGCGGACCAACAAGGTCTGCTCGATTGGTACGGCACCGGCCAGAACCATGCGCCCGTGGCGCTTGTGCATGGAGAAAATCCTGCGCGCGCGGCACTGGCGACTCAACTGCACGAGCGCTTCGGCAGCAACGTGACTCTGGCGCAGCCCGGGATGACGCGCGACATATGAGTTCGGCAGCGACTGCCCGCGCGCTGCAGCGAACGCCGGGAAAAGTATTCCTGCTGCGTCTGGCGCTCGGCACGCTCGTGCTGATCGTCGCAGCCTGGCTATTCGGCACGCTCGCCGAAGACGTTGTGAACAAAGATGCCCCGCTCGGATCGATCGACCTGCATGTCGCCGCCTGGTTGCATGCGCATGCGACACCGGCACGGACTGCGCTGATGATTTTCATCAGCGATCTCGGCGCGCCGTTGACCGTAATGGCGATGGCGTCGGTGACGGCGATCTTCCTGCTCTGGAAACGGCAACGCGATCAGCTGCTCTTGCTCGTGCTCGCGGTATCCGGCGAGGCGCTCCTCAATGTCATGATCAAACGGCTCGTACACCGCGACCGCCCGTTCTTCGACGACCCGATACAAACACTGACCAGTTACAGCTTTCCGAGTGGGCACGCGATGGGTTCGACTGTGTTCTACGGCACGCTCGCGGCGCTCGTGGTCTGGCAGGTTCGCGATGGGCGCTTGCATGCGCTGGCGATAGCCGCGGCAACGCTGCTCACCGCGTTGATTTGCTTCAGCCGCATTTATCTTGGCGTGCACTACCTTTCCGACGTGACCGCCGGATTCCTTGCAGGCGTTGTCTGGTTGGGCGCGTGCCTGTTCGCGGTGGCAGCACTGCGTCGTCGCAGCACCAGCGCTCGCTGAACAGCGCATTCCACGCGCAGAAATTCGTTGTATTCTCATTTGCGGTGCGCAGCGCGAATGACTGCGCGATCGATCGCCAATGAGCCTTGGAGAAATCATGTCGTCTTGTCCACAATGCGGCGCGAAATTGAATTCGGGCGCAAAAGCTTGCCCCGCGTGTGGCGCGATCGTCGCGCCTGAAGGCCACGCCAAGCCCGGTGTGGCGAGCGCAATCTTCACCCATGTCCCGCATCCGCATATCGCGCTGCGCAAACATCGGTCGCCGGTGGCGCGTGTCGACCTGCATCCGCACGACAATGCGATGCAGCGTTTCAACGCGTTCATTGCCTGCAAGATAACCGGCGCTGTCGGCACCATGTGGTGCGCCTACCTGTTCGCCATGCTCGCTTTCGTGAGCCTGCCCGAAGCCGTCCGCGGCGGCACCGCTACGCTTATCGCCTGGATCGCGCAGACGTTCCTGCAGCTGGTGCTGCTGTCGATCATCATCGTGGGCCAGAAGGTGGACGGCGCGGCATCCGACAAGCGCGCTGTCGAAACCTATAACGATGCCGAAGCCGTCTTGCACGAGGCGATTCAGATACAGGAGCATCTGGCGGCGCAGGACCAGGTGTTGACGGATTTGATCGGCGAATTACGCCAGCTGCGCCAGGCTCGCGCGTGAGGGGCGGTTGAAGGTATCCTCTGGCGGTACATTGCTGACTGACAGCGTCCAGCCGGTGGCCTGGACGCTGCGTCGCGGTCGACTTTGCGTCCTAACTTCGTCGCGGCCGCGCATGTGCTGCCAACCCGCTAAAATCAGCTCCCTGCCACCATCGCAGCAATAATGGCAGAATCCCCACATGGGGATCCAACCGGCTTCGTGGCTCATCGGCCGCTGCGCACTTTTTGCGTTCGCGTTCTGCCTGCTTGCGAACCCGGCGTATGCCGCGCCCAGCCCCGACACCGCGCGCTTCCGCAGCCTGAGCGACACGGATGGCCTGTCGCAACTGAGCGCGCTGGCGACAGCACAGGACCGCGACGGTTTCTTGTGGATCGGCACACAGGTGGGGCTGAACCGCTACGACGGCGCCACGTTCCGGACATTCATCCGCCAGCGTGGCCAGCCTGACTCGATTTCCGAGCACTACATCTCGGCGCTGCTGGCCGATCCCGACGGCAGTCTTTGGGTCGGCACGCTCAATGGCCTGAATCATTTCGATCCCAAGACCCAATCCTTCGCTTCGTTTCTGCCACGAGCGGGGGACGCGAACAGCCTGCCGCACCAGAAGATCAATGCCTTGCTGCGCAGCCGCGACGGCAAGCTGTGGGTGGCGAGCGATGGCGGACTTTCGTGCTACCGGCCGACTACGCGCGATTTCGAAACGTTCACCGATGGACTCGTCGATCGGCGCGTGCAGGCATTGGCGCTCGACGATGTGGGTGGTGTTTACGTCGGCACCGCGGCCGGCCTGCTGCATTTTGATGCGACGACTCGCACGTTCTCGCCGGTTGTCGCCGGCGGCGAGCACGCGGCGGCGTTGCGTGGTTCGATCGACGCCGTGTTGTTCGACCGCTCCGGGGAATTGTGGATCGGCACGAAGGACGCCGGACTGCTGCGCTACTCGCCGCGTGGCGGCGCGTTGACGCAATGGCGCCACAGCGAAACCGACGCGCAGTCGATTTCGCACGATCGGGTTTATGCGTTGCTCGAGGATCGCGCTGGACAGTTGTGGATCGGCACCGAAGCCGGCGCCGACCTGATGCTGGATCGCGCCCTCGCGACGCCGCGTTTCGTGCGCTTTCAGCATCGGCCACAGACGGTGACGAGCATCGGCGCCGGTCGCGTGGTGGACCTATTCGAAGACACATCCGGCGACTTGTGGTTCGGCACCTGGTCGGGCGGCGCGAGTCTGCTGAGTTCGGTGCGCAGCCGGTTCTTGAGTTTCGATGCGAACATGCTCAATCCGGCTGCGCACGATGCGGCCGAGATCGTGCATATGGCCGATGCCGGCAACGACAAGATCTGGCTCGGCACCCGTCGCGGGCTGTTCCTGTTCGACGCGATGAATTATCAACTGCAGGCGATCGCTCCGACCGCCGGCATGCTCGTATATGCGGTCGCGCGCGAAGGCGATGCGCTGTTGCTCGGCACCGATCAGGGCGTGCAGCGCTACGACTTGCACAGCGGCAAGGTCGCTCCGGTCGCGCTGCCCGGGGTGATGGGCCGGCCGTTCGTGGACTTCATCGTCGTCGACGCCGATCGCGTGTGGATCAGCACGCGCGATGCGGATCTGTTCGTGCTCGATCGCGGTTTGAGCCATGTGCTCGCGCATCATGTGCTCGATTCGCGCGAACATTTCATGGCCAACTTCGACGCGAATCTGAAGATACTAGGCGGCGACAAGGGTCTGTACTGGTTTTCCGCGGACGGACTGACGCTGAAGGGGCGCCTGCGCGCGAATCCCGACGATCCGCACGCGCTGCAGTCCGATACCTGCCACTACTTCGTGCGCGCCAGGGACGGTCAGGGCTGGCTCGCCACGGCGGCAGGGCTGCATCGCATGGAGCTGTCGGATCCGAACGACCCGATGCATGCACGGTTCACGGTATTCAATCCCGGTGACGGGGCGAATACGAATGCGATCAAGAGCATCATCGAAGACCGCACCGGTGCGCTGTGGATGAGCAGCAATGCCGGCATCGCGCGTTTCGAGCCGCACACGCAGCAGTTCACGTCGTACGGTGCCGCGGACGGCGCGATCGACCGCGGCTACTATGCTTTCGTGCACACCGTCACGTCGAGCGGGCGCATGGCTTTCGGCGGCGCCTCGGGGTTTACGATTTTCGATCCCGCAGCGATCGGTGCGTTGCCGCCGCCGCCACGACCGCTGCTGACCACGCTGGAGCTCGATGATCGTGTGGTCGAACCGCATCGCGACGATGCCGTGCTGAGCGAACCGCTGTATCGAACGGCGAAGCTGGATCTGCCGGCGGGGCGCGCACGCGGGCTGGGATTCACGTTTGCATCGCCCTACTTTGCCGCGCCGGAGCAGTTGCGCTTCTCGTATCGGCTCGATGGCTTTCAGGACAACTGGATCGAAACCGACGCCAAACGCCGGCTCGCCACGTATACCAATCTGGCGCCGGGGAACTACGTGTTTCACGTGCGCGTGCGCACGGCGGACGCGGGCTGGGTAGGTGATGAAGCGAAGCTTGCGCTGACGATCGAACCGTTCTGGTGGCAAACCTGGTGGGCGCGCGCCGCGGCTGCACTGGCGGCGCTGGCGGCGATCTGGTCTTTCTTCCAGGTGCGCCAGCGCCGTACCGAGCAACAGCGGCGTGTGCTCGCCAGCCAGGTCGAGGAGCGCACCGCGGATATACTCAAGCTCGGTCAGATCGGCCGCGAACTCACCGCGACGCTGGATTTCGAGCAGGCCGCCGAGCGCGTCTATCGGCAGGTGCGCGCACGCCTGGACGCCCACGTATTTCTGATCGCGATTGCTCGCCCGGAGCATGCCGCGATCGATGTCGACTATCTGGTCGAAAACGATACGCGGCGTCCGAAGATCGAATATGGATTGAACGAACCTGGCCGGCCGGCGGCGTGGTGCGTGCGCGAGGGGCTCGAACTCGTCGCAGCCACGCGTGAGCAGTTGGCCGAGTTGGTTGGGGATTTGCGGCCCGCACTGCAAGGCGAGGCAATGGAGTCGGTGATCTATCTGCCGCTGCGCATCGAGCAGCGCGTCATCGGTTGCCTGTCAGTGCAGAGCCCGCGCCAGCACGCCTACACGCCGGCGCATCTGGAATTCGTGCGGGCGTTGGCCAGTTATACCGCGATCGCGCTCGACAACGCCGACAACTACCGCAGTCTCGATCAGTCGATGACGAGCATGCAGCGCACGAATCTGGAACTGGAAAAAGCCTATGCCCGCATCGAGGAACTGAGCCGCACCGACCCGTTGACCGGACTCGGCAACCGGCGTTCGTTGGACCAACGTTTGCCGGCGCTGCTCGAGGCGCTCGATCGCGGCGAGCGTCTGCCCGGCGGCAAGACCCGGCTCGCCTTTTTCGTGCTCGATGCCGACCGCTTCAAGGCGATCAACGATCAGTACGGACATACGATCGGCGACCTCGTCCTGGGTGCTCTCGGCGACGCACTCAGGCGGCATTTTCGCGAACCGGGTTTCGTGATCCGCTGGGGTGGCGAGGAGTTTCTCGCCGTCGTGCCGGTGGTCGACGACGCCGAGGCGCTGCATCAGGGCGAACTGCTGCGTATCGCCGTGGCCGCGCACGGTGCGGAGATCGGCGCGCCGGCCAAACTGCATTGCACGATCTCGATCGGCTTCGCCTGTTATCCGTTCGATCCCACCGCGCCGCGTCGACTGAACTGGGAACGTGTTGTCGAAGTCGCCGACGGCGCGCTGTATGCCGCCAAGCGCGGTGGCCGCAATCGCGTGTTCGGTTACCGGTGTGTCGGCTCGATCGACAACGACTTCGAAGCGCGTCTGCGCCGCGGCGCCGACGCGTTCGGCGAGTCGCGTCTGGTGGAACTGATCGACGCGGGTAGTGCGAAGACTATTGGGATGCGAGGGTGATGACGCGCGCAACGCGCTGCTCATCGTAGGTGTATTCGTTTGCGGCCGCAGGAACCTGGCGCCAATCCAGCGTGAAGATCGCTGTTGATATGTCGTATATCGGGCCGCGAACACGCACCACGCCGACTTTGGGTGGCGCGTGGAATATCGCTTGATGCAACGCGATGGCATCGAGCAGGGTCAAATCGTGTCCGGGATGGCCACCGTCGGCGGCCAGCCAGTTCAGTTCGGGTGCCTGCTGCATGGCCCGGACTAGCCGTTCAGCGATGGGAATGTAGGTGGCGCCGACCTCCCGTGCCAGGAAACTTTCATGGGTCTGCATCGCCTGCGCCAGTTCGGCCGACGCATAAGTGCCGAGAACGATCGGTTCGGCGCCATGCGCGCGAGCGAGGTCAGCGCTCTGTCGATGGGCTTGGCGCGATAGTCCGCATGGGTCCGCAGAGCCTTTTTCGTGCGGCTGTCCGCACAATACAGCCCCGGCGCGTTCCTGCAGCACGACATAGTCGTAGTGCTGCTTTTCGAGCAGGCGTGGGAGCGAGGTATCGGCAATCCGGTCCGTCAGAGCGGCGCCACTCCGCACGAGCATGTCGGTTGCAACTGGGAAGCCATTGGCGCTGGCGAGTGCGGCAAAAACGGCCGGCAGGTTGTTGACGAAAGTGAAGCTGTTGCCCATAAACAGGACGCGCGTGCCGACGCGCGTCTTGCGAGCTTCGTACCCCAGACGCAGGCCGGCGCTGGAGACGACGATGATCAGAGCCGCCAATAGCAGCGAGCGTGAAACCTTCATCGAGCCAGTTTATAACGCCGAATCACGCCGCCCGCAGCAATTCCTCGACGTTCTCGCCAAACCACGCCAGCTTCGTCGCCAGGCCGGCCACTTCGCCGAGTATCAATAGTGCCGGCGACCGCACGGCGTGTTTGCGCTGTTGCTCCGGCAGGTTCGCCAGGATACCGGTGATGACGCGTTGCTGCGGACGCGTGCCGTTTTCGATCAGCGCAAATGGCGTATCGGGCGCACGACCGTGCGTAATGAGCTGGTCGCGCAGAGTCTGCAGTTGCGCCACGCCCATATAGATTGCCAGCGTCTGTCGCTCCGCGGCGAGTGCGCGCCAGTCGAGCGTGTCGAGCGAGGCTTTGCAATGCGCCGTGACGAAACGTACCGATTGCGCGTGATCGCGATGCGTGAGCGGCACGCCCGCATACGCCGCGCAGGCGAGCGCCGCCGTGATGCCGGGCACGACCTCGTAGGGCACGTCGTGTGTGCGCAGGAATTCCAGCTCCTCACCGCCGCGGCCGAACACGAATGGATCGCCGCCTTTCAAGCGCACCACGCGCCGGCCTGAGCGCGCATGCGCGAGCAGTAACGCGTGGATCTGCTCCTGCGTGGTGTGATGCTGGCCGGATTCCTTGCCGACCTCGATGCGTTGCGCATCGCGTCGCGCCAGATCGAGAATCGCCGGGTCGACGAGGCGATCGTGCAGGATCACATCGGCTTCGTTGAGCAGGCGCAGCGCACGCAATGTCAGCAATCCCGGATCGCCCGGACCGGCGCCGACCAGGGCGACGCTGCCGGTCTGTATTTGCGACTGGCTCAAGGTGCGATTCAATTCGCGCTCGGCGGCTGCAGTGTTTGCGCTGCGCAGCGACTGCCAGATGCGACTTGCGAACAAGCGTTCGTAGAAGCTGCGGCGCTCGCGCAGATCGCGATGCCGCGCACGGATCGCGCCGCGCTTGCGTTGCAACAGCATGGCCAGCGGACCCAGCGCATGGTCGAGCAGGATCTCCAGGCGTTCGCGCAGCCAGCGCGCCAGCATCGGCGCCGCTCCGCCCGACGAAATTGCCACGATCAGCGGCGCGCGATCGACCACCGCGGGCACGTGGAAACTCGACAGCGCCGCGTCGTCGACGACGTTGGCCCAGATGCGTCGCGCGTGCGCAGCGGCAGCGACGCGCCGATTCACGTCGGCATTGTCAGTCGCCGCGATCACGAGCCAGACGTCGTCCAGCCACTCATCCGAAAAGGCGCCCGGCAGATGGGCAATGCGCCCATCCGCCGCCCATCCTGCGAGACGCGCGTTCAGCGCGGGGGAGCCGACGCGCACGCGCGCACCGGCGGCAAGCAATGCCGCGCTCTTGCGCTCGGCCACGTCGCCGCCGCCAACCACGAGGACGGTGCGATCGGTCAGAGCGGCAAACAGCGGGTACAGCTTCATCACAGGCACAGGATCGAAATGCCCGAGCGGGCACGGCACGTTGCAAACTAGGACCAAGCGCGTGGCCGCGCAAATAGCGGCTGGTAACTCCAGTATGCGTTCCGGTTATGTGCAGCGTATGTTGCAAAAATCTCACAGTGGCGCGCTGAAAATTTCACGTCCGGACGTATGGACGTCCAAAATAATCCATGTTATGGTGCGGCGCACAAGCCAGAGGTTGCCATGTCATTGATTCGTTCGCTGTGTTGTTGTTGCCGCTAAAGAGCGTTTTACGCCTTAGCAGCCATCAACTGTTACTTGCGAGCGATCACCATGACCCTCACCCAACTGCGCTATCTCATCGCCATCGCCGATTCCGGCCTTAACATCACCACTGCCGCCGAGCGCGTCCATGCCACCCAGCCCGGTGTGAGCAAACAGCTCAAGCAGCTCGAAGACGAGCTCGGTTTCCAGTTGTTCTCGCGCAGGGGCAAGAGCCTGCACGCGATTACGCCCGCGGGCGAGCAGGTGCTGCAGCGAGCGCGCATCATCATCACTGAAGCCAGCAACATCCGTGCGATCGCCGCTGATCTGCGCGGCGAGGAAGCCGGCGAACTTGCAATCACCACGACGCACACGCAGGCGCGCTTCGTGCTGCCGCACGCGATCGCCGCCTTGAAGCAGCGCTACCCCGGCGTGAGCGTGCAGCTCAAGGCGCAAGGCGATGCGCAAGTGCTCGGCGTGTTCGAGCGCGGCCAGGCGGACCTGGCTATCGTCAGCACCAGCGACGCGCCGCCCGAAGGCGGGCTCGCCGTGCCGCTGTACCGCTGGCGTCGCACCGTGATCGTGCCGCGCGCGCATGCGCTCGCGGGCGTGAAGCGCCGCCTGACGCTCGCCGATCTCGCCCGGCATCCGCTGGTCAGCTACGAATCCTCGCTGCGTCCGGAGTCCTCATTGCGCCGCGCATTCGCCGCGGTCGGCGAGTCGCCGCAGTTCGCGATGACCTCGCGCGACGCGGACCTGATCAAGACCTATGTGCGCGCGGGTCTCGGCGTCGGCATCCTCGCCGAGATGGCGCTGCTGCCGGAAGACGCGCGCGATCTACTCGTGCTCGATGTGGCCGAGGAATTCCTGCCGACCTGCACGACCTGGCTCGTGTTGCGCCACGACGGCGTACCGCGCAGCTATGCGCTGGCGCTGATCGAGCTGATCGCACCGCAACTGGATCGGCGCGACTTGCAGCGTGCACTGCACGGTGAAGTGCCGGCGCAGTGGCCGACGGCGCCGTTCTGGCGCGAAATCATGGCGCAAGCGAACGTCGCGAAAGTGGCGTGAATCCTAGCGCGCCTGAGCACGCAGCTCCTGCGCCTTTGCTCGGCTGACCGGCAAGCGCGTGCCATCGCTGAGCTCGGCGACAAGCCGTGTGTCCGGCTGGCGGCGGAATGCCGTGACGTGATCGAGGTTGACGATGTGCGTGCGATGGATACGCACGAAGCGCAGCGGATCCAGGCGTTCCTCAAGTTGACTCAGTGACAGATGCAGCAGGTGTTGCGTTGCGCCCGTGTGCGCGGCGATGTAGTCGCCGACCGCTTCGAACCAGGCGATGTCGGTCACCTTGAGCGGCACGATGCTGCGGCCCGAGCGCACGAACAGGCGGCTCATCGGCGCTCGGCTCATCGCTTCGCTGAAGCGATTGAACGCGGACGTGCGCGGCTCGCCGACCGCGGCGCGGATGCGCTCCAGCGTCGCGCGCAGACGGTCTTCGCCGAACGGTTTGAGCAGATAGTCCAGCGCACCGAGCTCGAATGCGGCGACCGCGTGCTGCGCATGCGCGGTCGTAAACACGACGAACGGCTGATGCTGCACGCGCGCAATGACCTGCGTGCCGAGCAGCCCGGGCATCTGGATGTCCAGGAACACCAATTCCGGCTGCAGCGCGTTGATTGCCTCGACCGCCGCGGGGCCGTTCGCCGCTTCGCCAATGCACTCGATCCATTCGATCTCGCCGAGCATATGGCGCAAGCCGGCGCGCGCGAGCGGCTCGTCGTCGACGATCAGCGTGGCGATTCTTGCGATTTCATTCATGCCGTTGCGCCGAATCCGCGCTGTCGTCGACGCCGTGGGGTACCGCCAATTCGGCGACAAATCCGCCGCCCGGTTCGCTGGCGACCAGCAGGCGCGCGCGATCACCATACAACCAGCGCAAGCGCTCACGCAGCCGGCGCAGGCCCGTGCCGGTGCCGTGTTCGACCGAGCCGAGGTCCGCGCCGGTGCCGTTATCCGCGACTTTGATCGTCAGCATTGCGCCGGCCAGCGCCGCGGAAATCGTGACGCGCGTCGGCTCGACGCGTGGTGCGGCGCCATGACGCACGGCGTTCTCGACGAGTGTCTGCAGCGCGAACGACGGCAGCAAGGCCGCGCGCGCTGATTCATCGATCTGCACGTGCACTTCGAGACGCTCACCAAAACGGATGCATTCGATCGCCAGATAACGTTCGACGAACGCCCATTCCTCGGCGAGCGAAATCAGGTCGCGCCGCTCCTCCAGCATCGTGCGCAGCGCCGCGGCGAGCTGTTCGGCAGCGCGCGTGGCCCCGCGCGGGTCCATCGGAATGAGTTGCACGACCGCGTGCAAGGCGTTGAACAGAAAATGCGGATGCAACTGCGCACGCAGGGTGTCGAGCTGCATACGCGCCGCGTGTGCCTGCATCTGCGCGGTGCGCTGTGCCGCGAGGTTTGCGTAGGTGACGCCTGCGACGATGAAGTACAGCCAGATCCCGGTAAACAGAAACATCGGAAAACCGGGCCCGATCATCAGCGTGAAATGGCCGATGACGACGCTGTCGATCAGGCAAATCAGTGCGTACCACACCGTCGCATAGCCGACTGCGCCGAGCACATGGATCGCCACGAAGCGCAGCCGGAACGGATGCGGCCACGGCAGGCGCGCCAGCAATTTGTAAATCACGACCCCGAGCGCGGCGCCGGGGCCGATCATGCGCGCCGAACCGATCGCTGCGTCGCCGATCGCGTTGCCATGCACGATCATGATCACCGCGGTGAACAGCCCCCACATCGGCAACCATGCGATCGCCAGCTGCACCCAGGCCCAGGCACGTGACATCAAGTTTCCTTCAACTACGCGAACACGGATTGTGCACGATCAGGGCGTTGCGGTCGCGGCCACGCGTTTGGCGTCGATAGTCAGGGAGCCCTCTTCCCAGGTCTGGCCATTGTCGCTCGAGCGATCCTGTTGCATGTGAAAGCTGTCGGCGGCAATGCCGAAGTAGCGCGTGCGGGTCAGGGTCTTGCCGTCGGCATCGGTGAAGTATCCATCCACGCGCATTTCGCCAGCCTGCCACTTGCCCGTCGATTCGCTCGTGCGTCCGCGCGTTACATCGTGTCCGCTGATTTTCCAGAGGCCTTCGGCAGGAGCATAGGTCCGCTGCGCCTGGCTCAGGGATATCGGATTGCCGGAACCATCGACGATGCGCATCTCATCCTCGATGCCGAGCCCATCGGCAGCGCGCCAGGCCTTCCAGGTACCCACCAGGCGCGGCGTACCGTGGATCATCGCGGCCAGCCCGCTGACTTTCGGGTGCACTTCGAGCTCCCATTGCCCGAGCAGAAAATCGAATTGTTTTGCTTCGGCCGGCGCAGTAGCGGTTGACGTGGCGGCCGCGACGTCAGCAGGTTGGGCGAGGGCGATGATGGGGCAGCCCAGAACGAGTGAGAAAAAAAACAGACGAAAACGCTTCATCGAAGTACTCCGTTGCGTGGTGAGGGGGCGAGCATGCCAGCGCGCGGCGCCGCCCGCGCCGCCGCTTTCGCCGAATGGTCGGCTGACGCAGCCGAACGGCGCCCCCGCAACATCGCGCCTACCGGAATTCGCCGAACCGTCGAATGAAGCAGGCGAGCCGTGCAGCGACGCAGCTAATCGCGCTTACAGTGCAACGCATCCATCAATCGCATCGGAGCGAGCCCGTGACGCTACTGACAAACGTCGATCCCGCAGCAGCATTGATTGCGTTGCGCGACATCAACAAGACTTATCCGAGTCCGGCGGGCGAATTCAGCGCGCTGGCGCAGATCAACCTGACGATCCAGCGCGGCGAGTTCGTCGCCATCGTCGGCCAATCAGGCAGCGGCAAGTCGACGCTGCTCAATCTGTTGGCGGGCATTGATCGCCCGAGCAGTGGCGAAATCATCGTCGCTGGCCAGAGCATGCATGCGCTTTCGGAAAAAGCACTCTCGCAGTGGCGCGGGCGCGCCATCGGCATCGTCTTTCAGTTCTTCCAGCTCCTGCCGACATTGACGGCGGCCGAGAACGTGATGTTGCCGATGGATTTTGGCAATCGCTGGCCTGCGCGCGAACGGCGCCCGCGCGCTCTGGCGTTGCTCGACCGTCTCGGCGTCGTCGATCAAGCGGACAAGCTTCCCGCAGCGTTGTCCGGCGGACAGCAGCAGCGCGTCGCGGTCGCGCGTGCGCTCGCGAACGCGCCGGCGATCCTGCTCGCCGACGAACCGACCGGGAATTTGGATTCGCATACGTCGCAAGGCCTGCTCGGTTTGCTTGCGGAACTCGTAGGCGACGGCCAGACCATCGTGATGGTCACGCACGAGCACGCGGCGATCCGGCATGCCACGCGCGTCGTCACGCTGGCCGATGGCCGCATCATTGAGAGCGAGGAGTTGATTCATGCTTGATCGCAGCCTGTTTGAGCGAATCGGGTTGCGTCCGCGCTGGCGCAAGATGTTGCGCGACACCGGCTTGCACAAGGCGCGCACGCTGCTCGTCGTGATTGCTGTCGCCACCGGCATGATCGGCGCGGGGGCGCTGCTCGATGCGTGGGCGTTGGTCGAACGCGCCACCGCGGAATCCTTTCTTGCCAGCCATCCGCCGTCGGCCACGCTGCGTGTCGATAACCTCAATGCGGCACTGCTGGCGCAAGTGCGCGCAATGCCCGCGGTCGCCGCGGCGCGCGTGCGCGGTCATGCATCCGCAGCAGTGGAGGTGAATGGCACGCGTTTCACCGCCGAGTTGTTCGCACTCGATGATTTTGCCGCGCGCGATATCGGTGCGGTCGCCTCCGAACGTGGCAGCTGGCCGCCGCGCGATGGCGAGATCAGCATCGAGAAATCCTCGTTCGACTATTCCGGTGCCGAACTCGGCGCGCCGGTGGAACTGCGCCTCGGGCAGAATCCTGCGCGCAAACTGCGCATCTGCGGCGTTGCGCACGATTTCGGCCTGCCGCCGGGCTGGATGGATCACGTCGTCTACGGTTTTGTGACGCCAGCGACGCTGGCAGCGCTCGGCGCAGCGCCGGTGCCAAACGAGTTGCAGATCCTCGTGCGCGACACGACCGCCGATCGCGACGCCGCGCGCCACATCGCTTATGACGTCAAGGCGCTGCTCGAACACAACGGCGCGCACGTCACGGACGTTGACGTACCGGTGCCGGGCAAGCATCCGCATGCGGCGCAGATGGATTCGCTGATGCTGACTCAGGGTGCGTTCGGTGCACTGACCTTGCTCGTCGCCAGCTTTCTGATCGTGAACCTGATCACCGCAATACTCGCTGGCCAGACGCGCGAAGTCGCGGTGATGAAAGCGCTCGGCGCCCGCGCCAGCCAGATCGCTGCAATGTATTTCGGGTTCGCACTTGTTATGGGTCTGCTCGCAACGGCCATATCGATTCCCGCGGCCGCGGCGATTGGACGTCCGTACGCCGCGCTCAAGGCCGACATGCTCAACTTCTCGGTGGCGGGATTCGCCATTCCCTGGTGGGCGATCGCGTTGCAGCTGCTGGTCGGCAGCCTGCTGCCGGTGCTCGCGGCGGCATGGCCGATCGCGCGCGCGTGCCGCCTGCGCGTGAGCGTGGCTTTGCGCGATGCCGGCATTGCCGTCGAGAGCGGCGCCTACTTGCGCCGCAGAATCGCCTTGCCGGGTGTGAGCCGGCCGCTGCTGCTATCGCTCGGCAACGCATTTCGCCGCAGACAGCGCACGACGTTGACCTTGCTCGCGCTTGCCGCCGGCGGCGCGGTATTCATCGGCGCGGACAATCTGCGCAGTTCCGTGCGCCGTTCCGTCGATCTGATGTTCGCGAGTCAGCGTTACGACGTGGTGCTGCGCGTTGCCGAACCGCATCCGGCACAAGCAATCGAGACCAGTGCGGCGCGCGTAGCCGGTGTCGAGCGGGTACAGGCGTTCGCCAGCGACAGCGCCACGCTCGTCCATGCCGACGGCAATCCCGGCAACGCTTTCACGCTGGTCGGCGTGCCTCCGGATACGACGCTGCTGAGCGTCAATGTGGCACAAGGCCGCTGGCTGGATGCGCGCGATCGCAACGTGCTCGTAGTGAGTGAACGCCTGTTGCGGGATGAGCCCGGCATGGCGCCGGATGCCGACGTGACACTGACGATCGGCGGCAAGACTTCGACGTGGCACATCGTTGGCGTCGATCGGACGGTAGTACAGGACATCGCTTACACGCCGTTCGCCGCGCTGACCGCCCTGCACGGCGACGATCGTGCGAGCATGCTCGCCGTAGCGATGAAGAGGGGCGAGGCATCGACCAAGCTCGATGTCATCCTGCATCTGCGCGACGCGCTCGAGCGCGACGGCATGCGCGTCGCCAGCAGTCAATTGCTCAGCGAAACGCGCCGCGCCGTCGAAGACCATTTGCTGATGGTGGTGCAGTTTCTCGGCGTGATGGGCTGGGTAATGATCGTGGTTGGCGGCCTGGGGCTCGCTTCGACCATGAGTCTGGCGGTGCTCGAGCGCACCCGCGAGATCGGCGTGTTGCGCGCGATCGGCGCGCGCCACGGCGCGATCATGCGCATGATCCAGGCCGAGGGCATCGTGATCGTGGTGCTTGCCTGGCTCGTGTCGCTGCCGTTGTCGGTGCCGATGAGCGCAGGCCTCGCCGTCGCGTTCGGCAAGGTGATGTTCGAAGTGCCGGTACAAGCGCTGCCGAATGCCGGTGCGGCCTGCGCATGGCTGCTGCTGGTTGTCGTCGTATCGCTGCTCGCGTGCGCGTGGCCGGGATGGCGCGCGATGCGCGTGCCGACCGCGGCGGCGTTGAATTATGAGTAAGTTCGGGGAGTCAGCCGAAATGCAGCCCGCATTCGCGCCTGAGCCCAAAGAACCGTGTGTCTTCCTCGCGCATGCCGGGCTGCCA
>Ga0068860_100004026_pt1 | contig 15091 bp, 8 predicted proteins | sample KBSSwiS32_FD_66597 | JGI IMG/M metagenome (GOLD analysis project Ga0068860, IMG submission 66597) | Switchgrass rhizosphere microbial communities from Kellogg Biological Station, Michigan, USA - KBS Switchgrass S3-2 | ecosystem: Host-associated > Plants > Roots > Rhizosphere > Soil ... | reverse complement strand
GCCTGGGCTAACGTGAGACGGCCCTTCAGGCCGTTACCGTTGATCGGAGCGCGGGCGGCCCAACGGGCCGCGTCACGTTAGCCCAGGCCAACGGCCTGGGGTGAGACGGCTCGGGGCGAAACGGTCTGGGGCGGGATGTGTGGGCTGGCGGCACCCGTTGCTCCCGCGCGCGCCGCCGGGCTACGATCCGGGAGATTCGCCCGGCCGCGGCGGATCGAGGTCCCACACCAGAATCCCCAGGCGCTCCGGCGCCTTCAGGAGCCCAACCTCATGTCCCACGGTCGTTTCCGCGTTCCCACGCCCGTCAACGAGCCGGTCCGTGCCTATACGCCGGGCTCCGGCGAACGGGCGTCGCTCAAAACCAAGCTCTCGGCCATGCTCGCCGAAGAGATCGAAATCCCGCTGGTGATCGGCGGCGAAGAGGTCCGTACCGGCTCGTTCGGCACGGCGGTCTGCCCGCACGATCACGCCCACGTTCTCGCCCGGTTCCACCAGGCCGGCCCGGCCGAGGTGGAGCGCGCGGCCGTGGCGGCCCGCGCCGCCTGGCACGACTGGTCGGAGACGGCGCCCGAGGATCGCGCGGCGGTCCTGCTGCGCGCCGCCGATCTGCTCGCCGGCCCGTGGCGCGATGCCAGCAACGGGGCGACGATGCTCAACCAGTCGAAAAACGTGTTCCAGGCCGAGATCGATTCGGCGGCCGAGCTGATCGACTTCTGGCGCTTCAACCCCTATTTCGCCCAGACGCTGCACGACGACCAGCCGATCTCTTCCCCCGGGGTCTGGAACCGGGTCGAATACCGCGCGCTCGAAGGGTTCGTCTTCGCGGTGGCGCCGTTCAATTTCACTTCGATCTCGGGCAACCTGCCGACCTCGCCCGCGTTGATGGGCAACACCGTGCTCTGGAAACCGGCTTCGACCTCGGTGTTGTCGAGCTGGGTTCTGATGCAGATCCTGGAAGCCGCGGGCATGCCGCCGGGGGTGATCAACTTCCTCCCCGGCAAGGCGAGCCAAGTGGGCGATCCGGCGCTCGCGCACCCCGATTTCGCGGGCATCCACTTCACCGGCTCGACGCCCGTGTTCCAGAACATGTGGAAGACGATCGCCGGCAACCTGCCGCGCTACCGCTCCTATCCGCGGATCGTCGGCGAGACCGGAGGCAAGAACTTCGTGGTCGCCCACCCTTCGGCGAACGCCGAGGCCTACGCCACGGCGCTGGTCCGCGGCTCGTTCGAATACCAGGGGCAGAAGTGCTCGGCCGGATCGCGCGCCTACGTGCCGAAATCGCTCTGGCCCGCGGTGCGCGCGACGCTCGCCGAGCAGCTCGATGCGGCGCGCATGGGTTCGCCGCTCGATTTTCGGAATTTCGTCTGCGCGGTGATCGACAAGCCGTCGTTCGATCGGATCAAGGGATACCTCGATTACGCCAAGAGCTCGCCCGAAGCCGAAGTGATCTTCGGCGGCGTCTGCGACGATTCGGTCGGTTATTTCATCGAGCCGACCGTGGTGGTCACCACCGATCCGAAATTCAAGCTGATGGAAGAGGAGATCTTCGGACCGGTACTCTGCCTCTACGTCTACGACGACGCGGATCTCGAAGCAATGCTCGACCTGGTCGACACGACCAGCCCGTACGGCTTGACCGGCGCGATCTTCGCCGACGACCGGCGCGCGGTGGCTCATCTGACGAAGCGCCTGCGCCACGCCTCGGGCAACTTCTACGTCAACGACAAATCGACCGGCGCCGTGGTGGGCCAGCAACCGTTCGGCGGCGCGCGCGCCTCGGGCACGAACGACAAGGCGGGCTCGATGGCGAACCTGCTGCGCTGGACTTCGCAACGTTCGATCAAGGAGACGTTCGTGCCGCCGGTCGATTTCCGCTATCCGCACATGGCGGAGGAGTAGCGGCCTGAGGTCGACGAAGAAGCGCGGCAAGGACCGTCCCCGCCGCGCGGTTTCTTCGGCTCGATCCGAGGAGATGTTCTTCAGCCCGGCGGGAAGAAGCCGTTCTTCGCCACCGGCACGCACAGCTTGGTCGAAGCGCCGGCGAAGACGTTCTCGACCGGCAGGCCCGCCAGAACCGGGTTCTGATGGGTGAGCATGACCCCCTGGTTGAGGGCAGGGGCCTGGATTCGGTAGCAGAGAACGTCGACGTATTGGGCGATGTTCAGGATGGCGGGCGGCGGCGCTACCAGGTTCTTCTTCACCGGCACGCACAACTGGGTCGGATTGGGCGCAGGCAACAGTGTCGCCACCTGGGCTGCCATCCCGGCGTAGAGCGGATTCAGGTGATTCAGCGTGATCAGCTGGTTGTTCGCGTTCTGCTGGGCCTCGAAGCGGTAGCACTTGACGTCGAGCCACTGGATCAGGTTCAGGACCGCGGCCGGGATAAACTGGTTGTTCTTCCGCACGGGGACGCAGAGCTGCTGGGGCTCACGGATCGTCCCATCAACCGAGGGACCGAGCAGGGGTGGGATCTGCGGGTTCAGATGATCGAGGTGGATGCCGAGATCGAGCGACGGTCCGGTGATCCCGTAGCATTTCCAATCGACGTAGCGCACGAACGGCAAGGACGTGGGCGACGGCTGCACGCCGTTCTTGTAGACCGGCACGCACAGCTCTTGGGGCTTCTGCAGCACGACGTTCTCGAACGGCAGGCCGATGCCGACGAAGTAGGGGTTGAGATGGTCGAGCCGGAGCGCCTGGCCGAGCACCGGCTGGTCGTTCAGCTTGTAGCAGCGGACGTCGAGATTGGAGACGAAGTCTTTCGGCGTCGGCAGCGCCTGAGCGTCGAGGGCGACCGGTAGGACCAGGGCGAGACCGAGGATCAAAGCGTACGCGGCGGCCAGCCGGACGGGACGGGCCTCTTTGGACATAGTTCCTCCTTGCTGCTCGAAGAGCAGCGGTGGTGAGAGAACACCGTTTTCGGAGTTTCCGCGACGCGCAGTGCCATGGCGGGTCGCCGCGTAACGGCGGCGACGACGAATTCGCGACACGTCTACTTTAAAGGGGTGCGCGAGGAGTGCTGAGCGGGACAGCGAGTTACGCGTTGTAAACGGATAGAATCACGTCTGTGACCTCAGGCAACGATGCTCCTCTTCCCTCCGCTCCGGCGCACGGCGGCGATCAGATCGGCCTCGCCCTGGCGCGCGAAGGCGTCCGCTTCCTCTATACCCTGTGCGGCGGCCACATCGCGCCGATCTTGACCGGCGCCAAGCGGGCCGGCATCCGGGTGATCGACGTGCGCGACGAGGCGAGCGCCGTCTTCGCGGCCGACGCCACGGCAAGACTGACCGGCATTCCGGGCGTCGCCGCAGTGACCGCGGGTCCAGGAGTTACGAACGCGATTACCGCGCTCAAGAACGCCCAACTCGCCGAGGTGCCGCTGCTCCTGATCGGCGGCGCCACCGGCACCCTGCTCCGAGGGCGCGGAGCGCTCCAGGACATCGACCAGCTCACGCTGCTCGAAACCGCGGTCAAATGGCTGGGGAGCTGCGAGAAGGTTCGCGAGATGGTCCCCGCGGTGCATCAAGCGTTCACCATCGCGCGCGCCGGGGTGCCCGGGCCGGTCTTTCTGGAAACCCCGGTCGATCTGCTCTACGGCGAGGATCTCGTTCGCGATTGGTACCTGGCCGCCGCGGGGAAGGGAAAGGACTTCCGGAGTCGGCTGCTCGGCGGCTACCTGCGCCGGCATGCGAACAACCTGTTCCGCGGCGCGCACGCGGAGCCCGGATCGGCGGGGGAGCCGCGCCGGCCGCCGATCCCCGCGCCTTCGCGCAGCCGGTTGGGACAAGCCTCCGCGCTCATTTCCCGCGCCTCGCGCCCGGTGCTCGTGGTCGGCAGCCAAGCCGTCGCCTCGGTCGCGCATGTCCCTCAGATCGCCGCCGCGATCGAAGCCTTGGGGATCCCGGTCTATCTCGCCGGAGGAGCCCGCGGCGTGCTCGGCGCTCGGCATCCGCTCCAATTGCGCCACAAGAGAAAAGAGGCGCTCCGCGAAGCGGATCTCGTTCTCCTCGCCGGGCAGCCGATCGACTTTCGATTGGACTATGGCCGCCACATCGGCCGCGGAGCCCAGCTGATCGCGCTCGCCCGTTCCACCGAGGGGTACGCGAAGAACCGCCGGCCGTCGCTTTCCATCGAGGCCGACGCGGGCCTCTCCCTGATCGCGCTCGCCCAAGTCGTGAGCGGAGACCTCGCCCGCTGGGGCGGCTGGCTCGCCGGCCTAAGGGCGCGCGACGACGAGCGCGAACGCCAGATCGACGAAGGTGCCGCCGAGAGCCTGCCCGACGGCGTGAATCCGCTCCGATTGTGCCGAGAGATCGACAAGATCCTGCCCGACAACTCGGTTCTGATCGCGGACGGCGGAGACTTCGTGGCGACCGCCGCCTACTCGATCGCCCCGCGAAAGCCGCTCTCCTGGCTCGACCCGGGAGTCTTCGGAACCCTGGGAGTCGGAGGAGGATTTGCCCTAGCCGCCGGCCTCTGCCGCCCCGAATCCGAAGTCTGGCTCCTCTGGGGAGACGGCTCCTGCGGCTTCAGCCTCGCCGAATTCGACACCATGGCCCGCCACGGCGCCCCGGTCCTGGCGATCGTCGGCAACGACGCCTCCTGGAGCCAGATCGCCCGGGAGCAGGTGGAGATCCTGGGCGACGATGTCTCGACCGTCCTCGCCCGGACCGACTACCACAAGGTCGCCGAAGGGTACGGCGGAGTCGGCTTCGTCCTCGAGCGGGACGAAGACGTCGCCGGAGTCTTGGCCGACGCCCGGGCCGCGCTTAAAGAGGGCAAACCTGTGCTGGTGAACGCTCACTTGGGGCGGAGCGAGTTTCGGAAGGGGTCGATTTCGATGTAGGGCGGCATATTTCCCCTGGGCAACCGACCGACCGAGGCAAGAAAGCCCTCCGTTGGGACATGATCGAGGGGGGCGCGAGCGAGTCGCCAGGGCGGCGAAAGCGGTAAATCCTTCCACGTCAGCAGTTTCGTTCCTCGCACCAGCAGCGGGACACGGCCCCCTTCGCCGCTCCGGCTCCCTCGTCCGTCCTGGCTATCGCTATTTCGCCCCTGAAGGCCGCTTTTTCGATCTAAGAAGCATGTGCTGTCACGAAAGCTTCGCCAAAATGCACCTATAGCTATATGGGGGTTGACAATGGCGCAGAGGAATATAAGACTCCACGTCCAAAAGCGATGAAGAGCGAGCGAGAAACCTCCGACAGGCTTAGTGTTCTCCATTCGAAGAGCCTTGATCCGGCCTGTGTGGGGCTCTCCATTCGCCCAGTGGCCTCCATTGCACAAATCGGCCTGCAGCGGGCTCATCATCGGGATTCTCCTTCGCCACACCACCCCCGGGCGCCGAAAGGCGCCCTTCCTAATTACCGGGAGGAGAACGAACTCGATGATTGCCTTGCTGAGGATGCTGCTGTTAGTGTTCGCCCCAGACTCGGGAACGACCCGAGATCCAACCCCGCCGTTGTCCAACGGTGGCTCCCTTATTGACCCAATTGGGTAAACCCGGTCCCTTAAAGCGTCAGGAGATTTTGCCATGAGCAACATGAGGGACGGCGGTTCCGTTATTGACCCGATGGGTTCTCCTCTCAGCCGCGGTAGGTAAGTTTTGGGTCGTTGATTTCGAGAAGTTTAAGGCAATCCTGAGCCTCTATGCTTTCATAGGGGCTCAGTTGTTTCGTGATACTGTGAAGCAGGGTCTTTGCTCGCATGCGCTCCTCATGATCGCCAATGCGTCTCGCAACAACTCGACAGTAGGTGAGTTGTAGTCGAGTGGCTCGAACCCTTCTTCCAACTTTTTCAAGTTCCCTGGCGTACTCAAGGGCCTCGGAATCGGTCAGAAGTGGTAGGGGATCTTTCAGGAGTGTTGAATAATAGAGCCAGTTATTGAGAGCCATTAATCTTGGCCCATCACCAGCTCCCTCTAGCTCGCGAAAACCAGTGAAGCACGAGTCGACCGCCGCTTCGAGCAGTTCGCGTCTCTCAACTCGAATCGATTCTTTTCCTTTTCCAAGGCTGAGTTCGCCCAGTGCATATCCCGCGGTACAAGACGATCTGCCACGAAGCTCCCTCTGAATCGTGTTGAGAGTAGGATCAACGACCTCGTGAATTTTCCGCATGATAAATTTGTCGAGGTTAGGCCAGCCGACAAGTGCTACCAGTGCAATCAGTGTAGAGAAGACGAAGAGAGCGAGAGTTGCCGCCGTTAGTACTACTCCTCCCCAGTCAGCGCCGAAGACCGGCTTTTCAATGGAAGAGTTGGTGACTAGCCAAAACGACATGCCGAAAACAAGAGCCGAGAAACCCATGGCCGTAATGGTCTGTCGTGCGTACTGACGCCTTTCTTCTCGCCAGAAGAGAGATACCAAAATCGCAGCACAGGCCAAAAGGATGAGGCACAATGTGACTGCCGCGACCAGGGTTCCGACCGAATCGGCGAACGTTGCAGTCTTTGCAATCGGTGAGTGGACGATTAGCCAGAGCGATCCGCCAAACAGTAGAAGTACGTATCCTGATTCCCTCAATACTCGATAACGTTTTCGTGCGCGCGTTGCATGACTCATAACCCTATTTGAATCCCTCCCAGCCCCTTCGGCCATAATAAGCCCTCCTTTAAGGACGCAGACAATCTAGCATCAGGCCGCCCGGCTCGAAAAGTCCCTCCTCCGCATACAATCCCCCTCCGCACCCTCAGGAGGATTCATGCCCAGATCAGCTGTCGCCGCCGTCTCGCTCTTTACGCTCCTCGCCTTCGCAGCTCCTCTCCACACCTTCGCCGCCGAGGCCCCTCATCCGTTTGCCGCCCGGGACCTCTGGGTGATGGACCGGATCTCAGATCCTCAGCCGGACCCTCAGGGGAACCGGATCGCTTTTTCGGTGCGGGTGACCGATTTCGCGACGAACGGGTCTCAGTACGATCTTTGGCTGGTCAACACCGACGGCTCGGGGCTCCGGCGGCTGACTTCGGACCCTAAGCGGGATACCGATCCGCGGTGGGCTCCGGACGGCAAGTCGCTCTTCTTTTTGTCCACCCGGTCGGGTTCGTCGCAGATCTGGCGGCTGCCGCTCGACGGGGGAGAGCCTTCTCGGGTCTCGGATCTGCCGCTCGACGTGTCGGCGTTGGAGGTTTCGCCCGACGGGGCACGACTGGCGTTCAGCCTTGAGGTGTACCCCGATTGCGCCGACGTCGCTTGCACCAAGAAGCGGATGGACGAGGCGGAGGCCTCCCAGGCGACGGGCAAGATCTATGACCGGCTGTTCGTGCGCCATTGGGATACCTGGGGCGAGGGACGGCGGAACCACCTGTTCGTCATGCCGGCGTCCGGCGGCGCAGCGGTCGACCTGTCGAAGGCTCTGGACGCCGACGTGCCGTCCAAGCCGTTTGGCGGGGCGGAGGAGTTTGCCTTCACCTCTGACGGCAAGGCCGTGGTGTTCTCGGCGCGGATCGCGGGGCAGACCGAGCCCTGGTCGACCAACTTCGATCTCTACCGGGTGCCGGTCGACGGCTCCGCGGCGCCGCAGAACCTGACGGCGGGGAATCTCGCGTGGGACACCCAACCGAGCTTCTCGCCGGACGGCAAGACCATGGCCTACATGGCGATGGTGCGGCCCGGGTTCGAGGCGGACCGGTTCCACATCCACCTGCGGGATCTGGCGTCGGGCGCCGACAAGGAGCTTGCGGCGGCTTGGGACCGAACGCCGAACGAGCTGCTCTGGTCGCGCGACGGCAAGACGATCTTCGCCTCGGCGACCGATCTCGGGCGCGGTCCGCTGTTCGCGATCGACGTCGCGACCGGCGCGGCTCGGAAGCTGACCTCGGAGGGGTCCGTTCACTCCCCGGCGTTGGTGGGCGCGAAGGGCGACCGGATCGTCTTCGGCCGCGATTCCTTCCGCTCGCCGGTCGAGTTGTTCACGATCAAGCCGGATGGTTCCGGTTTGACCCAGATCACCCATGTGAACGAGGCGAAGCTCGCCGCCGTCCAGATGACCGAGCTGGAGCAGTTCTCGTTCGTCGGCGCGCACGGCGACACGGTCTACGGCTGGGTGGGGAAACCGGTCGGTTGGGTGGCGGGCCAGAAGGCGCCGATCGCGTTCCTGATCCACGGCGGGCCTCAAGGCTCGTTCGAGGACAACTTTCACTATCGGTGGAATCCCCAGGTCTATGCCGGCGCGGGCTATGCAACCGTGATGATCGACTTCCACGGTTCGACCGGCTACGGCCAAGCGTTCACCGACGCGATCTCGAAAGACTGGGGGGGCGGGCCGCTCGAAGACCTGCAGAAGGGTCTGGCCGCCGCGCTCCAGAAATACCCGTGGCTCGACGGCGACCGGGCCTGCGCGCTGGGTGCCTCCTACGGCGGCTACATGATCAACTGGATCGCCGGCCGCTGGCCGGACGGGTTCAAGTGCCTGGTCAACCACGACGGGCTGTTCGACCAGCGGGCGGTGTACTACACGACCGAAGAGCTCTGGTTTCCCGAGTGGGAGCAGGGGGGGCCGTACTACGAAAACCCCGAGGCTCACGAGAAGTGGAATCCGGCCAACTATGTAGCAAATTGGAAGACGCCAATGTTGGTGGCCCATGGCGGTCTCGATTATCGCGTTCCAGATGGGCAGGGGCTTGCGACCTTCACGGCGCTGCAGCGGCGAGGGATTCCCAGCCGCTTCCTTTACCTGCCGGACGAGAGCCATTGGGTATTGCATACCGCCAACAGCCTGCTGTGGCACGAGACTGTCCTCGGCTGGCTCGACCGCTGGTTGAAGGCGAACTGATCTTCTACCCCCTCCCTCCAGATCGGGCGGGCGCGATGGAGGCGTCTGCCCGATCAGCCCGGTCCCTCCCCCCAATACGCCCGGCTACTCGCTACGTACCACCTTCTTCGAGGAAAGTTGTCCATTCGAGGAGGGGGTACGGCAACATCCCTAGTAGAAGGCACTTTTCGTCATAGATTGAAAGAGATAGCTTCGAAAAGGACCTGCGAAATCTACATTGTGGAGGCGCCATGAACACTGCACAGATTCCAATGCCGGGGGCCCTACGGTTGCGCAACATCCATCCTTTATGCGCCGAGGACGGCTCATGCGATCTGATCTACGACCTGGAGCGGGGGATCGTGATCGAGGTACCGATCGATCTTCAGTCTTATGTGGCGCTCGCCCTCGACCGGACCGAACCGACCGAAGAGATGCTCAGCTGGTTGATCCGCGAGGATCTGCTCACCTCGGATCGATTCTCCGAGTGGGTCGATGACGATGATGTCGCCTCGTCGGCAAGCTGGTCCGGAACTCTCCAGGACTGCGAGTTGGTGCTCGATCGACAGACCGAAGCGGAGGCGCTCGAACTGCTGGAGGGAATCTTCCGTCCCGGCGAGCGCCTGCCGGTGCGGATCCGATGCTTCTGGGCATCCGGTTTTCCCGGGGTCGAAGTGCTGCAGAAGATCGTCTTCGAGGCGCGGCGGCTCGCCGCGGAAAGCCGGCGGCCGATCGCGTTCGAGATCACGCTCGCTCTTTCGGAGCTCGACGAGGCGACGGCCCGTTATTTCGCCGGCGAATCGTTTCCGGTGCAGGTCCTGACCGGTCCGCTCACCACCGATCTGGCCTCGGCCGTCGCGCCGGATCTTGCGGCGCTCGCCGCCCGCCTTGGCGATCGGCTGGCCCTGGGGGTCGACCTGGCGCGCGGCGCCCGCCTGGGCGATGCCTGGCGGTTGGCGGAAACTTCGGGGATCGGTCATCTGGACGTGACGTGGGCGCCCGGCGCCGAGCCGCGGGCGAGCGCCGAAGAGCGCGATCTCGAGGCCGACCTTCACCACATCGCCGACGAAATCTGCGCCGGCCTCCGATTGCAGAGAGCGCCGATCGACTTCCAACCGCTCACGCGGCTGGTCGGCCGCCTGCTGCTGCGCGAGCCGATGTTCGATTTCGAAAGGGAGCCATCCCGCCGGCCGCTGTGGATCGGCGACGTCGATTCGAGCGTCGGTCTGCGCAACATGGAACCTCCGGACGTCGCGCAGCTCTGGGAAAGCATCGACGAGTTCTTCGCCGAGCCCGGCGAAGCGATGGCGTGCGAGAGCTGCTGGGCCCGCTACCTCTGCCCGGAGAGCCGTCTCCTGGCCACCTTCGCCGAGGCCTCCGCACCGGACGAGAGACGCTGCAACCTGCTGCGGGCGCAGTTCGAGACAGGGGTCAGGCTGCACTATCGGCTGGCCCAGATGGAGCCGCTCGCGACGCGGCGGTTCCTCGACCTGGCGCAGCGCGCCTCTTCCGAGCCGCGCCGCGGGGTGATCGGTCTGCGCTGCTTCGGCTAACCGCCCTGGCCGCCTTTCAGGTGGAGATCGAGAAAGCGGAGCACCGCCTCGTACCCTTTCGCCTGGTTCGCCTTTTTGGCGAAGCCGTGCCCCTCGTCGGGAAAGACGACGTATTCGACCGGCACGCCGTTCTTGCGCACAGCGGCGACCATCTCGTCCGATTCGACCCGCAACACCCGCGGGTCGTTCGCACCCTGCAATACGATCAGCGGTTTGACGATCTTGTCGGCGTGGAAGAGCGGCGAGATCTTCACCAGGTAGTCGTGATCGACGCCCGGATCGCCCATCTCCTTGTAGATCGCCTGGCGCCCCGACGTCCACCACGAGGGGATGCTCTCTAGCGTCCGTACCCAGTTCGCGACGCCGAAGATGTCGACGCCGACCGGGAATTCCTGCGGCCGGAAGGCGAGCGCCGCGAGCACCATGTAACCGCCGTAACTGCCGCCGAGGATGCCGATCTTTTGGGAATCGACCCAGCCGGTCGCTTCGAGCATCTTCTTGGCGTCGACGCAGTCGTCGAGGTCGGCGTCGCCGTGCTTGCGGTCGTCCAGCTGGAAGAACGTCTTGCCATAGCCCGAGCTACCCCGGTTGTTGATCGCGTAGACCGCGTAGCCATGGTTCACCAGGTATTGGATCAACGCGCGGTAGCCCACCCGCGACTGGTCGCCGGGGCCGCCGTGGACCCAGATCACCGCGGGCGCCGGATGCGCGGGCGAAGCGCTCTTCGGTTGGTAGAGCAGTCCCGGGATGATCACGCCGTCGCGGGCGCGGAAACGCACCACCTGGGCGTCCACCAAGTGCGCCGGATCGATCCCCGCTTCGAGCGCCCGGGTGAGCGGTTTGACCTCCCGGGTGCCGAGGTCATAGACCAGGAGGTTCGCGGGCGAGCGCGCGGAGTCGGCATAAAACGCGAGCTTCTTGCCGTCGGCCGAAAAGGTGACGCTCGCGATCTCGGCGTCGGGTAGCTCCGGCAGCTGCACCGGCTTCATGCCCGGCATTTCGAACAGACGGATCTCGGTCCGCGCGTCGCGGTTGATGCTCACGGCCAGGTAGCGCCCGTCCTTGGAAAACACCGCTCCCGAGACGTCCCATTCGGGCGCGAGCACGACCTCGCGCCGGCCGGAGCTGATCTCGTAGCGCATCAGCTGCTGGAACTCGCCCTTCTCGTTCGTCCGGTAATAAAACCAGGCACTGTCGCGGCTGAACGGTCCCGCATCGTGCGAGCTTTCGCCTTCGTGAGGCGTCAATGGCTTCGTTTCCTTGCGGGTCAGGTCGTAGAGAAAGAGATCGCTGTCCACCGTGGTCTTGGTCTTGCTGAGCGCGAGCCAATGCTGATCGGGAGACACGCCCGCAATATCGTAGCCGCCGTCGTTTTGAAACACCTGCCGGCGTTGGTAGCCGTCGGTCGAGATCTGGTAGAGATCGAAGTAATTCGGATCGCGTTCGTTGGTGATGACGAAGAACGATCGGTCGTCGGCCGCCCAGGCGCCGAACTCCGCCTTGACCTTTTCTCCCGGGGTGAGATCGCGAACCGAGCCGTCGAGCTCGCGGACGTAGACGTGCGTCAGCTCGTTGCCTCCTTGATCCGCCACGAACAAGAACCGCTCATCGTGCGGGAAGTAGCCCTCGGTGTGCACGGTTTCCGCCGAGCGGGTGAGCTGGATCGCCTCGCCGCCGGCCACCGGAAGCGCGTAGGCGTTGAAGACGCCGCTCTGGTCGCTGCTGACGAGAATCTTCGAGCCGTCGGGCGAAAACGAGCTGCCGAAATAGTTGGTCGTGCCGAGAAACTGCTCGATCGTGTAGGCCGGCGCCGCCATGGCGACCGGCGTGGCTGCCGGAGCGACCGTAGGCGGCGGAGTGGCCGCCGTGTGCGGGGACGGCGCGGAACGGCTCGACGTGCCGCAGCCGCAAGCGAGCACGACTAGGGCGAAAGCGAAGCCGGGGCGGAAGCGGAAGGTCGGCTCGGACATGTTCGGGCTCCTCGGAAAGGTCGGGCCAAGGCCCGCACACTGGCGAACTCTACCAGCGTCGCTCCGAGGCGATTCGCAGTCCCGTCGAGGCCTTCGTTTCGGTGGTCAGGGCTCGAGCGTCAGAGTCGGGTCACCGAGGAGACTGAAGCCGAGGAGGATGTCTCGCGGCGCGTCCGCGCCGGCCGCCAGCTCCTTCTTCGCGGCGAGGATGGCTTCTCCGAGCGTCGTGCCGCGCTTGAACAGCCGGGGGGAGAGCAGGCCGGCGAAGCGATCCGCCGAGGCGGTTTCGAGCAGCGTCGCCGAGCCCAACACCGCCGCCGCGCCGCGATCTCCCTGGGTCAACAGGGCGTGACCCAAGGTGTCGAACCGCGGTTCGACGAAGTAGGTGTTCCAGCAACCCCACTGCACGACGACGGTCGGCGCCCCGACGTTGGACAGGCTCGCGGCATCGTTGCTGTCGAACAGGCCGGAGAACGTCCAGTCGGTCGGGCCGGAATGTCCGACGAAAGCCGTCAGGCCGACCCCCTCGTTGATGCGCTGCAGCAGCTCGCTGCGGGCCCCTGCCAGTCCGGACCGGTCGAGATAGGCGCGGAAGACCGTCCAGTCGGGGGGAATCGACGAGGCGAATCGCTCGCTCGCATCGGTAAATGACACGCCGGCCCGGGGGTCGAAAGCGTCCGCGGCCAGCACCGCGCGGTTGCTGTAGTTGCGCGCCTCGAATTCGTCGATCTTGTCGAGCAGCGAGGCGAGCTCGGAGGGCGAACGAACCGGAAGTCGACCGATCGCCAGATCCTGAACGCCGTCGTCGTCGCCGTCCGCCAACAATGCGTCCGAGGGGCCGAAGTTGACGAACTCGCCGGTTACGCCATAGAGCGTGGGGATCAGGGTCGAAGTGCCGAGCCCGAGGTAGTTCTTGGGATCGTACGTGGCGGAGCCGACCAGGGTGACGAAGCGGGCGCCCGTCCGTCGGGCCGCGTCGCCCAGGTAGGCGCGAATCGCCGCCGCGTCGACGACGCCGTAACTGTAGGCCTCGTACACGTCGAACACGTCGACCACCTTGGTGGAGAGGCCGCGCGCCTGTTGCTGCTCCACCAAGCGGCCTACGCCGGCGGCGAGGGAGGGATGGACGAGGATGATCGAGTCCGCCCGACCCTGCAACAAATTCGGCTGGCTGCGCCCCGCCTCGAACCTCGGCACCAGCGCGGCGGCGTCGGTCCCGATCCAGTAGCGAGCCGGCTGCCCGCTGCCCGGGAAGGCCACCACCGGAACGCCCGCTCGGCTGCGGGCGGTGGCGCCGGCCAGCCGGACCGGCCCCGCGGCATCGATTCGGTACGCCGTCCAACCCGTGCCGGACAGTCCGCTCACCTCGAAAGAGGCTCCTTGCGCCTCGAACTCCAGCCGTCCGTCGCGGGCGACGAAGGCGCGCGGGTAGGAGAGCTCGATGCTCTCGAGGCTCACCATGTCGAAGTCGACGCCCGAGTCGCCCGGCAGCTCCAAGGTCACCTGATTGGCGCCTTCGCGAACCACGCCGGCCGCCAGGTTGCCGTTTACCCAGGTCTCGGCGCGTCCGTCGAAGATCTGCTCGCCGACCGCCGTGCCGTTGATCGACACGCGAACGTGATGGTCGGGCGCCGCCGGCCAGTCGGTCACTCCCCACATCCGTACGGCCAGGGCGGCGCCGGTCGACGAAAGCGAGTGATCGGCCGCCAGGTCGAAGTCGAATCGATTCGGGCTGCGGAAGGTCAGCATCCGGGTGTCGAACCAGGGATCGGCGATCGGCGACGCGAAGCTGTAGTCGCGATTGCGCGCCAGTCGAACGCGTTCGACGTAGGAAGCCGCCGGAGCTCCCTGGGGCGTCGTCGAGTCCTCGGACATGCGCAGTGCCTTGGCGCGGTCGACCGACAAAAGATAGACGTTCGAGTCGGTCTCCAGGCTGGGCGCCGCGGATCCGAAGAACTCGAGGAACCTTCCCGCACCCCAATCGGACCGCCCCTTGGCGCTGCTGCCGCTCATGCGGACCGGGACGGGTTTGCCGCGGAGGGTCACCGCCAATTGGTCGATCGGCGTGCCGGTGAAATCGAATCCGGCGGCGGCCAGCGCCTCATGGCTGACGCGATACAGCCCGTCGCGATCGACCAGCAGGCGGACGCCGCTTGGGGGCGCGACCTGGAGAGCGGCGCGCGGTCCCCGCGGCTCCAGGGCGGCCTGCATCTCGGCTTGGAGCGGGGCCCACTCTATCTTCTGCGGCGCCACGACGCGACCGTGCAGCTCGCCGATCGAGAACGGTCCCTGGCGCTTGGCTTGCCCCCGGGCGTTGACGTCTTCGATCACCAACCGGCCGGCCGCCGACCCGGCAAAAGAGAACCGATAGGTATGGGGCGAGAGGCTGTCGACGCCGGTGGCGGCGATCAGCTCGCGGTTCAGCCTGCGCAGACCGGATGCGGTTTCCTCGTAGACGTTGAAGCCGATCTGGCTCGCCTCTGTGGCCGTGGACCATTCCACGTCGACCCTGCCGGACGGCCGGCGGGCGGAAGTTACCGCGGCCAGAGTCACCGGCGTCGTGAGGTTGGCGCCGCAACTGGCGACGGTTTGCGCCACCTCGGGGCTGAAGGTGTTGGCGTTGGACCAGTACACGGTGGTGGGAAAAGTGAGCGCTCCGGTCGAGGCTGCGGTGGCCGTGAAAGTGAAGGTCAGAGTGGTGAATTCGCTCTGCTGGATCACGCCCGAGCTGCCCAGCGCGCTGGTCGGGGTCCACAGGATGATCTGGTTGCCGGATTCGGTGACCGTGCTGGCCGAACCGGTACCGCTGCCGCTGAC
>Ga0068860_100004023_pt1 | contig 15101 bp, 12 predicted proteins | sample KBSSwiS32_FD_66597 | JGI IMG/M metagenome (GOLD analysis project Ga0068860, IMG submission 66597) | Switchgrass rhizosphere microbial communities from Kellogg Biological Station, Michigan, USA - KBS Switchgrass S3-2 | ecosystem: Host-associated > Plants > Roots > Rhizosphere > Soil ... | reverse complement strand
AGGAGCGCTGCGTCTGGCGCTCGGAGTTCGAGACCCTCGATCGGCCAGATCGGCGATCGCCGCCTACGTCGAGGAGTACCACCACCGGCCCCACTCGGGGCTCGACTACCGGACCCCGAAGGAGGTGGCCGCCGTCTGGGAGGATGGTCTCAGATCCCGAAACAGATGAGTGGCCCTGGGTGACAATGGTCGGGGGGAGCGGTCCTGATAGCTCAGTTGAGCTTTCTCTCGAACCTATAAGTCCTCGAACTCGACGGGAGGGACGTGGCCGAGAGATTCGTACAGACGCTCGTGGTTGAACCAGGAGACGTATTCGACGAGGGCCAGCTCGAGCTGGAGCGAGAGCGCCAAGAGCGATCGGCGAGGAGCTCGGTCTCGAAGGTGTCGACGAAGCTCTCGGCAATCGCGTTGTCGTAGGCGCCGCCGACGGCTCCCATCGAAGGAGCGAGGCCGGCCAATCGAGCTCCTGGGGCAGTCAAAGGCCCAGCAGCAATGCTGTGACGACCCCGAGCTCGTTCGTCCCCGTTGCGAAGACCCAGTCCGCATCAAAACCAGCCGACGTCCATATCGAGCGCGGTCCGGTCAAGCTCGTTAACTCGATCGAGCAACGGACCAATGCGCGGAAGCTCGTAACGGAAAAAGAACCGTGCAGCTTGGCGCTTGCCTTCGTAGAACGCTTCGTTTCCATGCTGCGCTACCAGAAATTGCTCGAGCCACATCCACGCAACTACAATATGGCCCGTTGCTTCGAGGTAGGCCGTAGCATTTGCGAGAACTGCGTCCGATTGAGAAGTCGAGCGGACATGAGTTGTAACCGCTTCGAGCTTGGCAACCGCATCGTTCAACAGCCGCGCGAGGGTTCTCGGCTCGCCTCCCTGCTCTTCCCCGCGCGAGATCGTTACCCGGATTGCGAGACATAGCTTCTCAAACGCACGCCCCTCGCGGAAACTGATCTTCCGCCTAACCAGATCGATGGCCTGAATTCCGTGGGTGCCCTCATGTATAGGGTTGAGACGGTTGTCGCGATAGTGCTGCTCGACATCATACTCCCGCGAATAGCCGTATCCGCCGTGTACCTGGATTGCCAAAGAGTTAGCTGCCAGACACCATTGCGAGGGCCACGACTTTGCGATCGGAGTGAGAATCTCGAGCAACAATTCGGCGTCCTCGCGCTCGGCCTCGCTTCCAAGGCTCCAGACATCGTCCTGTAACCTGCCGCAGAAAAGGACCAATGCCAACCCACCCTCAACGTAAGCTTTTTGCGTCAACAACATGCGACGAACATCGGCGTGCTCGATAATTGGCACCTGAGGAGAGGTGGGGCTGCGATTTCCTACCCGACCCTGAGGCCGCTCCAGTGCGTATGCTAGAGACTTTAGGTAACCGGTATACCCGACCGCGGTTGCCGCCACTCCCACGGCGATCCGAGCCTCATTCATCATGCGGAACATATAAGAAAGCCCTTGGTGCGGTTGCCCGACGAGATATCCGACCGCGCCGACCTCTCCACCCGGAAGATAAGCACCCTCTCCCAGGTTGAGTGCACCGTTGACGGTCCCACGGAAACCCATCTTGTGATTCAGCCCGGCCAGCAGAACGTCGTTTCGCTCGCCGACGGTGCCATCCGGAGACATGAGGAATCGCGGCACCACAAAGAGGCTGATTCCCCTAACCCCAGAGGGAGCATCAGGTGTCTTGGCGAGAACCATGTGGACAATGTTCTCGGGGATCTCGTGCTCCGCTCCGCTGATCCACATCTTGGTGCCAAATAGCCTGTACGCACCGCCCGCGCATGGCTCCGCACGGGTAGTTATGTCAGCAAGCGAACTACCTGCCTGGGGCTCAGTCAGGCACATGGTCCCGAAGAATCTTCCTTCGACAAGCGGAGGCACCCAGCGGCGAACTAGCTCCTCGGAGCCGGTTGCGATGAGCAGGTTTGCCGCCGCAGTCGTGAGCATCGCGTATGCCGCGGTACTGGTGTTTGCGGCGTGAAACCAGGCCGATACCGCAGTCGCGAGAACAAGCGGAAGCTGCATGCCTCCTAGCTCTTCATCTATGGAAATCCCCATAAATGAGGCCTCTGAAAAAGCGGTTAAAGCGTCGCGGACCTGGGACGGAAGCACGACCTCACCGTTTTCAATGACTGGCTCGTTGAGGTCAGAGATTCGGAGATGAGGCGCGAATAAATCGTCTGCGAGCCTCTCCGCAAGGTCCAACACATGGTCATAGACATCCGCCGTTTGCCCGGCATATCTCGGCCGGCTGCCTAGTTGCTCGATTCGGAGCCACTCATGCAGCAAAAACCGTAAGTCTCGCCGCGAGAGCGAAAGGCTAGTAGGCCGAGAACGACTCACAGCAGATGCTCACTTTCCGCAGCCGTAACGGCCCGTGCGATCAGCTCATCGACGCCAGCCTCAGTAATCCGATCGTGAGGCCGTGCGGTGTCTCTGTCTCGGTGCCGAACACCTTCAGCGATTATCGCAAGCTTCCAGAGGCCTAATACGTACCAGAATCCTAGGTGCTCCAGCGTCCTTTCGCTCGCGCGCCCATACACCGCCGCGAGCTCATCGCGCGATAGGAAGCCCGGCAGCTTAGACGCATCGTTGATTGCAGTCGCTTGCTCCCCTGACTGCGGCCAGTATGCGAGGAGACTTCCGACGTCAGCAAGCGGATCGCCTAGCGTGCAAAGCTCCCAGTCGAGAACGGTTCGCACATTTCCGTCGGACGGGGACAGGATGACATTTCGGAGGTGAAAGTCGCCGTGCAGAATAGTCAGTTCGCGCTGCTTTGGGACCGCGCTGCGGAGCCTTTCGGCCAATTCGTCGACAATTGGTACCTTACGGTTGCGGGACCGCTCCCACTGGCGGTGCCAGCGCTTCAGCTGGCGATCGGCGTAGGGTTCGTGGCTTGACAGAGACAGGAGGCCGGCAGCCTTCAAATCGACGTCGTGAATCAGCGCCAGCGTTGAAGCCAGTGCGTTAGAGACCGCGACACGCTGCTCCAGTGAGAGCATCGCCGCGTCGGATGAGTCATCGATCAGAAGTCCCTCGACGTGCTCCATCAAAAGCACCGGAGCCTCGCAAATCTCCCCTGCCGCTGCGAGCCCAAACACCCGCGGCGCTGGAACCCTTGTCGTTCCCAGCGCCTCCAAGATTCGAGCCTCGCGCGTGACATCGTGTGCGGAGGCTAGGAGTTGGCCTAGCGGAGGGCGACGTAATACCCAGCACTTCGTAGCAGAGTCCGTGACGAGATAGGTGAGATTTGATTTTCCCGACCCAAACCGCTTGTAGCCCAGCGGCGGTTGCGCACCGACGCCAAGCCCTGTGATCCAGTCTTGCAGTCTTGCCGGATCGAGCCCGACTGGACCTTCCGCAGGCTGGATCGCTGCGCCGCTCACATTTCGCTCGCTTTGCCCGGGTCAAAATCGGCCGACCTAAGACAAGTACCGCCGTCGATCACGATCGTCTCTCCCGTGATCCAACGGGAGCCATCGGAAGCCAGGAACACAACAACGTCGGCTATATCCTCAGGCTCTGCTAAGCGCCCGAGCGGCGTGACAGCTGAAAGCTCGTCCTCGTTCCCTTTCCAAAGCGCCTCGGCGAGTCTGGTTCGGACCACCCCGGGGGCCACAACATTGACTCGAACATTCGGAGCCAACTCCAGAGCGAGATGACGGGTAGCATGGATCAGGCCTGCCTTGGCAGCGTGGTAGATGCCGAGATTGGGGCCAGGATAGAGACCGCCAACTGACGAAACGTTGATGACAGCCCCACCATGCTCCCTCATCCAGGCGGTCCAGGCCAGCCCTGTCCAGAGCAGCGGTGCCCAAAGGTTGACGTCGAATGTTTTTGCGAAACGAGCGTGGTCCTGGTCGAGCACAGCTCCCCACGCAGGATTCGTTCCGGCATTATTAACCAGGATATCCAGGCTCCCGAACCGATCCAAAGTCCACTCCACGCAGGCTTTCGCCGCGACTTCGTCGGTGGCATTCGCTGCGAAGCCGGCCGCGCTTCCCCCTAGCTCAGCAGCAGCCCTGTCGGCCGCCTCTTGGCGCCGGCTCGTTATGACTACGTTTGCGCCGGCCTCAAGCAACGCTGCTGCGGACGATCTGCCGATACCCCGGGACCCGCCGGTCACGAGGGCGGTCTTGCCGCTGAGGGTGAAGTCGCCCATCTCAGCCCCCTACGACGGAGCCATCGCCCGATCGACGCGCGTACCGGCGCAGCTCATGACGAGCAATAGTCCGCTTATGAACCTCGTCCGGTCCATCAGCGATGCGTAACGTCCGGAGATGTCCGTACATGGCAGCTAGCGGGAAGTCTTGGGAAACACCGCCGCCGCCATGGGCCTGGATGGCGCGGTCGACGATCTTTATGGCGGCTTGGGGCGCCGCGACCTTGATTGCAGCGATCTCGACGTGCGCCTCGCGACTACCGACAGTGTCGATCATCCATGCGGTCTTCAAAACAAGAGCTCTCACCATCTCCAACTCAATCCGCGCTTCGGCGATCCAGTCGCGCACATTGGCATTCTCGGAAATCGCTCTACCGAAGGTGACGCGTTCGTTTGTGCGCCGGCACAGCAACTCCAGCGCCCGCTCCGCCATCCCGATCGAACGCATGCAGTGGTGGATCCTGCCAGGTCCCAGACGCGCCTGGCCAATGGTGAAGCCATCTCCCTCCTCGGCGAGCAACGACGAGACGGGCACTCGTACGTTCTCGAAAAGAATCTCGGCATGGCCCTCGCGATCGTGATAACCAAACACAGTAAGGTTTCGCCGTACGCGGACCCCCGGAGTGTCGATAGGCACCAACACTATGCTTTGTTGGCGGTGCTTTGGTGCGTCGGGGTCCGTCTTGCCCATGACTAGCAGGATGCGACAGTGAGGGTGCATTGCGTTAGAACACCACCACTTTCTGCCGTTGAGGACGTACTCGTTCCCCTCGCGCTCAATCCGAGTCTCAATATTTGTTGCATCCGAGCTAGCGACGGCGGGCTCAGTCATCGCAAAGGCCGAGCGAATCTCTCCGTCTAGCAGCGGTCGTAACCACGCCTCCTTCTGTTCATCAGTGCCAAAGCGGGAGATGGTTGCCATGTTTCCGGAATCTGGAGCATTGCAATTGAAGACCTCGGGAGCGAGATCGACACTGCGACCCATGACCTCCGCGAGCGGTGCAAACTCAACATTGGCCAGGCCAGGACCGAAGTGCGGATCGAACAGATTCCATAGACCCTGGAGCCGAGCCTCCTGCTTTAATGAATCAAGAATCGGAGGATATGCGTGCGGATCGCCGCTTTCGCGCATCTGCTCCTCGTAGATTAACTCAGCCGGGTAAACGTAATCGTCCATAAAGGCCAAGAGCCGGTCCTTGTAGTCCCTGCTCCGCTCTGAAAGCTTTAAGTCCATGGAGTATCCAAATGCAGTAGGTTTACGGTGATAACACGCTTTTGTGACGGGCATCAAAGGCGCCGCTTGGCGTAATATACAGGGGGCCCGAAGGCGCGGTAAATGGTGTGTCAAAGCCCTGTCTGGCTTGTAGTGCGGGTCCGATCCTGGAGCATTCGAGTTAGGAGTTCCGGCTTCGTCGGCGGTGGCTCGTGTCCATCGTGGGCGAGGATATTCCGGCCTTCAGTCAATTTGCAGCCGGACATAAGCACTGTCATAGCCATATCTCAGTCTCAGTGCTGAGCGAGACCGCCATCGACTGTCTGGACGGTGGCCGTAATATAAGACGACTCATCCGAACAGAGAAATGCGGCGAGGAAGCCCACCTCACGAGGTTGACCGATGCGACCAAGATGAGTCGCGGGCGGTTCCATATTGTGCTTGGACATCGCCTTTTCCATCATCGGCGTTTGGATCGGTCCAGGACAGATGACGTTGCACCGTATCCCGTCTGAGCCGTACTGACCGGAGATCGTTTTGCCCATTGCATTTAGCGCCCCTTTCGTTGCACCGTAGGCGATTGAACTCGGCGTCCGCAGCGCGGCAAGCGAGGACATGAGTACGATAGAGCCGCCACCAGCGGCCATTAGCAATGGGATTGCTCCACGCACTGTGAAGTAGGTGCCTCTCAGGTTGATCGCTACCGTGCGGTCGAATACGTCAGTCTTGTGGCTCTCGAGTGGACCGTCTTCAAGATCGAGATACCCGTGGGAGCAAACCACAGCGTCCAGCGAGCCAACCGACTCGCCAACCTCGTTCAAAAGTGAGGCGACCGCATCCTCGCTAGCGATGTCGACAGGAAGCTGCATAGCGACGCTCTTTCCGAGTTCGTCGGCGACTCCACTCAGACCGTCGCTGTTGATGTCAGTCAAGACCAGTTGCGCACCGGATTCTGCGAAGACCTGAGCGGTCCCCCGGCCTATCCCTGAGGCTGCGCCGGTGATCAAGCAGGTCTTGCCAGTGAGGCGGCGAGTCGGATCGACGTTCGTCATGCTGTGGATGTTCCTTTCTCCTCGTGAGCTCGTGCCATCCGGAGTCAAGCATACTCCGACGCCAGGTTCTGAGTCAACGCCGTTCGTTCGGCGCGACCGTGAATCCCATCTCTTCGAGGTCCCAGGTGTTAGCCGTGACCCCAGCCTTCCGCAGTACATCCTTGCGGACCCTTCCGACCGCGTTGACGGGAAACTCGTCGACGATCTCCACATATCGAGGAATAGCGAAGTAGGGCAGTTCGGTACGAAAGAAGTCAAACAGCTGAGCTACTGTGGGCGCATGACCCTGAGCCACTATGATGCAAGCCTTGATGTCCTGCTCGGACATCGAACTCGGAACCCCATGCACCGCGACATCCTGGACCATGGCGTGACGCCGGATAGCGGCCTCCAATTCAGTAGAGGAAACGTTCTCCCCGCGCCGACGCAAGGCATCAGCCTTTCGATCAGTGATCCAGAGGAAGCCCGCCCCATCCAGCCGCCCCAAGTCCCCAGTGTGATGCCAAAGATTTGAAACCGCCTTAAGGGACGCTTCCGGGTTATTCCAATATCCGCGATACATCGCGTTCGGCACCCGAAGCCTGACCGCGATCTCTCCGACCGCACCGACCGGGAGCTGCTCGTCATCGTCATCGAGCACAGCAACCTCGACTGCGTCGATCGGAAAGCCAGCGGATCCGCGGGGAGTTTGACGATCCCCCCTTGGCATCGAAATCGGCATACACTCTGTCTGGCCGTAAGACTCGGCGAAAGTCTTGACTCCGAAACGACGTTCGAACTCATCAGCCTGATCCGCAGGCAGAGGTACCCATACTGCAACGCGGAGACCCATTTTCTTGTCCTCTTTAGCTGGCGGTTGAGCAAGAATCGCGACCGCTGCTGCACCCACGCCATGAAGAGATGTCGCACCAATATCACGCGCCAATGGCATAAACCGAGAGGCACTAAACCGCTCGACGAAACAAATCGAGGCGTCATTCGCCAGTGCCCCGATTAGCATTGCGCCCTGGCACCCCATGTGGAACAACGGGGACGCACAGAGCACTCGATCCCCAGGTTCGATGTAGCCGGAGGAACAATGGAAACGAGAGAACGCCGTAAACATTCCGTGTGGAATCATGCAACCCTTCGCCGGGCCCGTGGTTCCGGACGTATACATGATGGCCGCAAGATCGCTCGACAACGGCCGAGCCGGTTGCTCGGGGCGACCAATGGCTCGGAGTTCAGATAGCGTCAGACACCTCGGATCACTCGGAGCATCGTCCGTGAGCAAAACGAATCGCTCGATCGTCGTAGGCGTCTCGAGGCGAGAGAGCGCGTCGTATCCCTCTCGGTCAACAAACGCAACCGTTGAACCTGAGTCGGCCAGTTGATGCTGCAGGAATGAACCACGAAGATACGTGTTAAGAGGTACCTCAACCGCTGCGGCCTTCGAACAGGCGAAAATACTCTCAGCCACCCCCACCGAGTTCGCCGCGAGTATGGCGACCCGATCGCCGGCCCGTACGCCAAGCTCGTGCAGACCAGCAGCCGTGTCTCTACTTTGCTCGTCGAGTGCGGCATAAGAAACCCAGTCGCCGCCACAACGGATGAACGGCTCATCCCCGAGCCGCCGGGCCTGAAATTCGAGGAGTTCGCCAGCTGATCTGAAATCAGGTCGATTCCCAGGAGCAATGCTCATATCGATGCCTCCTGCGAGTTCCAGCTGGCAGCGCTGAAGCAGCGTCGGGCGAACGACCCAACTTCCGCCATGGCTTGCGTGGACTCAGGGACGCGACCGGCGAAAACATGCCACACGTGCATCATACCGGGCGCATACCGGAACGAAACGTCAACGGCGGAATCTGATGCGCGGCGCGCGAGTCTCCAAGCGTCGCTGCATGTAACGTCGTGGCCACCTGCGTGAATCAGAATCGGAGGAAGCCCGCGGAGATCGGCACGGAGAGGGAACACGGCTGGATCCGTTGAGCTCTGATTACCGAGAAACCAGTCCTGGTAGACCCGCAACTGATCTACGTCTGTCACAGGGTCAACCTCGGCCCGCTCGATGTAGGAACGGTCCTCACAACCGTAGTCGGCCCATGGCGTCACAAGTACAGCTCCACCAGGAAGCGGTAATCCCTCACTTCTTAAACGTACCATGAGAAGAATGACTAATGTGGCACCGGCCGAATCCCCCATAAGCACGATCGCACCCGGCTCGTAGTGTTCCAGAAGATAACGGTAGCTGGTGAGAAGGTCATCGATCGGCGCAGGCAGGGTGTGCTCAGGCCCGAGGCGGTAATCGACAACGAAGGTAGGTGCGTCCGTGACTCTGGACACGTCGCCAGCAAGCTTGCGGTGCGTCACCGGCGAGCCCATCACAAGGCCGCCCCCATGTACGTACAGTATCGCCCGGCTCTTGTCTGCCGCGTTCGCGACCACCCGCTCAGCGGACACCCCGGACATATTGATAACGTCAGTGCGAATATCATCCGCTGCCGGCAGCGACGCTCTAGTGAGTCGCTCTCTGAGCACGGAGACATCGAGTGTGAAGGCGGTTTCTTTCCGACGCTCAAGAAGCAGGTCCTGGAGTTTGGTGTACTCAGGACTAAACATCAGCGCTGGATGGAGCGTCCGACAATATCCCACATAATCTCCGTGGTGCCACCGTATATACGCAACACACGTGCGTCCCGCCAAAGGCGAGCGATCGGGTACTCTTCCATGTACCCGTAACCCCCATGAAGCTGCAGGCAGCGATCGACGACGCGCCAATGCAACTCCGTGGTTAAGGCCTTGAGTCCGGCTGCCTCGGTTGCGCTGAGCGAGTGGTCCACCTGAGACATCAATGCCGAGTCGACATAGCTCCGCGCCGCCGCGGTCTCGGTCCAAAGTTCTGCAAGCGAGAACCGGTTGGCCTGGAACGTGCCGATGGGCTTTCCGAATGCATGCCGATCCTTGACATATTCGATAGTGAGAGCGATCGCCGCTTCCGCGGCCGCTACTGCGCCAACGGCGACCGCGAGTCGCTCTTGGGCCAACCCCGCACGGAGGTGCTCCATCCCGTTGCCTAACTGCCCCAGCAGGTTGCGGCGCGGCACGCGAACGGAATCGAAATAGAGCTCAGCGGTGTCTTGGCCACGGTGACCGATCTTGTCGAGCTTGCGGCCACGAGTGAAGCCCTCCATCCCATTTTCCACAAGCATCAGGCTGAGGGCGTTCGAGTCCCCATCAGTACCGGATTTTGCGACGACTATGACGAAGTCCGCCTGGATTCCGCTGGTTATAAACGTCTTTGCACCATTTAGGATCCATCCGTCACCGTCCGGCTTCGCAACGGTACGCATAGCGCGGAGATCAGATCCGGTACCAGGCTCGGTCATTCCGAGAGCTCCGAGCAGCCTCCCTTCAGTGAATCCGGGCAACAGCCGCTCCTTCTGCTCCTCCGTCGTTAGATCGAGAAGATACGGCATGACACAGTCATTTTGAAGCTGGAAGCTGTCCCCAGAGACGCCGACGTACATCGCCTCCTCATTAAGGATGGCGTTGAAACGGAAATCGTCGATGCCTAGCCCTCCGTACTCCTCCGGCGCCTGGAAGCCGACGAAACCCTGATCTGCAGCCTTTCGCCAGAAAGCCGGGTCCGGCTGACCCGCATCCTCCCACTCCTGCTGGTAGGGAAGCGCCTCCGCTTCAAAGAAGCGCCGGACCGCCTCGCGAAAGTCATCGTGCTCGGGAGCGAAGATCCGTCGTGGCATCCACTCTTTGGTTGTTTTAGTAAACAGCGTCATAAATGTCCTTGTCGTGATCAGCGAGAGGATACCCCAACGAGGGCGGTCGGAAAAAGCGCCCTGCGCCACGGGTGAACCCTACGCACCCCATCACGCACCCTAAGGCGAAGCGAAAATGCGGCGCCGTTCGTGCAGTGCGAGGTTCGAAATAAGTCAGTACATCCATACTTGCGGGATATTCCCGTGCGGAGGCAAAATATCCGCAGCTCGGCAGCAACGTGTGCTGCCGAGCCTTTGCGAACCCGCAGTGGATTTCCAAGCGCTAGTGAGCGATTGCGCTTGCTGGTCCCAGGTCATGCGTTACGCCGCGAAAGTAGATCGAGGCCGACAAAAGTGATCAGCAGAGCCCCTTTTGTTACCATCTGCCACGCGGCTTCGATGGCCAAAAGGTCGAACACGTTACTTATCGTAGCCAATAGGACAAAGCCGGCAGCCGTTCGCCAGACCGCCCCTGATCCGCCAAATAGGGAGGTGCCGCCAATTACCACTACCGTGATCGAATCGAGCAGGATTGAGCTGCCGATTGTCGGGTTTCCGGTCGCCAGCAGGGACGAGTAAATCAGTCCGGCGGCCCCGGCTCCAGCCCCGACCAGAACATAGGTCGACCAGCGAACCAGATCGACACGAATGCCGGCGAGACGTGCTGCCTGATCGTTTCCGCCGGTTGCATACAAAGCGCGCCCGTACACGGACCTCGCCAGGATAAAGCCAAAGATAATGTAGAACACGACCAGCATTACCACTGAGGTTCGGACGCCGAATATAAAGTCTCCGCTCCCGATCACGTTGAATCCCGAATGGGTGACGGTTACCGACAATGACTTTGTCCATAGGAGCGCCAATCCGGTGAATATCGAACTTGTGCCAAGAGTTGCCACGAACGGATTGATGCGAAGCCGAGTGATTATCACGCCGTTAAAGGCCCCAGCGGCAGCTCCTGCGAGAATCGTACCGATGATAACGATACCGATCGGCTCGGTGTTCGCTAGTTTCGCGGCGACCACCGTGGAGGCTCCCACTATAGCCCCAGAGGATAGGTCGAACCCGCCTCCGATCATTACGAATGTCATCCCGAGCGCGACCAAGCCCAACGGAGCGTTTTGGCTGAGCACGTTCTGTAGATTGGTCCAAGTCAGGAAGTCGCCGGAGACCTGGCTCGCGATCGCAACCGCCAGGACGGCAATCCAGAGAATCCCATACTCCTCAGCCCAGCGCCGCATCTGCTTCTTTGAGTTCCCGGATTGCAGCTCTGGAGAGGGTGCTGCCTCCGGCGCCGAAGGCATAGTTTCAGTCATGCTCAGCTCCCACCTACTTCGGTTTGGAAGATAGTCCGTAAGATGTCGTGCTCGTCGATGCTGGCGTCAGTCGCCTCAAGCATGCCGACCGCCTTCCCCTCAGCCAATACCAGGATGCGATCGCTCACCGCGACAACCTCCTCCAGCTCAGACGAAACGATCACAATGGACATGCCCCGATCGGCAAGTCGCCGGAGATGCGCCAGGATCTCCTGCTTCGCACCAATATCGATGCCGCGAGTGGGCTCGTCCGCGAGAAGGATCCTAGGTTGGGAGTGAGCCCATCGGGCAAGTAGCAGCTTCTGCTGGTTTCCTCCGGAAAGGTTCTCGGCTGGTTGAAGCAGTCGATTCACGTCGATACCAAAATTTTCAGATGCCTTGACAGCGGAATCTTTCAGTTGTCTTCGGAACAGAAAGCCGCTGCTCGCGGCAGCGCTGAAGTTGCTCATAATGATGTTGTCAGCGGCACTCATCACACCTACCAAGCCTTCGGTCTTGCGATCCTCTGGCAATAGGGCGATTTTCAGCGCCCGCCCTTGGCGTGGGGTGGTAGGCCACGAATGCTCCTCGCCATCCATCCAGAGCCGACCCGTGGCTCGCGGACTTGCACCGGCGAGCGCATGTAAAATACTTGTGCGACCGGATCCCACCAGGCCGCCGAGACCGAGAATTTCACCCGAAGCAAGGGTGAATGATATATCGGAAATCGCGTGGGGAACGGACAGGCCCTCAATTTTCAGCAGCGCATCATCCTGCGGCTGAGTCCGCCGAGGTTCCGGGCTTGCGTTTAGGGCTCGCCCCAGCATCGCTCCGACTATTTCGTCCTTTGTGATCGACTGCCGCTTGGCTTCTTTAACCAGATGTCCACCACGAAAGACGGTGATCACATCTGCGATCTCAAGCACCTCCTCAAGATTGTGACTTACAAGGACGATCGCAATGCCGCGCCGGCGCAAGACATCAAGTAGGCGTAAGAGCACCGTCCGCTCATGGGGAGCCAGGGAGGCAGTCGGCTCGTCAAGGAGAATGATCTGAGGGTCCGAAACGAGGGCCCGCATGATCTCAATGAGCTGCTGGTCGGCGACCGAGAGTGTACCTGCCCCAACGTCAGGATGGGAGGCGACATCGAGCTCCTGACAGAGCTGGACATAACGGCGGCGCATGGCTCGCTCCTGCATAACGCCGCCGCGGGAAAGCGCCTGTCCAAGGAAGACATTCGCTTGCGTCGTCAGCTCCGGAACAATCGTCAGCTCCTGATACACCGACACTACCCCCGCAGCGCGAGCCCGGCGCGGACTATTATGGTCAAGCAGCTTTCCAAAGACTCGCAGGCTTCCGGTGTCCTGCTGGATCCGCCCAGCGATGATGCCCAAACAAGTCGACTTCCCGGCGCCATTCTCACCGACCAGCGCATGAACCATTCCGCGCTTTACCTCCAGGTCGATTTCACTCAACGCCTGCGTGGCTCCGAAAGCGCGTGATACCCCGGTCAGTTGGATGGCGATATCGCGCTGCTCACTCGTATGAGCGGTCCCTTCGGATCCATCGCTGGGGTGGGAGATTTCAGATGACATGGGCGTGGAGGCCGGGGCGTCTAGCTTAAGGCAGACTTACCCAGAGGTCGAGCCTGGCGCGTGAAACAACGGCGCATCAATTTGTGACCCAAGAGCGATTTCAAGCGCCCGTTGGTGTGAACTGGTCGGCGGACTCCTTTGTGTAATTGGGCGGCCATTCCTTGAGACCAGATTTTTCAATTTTACCGTTGTCACCAGGCACAATGACTCGAGGGATCTGCTTTCCTTCGACCGCGTCGATGATGCTCTGCACGCCAGCCATCCCGATCCATTCGTTGTTCGCATATGAGTCAACGGCCACTTCGCCAGCCTTGACCCAATCGATCAATTCCTGAGTTCCTCCGTTGAAGCTGCACACCTTGACGTCCTTCCCGGGCGTCTTGCCGGCATTCTTCAGAGCTTGCATGACTCCCTGGGTGAGAACCGGAGCCTGTGAGGCGACCACCTTGAGATCAGGATGAGCCGTCAAGGCGGCCGACGTTTTCTCGAGCGCTTCCGCTGTATCGTAGAGCGTCGCGTAGTTGCCCACGATATCCATGTCAGTTTCGTTAAATACTTCTGACATCACTTTGAAGTTCGCTGTGCCGGCGGCTCCGTTGATGAGGATCGCTTCACCACCCCCAGTTTCCTTGGCACAAGTTTTAGCCCAATCGCCAAGCCCTTCCACGCTTGCCGCCACACCCACGGTGTCTAGCGTCCCTGGAGTCCAGAGCCCGTCGCCTTTCGCGGACGCGAATTCAGTCCCGCAGATTGGGAGATTCAAGACACTGACAACCATGCCTTGGGAAGGGGCCGTCTTGGACAGAATTTCGCAGGACTGCGCGCCGTCAAGCGGCACAGTCAGCAGGGCATCATATTCCCCGCTTTCGACCACATTCTGGTAGAGAGAGAACTGTCGCGCGGGGTCGAACTGGGGATCAAAGACTTTGACGGAAATTCCGTGTTCTTCGGCAGTTTTTACCACCCCGTCTCTCTCTCGCTGTGAGGACCCAGTCGAAAGGGCAGGGGCGACGTATGCGATCTTGAGAGAAGCGACGTCCGTTATCGGGATCGGTTCGCCGGTACCTACGTCCACACCACCGTTCCCTGGAGCGTCATTGACTGTCGCTTCTTCGGTCGCAGAACCACTATTCTCCGTCGAGGAATTATCGCTCGAACCGCCGCAGGCCGCGAGTGAAGCAGCGGCAAGAACTGCACAGAGCAGAAGAAGTGCCTTCAGATGATTTGCTCGCGCTCTCAGGGGTTTAACTCGGTTTCTCGTCATGGCTCTCTCCCTCGCAGTTACGTCGGGCTTCCACTTTCACGGAGGCCGTTTAGTTAGTCTCCTTCCCTATCCCAGGTGGCCGACTATCAGTGCGGCATCATAGCAGGCGCGTGAGGTAATGTAACGCCACGTTACGCCAGTTGATTCATCCTCATCCTCGCTCGGGGGGCCCCGTCCTATCGCGGCCCGGGATCCGGATGCGGTCGAGCGCTGCATCAAGCCCTCCTTGGCTCGCTCTTGCTTTTCGATCGGAAGGTCGCTATCTCGAGGTCGAAGCGTTGTTGTACCTATTCTGGAGCCGCCGCTCAGGATTGTCATGCCCTTTGCGCTGTTAAGGGTTTGGCCAGGCTCGATGAAACTAGGCGTTGCCTTCTGCCGGGGCCCTCAACGTGCGCGATGCCGCAGGCGCACGACGAGGGTCCTGATCGGAGCCCATAGCCCCGGACCGATCAGGGCGGCCAGCTACTCCCTCACGTATCAAGGCTCTAAGGTCGCCATAAAGATCGCAACCGGGTGCCGCTAGCCTGCGTTCTAATTTGAAAGAAACGACAACCGCAAGTGGCTAGCTCGCCGAGCTGCGACTTGAGCTTCTTGCGGCGGTATAGCGCTCATCGGTATCAATGAGTAAATAAGATTTGGGAGTCAAATCGAAATGCCTCCGTCGACTGGCAGGACGACTCCAGTGATATAGCCTGCGTCAGGCGAGCCGAGGAAAAGTACGGCTGCACTTATTTCCATCGGATCGGCGAACCGACCG
>Ga0068860_100004016_pt1 | contig 15108 bp, 17 predicted proteins | sample KBSSwiS32_FD_66597 | JGI IMG/M metagenome (GOLD analysis project Ga0068860, IMG submission 66597) | Switchgrass rhizosphere microbial communities from Kellogg Biological Station, Michigan, USA - KBS Switchgrass S3-2 | ecosystem: Host-associated > Plants > Roots > Rhizosphere > Soil ... | reverse complement strand
TCGCGCGCGAAGTTGCGGGCGTAGTCGCGCCCCAGGCCCCGCGCGGCCCCGGTCACGACCACCACCCGTCCCGCCAGATCGGCCATCCGCATCCCTTCCCTTGAAGCTTGGCGCCTGATTAGGCGTCCGTCGCCGCTCCGGGCAAGTCCCAAGCGCGCACGCCGGGCGCCGGGCCTTCCGCCGGCGGGCCGGCGATGCACTGGGCGATCCGCATCCAGGTCCGGGCGGCCTCGCCGGTCACCTTCAGCGCCGTGTCGGCCACGTTGCGGCGCTGCACCGCCACCCGGCAGAAGTCGACGGCCGAGCCCTCCACCCGCGAGTCCGCCCCCGGATCATTCCACGCCCAGGTCGCCCCGCCGGGCGAGGTCAACGCCACGAACGGCTTCGGGTCCGGCGCCGGCAGCCCGTGGTTGGCGAAGCAAAAGCCCATGGTCCGCACCCCGAACTCGGCCACGTTGCGCAACCGCTCGCCCTCCGCGCGGCGCGCCCGCATCAGGTCGAAGACGTCCTGGCCGTAGCCCCACACCTCCATCTGCCGCGCGTTGATCAGGGTCCGGGCGCGCATGGGCGGGCCGAACCAGCCGACCTTGGCGTCCTCGGCCGCGCCGCGCCCCGCCGCGATCAGCTCCGCCAGCCCCGCGTCCCACGCCGCCAGGAGCTGCGCCCAGCTCAGGAAGGCGAGCCGGCTGGTCTCATAGGCCTTGATCCGCGCGAAGGCCTCCGCCCGCGGGCGGTCGGCAGACGGCGGCTTGGTGCCCTCGACGAACCGCCCCTGCTCGGCGTTGAAGGCCGCCGCATCGGTCAGGCTCAGCGTCGCCAGGCGGTCGATGGTCACCATGTGCTCGACGACGTCGCGCACCCGCCAGCCTTCGAACGGCGTCACCGCTTCGGGCACGGCGCCGCGCACCAGCGCCCTCAGTTCGGCGGCTTCGGCGGCCAGGTCTTCGCAGGCTTCGGCCATGCTCATGCCGTGGCGCTCCCCTTCACAATTCCGCCAATTGACGGAGCGACGCTCCCCCCGTCAACACACGGGTTCCGGCGAATCCGCTTGCGTCGGCGCAGGCGCGGCGGCTCAATTCGCCGCAGGACGATCAAAGGAGGACGCCATCGTGATCGGCGCAGGCGCACCGGGCGAGAAATGCCCTTTCGACTTCAACTTCGACCCCGCGACCTTCAAGGTCGGGGACGCCGTCAGCTATCGCGTGCCCAAGACCTTCCAGGACTTTCCGTTCTCCGGCGTCCTGCTCGAGGTGCATGACGACTACGTGGTGCTGACCTCCGACCCCAACGATCCGACGAGCCGCATGCGCGCCACCCGCGAAAGCCGCCCCGTGGTCGCCGCCGAGGACGTCTGCTGAGCGCCGGGCGCTCCAGCCGACGGCAACGATAACAACGACAAGCCGGGAGGACGCCGTGGAGCGTGATTTCGAGGGCCGCGTGGTGCTCATCACCGGCGCCGCCCGCGGGCTCGGCCGGGCCTGCGCCCGCATCTTCGCCGCCCGCGGCGCTTCGCTCTTCCTGGTCGACGTGCTGGAAGGCCAGCTCGCGGAGACCCGCGCCGAGCTGGAGGCCGCCGGCGCGGCCTGCCGGTCGATGACCTGCGACATCTCCCGGCGCGAGGCCTGCCGCGCCGCCGTGGACGCCGCGGTGGACGCCTTTGGCGGTCTCGACGTGCTGTGCAACATCGCCGCGACCCTGCGCTTCCACCATGTCGCCGACGTCACCCAGGAGGACTGGGAGAAGGTGCTGGCGGTGAACCTGAGCGCGCCCTTCTACTTCAGCCAGGCGGCCATCCCGCACCTGCTGGCCCGCAACGGCAACATCGTCAACGTGGCGTCCCAGGCGGCCGCCATCGGCTGCGCCTACATCGTCCCCTACTCGGCCAGCAAGGGCGCCATCCTGCAGCTCACCCGCTCCATGGCCATGGAGTTCATGAACCAGCCGATCCGCATCAATTCGGTGGCGCCGGGCACCATGCGCACCGACATCGGCCAGGGCGTCACCCGGCCGGACGACGTCGACCTGACCCTGATGGCCCGCTACTCCGGCGTGCGCCCGCCCTCGGAAGCCGAGGACGTCGCCGAGCTCATCGTCTTCACCGCCTCCGACAAGGCCCGCGCCATCCACGGCGCCATCCTCCACGCCGACGGCGGGGTGACGGCGGGGTGAGGAGCGCGGCCTCGCACTGGCGAGGCCGATGCGATCGACAACGATTTGTCGATCGCCGCGACGAACGCCCGCGCCCACGGCGCGGGCAGGGCCAAGCCGCCGCCGCCCTACAGCTTCGTCACCCCCGAGAGGATCTTCTCGAAGCCCAGCTTGGTCAGCTTCACATAGCCCTTCTTGGGGTCCCTCAGGTAGACCGCGCCCTTGATCCGGGTCGGGTCGAAGCCCTCGGCGACCAGGTCCATCTTGCGCGGCTTGAAGGTGCCGGTGACCTCGATCTGCGGCAGGATACGTAGGAAGACCGGCTGGGCGTAGGCCGGCAGTTCGCGCTCCACGTGCTCGGCCAGCGTGGACACGTCGAAGTCCTTGTCCACCACCAGGCCGGCCATCCCCGCGCGCCCCTCGGCGCCCTCGACTGTCACGCCGTAGACGCTGGCCTCCTTGATGCCCGGCGCGGCCTGCAGCCGCTCGGCCACCTCGGTGGTGGAGACGTTCTCGCCCTTCCAGCGGAAAGTGTCGCCGATGCGGTCGACGAAATAGAAATAGCCGTCGGCGTCCTGGCGCATCAGGTCGCCGGTGGCGAACCAGGAATCCCCCATGGCGAAGACGTTGCGCAGCACCTTCTTCTCCGACGCCGCCTTGTCGACGTAGCCGCTGAACTCGGCCCGCGCGTCGACGCCGCCGATCTGGCCGACGCACTCGCCCACCTGGCCCACGCCCGCCTCGATGCACAGGCCGTTCGCGCCGCGCACCGGCTCGCCGGTGTCGTAGTCGAACTGCACCAGCCGCACGTTGAACCGCTTGCGCAGCCACTTGGGCACCCGGCCGACGGCGCCTTCGCGGCCGTCGAAGTTGAACATCGAGACGTTGCCCTCGGTGGAGCCGTAGAACTCCAGGATGTTGGCGATGCGGAAGCGCCGCTTCAGCACCGGCCAGATGTCGGCGGTCAGGCCGTTGCCGAACGCCATGCGGATCTTGTTGCGGCTCTCCGCCTCGCACTCCGGCTGGTTGACCAGGTAGCGGCAGAGCTCGCCGATATAGACGAACATGGTGCAGCCCTCGGCGACCACCTCCTCCCAGAAGTGGCTGGCCGAGAACTTGCGGCGCAGCACCACCGAGCCGCCGTTGAGCAGCGCCGCGCCCACCCCGCAGAGCCCGCCGGTGGCGTGGTAGAGCGGCAGGGCGACGTAGATCCGGTCCTTGGAGGTCGCCCCCGTCGCGCCGGCGAACCCGCGCATGTAGAGCTGGGCGCGCACATGGGTGATCCGGGCGGCTTTCGGCAGGCCCGTGGTGCCGCTGGTGTAGATGAACAGCACCGTGTCGCGGGCGGTCATGTCCTCGCGCACCGAGCGGTCGGGCGGCAGCTGGCTGCAGCTCTTCAGCGCCTGCGACAGGTCGCGCTGGTCGCCTTGCGCGCCGCCCAGCACCCACTGCTGCATCGGCCGGTCCAGCAGCGCGCGCGCCGCGCTCAGCACCGGGGCGGTGTCCTCGTCGACGATGCAATGGTTGGCGCCCGACAGGTTCAGGCAGTGAGCCAAGGCCTGGCCCACGAGCTGGTTGTTGATCAGGGCGGTGACCACGCCCACCTTCGACAGGCCGTACCAGGCCGCGAAATATTCCAGGCGGTTGGGCATCAGCAGCGCCACCACCTGGCCCCGCCGGATGTTCAGGCTCTTGGCCCAGTGGGCGAACCGGTTGGCCATGGCGTCCAGTTCGCCATAGGTCAGGGTGCGCCCCTCGAAGGTCATCGCCGGATGGTTGCGGTGATGCTCCACCGCCTCCTGCAGGTCGTCGCAGATCAGGTTGCGCGAGTCGGGCGCAATGGTGCGGACGCGCTTGAGGGTTCGATTGAGGCTGTGCGCAAACCTCCAGTCGCGCGCGACCCTATCCTTCCAACGCATCGCACCCCTCCACTGCGGCCACCTTGGGAGAGAGCGTGACCGTGGGTCAAGCAGGCCGCAGGGCGCCGATGGTCACACGCGTGCGAGGCGAGTCGCAAGGTCGTCGCCTTCGTCAACGTGCGGCGAAATCGTGGCCAAGTCGCGCACAATTCGTGGCGACGTCGTCCAGCATTCGCATCGATTGGACTGTATTTTCCGAGAATACCGTTTCGTAAATCCTACTTTTTGTCGCAATCCCCAAGGTGTTGAACGCAAAGAACCACCTGCAATCGGGCGGTCATTAAGCACGTTTATGGGAACTACCGCGGTCGGCGCCCGTTCAAATAGTCACATTCAGAAATCTGGAGGGAACGATGGCGACCGATTTTACTGACCGCGAAGACCTCTCCGGCAAACCCGCGCCGGAAGATGTCCCGTTTGCGCCAACCCCTGTTTTCGCCCGCGACAGCAAGGCAGGCCGCAAGGCCCGCGGGCGGATGTTCGCCGCCCGTCCGGCTGGCCCGGCTGAGGAGCCCCGCTCTTTCGACCCGACGCCTGCCCCTGCCACTCCTGCGGAGGCGCGGGTGTTCGCCGCGGCGCCCACGGCCGAGGACCGGGTCATGTTCACAGACGCCCCGGCGGTGGAAGAATCCGAGTTCGTCCTGCCCGAGCGCGAGATCCGGCCGGGGCGATCCGTGCCGATAGCCGCCCTGGTCGCAATCCCGGTCGCGATCGTGCTGGCGGGCGGCGCCTATTTCCTGATGCAGCCGCGCGAGCCCGACCAGCAGACGGTGGCGATGACCACCGAGACGGCTCCGGCCGCCCTGTCGACCGCCCCGCCCCTGGCGCCGCCGCCGGAACCGGTCGACGCCAAGCCGGTCGCCGAGCCCGCGCCCACAGCCCGCGCCGAGGCGCCCGCGGCGCAGCCGCAACGCCAGGCCCGCGCGACCCGCACCCGCCCGGCCGCTCCTCCCGCGGCGACCGACAGCGGTGTCGAGGCCAGCGCCACCACGCCGTCCAACCCGCTGCCCTACACGGCCGTGTCGCCTGAAGTGACCCCGGCTCCCGGCGCGGTGAACCCACCGGTGGTGGCGGCCGAACCGGCGAACCCGGCTCCCACGCAGCCCGCGCCGACCCCGACGCCGGACACCAGCGTCAACCCGGCGCCCGCGCCGGACAGTTCGGCCGTGACGCCGTAGGAAACCCCAAGCCCCTCCCCCTCGCTCCGGCCGTCGCCGGGGCGGGCGGTGGCGGGCTCGAACCGGACCTCGGTCCCGATTGATGTCGCCTATAGGGCGGCGCCTCTCCGGCGCCGCCTTTATGGTTTCTCAATTGCTGCGTCTTATCCCTGGGCGCCTTCGGCGTGATTGTGCGCCGCCTTGTCGCGGAGACCTCCGGTCGTCATGCGGCTATGGACGGGCGCGGTTTTCCAAGGCGGGACCAGGTTTATGTTCAAGATGTTGTTCTCGCGCGAAGGCGCTGAGTGGCTGTCCGCCAGCTTCGTGATCATCGCGGGCGGCCTGGCGGGCCACTATGCGTCGGTCGGCATGAACCCGGTCCAATGGGCCGGCGCGGTGACCGCCGTCCTGGGCGCCGTGACCGTGGCGGTCTCGGTCCGCGTCTGGCCCGAGGAAGCCAACGCCGAGGTCAAGCAGCGCTCCCGCCGCGACGACTGAAGCCCCGTTTTCCTCCCACGTCCTGCTCGACGGCCGCAAGCTCTACGACCGTCATTCCCGGCCTTGTGCCGGAAACCTATGAACACCGCTTCGGCAGGACCGTCCAAAGCGCCGCCGCCTCATCCGACGACCTTTGTGTGCATGGGTCCTCGGCATTCCGCGCGTGCCGCGCTCCAGCCGAGGATGACGTCTCTCGGGTCCCTACCCCGCCTTCGCCAGCGGCGCCGCCGCCTTCGGCGGCTCCGGCATCATGTTCTCGGTGGGCGTCGTGGGTTCCACGCCCGGCGGCAGGTTCTCCGGCTCCGGAACGCCCTTCGGCCCCAGCGACCTGATGTACTGGTAGAGCGCGCGCAGGTCGCCCTCGCTCATGTGCTTCATGTTGTTGGTGGGCATCGGCGGCAGGCTCTTGCCGTCCTTCAGCAACTGCACCCAGCCGTCCTCGTTGATGCTCTGGGTCAGGAGGCGCAGGTTGGTCGCATAGCTGACCCCCCAGGGCCCGCGCATGCCCACAGGATTGCCGGTCATCCGGTCGGCCTCGGGCATGGTCCCGCCGCCCTCGTTGTAGCCGGGCGAGTGGCAGTCGTTGCAGCCGCCCACCAGGGTCAGATACTTGCCGGCCTCCAGGTTGCTGGCCGCCACCACGTGCGGCGTCGCGGAGGTGGGCTCGACCTTCGCCACGGGCGTCGGCGTGCAGCCGGCCAGCGCGGCGGCCAGCCCAAGTCCCGTCGCAAGACGCCACGCGTCCAGCCGTTTCGTCGTCATGGCGGTTCCCCCGGTGAAGCTCAGTCCGGGGCGATCTTTACCTGAATCTCCCCGCCCGAGTCCCGGAACTTGCGCGCCATGTCGGCCAGGCCCGCGTCCACGTCGTTCTGAGCCCGGGCCGCGTCGCGGATGTCCTGGCTGATCTTCATCGAACAGAACTTCGGCCCGCACATGGAGCAGAAGTGGGCGGTCTTCATCGCCTCCTTCGGCAGGCTTTCGTCGTGGTACTCGCGCGCCGTCTCCGGATCGAGGCCCAGGTTGAACTGGTCCTCCCAGCGGAACTCGAAGCGCGCGCGCGACAGCGCGTCGTCCCAGGCCCGGGCCGACGGGTGGCCCTTGGCGAGGTCGGCCGCGTGGGCGGCGATCTTGTAGGCGATCACCCCGTCCTTCACGTCCGCCCGGTCGGGCAGGCCAAGGTGCTCCTTGGGCGTCACGTAGCAGAGCATCGCGGTGCCGAACCAGCCGATCATCGCCGCCCCGATGGCCGAGGTGATGTGGTCGTAGCCCGGCGCCACGTCGGTGGTGAGCGGGCCCAGCGTGTAGAACGGCGCCTCGCCGCAGACGGCGAGCTGCTTGTCCATGTTGGCCTTGATCTTGTGCATCGGCACGTGGCCGGGGCCCTCGATCATGGTCTGCACGCCATGCTTCCAGGCGACCTTGGTCAGTTCGCCCAGGGTCTCAAGCTCCGCGAACTGCGCTGCGTCGTTGGCGTCGGCGATGCAGCCGGGGCGCAGGCCGTCGCCCAGCGAGAACGACACGTCGTAGGCCCGCATGATCTCGCAGATGTCCTCGAAGTGGTCGTAGAGGAAGTTCTCCCGGTGGTGCGCCAGGCACCACTTGGCCAGGATCGAGCCGCCGCGCGACACGATGCCGGTCACCCGCCGCGCGGTCAGCGGCACGTAGGCCAGCCGCACCCCGGCATGGATGGTGAAGTAGTCGACCCCCTGCTCGGCCTGTTCGATCAGGGTGTCGCGGAACACCTCCCAGGTCAGGTCCTCGGCGATCCCGCCCACCTTCTCCAGGGCCTGGTAGATCGGCACGGTGCCGATCGGCACGGGGCTGTTGCGCACGATCCAGTCGCGGATGTTGTGGATGTTGCGCCCGGTCGACAGGTCCATGACGGTGTCCGCGCCCCAGCGGATCGCCCAGACCATCTTGTCGACCTCCTCGGCCACGGTGGACAGCACCGCCGAGTTGCCGATGTTGGCGTTGATCTTGACCAGGAAATTGCGGCCGATCGCCATCGGCTCCAGTTCGGTGTGGTTGATGTTGGCGGGGATGATCGCCCGGCCGCGGGCCACCTCGTCGCGCACGAACTGCGGCGTCACCAGGTCCGGGATCGAGGCGCCGAAGTCCTCGCCGTCGCGGATGAACGGCTCGCCTGCCTGACGGCGCAGGTTCTCGCGGATCGCCACATATTCCATCTCCGGCGTGACGATCCCGCGCCGTGCGTACTCGAGCTGCGTCACCGCCGCGCCGGCGCGGGCGCGATAGACCCGCCGGGGCTGCTCGAACCGCGGCGCCAAGTGCTCGCCCTTGGCGAAGCCGTTGTCCTCCGGCTTCACCTCGCGCGGATCGGTCACGATCTCCACGTCGCCGCGCGACACCACCCACGGCTCGCGGGTGCGCGACAGGCCCTTGGCGATGTCGATGGTCGCGGTGGGATCCGTGTAGGGCCCGGAGGGATCGTAGAGGGTGAGCGGCGGCTCATTGGCGCTCGGGTGCGTCGCCACCTCGCGGAACGGCACGCGGATGTCCGGCCACAGGGTCCCGGCCGCATAGACCTTGCGCGAGCCCGGCCGCTCGCCGGTGGGGATGGCGCCGTCCTTCTGGTCGAGGGGGGTCTGGATGTTCATCGGCGCGCGCTCCCATGTCGGATGCTGGGCCGCGCCGGCGAGGCGGAAGCCGGCTCAAGGCGAGCGCCGGATCCTTCCCTTCGCCGGCATGACCCGGATCAGGTTCGACGGGTCGCGGGCTCGCCCGCCTCTCAGCCGCCCTGGCGCGGCCCCCCGAGGATGGGCGCCAGACTAGCGGCGAATTGGGGCAGGTGCACGCGTTTTGGGGACGGACAGGGCGAAGGCCCTTACGTTTTGGCGTATTCCAACAAGAGCCGCGGCTTGAAGCTGTAGGCGACCACGCCGGCGTGCAGCGCCCCGCGCCACAGGTTGCGCATGGCGATCTTGCGGTTGGCGAAGGCCAGCAGGGCGGCGGCGAAGAAGTAGGCCGTCTTCGGCACGGCGAGCAGCGCCGCCGAGAGCTTCTTTTCCGGATGGAACCGGGCGATGCACAGGGCGTGGGTCTGGCCAGACCGGAAGCGCCGGCGCAGCAGCCAGCGCAGGTTCTCCCGCGACGCCGGCACCGGTTCGTGCACCACCGCGTCCGGCGCGAGCGCCATGCGCGCGCCCTTGAGCCGAGCCTCGTAGAAGAACAGCGTGTCTTCCCCGCCCGAGCGGCCGACCGCCGGGTCGAAGCGCAGGTCCTGCGCAGCGATGAAGCCGCGGCGCAGCAGCACGTTTCCGGCGTGGCCCGAGGTTATGTTCCGTTCACGGCCCAGGTCGCTGGAATGGAAGTCGCCCTCCACCATCCACCGCGGGGTGGTGGCGTTGTAGAGCGCGCGGACCACGCCGAACACGATGTCCGAATCGCAGCGCGCCGCCAGCAGGTTGGCCAGCCAGGTGGGCTCGGCCACCTCGTCGTCGTCCATGATCGCCAGCCACTCCGCCGTCGCGGCGTCGAGACAGGCGTTGCGCGCGACAGAAATATTACGCGCCGGCGCGTGAATGTATTGTAGATCCACGCCAAATTTGGCGCAGACGGCTCTTATCGAAGCTTCAGATTCAGTTGTCTCGTCGTTGTCGGCAATAATAAGTTTGATCGAGACGTCGCTCGGCAAGATCTGACGTGCAATTGATTCTATAGCGACCTCAACCGAAGGCCGCTGAAACGTGCACATACAGACGTCGATGCGGTTAGTTTCGGTCATGTTTTCAACTAACACGTCGCCCAAGTGGCTTCAACATCGCCTCCGAAACACCACATGGAACAACCACCCCGACGGCCGCTCGCGGCCGCTCGCCCCAGGGGGAGGCTTGGCGCAGTCCGGCCTGACGCGCGCGATCCCGGCGCGCGCCGCGCGGCCGGCAGTCGATCCGTAACATGATGCGATTTGGATGACAGTTTACTTAACCACCTCCCGCCCCGGGGTGCGCGCACCGATTCGCCGCATAAAATCAATTAGTCCCAACAGGGCTACTTTGCCCGCGCTTGCGGGCCTCGCAAAGCCCTGAAGGCCGGTCGCACGTCTCGTCACCCGCAGGAATTGTATCCCGACCGCGGCGGATGGACCAAAATCGTGTCCATGGCCCCGACTCCCCGAAAAATGACCTCGACCGCCGACGAATCCACCATCTTGGATTGTGATTTCGCCTCGAAATACCCCGAGGTCTTGTCCCAAAACCTCGTCACCCTCGCCCCGCCCCCGCCTTGGAACTCCCGTGCGCATGCCCATCTACCCATCGCCGCCCTGAAACAGGCGGCGGAATCGGTGGCGCGAGGCGCCCAAGCTGCGCGTTCGGCCGAAACTCAGGCGACTCGGCGGTCTTTGCGCGCCGAGCGCAGCAGCCAGGAGGCATTCATGAAGTACGCGACAGCTATTGCGACCGCTGTATTCGCCCTCGCCGCCGCCGGCGCCGCCGGCGCCGGGCCCTGCTTCCGCACCAACGACATGCGCAACCACACCATCGTCGACGACCACACCCTCTATACGAAGGTCGGCAATCAGGACGTCTGGCGCCTGACGGTGAAGGGCAATTGCCTGACCGGGGCGCTGCCCTCCGACCCGCTGGTCGTCAAGACCACCGCCAGCCTCGGCATGGTCTGCAAGCCCCTGGATCTCGACCTCTCCGTGAAGCGCGGCGGCGTTCCGGCCGCCTGCATCGTCGACAGCATCGCCAAGCTGACGCCCCAGGAGATCGCCGCCATCCCCAAGGGCAAGAAGCCCTGACCGGTACCCCGTCGCGGACCGGCGGGCCCGTGCGCCGGAGCATTTTCCGCCGAAGTGGAGGCCGGTTCGGCGTAGAAAATGCTCTAGATTCTAAGAACACCGAGCAAAGTTCGATTCAATCAAATCGGACTTTGCTCTAGGGCACGGGGCCATGAGCCTTACTCTCGGCCTCCTGGGCGGCATGGGCCCCGCCGCGACGCTGGACTTCCTCAGGCAGTTGCAGGCGTTCACGCCGGCCAAGTCCGAACGCGACCACCTGCGGGTGATCGCCGACATCAACCCGCGCGTGCCGGAGGCCAACATCCCCGGATCCGGCCCGGGGCCGGTGCTGGCCGAGATGGCGGGCGCCCTGCGCGGCGCCGGGGCCGAGGTTCTGGCCCTCGCCAGCAATTCCGCCCACGCCCACGCCGACCTGATCCAGCGCGCCTCGCGCCTGCCGCTGATCGACATGATCGGCTCCGCCGCCGCCGCCGCCCGCGCCTCCGGCGTGCGGCGCGCCGGCGTGCTGGGCGCCAAGCCCGCCCTGCGCCTCTACCGCGAATATCTCGCCGCCCAGGCCATGGGGATGGTCGTCCTGCCCCCCGACGCCCAGGCCGAGTTCGCCACGGCCCTGCAGCGCATCCGCGCCGGCGACTTCGGCGAAGAGGTGCAGGCGGTGGTGCGCGCGATGGTCGCCGAACTGGTCGCCGAGGGCGCGGAGCTGGTGATCGCCGGCAGCGCCAGCCTGCCGCTGGTCCTGCGGCGCGAAGACCTGCGCGTCGACATTATCGACCCGATCGAACTGCTGGCTCGTCGCTGCGTCGCCGTCTGCCTGGGCGTCGAACCCGCCCCGCAGGTTCCCGCCGGCTGACCCTCTACAGTCGCGCCGCCTGGAAGGTGTCGCAGCTCGCCGGGTCGCCGGACTCCACGCCCGCGCGGAACCACCGCATGCGCTGGGCGCTGGTGCCGTGGGTGAAGGCGTCTGGGACCACGCGGCCCTGCGTCTCCTTCTGCAAGGTGTCGTCGCCCACCGCCGATGCCGCCCGCAGGCCATCCTCGATGTCCTTCGGGTCCAGCGCCACCTGCCCGCCCGACACCTCGGCGGCGTGGGCCGCCCAGACGCCGGCGTAGCAGTCGGCCTGCAGCTCCAGGCGCACCGATCCCGACTCGGCGCCCCGCGCGCCCATCCGCTCGGCCCGGTCGGTCTGGTTGGTCAGGTTCTGCACGTGGTGGCCGATCTCATGGGCGATCACATAGGCCCGCGCCGCCTCGCCCTGGGCGCCGAAGCGCTGGGCCAGTTCGTCCCAGAACGACAGGTCCAGATAGACCTTCTGGTCCTGCGGGCAATAGAACGGCCCCATCGCCGCCTGGCCGGTCCCGCAGCCGGTGCCGGTCGCCTGGTCGTAGAGCACGACCCGAGGCGAGGTGTAGCGCACGCCCTGCTTGGGCAGGACCTGCGTCCAGACGTCGTCGACGGAGGTCGCGATCACGTCGACGAACTTGCCGGCCTCGTCGGTCGGCGCGCCTTCGACGCCCGCGCGCTGCTCCTGCGGCGCGACGTTGCTCACCGTGCTCAAGGTGGTCTCGGGATCGATCCCGAACACGAAGTAGCCGATCAGGGCCAGGATCACGCCGCCGGCCCCGAGGCCGCCGACCACGCCGCCGCTCATCCCGCGGCGGTCTTCGATATTGCCGGACTGGCGGCCGCCGCCCCAACGCATGATCCGATGCTCCCAGGTTTCGCTGCTAGCTTAACGCAGTCCGACGTCCGAGGCTGCGCCGCTCAGCGCGTGTCCCGCGCGGCGGCGCGCACGCGGGCGTTGGAATCCTTCAGCCGCTTGTCGGGGATCGCGGCGTAGCTGGGCGCCGGGTCCGCCGGCGCCAGCTCGCGATCGCGCAACAGGGCGGAGATCGCGGGGCTGCGCTCGGACTCCAGCAGGCGGATCGAGTTGTCGGCCTGCATGCGCGACTCCAACGCCATCAGCTCGTTGCGCAGCGCGATCTCGTGCTGGCGCGCGGCGGTGAGCTGCGCCTCCAACTCCTGGGTGCGGACCATGGTGTCGAAATCCTGGGCCCGGGCCGTCGTGGCGAGCGCGGCGATGACGGCGATGGCGGCCGCGCCCAACCTTCCAGTCATCACGCTCCTGGCCATTACGCTCCTGGGCATCGCGTCGTCATGGCTGCTTGACAGTGAACCGAACCAGCTCGTCCTTGGGCGCCCCCCAGTCGGGGTTGAGCTCCGAGGCCTTGAGGTAGTCGAAATAGGCCGCCTTCACATCGCCGACGCCCTCATAGGCCAGCGCGCGGTTGAAATAGGCCTTGGCCATTTCGTCGATTCCAAGCTCGATCGCCTTGTTCAGGTCGGGCAGGCCCTCCTTATAGCGCCCCAATCCGATGTAGGCCGCCCCGCGGTTCGCATAGGCCTCGCCCATGTTGGCCTGCAGCTTCACCGCGACGTCGAAGTCGATCTTGGCTGGCGCGTATTCCAGGCGGCGCAGCTTCATCACGCCGCGGTTGACGAAGGTGCCGGCCCGGTCGTGGGCGTCGAGGAACTCATAGTCCAGCGCCTCGGTGCAGACGGCTTCGAACCGGGGGTGGGACTCGCCGACCACTGCGGCCCGCGAACAGGCGTTGGCGAAACCGCCCCCCAGAACGGTGACGGCCGCCGCCGCGCCCCCGGCCGTCGCCAGGGCGCAGACTCCTAGGGAAAGGGCGAACAAGCGCAACATCGTCGGCTCCTCGCGCCGGACGCCGGAGGCCCACGAGGCGGCGCGCCAGGGGCTCGGCCGACCTAGCTCGACCGATAGCGTCCTCCCGAGGCCGCTCGCTGTCAACGCAGGCTCAGAGCGTCCGGAAGCGCCGGGTCTCGCGCAGCACGATGTAGAGCCCGCTCGCCCCGACGATCAGCGCCCCGACGATCGTGAACGGCCGCGGAAGCTCGCCCCAGACCAGAAAGCCGATGACGCTGGCCCACAGGAGCTGGGTGTAGTCGAAGGGCGCCACCACCCCCACCGGCGCGATCCGCAGGGATTCCGTGAGCATGAGCTGGCCAACGCCGCCGATCACGCCGATCAGCACCAACAGGCCCAGGGTCTGCAGGTCCGGCACGACCAGGCGGAACGGCAGGCTGCAGAGGCCGAGCAGGCAGCCGGCCAGGGTGAAGTAGAAGACGATGGCCGCGCCCGGCTCCGTGCGGCCCATCTCACGCACGGTGATCATCGCGAAGGCCGCGGCGACCGCGCCGGCCAGCGCCAGCCCGGCCCCCATCATGGTCACATGCTGCGGATCGGGCCGGACCATGATCAGCACGCCGACGAAGCCCACAAGCACCGCCCCCCAGCGGTGCCGCCCGACCGGCTCGCGCAGGATCGGGACCGACAGCGCGGTCATGAACAGCGGCGCGGCGAAGGCGATCGCGGTGGCCTCGGTCAGGGGCAGGTGCTGCAGGGCGGTGAAGCCGCAGACCATGCCGGTCAGCCCCACCGCAGAGCGGGTCAGGTGGCCCAGCGGACGGCTGGTGCGCAGCACGCCGAAGCCGCAGGTGCGCCAGATGTAGAAGCAGATCGGAATGAAGGCGAAGGCGTTGCGGAAGAAGATGAGCTCCAGGACCGGCACGCCCTGGGATCCGCACCACTTCACCAGCGCGGCCATGCCGGACATCAGCACCATGGCGGCGGCGCGCAGCATCACCCCGCCCATGATGTGCGAATGCCGCTGGGCGGCGGTCTCCTCGGGCAGGGGCGCAGGCGTCACATTAGGCTCCGATCATCATTCTCCGCGCGGATCAAGGCCCTGGCGCCCCGCCGGCCGGCTTCCTAGGATGGCGGGCGTCCCCGTCTGGAGACCCGCCATGTCCGCCGACGCTCCCGTCCCCGAAGACGCCTGGAAGCACTCCGGCGTCCGGGTGATCCCCGGCGACCAGCTCGATGCGAACACCGCCCAGACGCCAGGCATGAACCGGGCGGCGGCCATCAACTTCGCCCGCGTCGGAGCCCAGAAGCTGTGGGCGGGGACAGTGCACATCCACGCCGGCGCCAAGACCGGCGCGCATCACCACGGCCCGCTGGAGAGCGTGATCTATGTCATCCGCGGCCGGGCGCGGATGCGCTGGGGCGAGAGCCTGGAGTTCGTCGCCGAGGCGGGTCCCGGCGACTTCATCTACGTGCCGCCCTTCGTGCCGCACCAGGAGATCAACGCCAGCGACGACGAGACGCTCGAATGCGTGCTGGTGCGCAGCGACAACGAGGCGGTGGTCGTCAACCTGGACATCGCCCCGGCCGAGGCGCCGGAAACGGTCCCCTGGATCGACCCGATTCACAAAGGTTGAACGGCCTCGACCCTAGGAACCGGCCGCTTGCGGCGGGGATTTCGTCACCACACACATTGAGGAGCGATCCCCATGCCACGTGGCGACAAGTCCAAGTACACCGACAAGCAGGAACGCAAGGCCGACCACATCGCCGAGGGCTACGAAAACCGCGGCGTCTCGGAAAAAGAGGCTGAGCGCCGCGCCTGGGCCACCGTCAACAAGGACGACGGCGGCGGCAAGAAGCCGGGCGGATCGGGCCGCAAGCCCGCCACGCACCACGCCTCGCGCTGAGGCGGGACGGCCCTACGCCACCACCAGGGCGCAGCTTTCGTT
>Ga0068860_100004015_pt1 | contig 15110 bp, 16 predicted proteins | sample KBSSwiS32_FD_66597 | JGI IMG/M metagenome (GOLD analysis project Ga0068860, IMG submission 66597) | Switchgrass rhizosphere microbial communities from Kellogg Biological Station, Michigan, USA - KBS Switchgrass S3-2 | ecosystem: Host-associated > Plants > Roots > Rhizosphere > Soil ... | reverse complement strand
CCACTGCTGTATTCAATGGCAAAATATTTGTACAACCACAGGCACAAAAGACCAATGCCTATCAATCCAATAAAAATATATTGTTATCGGCAGATGCCAGTGTAAATACCAAGCCGCAATTGGAAATTTTTGCGGATGACGTAAAATGTTCGCATGGTTGTACCATTGGCCGCCTCAATGAAGACGGTTTGTTTTACCTCCAGTCAAGGGGTATCAATGAAACCATTGCCCGTTCATTGCTGGTGCATGCTTTTGCGGTAGATATATTGGAACATATTAAACCCGTTCAAATCCGGGAGCATGTAAATAGGATGATTTCTGAACGTTTAGAATTTGATATCGCATGATACAAACAGCACCATCCATGCAAAAAAGGCTTGATATAGATGCTATCCGGCGGCAGTTTCCTGTTTTAAACCGAATAGTAAAAAGCCAGCCACTGGTCTATTTCGACAATGCAGCCACTTCGCAGAAGCCGCAGGTTGTTATTGATGCACTGGTAGATTACTATTCCGGTTACAATGCCAATATCCATCGCGGTATACATACCCTGGCGGAAGAAGCCACTGCTGCGTTTGAGGCTACCCGTGATGCGGTTAAGACATTTATCAATGCTTCTTCACGCGAAGAAATTATTTTTACGCGTGGCACTACGGAAAGCATTAACCTGGTAGCTTATACCTGGGGGCGGCAGCATATCAAAGCCGGAGATGAAATCATTATCTCTACCATGGAGCATCATTCCAACATTGTTCCCTGGCAGGTTTTGTGCGAAGAGAAAGGCGCCGTCCTGAAAGTGATTCCAATTAATGAAGAAGGTGAATTGCTGATGGACGAGTATGAGAAATTATTAAACCCGAAAACCAGGCTGGTTTCTATTGTGCATGTATCCAATGCACTGGGCACCGTGAATCCTGTTAAACAAATAATAGAAGCAGCGCACAGAACCGGTGCGGTGGTATTGGTAGATGGTGCACAGTCTTCGGTGCACCTGGATATAGACGTACAGGAAATGGATGCCGATTTTTTTGCTTTTTCTTCGCACAAATTATACGGACCCACCGGCGTAGGGGTGTTATACGGAAAAAAGGAACTATTGCTGGCAATGCCGGTATTCCAGGGCGGTGGGGAGATGATCAAGGAAGTGAGTTTTAATAAAACAACTTACGCCGATCTGCCCTATAAATTTGAGGCGGGCACACCCAATATTGCAGATACCATTGCTTTTAAAACTGCCATTGATTTTATAAATAAACTGGGTAAGGAAAAAATACGGCAGCATGAAAATGAATTGCTGTATTATGGTACTGAACAATTGCAACAGATACCCGGGCTATCTATTATTGGCAGGGCAAAAGAAAAAGTAAGCCTTATTTCTTTCGTGGTAGATAAAGTGCACCCGCAGGATATTGGCATCCTGCTCGATAATCGGGGTATTGCGGTGAGAACAGGCCATCATTGCGCGCAGCCCCTGATGGAACGTTGCAAGATACCCGGCACTACCCGCGCCTCGTTTGCAGTATACAATACAAAGGAAGAAATTGATATGCTGGTTGCCGGTCTGCAAAAAACACTTAAAATGTTATTGTAGTTATGAGTGAGCAGTTAAGTATAGAAGCAGTGGAAAGAGAAATTATTGATGAATTCGCATTGCTGGAATCCTGGGGAGAAAATGAGAAATATGAATTTATCATTGATATGGGCAAAAACCTGCCACCGCTTGATGATAAGTATAAGGTGCCTGAAAATATTATCAAGGGATGCCAGTCAACGGTGTGGCTGGCGGCCGATTATACCAATGGGAAAGTTTTTTTTAAAGCCGATAGTAATTCTGTTATTACCAAGGGGTTGATCAGCATGTTGATAAGGGTGTTGTCGGGGCGCGCGCCGGATGAAATTATCAATGCACAACTTGATTTTATCAATGCTATTGGCATGCGCAGCCACCTGGCCCAGACACGGGCGAACGGCTTGCTCGCGATGGTAAAGCAAATGAAAAACTACGCGCTGGCGTACAAGCTTAAAAACGCTGCAAAAGTTTAAGTTATGGAAACAACAGAATTGAAAGAAAAAGTGATTGAATGCCTGCAGAATATATTTGATCCCGAGATACCGGTGAATATTTATGAATTGGGGCTGATTTATGAAATAGACATTCTGCCGGTAAACAACGTACAGATAGTAATGACGCTGACTTCACCCGCTTGTCCTGCTGCACAGTCAATACCCATAGAAGTAGACCAGAAAGTAAGGGCCATCGAAGGCGTAAACGATGTGTACGTATCAGTAACCTGGACACCGGCCTGGAATAAAAGCATGATGTCTGAAGCAGCGCAGCTTGAATTAGGATACATGTAAAAGAACAAATACCATTATGAAAATAACCGCACAGGAAGAATACGGCTTACGCATCTTGATCCGCATCGCAGGGTGCAAGGATAAGTCTGGCCTAAGCATTCCGCAATTGAGCGAAACCGAAGGTTTGAGTAGTCATTACGTGGCAAAATTGACGCGGGTATTAAGAATGGGTGGTTTTATTAACAGTACACCTGGTCTGAAAGGGGGTTATGTATTGGCCCGGCCCGCCAGTGAAATCGGTATTAAACAGGTGCTGAAAGTACTGGGTGGCGTGTTGTTTGATAAAGATTTTTGCGGTATGCATGCCGGTTCACTAAAGCTGTGCACCAATTCGGTGGATTGTACAGCACGTTCGCTCTGGCAAATGATACAGTTCACGGTTGACCAGTTACTCGATAAAATTACGCTGCATGACTTGGCACATCCCGAAAAACAATCTGCCAATTATTTAAACCTGTTACTGGAGCAATAACAACACAATGGCTGCTATTGGCGGTTACATATAAAATGTCTCCCTGGTAATCTTTCCATCCTTTACTTCGTATACACATAGCTCTGTCATATCCATGTGGCCCCGTTCCTTCATCGTTGCTTCCATGCGCAGCGTACAACAAAATGAACTACCGGCGATCAGCGGCTCTGATACTTCCAGTTTGTGGGTTTCCTGCACCATTGATTCAAACTTATGGCCTTTTTCAAGAATGGCGTCCAGGCCTGTTGTTTCTTTCTCAAATGCAGGTGTTGCATAAGGTTCTACGCTGATGGCATCCTTGCTGAACAGTTCCTTTTGTGCTGTTTCAAATTGTCCCTGGCGGCAAAGTATTACAAGGCGATCTGCAATTTCGTTGATGGTCATAATTTTTCTTTTAAATTAAGAAGGCATTTTTAAGTAAGTACAATAGTCATTTTACAATTAATGGGCCATATCATCGTATCCTGCAGTGCTGCTATGGGCGGTAGGTTCTTTTAATTGAACGGGCTGTTGTTTTTTGCTTCGCTTGCGCATCCACATGTTCAGCAGTTCCACTGAAAATGAAAATGCCATGGCAACATAAATATAGGTTTTGTCGATATGGCTATGGTGAACAGGCTCCAGGCCTTCAAAGAAAAGGCTGAACCCAACCATTAGTAAAAATGCCAGGGCCAGCATTTTGAGGGTAGGATGTTTATGAATGAATGTGGAAATCTTATCGGAAAAAAAGAACATGATGATCATAGCTATAATCACTGCTATAATCATCACTTTTACAATCTTCGCCAATCCCACCGCCGTAATAATGCTATCAAAAGAAAATACCATATCAATAATGATAATCTGACCGATGATGGCACCAAACGAGGCGGTTTTGCCTTTGTCGGTCTGTGTCTCTTCATCGCCTTCCAGTTTAGCGTGTATTTCCTTTACGGTTTTATACAGGAGAAAAATACCTCCTGCCAGCATGATGATGTTACGAAGATTAAACGAATAGTGACTGCTTCCCCAGTTAAAGCCAACTAGCTCTTTATTGCCGTTGTTGACCAGCCAACCAATTCCCATCAACAGCAGTATCCTCACGGCAATCCCGGCAAACATCCAGATACGGCGGGCGTTCAGCTTTTGTTTTTCGTTGAGCCTGCCCATCAGGATAGAAACAAAAATAACGTTGTCGATACCCAGCACTATCTCCAGCACCGTAAGCGTAAGCAAGCTCACCAGCGCATCTACTGTAAATAATTCCTGCATAGAGATTCTTTAGGTTTTCGCAAAAATAGTTGAACGGCTATGAAACAATGTTTTTTTATGATCGTTTAAGTTCCTGCACCCCAGCAGCAATTTACGCATAAGGGTAATTTCGCAGGAAACCTGATTGCGCAATATTATTTTAACTAAACCCAGTTCCGATGAAAGCGGTTCTTTTATTTTTGATGCTGGCAACAGCTTCGGCAGCAAATGCGCAATATGGTGAAGATGGCAATGCCCGTGCCGGACGGCTGCGGGCAGGCATCGGTTACGTATATGATTTCCCGGGCATGACCGGCACGGCCGTTCATGCCGGTTATAGTTTTTCCCTGAATGAATGGCTACAGGGCGGCATCGGCGTTAAGCATATTCATGAAAGCGGTTACCCCCGCACCCATGCCGTGCAGGAGTATACCAATGCCAATACTTTGGACTTTGAACTGCTTTTTGTTCCGCTGCATACAGAAAATGCCGCCTTGCGCGTAGGACTGGGTTATACTTTTTCCATGTATAATATCCGCCGTTCGTATGCAGTATACAGCACTCATGAGGGCCAATCCGCCGATATCAGTTATCCTGTTAGTGATTCCAAAGGCAATGCTCATGGTACCGGGCTCGTAGCAGAATATGAATATTATTTTTCGGATGCAGTTTCTGCAGGATTGAAGGTGCAGGTAACAAAAGCCTATGATGGTATTATTATGGGCGGGCCGTTTGTGGCCATCCGGTTGTAAAAATTGCTGATTTAGTAAAGTAGGGATTTTGAGATTGTTGTTTGCATAGATTTAGCAAATCCCAAGATCAAAAAATCCCGCAATCAGCAATAGTCAGAGCGCTTTGCAGATCTGCCTTGTAATGCCTGGTCCTCGGTAAATAAATCCCGTCCATACTTGTACCAATACGGCTCCCGACCTTAATTTCTCTTTTGCATCTATGCCCGTAAATATGCCTCCGGATGCAATGACCGGTAATTGGCCGTTTGTTTTCCGGTATATATATTGAACTATTTCGGTTGAACGTGCAGCAAGCGGTTGGCCACTTAACCCGCCGGCACCGATAGCCGAGAGCCGGGCAGCCGGGGTAATAAGTTGTTCCCTGCTAATAGTGGTATTCGCCGCAACAAGGCCGTCCAGTTTTATTTCCATGGCAAGATCAATTACATCGTCAATCTGCTCCCGGGTTAAATCAGGTGCAATTTTAAGCAGCAATGGTTTAGGCAGGTGTTGCTGCAGGTTGATGGTTTGCAGGTGCGACAAAATTTTCCGCAGGGAATCTTTTTCCTGCAGCGCCCGCAGGCCCGGTGTGTTCGGTGAGCTTACGTTTACCACGAAATAATCCACGCAATCAAATAATTCTTTGAAGCAAATTTCATAGTCGCGCCAGGCCTCTTCGTTGGGCGTAATTTTATTTTTGCCGATATTGCCACCGATGATGAGTCGTGAGTCGTGAGTCGTGAGCCGTGAGTCAATGCGCCACTGGCGAAGCCGCGCCGCTACAGCTTTTACACCATGGTTATTAAAACCCATCCTGTTGATAAGTGCCTTGTCTTTCGGCAGGCGAAAGAGCCGCGGTTTTTCATTTCCGTCCTGGGGTAGCGGAGTAACGGTTCCTATTTCAACAAAGCCAAACCCAAGTGCTTCCAATTCGTTTAAATACAGAGCATTTTTGTCGAAACCGGCGGCAAGGCCCACGGGGTTTTTAAAATGGAGCCCGAACAATTCTTTGGGATTGGCATTCGCCCGCATTGTGCGGCCGATTATTTTTTTCATAAATGGAACTGCACACAATAGCTTAAGACAGTTCATTGAAAAATAGTGTACCCATTCGGGTGGGAAAAGGAATAGAAAGCTTCGCAGAATTTTATACATCAGGCGCTAAAATTTGTTGGTATGCACGTTTTGGAACAGGGATCGATATCAGCTTTCCAATCCATTGACAATTTTGCCCAAAAGAACACCGAACCTGCGTACCGGCAAAAAGTTTTTACAAACAGCAATAAATTGTACATTTGAGATAGAAAGTTGCATAAACAACTTACTGGTTCTTTTGTTATTAATATTGATGTTGCAGCGAACTTTGCTCCTTTGCGTCTTTTCGTGAAACATGGGTTTGCCGTACCAGTGTGCGACGCAAGCATGATCCGCAAAGATTTGAAGCTGGTAAAAAAATAAATTTATTGTATGCAGGAAGCTTATATCGTGGCCGGTTACAGAACGGCTGTAGGAAAATCAAAAAGAGGCGGGTTCAGGTTTACCCGGCCCGATGATCTGGCAATTGAAGTAATACAGGGTCTACTGGCATCTGTGCCGCAGCTTGATGTTAAAAGAGTAGACGATGTAATTGTTGGCAATGCAGTGCCGGAAGCCGAACAGGGCCTGCAGGTAGGAAGGATAATTGCAGCCCGCGCGGTAGGAATTCATGCGCCCGGCATGACGGTTAACCGCTATTGTGCATCGGGATTAGAAACCATTGCCATTGCCACTGCCAAAATTCGGAGCGGCCAGGCCGAATGTATTATTGCCGGCGGAACAGAAAGCATGAGCATGGTGCCAACGGCAGGATGGAAAACAGTGCCCGCGTATTCAATTGCCAAAGAGGAACCCGATTATTACCTGAGCATGGGTTTAACGGCAGAAAATGTAGCTAAGGATTTTAAAGTGAGCCGGGAAGACCAGGACCTGTTTTCCTACAACTCGCACCAAAAAGCAATCAACGCTATTAAAAACGGCTATTTCAAGCCAGGCATATTACCCATAACCGTAGAAGAGGTTTACCTGGATGCCAAAGGGAAAAAGCAAACCAAAAAAACAGTGCTGGATACCGATGAAGGGCCAAGAGCAGATACTTCGCTGGAAGCCCTGGCCAAACTAAAACCTGCTTTTGCCGCAGGTGGCTGTGTTACGGCTGGCAATTCTTCGCAAACCAGCGATGGCGCCGCCTTTGTAATTGTAATGGGGGAAAAAATGATCAATGAACTGGGACTGAAACCGATCGCGCGGTTGGTGTCCTGTGCATCTGCAGGTGTGCATCCCCGTGTGATGGGCATTGGGCCGGTGGAAGCAATACCCAAAGCATTGAAACAGGTAAATATGAACCTGGGCCAAATTGATTTAATTGAATTGAATGAAGCGTTCGCCTCGCAGTCGCTGGCAGTCATCCGCGAACTGAACCTTAATCCTGATACGGTTAATATCAACGGTGGCGCAATTGCACTGGGGCATCCGCTGGGTTGCACCGGCAGTAAATTAACCATACAGGTTACACATGATATGAAACGCCTGAATAAGAAATACGCTATCGTATCTGCCTGCGTAGGCGGCGGACAGGGTATTGCAGGAATTATAGAGAATATAAATTAGTCGGGAGACGTGAGTCGTCAGTCGTGAGTCCTGGATACTCATTAAATTTTTGGAAGTAGGATCGAAAATAATTTATAGAATCAGGCCTTGACGTTTTCTGACTCCCGACTCTTGACGGACGAGTTCCGACTTACATTCCGTATAAGCATGAGAAAACTCAAAACAGCTCCCGCGTAAAACACCGGGAGCTGTTTGCATAATGGCCGATATTTTTCAGCGTAGTTATACTGTGAACAAGTAGTCCTGCGTTATTCTTCTGCCAGGGAACCCGCTGGCCTGAAGTTTGTTTAACAGGGTTAACCTCCGGGTTATTAAAATCTATTATCATTTCGAAAACCAAAATCGTCCCGCTATGGATAGACGAGCTTTCCTGACTGCGAAGAGAAAAACCTTGCAGCGTCAGCCGGACGCTGTGCAGCAAACAGCCAGAACCATGTCTGGCCTCACTCCTTATAGCGGCCCCTGGGATACCGAGGCAGTTGTTCATCTTCTTAAAAGAACCATGTTTGGCGCAAGCCCGCAGGATATTGTTCATTTCTTGGGTTTGAGTATGGTGCAGGCGGTGGATGAATTATTGAATCCTACGGCTGCAATGCCTTCACCCCCTTTGAAAGATTATGATAACAACGATTCAGCAAAACCTGATAGCAATATTGCGGCCGGCACAACATGGATAAACGATTACAATAGCGATGGCGCCGTACAGAACCGCAGGGTTGGATCCCTCAAAAGATGGAGTATTGGCATAATGATAAACCAGGACCGCAGCATCAGGGAAAAAATGACCCTGTTCTGGCACAATCATTTTTCTACGGAAGCTGCCAGTGTGGAAGATCCGCTGATGTTGTACAAGCACCATTCATTGTTGCGCAGCAGTGCACTTGGAAATTTTAAAACGCTGGTGCGCAATATCACTATTGACCCCGCCATGCTGCGATACCTGAATGGTGAACTCAATACCAATACTGCACCCGATGAAAATTATGGCCGCGAATTGCAGGAACTGTTTACATTGGGAAAAGCCAATAATCCCAATTATACAGAAGATGATGTGAAGGCGGCTGCAAGGGTACTAACGGGCTGGCGCATTGACGAACCTACTACGACTTCTAATTTTGTTGCAGCGAAACATGATACCGGCAGTAAACAGTTTTCTTCATTTTTTGGCAACAGCAGTATTACCGGTCGCTCTGGTGCCACCGCTGGCGACGCAGAACTGGATGATTTGCTGACTATGATATTCAGCAAGCAGGCCGAAGTATCACAGTTTATTGTAAAAAAAATATATCGCTGGTTTTGTTATTATACCATCGATGCTACTGCGCAGGCAAATGTAATTGATCCGCTGGCGCAGTTGTTCCAAAACAGCAACTGGGAGATTAAACCCGTATTGGATACACTGTTGAAAAGCGAACATTTTTTTGACGCGCTCAACAGGGGCTGCCTGATTAAAAGTCCGTTGGATTTAACGATTAGTCTTTGCCGTGAGTTCGGCGTTGTGTTTCCTGATGTGGCTGCAGATTATGCCAATGCCTATAACATGTGGGAATTTATCAGGGCCATAGCGGGTTTAAATAACCAGAATTTTGCAGATCCGCCCAATGTGTCTGGCTGGCCTTCTTATTACCAGTCGCCGCAATTCTATGAGCTATGGATCAATTCAGACACATTGCCTAAACGGAACCAATTTACAGATACCATGATCAGCGGATATATCCGTGGTGGACAGACATTAAAGATCGATCCCATTGCTTTTGCGAAACAAACATCCAACCCGGGAGATCCGAATATTTTGATTGATGATTCACTGGCGATCTTATACCGGGTGCCATTATCGGCCGCTTCAAAGGCTACCATTAAAACAAATATTTTATTGACGGGGCAAACCTCAGATTATTATTGGTCCATTGCCTGGAACGCTTACCTCGCTAATCCAACAGATCCAATGGCATACCGGGCCGTGTACAACCGCCTGCGTGATTTGTACCGGTACCTGATGAACCTGGCAGAATACCAACTGGCCTGATCTTAAACCAATAGCTATGAAAAGGAGAGATTTTTTACGCAATACTATTCCTGCTGCCACCGTGCTGCCAGGCATACTGGGTGGCTTTTCTGTTAAGGCGTATTCCGCCAGCAGCCCATTTATGCAAGCGCTGCAGGGCGCCACCGTTGATACCGATAAAGTACTGGTCATTATTCAGCTCAATGGCGGTAATGATGGTTTAAATATGGTAATACCGATTGACGGGTACGGAAATTATTACAACGCCCGGGCAAATATTGCCATTCCACAAAATAAAATTCTGGCGCTGAGCAATAACGATAAGACCGGTTTGCACCCATCCATGACCGGTATGCAGACACTTTACAATGAAGGCAAACTGGCTATTATACAGGCTGTGGGATATCCGTCGCCCAATTTCTCGCATTTTCGTGCCACTGATATCTGGATGAGCGCTTCCGATGCAAAAACAGAAGTGGATACTGGTTGGGCAGGCAGGTACCTGGCTTCAGAATTTCCAAATTATCCAAACGGTTTTCCCAATAGCGCCATGCCCGATCCACTGGCTATACAGATTGGGTCTATTACTTCGCTGGCATTGCAGGGCCCTTCAGTAGGCATGGGCATAAGCATTACTGATCCTACCAATTTTTATAACCTGATCAACGGGGTAGTGGATGCTGCACCCGATACGCCCTGGGGCAAGGAACTAAAATATATTCGCCTGGTAGCGCAGCAAACACAGCAGTATTCAGTAGTTATTAAAGCTGCAGCAGCAGCCGTGCCGACCCAGGGTAATTACCCCAGTGGCAACGATCTGGCAGCACAATTAAAAATTGTAGCACGGCTCATTAAGGGCGGATTGAAAACAAGAATTTATATGGTGAGCACGGGTGGTTTTGATACGCATTCGGCACAAACCACCGTTAGCGATACCACCGTTGGTAACCATGCTAATTTATTGTTGAAAGTATCCGATGGCATCAAGGCGTTTATGGATGACCTGAAAAACCTGGGCGTGGAAGATCGCGTAATAGGTATGACTTTTTCAGAATTTGGCCGGCGGATTAAATCCAATTCAAGCGTGGGTACCGACCATGGCACTGCTGCGCCGGTATTTGTTTTTGGAAAAAATGTAAGGCCCGGCATGGTCGGAAATAATCCTGCTATTCCTTCGGGCATATCGGTAAACGATAATATTCCTTTTCAATATGATTTCAGGAGTATTTATTCTTCCCTGCTCAACCAATGGTTCTGTGTAAAAGATACCGATCTGCAAACCATTATGTTCAATAATTTTCAGAACATTCCGCTGGCGGTGAATGCGGCTTGCGGCAGTACCGGGCTGGAGGAAATTTACAGGAATGCGGGAGATGAACTGATTATTAACTATCCAAATCCATTTGTGGAAAGCACCAGCATCACTTTCAGAACCCGCGGAGGCCACACGCTGGTACATATAATAGATACCCTGGGCCGTTCAATAAAAACGTTGACTGATAAAGAATATACTGCAGGCGCTTATACGGTTAGTTTTGATGGTTATGGGCTACCACCCGGCGTTTACTATGCCCGCCTGCAAAACGGCGTATTGCAGCAAGTAAGGCCCATGCTGAAAGTAAGATAACCAGGTAGTTTTCTCCGGGTTGCCCTTTTAGGGGGCTTTTTCATAGCTTTACGGTATATGATTGGCCATTCAACACGCATACAAATATCTATCACTGCCTGGCAGGAAAGTGCATTTTCTCAATTAACATTGATTGCCCCATGATCAAGGTTTTTATTGTTGAGGATCACGAAATGTATATGGAGGGGTTGGCGCTGCTGTTGAAAAAGCAGGATGATATAGATGTTGTTGGGATGGCTACCAAAGCCAGCACACTGATTGAACAGTTACCTGCCATAGATGCAGACATCCTGCTGCTGGATGTACACCTCCCCGATATGGATGAAGAGGAGCTACTAACCAAAATCCGTCACATAAAGCCCGGTCAGAAGGTTGTCTATCTTACCCTGATGCGCGGCACACGCTACATACATAAATTGATCCGGCACAATATCCAGGGATATATTTTAAAAAACGCGCCGGTTGAAGAACTGCTAAGCACCATCCGCGAAGTGTACAATGGCGGCAGTTATTTCAGTAGGGAGATAAATATTCTCTCAGAAAATGATTTCCGCGCAACACTTACGCTGGAAGAAAAGAAAGCCGGCGATATCCTGTCGAAAAGAGAAATTGAAATACTCACGCTTATCTGCAAGGAATTCAGCAATGCTCAAATTGCGGAGAAATTATTTTTGAGCGTAAGCACCATTGAAACGCACCGAAAAAATATTATCTCCAAGCTGGGCGTCAACAATACGGTAGGCCTGGTAAGATTCGCCCTTAAGAATAAATTGATAGAATAAGTTAGATTTGCCGCATAAGCCAGCCGCCACGTGAAATACCTGCTACTGTTTTTTATTATTTTTTCTACCGTAAGAACAAGATGCCAGGAGGTAGATACCAATTACCTGAAAAAATTATACGACCGCTGCATCGACTTTAACGAGTCAAAATCAGATTCATTGATCATTTATGCAGACATCATCAGCAAACAGGCTGTACGGCTGCAGTACGATCGGGGTGAAGTTTTGTCGACCCGCCTCAGGGGCCTGGCCGCAGATCTAAAAGGCGATTACAGTAAAGCAATTGTATATTATTTTCAGTCGCTGGAAGCTGCCCGTAAATTACATGCCCTCAATTATGAAATTTCCGCACTTAGTGATCTTGCCTATATCTACGTGAATACCAAACAGCCGGCCCGGGCAAAAGACATGTACCTGGCATCCGCCCATCTTTCAGAAGAAGAAAAAGACATCAGATCTGTCATTATCGCCTACGGAAACCTGGGTGCCATCTGCAACCAGCTGAAACAGGAAGACAGTGCCCTGTTTTATCTTAATAAGGGTTTAGCCATTGCAAAGCCTTATGGGAACAAACTCCGGATAGCTTCTTTTTACAGCAATTTGGGCAATGTATACTATGAAAAGAAACAATACGATAAGGCCCTCTCTTATTTCCGTGAATGTTATGATCTGCACTTCAAAGAGAGCATTGATGCCGATCTATGGATCGACCAGCTGAACATAGCCGATGTATTTATTGAAATGAAAAAATTTGATTCAGCCTACCGCTATGCCCTGCAATCGTTAAGCATGGCCCAAAAAATGAATGCCCGAAGCAAGGAAGCAGACAGCTACTCCATGCTGGCCAAATTGTATTTCAGGAAAGGGGATTACAAAAACGCGTATGATTTTCAGCAGCGGTGGTACCACATCGATACAAGCCTGGTAAATGCCGGCACCAATGAAACCATCGCCGGCCTGCAGGAACGTTTTAATGCCCGGCAGCGTGAGCAGGAAAACAGGTTATTGCAGGCACAGGTAGAAAAGGAACAGTTTCGCAACAAGGCTGCTACATTGTTTGCACTGGCAGCTTTCATAATAGCTGCCATCATTGCGTTGTTGCTGGTGCAGAAAAGGCGGGCGAACCGGAAATTGCAATACCAGAATAATTTTATTAACCGGCAAAATGAAAAACTTGCCGAATTGAACTATGAAAAAAATTCGCTGATTAGCATCGTATCGCATGATCTGAATACGCCGTTCGCCGCTATAAAAATGTGGCTGAATATCCTGGATGATGAGCAGGGCAATCTTACGGCGGATCAAAAAAAGGCGGTAGAAAGAATCCGACAATCTGCAGGCAAGGGCGAAATACTGATACGATCTATTCTTGATATAGAAAAAGCTGAAACCAACCAGCAAAAAATACAACTGGAGAACTTTGATCTGAAGGTATTTGTAGAAACTATTGTAAGCGATTTCAAAGCAGCAGCCTCCGGCAAAAACATACAACTGCATTTTGAAACGGCCGATAAACATATTTACCTGGTTAGTGATAAACAACTGGTGAGCCGCATCTGTGAAAACCTTTTCTCCAATGCCATTAAGTATTCTTCTCCCGGCAAAAATGTATGGATTAGCCTGGCCGATGCCGGTGATGCCGTGAACATAAAGGTGAAAGACGAAGGCGTTGGTATCAATAAAGAAGAATTGCCCAACCTTTTTTCAAAATACAGTAAAATATCCTCAGTGCCCACTGCCGGTGAAAATTCTACAGGACTGGGGCTGTCAATTGTTAAAAGAATTGTGCAGGAACTCAATGGCAGCGTTTTCTGCGAAAGCGAACCGGGCAAGGGCTCGCTTTTTACGGTGGTTTTAAAAAAATAATGACGGAAGGGGCGTTCTATGCCAGGACCTGTTTACATTTGCAACAAAGTGGCAAATATTCATTGGCACAGAAAAACACGATAAAGCAATTACTGGCCGCGGGGTTGTTGTTGATCTTTAGCTTCAGCATCACACCCAGGAAGTTTTTGCACGATGCCCTCGCCAATCACAAAGACAAAGCAGTGATGCTGTCGGCTGACGGCACAGCTCAATTCAGTCATACAGGCTTTGTTTGTAAATGCGATAACCAGGTGGCAGAATCGCCCTTCACGGATGCGATCGCTTGTTTTGAATTTGCTGCCGTTCGTTCTTTTTCTGAATACAAACACGCCCAGCCTTGCCGGTTTTACTCCTCCGGCTTTTTCTTTTTTCAACGCCGGGGCCCCCCACTGACTAACAGTTAATTAATCTGAACATTATTAGCTCGCGACAATTTGTTTGTGGTATTGTTTATACCGGCAATTTGTTTGCAGGCATTCAACTTATACATATTGCGGCTTCTGAAAGAAAAATCGTTCCGACGGTTGCTTTTAAGCGCAATAAAAACCTTTATGATGAAACCTGTTACACGGTACGTATCGATCCCGCTGATCTTTTATATTATGGCAACAACTGCTTTTTCGCAGGGTAATGCAGCGCCGGGTTTTAATAAACGGCTGGCGATTGGTTCGCTTTCCGGAAAGGTGAGCGAAAAAAAGACGGGTAACCCTTTGCCCGCAGCAACTGTTTACATTGCCGATCTCAAAGTTGGAGCAATAGCAGATTCCAATGGGCATTATTTTTTTAGGTCACTTCCGTCGGGTACCTATCTCGTGGAAGTGCGGAATGTAGGTTTCAAGGCCGTTACCAGGAATGTGGTGGTTGCTGGTGATGTAGTGGCAAATTTTGAATTAACCGACAATGCTGTAGAAGAAAGCGAGGTGGTGATAACAGGCTTGTCGAAAGCCACACAGGTAAAACACAGCCCGGTACCCATATTAGCCATCAACCATGAATACCTTATCAGGAATATGAGCACCAATATCATTGATGCCATTGCTAAAGTACCCGGCGTAAATGCGTTGACTACGGGCCCTAATGTGTCAAAACCTTTTATCAGGGGGCTGGGCTATAACAGGATTCTCACCCTGTATGATGGAGTGCGGCAGGAAGGTCAGCAATGGGGCGACGAGCATGGTATTGAAGTAGATCAATATGGTGTTGAAAAAATAGAAGTGATTAAAGGGCCCGCCAGTTTGAGCTATGGATCGGATGCGCTGGCAGGCGTTGTAAACCTGATTCCTTATCAACCGGCCCCTGAAGGAAAAATAATTGGAAACATTATGGGGGAGTACCAAACCAATAACGGCATGTTTGGCGGTTCAGCTATGCTGGCCGGATCAAAAAATGGATT
>Ga0068860_100004011_pt1 | contig 15115 bp, 11 predicted proteins | sample KBSSwiS32_FD_66597 | JGI IMG/M metagenome (GOLD analysis project Ga0068860, IMG submission 66597) | Switchgrass rhizosphere microbial communities from Kellogg Biological Station, Michigan, USA - KBS Switchgrass S3-2 | ecosystem: Host-associated > Plants > Roots > Rhizosphere > Soil ... | reverse complement strand
CGGGCCCACGATCACCCGCCGCTGCTCGCCCGAGCCGTTGTCGAAGGTGTGGTAACCCTCCGGCAGCGCGGTCATGGGGCGGGCGCTCACCTCGACAACGGTGCCGTCCTCCAGCGTGAGTTCACCGGTGCCGAGTTCGACCGGTTGGCCCACCCGAACCACGAGTGGCGGCGGCGGGGCCTCGGCGGGATCGCCAATGACCTCGCGCAACCGTTCGATGGTCTCGTCGGCCACCACCTGCTCGTGGCCGGCAACGTCGGTGTAGGACTTCTCGACGCCCCATCGGTCAGGCATCGGTCACCTCCACAATGGCTACACCATCGGGTGGGACGACCACCGAGCCCGCCTCGATGCGACTGGCGGCGTCGGAAGCCAGAAGCAGCGTCGACTCCTTGTCAACCGAAAAGTCGGCCTCTCGGTCGCCGAGGTTCACCAATACACGCACGGAGCCCCGCGCCACGGTCAAACAATTCCGGTCGTCGTCGACTTCGACCTGAATGGTCTCGAGCCGAGGGTCGGTCAGCGAAGCATGGGAGCGACGCAAAGCGATCAACTGGCGATGCCACGTCAACAAACCAGCGTGCGGGGCTTGCTCGATCTCGTTCCAGTTGAGCTTCGAACGTAGGAAGGTCGCCTCGGCTTGTGGGTCGGGAACTTGTTCGGGATCCCACCCGAAATGGGCGAACTCCCGACGGCGACCCTCGCTCACGGCCCGCCCCAGGGCAGGATCTCGATGATCGGTGAAGTACTGGAAGGGGCTCGACGCTCCCCACTCTTCGCCCTGAAACAACATCGGGACGAACGGACTGGTGAGCAGCAGGGCGGCCGTGATCCGGAGCCTTCCATCGCTCATCAACGCGCCACTACGCTCACCAAGGGCTCGGTTGCCGACCTGGTCATGATTCTGGGCACACACCACGAACTGGTGGCCCCGAAGGCCCGTAGGAGCCCGACCGTGATGGCGTTGGCGATGCTCCGACCAGGTACCGTCGTACACCCATGCTTGACGCAACGCCTTAGCGACGAGCGCTAACGATCCGAAATCCTCGTAGTAGCCCGAGCGTTCGCCGGTGAACGCGGCGTGCAGCGCGTGGTGCCATTCATCGGCCCACGCGCTGTCGAGTCCCATCCCTCCCCCGTCGCGACTGCGAACGAACCGTGGCTCGTTCAAATCACTCTCTGCGATGAGGAACAGGGGGCGACGAACGTGGGCGGCCAACGCTTCGGTTTCCGTCGCCAGCTGTTCCAGCACGTGGCAGGCTGAGTCGTCCACAAAGGCATGAACCGCATCCAGCCGTAACCCGTCGACGTGATAGTCGCGCATCCACATCAGCGCGTTGTCAATCACGAATCGGCGAACCTCATCGCTTCCGGGACCATCGAAATTGATGGCATCACCCCAGTTCGTCTGGTGGCGGTCCGAAAAATAAGGCCCGAACTCGCCGAGGTAGTTACCGGCCGGACCGAGATGGTTGTACACGACGTCCAAGATCACACCGAGTCCGTGACCATGGCACGCGTCAACCAGTCGCTTGAGGCCATCCGGTCCGCCGTAGGCGTGGTGCGGTGCGTAGAGATCAGCTGCGTCGTAGCCCCAGCCGCGATTTCCGGAGAACTCGGCCAGAGGAAGCAGCTCCACCGAGTCGATTCCTAGCGCCACCAGATGGGGAAGCCGTTCGATTACCGCATCGAACGTTCCCTCGGCCGTGAACGTCCCGACATGTAGTTCGTAGAGGATCGATCCGACGAGAGGAACACCTCGCCATGTGTTGTCGCTCCACCGAAACGTCCGATGGTCAACCCACTCCGAAAGTCCGTCGATCCCGTCAGGCTGACTCGGTGAGCGCGGATCCGGGCGAATCGGTCCGCCATCCAGTGAATAGCCGTATCGCGCGCCGTGAGCGGCCTCCACGGAGCATCGCCACCAGCCGTTCACCGTGGCCTCCATCGGGAAGAGCCGGTCGTTGAGGTGCAAATCAACGCGCTGGGCCCGAGGGGCCCACACCTGGAACGACGCCATCAGCCCTCTCCCGCGAGCACGGCCACGGGGAAGCGCCACAGCAGTCGGTCGACCGCTTGCCGACCTCCTCGGGTCTCGGCTCCAGTCATGAGGTCCCACCATCGGCCTTGAGGCAACTCAACGGCGGTGTCGTTGAGATGGCCCGTATGGCAGGGAACGACTACCGCCAGCGAATCCCGGCAGAACGCCGCGACTCGCTGCGTATGTTGGCCCACGATCGCTAATGGTTCGTAGTGCGACGAGGCAAAAACGTCGCGGTGTTCCTGGCGGTACGCAAGCAGCTTCTGGATGGTCCACAGTTTCGGTCCTCCGACCTCGGCTCGGCCCATAGCATCGGCCGACGGCGCCCGCCTCGCCTCGGCCAGCACTGACCGGCGAAGTTCGTAGTCGACCGGGCGCCGATTGTCGGGATCCACCAGACTGAGATCCCACAACTCACTGCCTTGATAGAGGTCCGGCACGCCGGGACACGTCAGGAGCAAGGCGGTCTGGGCCACGGAGTTGCGGGAGCCCCGTTCAATGATCCGATGAGCCTCGAGAAACCGGGAGACGTCCGTCGTGAAATGCGGATCGGCCAGGATGGCCCGCACAAAGTGCTCGAGACCGTTGTCGTACGTAGCGACCGGTTCAGTCCATGACGTGTGTACCTTCGCTTCTTTCGTTGCCTTCGTCATGTACGCGACGGCTCGATCGGGCGCGATGGGCCAGGCTCCCACCAATGTTTGGTAGAGAAGGTACTCAGTGTTGAGATCATTCCAACCGCCGCGATAGCGCTCGTTGTGTTGTGCCCACCGCTCCACCGCCACCTGCCATTCCACCGGCATCTCAGAGAGCACATTGAGGCGGGCCCGTACGTCGGCGCTGCGCTTGGTGTCGTGGGTCGAAAGGGTCAGGAGCGATCGAGGCCACCGCTGGGCCATCGCGGCGGTCTGGTCGTGGAACGAGTCGACCGTTGATCCAAAGATGCCCGGATCACCCCCCACTTCATTCAGAGACACGAGCCGGTTGTAGCGATAGAACGCGGTGTCTTCAACCCCTTTGGCCATGACCGGCCCGCTCAGCTGCTGCAACCGCTGGGCGAACTCGACCTCCCGGGCGGCCTGGGACTGACCCAAGGCCAACTGCCCCAGAAAGTCGAGGAACTCACCGTCGATATCGGGGCGACAAGCCTCCGCTGCCTTCACCGCCGCGTTGACCGTGGCGCAATCGGCGGACGACGGGCGGCGGCGAGGCTGAACGTACGTCCGATACACCGGGAAATGAGCGAGGAACTCTCGCAATCCGTCCCGCAACTCGCGCCGGGTGTGGTCCCGGTGCCGACGATGGCCGTCGCAAATGGCGGCCAGGTCGGAGGTCAGCCGTTCTACTTCGGCAGACAGCTCGTGGCGCATCACCTGTTGCTTAGCGCCGTGCACGATCTCTTGGTATGAGGACGCGACGCCGGTAAACGTTTGATAGGCCTCGGTCATGGCGGCTTCCGACCGCGGATCGACGAAGAGGTTGTTGGTGCGGATGAGGAAGTCGTAGCCCGAGGTGCCCTCGATCGGCCACGAGTCGGGGAGGGGCTCGCCCGCTCCTAGGATCTTCTCAACCACCGTGTAGATGCCGCCGGTGGCTTCGCCCAGTTGCTTCAAATACCCCGCCGGATCGAGAAGACCATCGACGTGATCGACTCGCAGGCCGTCAAGCGTCCCGTCCCGCACAAGCTCAATCACCAGACCGTGGGTTTGGGCGAACACCTGCGGATCTTCCACCCGCACGCCGACCAAGGTCTCGATGTTGAAGAAGCGCCGATAGTCGAGCTCTTCGCTCGCCACCCGCCAGTGAGCGAGCCGATAGTTCTGTCGCCGCAGTAGTGCATCCAACCGGGAGGCGTCGGCGTTCAGCGCATCGAGTTCGTTGTCTATCGCTTCGGCGATCTCCGGGCGGGTTTCACAGAGGGCGGAAAGGGCGGTCTCGTGTTCGACCTTACGATCGTGACGCTCGACCACCGCCGCGTGGTCGGCCATGCGAGCCAACGGGAGCGCCTTGGCCGCCTCGGCGAGCGCCGCCAGTTCGGGCGAACCGCGGCGCCGGGCGGCCGGCGCCAAGATGTCATCGACGGTTCGGGGTGAGATCGGAAACGTATGGTCGAAATATCGCGCTACAAAGGAGCCACCGATGCGACCGATCGTCAGTTCGCCGGCTTCGAGCACACGGCCGTAGTGGTCGCCCAGAACCGGAGCCAACACCGTGAAGGCCGACCGATCGTCATGGCCCTCCCAGTCAACGTCGAAGAAGTTGGCAAACAGGCTCGCCGGGCCGTTCTCGAGGACGTCCCACCACCACCGATTGTCGGGGTCGACGGCCATGTGATTCGGGACGATGTCCAAGATCTGCCCGATGCCGGCCTGGCGCAGCGCACCCACCAGTCGGGCATGACTCGGGGCTCCGCCAAGCTCTGAGTTGAGACGCTGCGGATCGACCACGTCGTATCCGTGGGTGCTGCCGGACGCGGCCTGCAGATAGGGAGAGCAGTACATGTGCGTCACGCCCAACGACCCTAGGTAAGCCGCCACCTCGGCCGCGTCGTCGAAGGTGAAGCCGGGGTGGAGCTGAACGCGGTAAGTGGAGTCGGGACGCACGACCCGGCTATACCCGGGCCCTCTCGCACCGAGTCACCCCGAACCGACAGGTGATGAAACCGCTTCTGCCGCAACGGCTTGCTTGGGGATCGGGCGTCGATGTTCACCGGCTCCGGCCAGTGGTTCCCGCGAGGAACCGGCGCCGCAACTCTCGCTTGGCGGTGGCGGGCCGACGGATCCGGTGACCGCCGTACACCACGCCGCCACGGAACCACTGGACCAACCCGACCCACGAACAAATGCCGCGTTCAGCCACCCACAACGGAGCCAAAACGGTCGGGGCAACGCCGAATATCTGGCGCCCGCCAGCCCGCCTTCGTCCGAACTCTGCCAGAGCCCACACAACCAAGCCCACCGCGACCAAGATCGGCCAGCGGAACCGGACGACCAGCAGTGCCGTCCCCGGGACGATCGAGAGCCACAACGAACACCGCAAGGGACAGGCGAGGTCCTCATAGGCCTGCCGGATCCGTTGATGCCAGAAATGCGGGACAGTCGGAGGCAATCGCCGCACGTACAAGTCGAGTGGAGCGGTTGTCAGCCCCCCGGCTGCTTCCACCGTTCGGATGAGTTCCAGGTTCTCGAACAGCACGTCGCCGTCGTAGCCTCCGGTGCGCTCCAGAGCGGCGGCACGCACGGCGATTGTGCCGGGGTAGTCGGCTCCGAAAGCCCGATTGAGCAACGTACGGGCGGTATCCCAGGCCGCCTGCCAGGGCACCGGGTCGAAGTAGTTCTGCGGGCAAACCAGGTCGAAGCGGTCCGTGAGAGAGACGACGCGCGACAAGGTCTCCAGGTCGTACCGCACGTCGTCGTCCGCGATCACCACCGCGGTCGTGTGCACGCGCCGAAGTCCGGTAAGTACCCCTTGTACCTTCCCGTTGCGGCACCGAACGTCGCGGTCCACGGGCAGGTGCAGGGCGTGGCTGGACCAAACACGATGGTTGGCCTCGAAGACGGCGGGGGCAGACCCGTCTACCACCACGACCGCCCTACACCAGCGGGATAGGCGCGCCAGGTACTCCTCCAAGTCCGCCGGGTTCCCTGGCCCAGCAGACTTGATCGGCAGCACGTAGGTCACTGGCATCCGATCTCGGGAGATCGTGTGGGCTTCGCGCGCCTCGACCGCGCGAAGCCCGTCCGATCGGGGCCGACGGCGGACCGTTGTCAATCGAAGAGCGACTTGATCTTGGCCATCATTTCCTCAGCGGCCACGCCTGCCTTTTGCATCGCGCCGCTTTGGATCTGCAGGGTGATCATCTTACTGCGCATGTCCTTGGCCCAGCTGAGGTGCTCTTCCTCTTGCTGTTCGACGCGCGCCGTTGCGTCCGCGAACGATGTACGCAGACTCTCGGGCAGCTTGGGCACCAGCTGAGACAGCATGGACCAGTTCGAATGGTCCTTCACCTCCGCGAGAATCACCGCCTCCAGCATGACCAGCTCGGCGGTCATGAGGTCGATCGAGCCACTACACATGAACGTAGTCTCGATGACCGAATTGCCTGCCCGCTCTGTCGCACGCGCCGACGGGCTCACGTACATCGGGTCACCGCCGGCGTTGGCCACCAGCATCTCCAAGATGCTGACGTGCTCGACCGTTTCCTCACCAAAGTGCCTGTACTGGCGTTGCAGAACCGGGTTGAGCGAGCGGGCGGCGACGGCTCGATACAGCGCGGCACCACCGCGCTCGTGGGCCAACATCGCGCTCAGTACGTCCATAAGAAACGGCGCGTTGAGTCCGCTGCCCTCGAGGGCCGGCGGCGTATCGATCACCAGCTGAGATGGATCTACGTAAGTCATCGGCACGGGCTTGCTTCGTCCGCCCGACGACCGGGTCACCGTAAGCGTCGGCATAAGAACTCCTTTCAGTTTCGAGCGCCGGCTGGCTGGCGAAGATCGACGATGGGATGCTCGCCGTCCGTCTGGTCGCGATAGTCACGGCCCTGCGCCGACACATTCATGCTGATTACCTGCTCGCTCGGGGTGCCACCGAGATTGGCCTTGCGGTTATACGTGAAATAGCGGTGATCGTCGGCAAGGTCTTCCACCGGGCTGTAACCCGTTCCGTCGGTCCGCAGGTCCACCGTGGCAGCCAGCACCTCGCGGACGTAGCGCTTGTTCTCCTGGAACGTCACCGGCACCTCCGGCAACGACGGCGGCAACAGCTCGGCAGGGTCACGACCTTCCAGTCGCTCCAGGTATTGGCAAGCCACCCGTAGCTGTCCGAGTTCCATGTTGAGGTGGAGCTCCCACAGCGCCTTCACCTTGGGGTCCGTTTCTTGCAGCATCATTGAATGGTAGAGATACGCCTCGTTGTACTCGTGGTACACCCAGTTGCAAAGCCAGGAATCCACCGGGTCCAGCAGAGATTCGTAATGGCTAACATGCTCCTCCTCTACCATGCCTATCTCCTGATAGAGCTCACGAGCGATGGCTTCGATGAAGGCCGGACCGGTGTTCATGTAGTAGTTCATTGTCTGCTGTTCCGCAGCAACGATGGTCATCACATGCATACGCGACAAGGGATGCACGGAATGTGTCTCGTAGTGGGGCCGGATGCTGTCGTAGGGATGGCGGTGATGGGCGATGGTCGGACGCCCGGGCATGATCTCGGTCAAGTGATCCGTTAACCGCGCCGCGTACCGGCCGTTCGCCAACTCGTAGAGATTGGCGTAGCGATACAGGTGGTCGAAGTCCTCGAGCAACGCGAAATCGAGAGCCATCCGAAGCTGCGGGTCGGGTTCGTTACGAGCCAGCCAGGCCGTGAGGTCCACCGCCACCTGCTCGTAACCGATCGTCGTCTCCAGCACCGAGTTCTGTCCCGGAAGCAACCAGTTGACGGTCTTTTGCTGCTGCTGCTCGATTCGCCGAGACAGCGCTAGGTCGCGCTTGAGTTCGAGGTTGTCAATGTGGCGGGAGAACTGATGCGAGAACATGATGCTCTCGACCTCGATCCCGTTCATGAGGATCACACGACAGCGCGTGTAGGGATCGCCCCCTTCAGGAGGGATCGGATCGACCGCCAACTCGCGCCAGCTTCGAAGCTGCTCGTCCGGGGCGATTCCCGGTTGATCAAGTGGATTGAAGTCCATTGGCGCACTCCAAGGGGATTGTGTGGTATGACGTTCGCCGGTTACCCACCGAATTGCGCGTCAAACCGGGATGCTAAGAATTCCGTTAAATTCCTGTTGAGCCACGGCAAGCAAGCTGGGAACGAGCGCCTCGCCGATTCATCGTCATGAGGAAAGAAGACTTCTGAAAACGAGACGCGGCAATAAATAGCACCTGCGATTGGCCAACCACAGTTGGGCGCTCGCACCGCGCCATGTTCACCGTGCCCCGGCACCCGGGCAATCACCTACGCGTGAGAAGACTGACTCCACAGACCGTCGGGGGCCGCCTGGCCGATCAAGCGATGCCCCTAATCCTAGGAACAAGGGTGTGCTGTGTTCAAGGTCGTCCGCTCTCACGGCATCGTGGGTATTCGCAAGTTTGGTCACTGGCGCGTTAACTCCCGGCGCGTGATGCACGGCGGACGGATCGGGCCGCTCCCGGCGGGAGCCAGCTTCGTTTCGCGGCAGCCATGGGAACTACCTCGTCACCAGGTTGGCAAAACTTGGGGATCTGTACCGATCACTCCGAGCGCGAGGGTGTGGGCGGGCTTTGGCGCTGCGGGCAGATCCCGCCCCACCCCGGTGGCCGGTCGGCGCGACTCCCCGCGCCAGCCCGTGCCTGACGGGATCGGGCCGAACTTTTCCCGCGTAATCGCAGGTCAGCATCGGCCTCGCCGCTATTCCTCTCGCCGGTTTGGATGCATAGCCGGGCTGTGCCGGGGGGTAGACCGAAGCCATGAGCGCGGGTGCGTGGATGATGGCTCTCGTAACCGTGGTGGTGGTGGGCACCCTCTTGTTCCTGATTTTCGCCACCGTCAAAAGCATTCGGGTGAACCGCAGCGTTGGGCGCGGGATCTGGCGCGAGTTCAGCCTCGGCCTGGTCCTCATGATCCTGTTCTTCACAACCTGGCTGGCTCAGGGCGTGGCCCAGTGGCAGACGTTCACCGATGAGCAACGGTCTCACGGCGAGTCCGCACAGGTGGGCGACTTCGTTGCCGACTTCGGTCAGTCGACCCTCGAGAACTGGCAGTCGGAATTTCTCCAACTGTTCTCCTTCGTAACCCTTGCTGCCTTGTTCATCCACAAAGGCAGTGCCGAGTCGAAGGACAGCGATGAGAAGGTCGAGGCATCGCTGCGCAGGATCGAGGAGCACCTCGGCACCCTCCCGACAACGGCGCCCGAGAAGGAGGCTGTGCCGACGCCGGCCGAATTCTGACTCTTTCGGAATGTCGTGTCGCAGGCTCCGTGGAGTCCGATGTCGCCACGGTGGATGGCTCGTGGCTCACGGGCCGAGACGCCACCGGCCCGTGACTTACCGGTATCAGCGGTGGGTAATGCCTGGGGGAAGTACAGCAAGGCAGCACGACCCGTAAGGAGACGGTCCAATGTCCGCAGACCGCCATAACGACATCAGCGATCCCTCCCGCGATGCGCCCGACAGTCCGACTGAGCTGACAAAGAGGTCATGGATCGGTGTGCTCCGGCGCGCCGCAGTGGAGTTCCAGGAGGATGAACTGGGAGACCGGGCGGCCGCCTTGACGTATTACAGCGTCCTGTCGATTTTCCCCGCGCTCTTGGCGCTCATGTCGATTCTCGGCGTACTGGGCAAGTCGACGACTGATCCGTTGATCAACAACGTCGAGAGCCTGACGCCTGGGGCAGCCAGAGACATCGTCAACACGGCCCTCACGGACCTTCAGAACAATCGCAGCGGCGCTGGAATACTTTTTGTCGTCGGAATTCTGGCCGCCATCTGGTCGGCGTCACAATACGTGGCCGCATTCATGCGGGCGTCGAACGCCATTTATGAGATAGAAGAGGGTCGCCCCTACGTGAAGAAGACCGCAGTGCGGGTGGGGGTGACGTTGGTGCTCATGTTGCTGCTGGCGGCCAGCGTGATCGCGGTAGTTTTCACCGGCGCCCTGGCCAAGCAAGCAGGGGATGTTCTCGGTGTCGGCTCAACCGCCGTGACCGTGTGGGACATTGCAAAGTGGCCCGTCCTGATCGTGGTTGTGGCCCTCATCTGCGCCATCCTCTACTGGGCTTCTCCCAACGTGAAGCAGCCCGGGTTCCGATGGATCAGTCCCGGTGGGCTTGTCGCGGTCTTCATCTGGATGATCGCATCGGTGCTGTTCGGGGTCTATGTCAGCAACTTCGCGTCATACAACAAGACATACGGCACGTTTGGTGGCGTCATCATCTTCCTCGTCTGGTTGTGGATTTCGAACCTCGCCGTACTTCTCGGTGCCGAGTTCGATGCCGAGCTGGAGCGAGCCCGTCAGATCGAGGCCGGCCACCCTGCCGATAAAGAGCCGTTCCTCGAGCCGCGCGACACGACCAAAATGAAGAAGACAGATCGCGAGCATTTGCGTTCGTGATTTACCCGTCGGCCCCTCCACCGGCGGTGGCCAACCAGACGGCGCACGCCGGTGGTAGTCGTTCAAGGTCACGAAGCGGGATGCTGGCCAAGATGACTTCGGCACCTCGAACCTCGTTGGGCACCGGCAGGGTCAGCTCGCTGGCGTTCACCAGACATGTCAGCCTCTCAGATCGGCGGAACGCCAGCATCCCTGGCTCGGCGTCTATCCACTGGAGCGATTCGCTCCGGAACCCGGCGTGCCGGCGCCGGGCCTCGAGGGCCCCACGGTAGAGATGGAGCATCGAGGCGGACCGCTCCGATTGCCGGGTCACGGAGAGCTCCCGCCACTGCGGCGGCTGCGGCAGCCAGCTCGCCGCTCCGGGCCCAAATCCGTACGACGGCTTGTCGCCGCTCCACGGGATCGGCACGCGGCATCCGTCGCGGCCGCGCGATGCGCCGCCGGTTCGTAGGAAGGTGGGGTCCTGCAACACCTCGTCAGGGAGATCGGCGACCTCCGGCAAACCAAGCTCGTCGCCTTGGTACACATAGGCCCCGCCGGGCAGCGCCAGCATCAACAAGACGGCGGCCCGGGCGCGGCGCTCGCCCTGTTCGCCACCGCCATATCGGCTGACGTGTCGAACCACATCGTGGTTCGACAACACCCAAGTTGGAGCGGCGCCGACCGCCGCCATGGACTCGAAGCTGCTGTCGATGGCCGCCCGCAGCTCGTCGGCATCCCAGGCGGCGCGCAGGAAGTCAAAGTTGAAGGCGGTGTGCAGTTCGTCGGGTCGCACATAGCGGGCCAGCTGCTGGGTGCTGGCCACCCACGCCTCGGCGACGAACATTCGGTTTCCGCCGTACTCATCCAGGACCGCCCGCCACGATCGGTACACGTCGTGGATCTCGTCTTGGTCCCAGTACGGATGGCCGGTCGGGGCCGGCCCACGAGAGGGATACCGTTCGTCGAGGTCCGGCATGGCCGGGTCCTTGACGAGCCCATGGGCCACATCGATACGGAATCCATCAACTCCCCGGTCCAGCCAGAACCGCAGAATTGATTCGAACTCCCGGCGAACTTCGGGATTGGTCCAATCAAGGTCGGGTTGTTCGGGGGCGAAGAGGTGGAGGTACCACTGCTGTGGCTGACCGCGGGGACTGGGCACCGGCGTCCAGGCTGAACCCCCGAACACGCTCACCCAGTTGTTGGGAGGCTCTGCCCCGCCGGGTCCCCGGCCGCTTCTAAAAATGTAGCGCGCCCGTTCCGAGCTGCCCGGTGCCGCGGCCAAGGCCGAGCGAAACCACGGGTGAGCTGACGAGGTGTGGTTGGGCACCAAGTCGACGATCACCTTGATCCCCCGACCCTGGGCTGCCGCCATCAAAGCATCAAATTCGTCCAACGAGCCGAAGACAGGATCCACCGCCCTATAGTCCGCCACGTCGTAGCCGCCGTCGGCTTGCGGCGACGGGTAGAAGGGCGTGATCCAAACCGCGTCCACCCCGAGATCGCTCAAGTAGCCGAGACGGCTCTCGATACCGGCCAAGTCGCCGATGCCGTCACCGTTGGCGTCGGCAAAGCTCCGGATGTAGATCTGGTAGATAACGGCATGGCGCCACCACGACGGGTGGCCCGCAGGGTTGAGCCGGCCAGTCACGTGCGCGCCACCTTGGCTGGTCCGGCTTCGGACGAAGCCGCCTCGCGCCGCGGCAGTCGGGTGAAGGCCTCCACCACGTCTTGCACTCCGATCTTGAGCAGTCCCGTGTCCACCACCTGCCCATGAGGATCACCAACCGTTCCCGCCCACAGCACAAGGTGTGGTCCATCGGCCGGGGGGCCCCAATGGGCGGGGGAAGTCGGACCGAAAAGCACGACCGAAGGCGTGCCGAAGGCGGAGGCGAGATGGGCTACGCCGGTGTCGGTGCTGATAACCGCTCGAGCGCCCGCCACAAGCTGTGCCAGTTGCAGCAAGCTGGTACGACCGGCCAGAACGGTGTCGGCCGGCAATCCGGCCGCCTGGGCCACCGACTCGGCCAGCCCGAGTTCCTCGCTCGAACCGGTGATGACGATTGGGCAGCCGTCGAGGGCCAACCACCGGGCCACTGCCGCCCAGCGCCTTGGGGGCCACCGACGAGCCGGCGCCGACGCCCCGGGGTGTAGGACGACGGCGTCGGAGCTACGAGCGGACGAGATTGCCGGGACCTCCAGCCGAAGATCGCTGGCTGAGGCTCGAATGCCGCGGGCGCCGACGAGCCGACACCACCGGGCCGTCTCGTGCTCCGTTCTGTCCCATGATGGCTGTGACGCCGTCGCCGGGATGAGGGGATGCCGAAAGGCCACCAGTCGCTTCGGTCGGGTGGCCTCGAGGAGTTGGGTGCTTTCGGGGCCCGCACCATGCAAGTTGAAGGCGACGGTCGCGCCGTTGACGTCCGCGGGCAGCGGTCGCAGCCCGGGCATGTCGACGACACGGTCGATGGCGCCACTCAAACTGACGAGTGGCGCAAATGACTCCGGCGCGGCCAGTACGTGTTCCTCGCCCGGATAAGCCCGCCGAATCGCTCGCAACGCCGGCACCGCCGTGAGCAGATCACCCAACTTGAGGGCCCGAAGAGTCAGGATCACCTTCGCAACCTTTTGAACGACTGTTGGCTCACGGCCACGAGGTCTCATACAGGCCGGCCACCACCATCTCCTTCACGTCCACCCCGGGCGGCTGCCGCAGCGCGTAGACGATGGCGTCGGCCACCGAGGCGGGATCACACAGCTTGGCATCGGGTCCCGGCTTGTACTTCTCTTCTCGGCCATCAAAGAAGGAAGTCTGCATGCCTCCCGGGGTAAAGAGCGTGACACCGACGCGACCCTTCAACTCCGCAGTAAGCGCCCGGGTGAAGCCGACGACGCCGAATTTGCTGGCGCAATAGGCGGTAGCGTCGCCCACCGCATTGTGGCCCAACGTGGAGGCGATCGTCACTATCCGGCCTTGGTTTCGTTCGACCCATGGCAAAGCCGCTCGTACCACCGAGGCGGTTCCGAAGAGGTTCACGGCCACGATCCGCTCCCACGTTTCCGTCGGAACGTTGACCAGCGACCCAGGAACATCGATCCCCGCACACGTCACCACGCTACGCAAGTCCGGATGGCGACCGGCCAAGACGTTGACCGCCTCTTCGGCTTCCTTGCTGTTGGCGAGGTCGGCGAGCTCCCATTCGAAGCCCGCCTCGGATGGTTGCCGATCGATGAGCAAGGGAGTACCACCGGCGGAGGCGATGGCTCGGGCCACCGCCGCTCCTAATCCAGAAGCACCACCCGTCACGACAACCGTTCCCACATCATGTGCAGCCACGTACGGCCTCCTTTACCAGTTGAGTGGTCGAGCGACCCCGAAGATAGGGAAGCACCACCGCCACGCCGTCCCATTCGGCGAGCGCCGCCGACTCGGGAAGGTCCGCCACGGCATAATCGGCACCCTTGGCGAAGAGATGGGGCTGAAGCCGCCGAAGGGCAGTTATGGGGGTTTCTTCGTCGAAGATCTCTACCGCATCCACGCATTCGAGGGCCAGTAACAGGGCGGCACGATCATGCTGATTCTGCAATGGCCGTCCCGCACCCTTCAGGCGCCGGACAGACTCGTCTGAGTTCAGCAATACGATAAGGCAGTCACCCAGCCGGCGGGCCGCCGCCAGCATGCCGACGTGCCCAGCGTGGAGCAGATCAAAGCACCCACCAGTGGCCACCACCGTTCCCCCACGTGCCCGCACGTCGGCCGCTATCGCTTCAGCCCCCTGAACTCTTTGAGTGGCCTGCCCCGTTGGAGCAGGCCTCAGACCGTAAGCCACGAACCTGCTGGCGATGTCTACCGCTCGCTCCACCGCTTCGGATACGAGCGCGCCGTCGGCCAGGGCCAACGAGGCGGCAACGGCGAAACAGTCGCCGGCACCACACGGATCTGCTTGCGGGACCGCCACCGCCGGCACGAAAAGGGGAGCGCCCGAGCCCTCGACGCACAAGGCTCCTCGTGCCCCCAAGGTAACGGCCACGGCATGGGCCCTCCATTGCTCACGCAAGCGACGCGCCTGCGCCACTATGGCCGCATCGGTAGAAACTGCATCGCCCACTGCTTCCCGACGGTTGGGCGTGACCAGCCGGGCCAGAGGTACCGGCGAGGCTCCCCGGGGGTGAGGATCCCACACCAGGTTTCGACGCCCGCGTCTTTCCAGCGCGGCGCGGACCGTCGACTCAGCCGTCATACCGCCGCCGTAATCCGCCACCAGAACGGCTTCGGCATCAACGATGGCGTCTCGGCCCGGAGCGGTAAGCCGACGGACCTGACCGCCTTTACCGCCCCTATCGAGGCGAAGCAGCGACTGCCCCGCGCTACGCAAGCGGATCTTCTCTACCGTCGGGCCGTCGTGAGTTGAGGCGATGACTCGGATATGGCTCTCCGCCAAGAGCGCCCTCAACTGTTCACCGGCCGCGTCTTCGCCGATCGCCGTCACCAAAGTCACCTCCGCCCCTTGGCGTTCCGCCAACAGTGCGGCCAGACCCGCTCCCCCTGGGCGAGTCACCACGTCGCGTTCATCCAACACCGGCACCGGTGCGTCGGGACACACGCGAGCCACGTCGCCGTTCACGTCCCGGTCGAGCAGGCAATCGCCGACAATCACCAAAGACGGCGTGCTCACGACATCTCCATCGCCGACATGGGTCGCGACACCCCAATCGCCAGATCCACCGCGGCACACAGCAAATGCACGATTACCTGGTGCACCTCTTGGACCGTGGCGGTGAACGGCGCATCGACCACGACGGAGTCCTGAACGCAATCGACCAGAGGATTCGGAGCCCGGCCGGTAAGGGCCCACACGGTAAGGCCGGCGTCTCGTCCGCCTCGAGCCGCGGCCAGCAGGTTGGTACTCCGCCCGGAGGTGCTCAGCAACATCAGTACGTCACCCGGCCGGCCGTGGGCCTGAACCTGCCGGGCAAACATCATCTCGGCGCCATAGTCGT
>Ga0068860_100004010_pt1 | contig 15115 bp, 15 predicted proteins | sample KBSSwiS32_FD_66597 | JGI IMG/M metagenome (GOLD analysis project Ga0068860, IMG submission 66597) | Switchgrass rhizosphere microbial communities from Kellogg Biological Station, Michigan, USA - KBS Switchgrass S3-2 | ecosystem: Host-associated > Plants > Roots > Rhizosphere > Soil ... | reverse complement strand
GATGAGACCCTCCCGTAGCAGGACCGTATCAACTAAGTCACCGACGAATCTGACCTCCGCGAAGTGTATGACACGGAACGCCAACTGCTCTACGCCGCATGCACGCCCGCTCGCGACTATTTGCTTGTAACGAGCGGTGATGTGCCTTCCGAACTCCTCGCAGACCTTGTCTAACCTTTTGCGTTTCCTTACGGGTTGATTAACTTTGGTTGGGATTCGATATACTGATTCCATTCGGAAAGGTTTTCACACGATGGTTGCCGAATCGGAAAAAAGCCACGCTAGACAGAGCCTCGCGGTCAAAAAACCTCAGAAAACTAGGCTGGGTAATGGTGAACTCGAAGTCCGGCTCAGGCGGCTGAGATCAGCCGCCCCATTTTTGTTAGGAACAAGATCAGCTCGTTGGGGAACCTTAATCCGCATTACCGATCTGGCAGGAAATCTTAGAGCCTAGTACGTCGGTCTTTTCGATGGATGGTGGTGAAGCAAGATGGGTCGTCGCGAGTTCCATCAGCGCTTTTGCGATCGGTCCGTTAAGATGCGTTTGTCTTCCAGATTCATCGAGAAACGAGTCGAATATGGCGAACGACGTCGGTCCGAGCCGCAGGGCGAACCACAGCGGAGTGGTTGGTTCCTGACCGGCAATTGAAGTCCCTCCATCAGGAAGGCGGCAACTTCATCCTCCTTTCCTGGTTTTGCTTCAATACGTACGAATAATCCGAGTGAAAGCATTTCCTTTTTTACTTGTTGATTGCATTTTTACTCCTTTTTGCTCTGAGATTCCGGTCTTGCAATAGATAAGAAGGGTCGCAGAATAAGATCGACGAACCCTCTTTCTGATCAACATAAAGCTCTACTTCGCCGCTATTCCTTGTGCGCCGATTGGCAGAGCTCCAAATTTCCCGATTGGCGTAAGACTTCCGCCCTTTCCGACCGACCATGCACTGACGGTATGTGAACCGCTTTCTAATACATAGAGAAACCGGCTGTTGACGCTAAGGACCATATCGATCGGAAAGCTCCCGGCGCCCGTGATTGCTGCGGCTCCGTCGACAGATCTAAGTACACCATCTTCGTCCGCCTTAAAACTCGAAACGGTGCCGCTACCAGTATTCGAGGTGAACGAATACGTTCCCGCATTTGTCGTTACCAGCCAACATGGCGCGGTCTGCCCATTCCTGATAGAGCCACTTTGGAGATCTACTATTGATTCTTCGGTACGATAGGAGGATGCGGCGCCGCCACCCGCTGCACCTCCATTCGCCTCGGAAACAAAAAGGTTGTTCTCTCCACCGAACGCGAATCCAAACGGCGTCAGTCCGTGTGACGAAGTGGCGTGAGGCGGGCCGGCAACACCGTTTTCATCGACAGCATACGTGTCGATGCGATTTCCGGCCTTTTCCGTAACAACGAGCAACGTCCCATCCTGGTTAAAACCGACTTCGGCCGGATCCGCGGCCGTCCCGCCAATCAGAGGCTGGACCGAGCCATCGATCGCCGAAAGAGTGCCATTGTCAGCGACTGAGAAGCCAGTAATATTTGGTGTTCCTCCCTCATTCAACACGTAGACCCAATCGCCGTAGATCGCCAAACTAATCGGCCGTGTGCCACCTGATGGTATTTTTTGGACGAGTTCGAGTCCGCTCTTTTTTATTGCGAGTACCGATATCTCGTTACTACCAGCATTCACCGCATAGAGGTAATTGTTTCCGTCGTCGACCGCGAGTGCTCCTTGAGAAGCAAGCGCATCAGTCGGAGGATCGCCGGGCATTGCGATTGGATTGCCGGCGCCACCAGTCGACTGAGTATCGACAACCGTTAGACTTCCAGTTTTTGGATCGCGCGAAAATGCGATCACTGAATTTGCGACCTGATTGGTCAATATGTACACGGCACCTGACTTAAGATTATTGCGGCTCGAGGTAAGAGCTCTTTGTGCCGGAACAGTTACAACTCCGGCAAAAACCACAACACAAAACAAAAACATCAAGCTAGTACTCTTGAACATTTTTTCTCCTTGAATTTTAGATTTATTTTGCTACTTCGAACTTGAGCCGCTCGATATGGATTAGGCCGCAGCCGCATGAAAAACCGCACTCATGTAGCCAGGTCGTCGTGATTTTCTCCGTGATTGATTCTAGTCAATTACGAAAGAAAGATTCGGAATCTACATCCTGCCCTTGCTCGAAAATTGCACTTCTCCTAAGGCACCGTCTCCTTTTGAAAGTTGACGCGTCGCCCTACATTAAATTCTTTGATTCACAGCTTTTATTCCAGTTTTGGATGATTTGTTTTGATTTAGGAGTTTTCGTACTGATGTGTTGAATTCTGACGGGAATAATTCAGACAAAAGACACTTCCTTCAGACTAAATCGAAGCTCTCGATCGCACCTCAGAACTGATGAACTTCTCGTCCCGTAATCAGGTGTTCGTATGAAGATTGCCGACAGAGCCTTTTCCTTCTCAAATGGGAGCCCTGTGGCGAGAAGTTCATCGTCGGCAGCGAGAGATTCGTCGGAAAGTAAGGCGAGAAGACTATCATCGGAGACATCAGGATTCTTAAGCAATTCACCGATCGTTTCTTTCCCCTTCCTGACTTTCGGCCAGGGCGGCGTCTCGAGTAGATGGTTACTTAGTCCGTAGATGCCCGGCGAGATTTTAGTAATTCCTTTGCGGCGGTTGGAATAATAGAAGACTTCGCGCCGGTCATTGATCTCGCCAACGAGTAGATTAAACCCGGAGTATTGTTGGGAGTTATTCTGAACTTTGGCAAGATATTCCTCTGCGTGCTGGTCCGATTTCAAAAAGTCGGCGACTAGATTTCCTCGCGATTTGGTCCCCTCCGGTATACCGGGGTCGCGATAGTTGGTGATAGCCGCAAACCTCCCTTTCTTCGTGAACCCGAGCCATGTTCCCCCACCGACGAGATCACGGCCTCCATAAATATTCGGAAAATCTTCCCAGAAACCAGCGGGTGCCGTCGGCCGAGCGTAGAATTCATCTCGGTTGGCCAATAAGATCAACGGGTATTCGGGAACGCAATCGAATGCAAAGAGGATCAGACACATAATGAGAAGTCACGCAGCCGTTTGAAGTAGCTCATCGCAAACTTCCGCGGACCCAACAGTCTCAACGCCTTGTCCGAACGCTCGTCGAATAAGATCGGCGAACGGTGTTGGCCTAGTTCCCAGCTTAATATTTTGCATGCCTATCTCAAACGCGATCCGCCATTGTCTGAACAAGATTCGATAAGCGCCAAGCAAGCTAAAGATCGGATCGTAGATGTTCGTAGATTCGCTCGTAACGCCATTAAGCTCGATGATCTTGAAATTCTTTCCGACGCGAAAGTCCGTAAGAGATTCTGTCCTTATATCAAACCTGCCGAAGTAAAAGCCCTCGTAACCGCAGCAAATCTCATCTATCTTTCGCTCAAGAGCCACGGATCTCAGCCTTTCCCCATCAAGAAATATCGCTCCCCGAGAATGCGTTCCAATATCAACAAGCTGGACGGCCTCGCCCGGGGCCGCCACGTCGAGCAATCGGTCGGCATTTTGTTCAAAATACTTGTGCGCAAGACAAACAGCTCTTTGATCTTTCAATATAAGTTCCTCCACGGTGGAATAGCCGTCGCCCTGAAGCACCGGAAGGTGCTTTTTGGTTATGGAGAAGATCTTGCCGCGATCCCCGTTCGGATAACGAAAGTAAAAGATGCTGACCTCATCGCCGGGAGCAAATTCTTGCAGTATCTGATCAACGTCGGCAGATAATACTTCGTCTTCCAACTCGTTATCAGTACGAATGATCCGCACGCCTTTTCCCCGCTCCCCGACATCCGGTTTAAGGACGATCGGATAACTGAGATCGTGCAGGTCGATAAATGTCCACGCTTGTCGCAGCCTTTCATCGATCGCGCACTCCTTTCGAAGCAGGGTATAAGGTAGCACGTGCTCGGTTGCCGGACGAGACTTCTTCAAACCACAATAGATCTGATTCTTAGACTCGCCCTTAAAGCCACCGGCTGGTAAGGCCGGGTTGGCTGCGGTAAAGACCGTGACGCCCCGGAACCTAATCGAAAGAAGGAAAATGTAAACAACGACCGGCGCGTAGAAGATTTGTATCGGCCAAAATTCCCATTTTCGAATCCGTTTCAATCGGCCAATCAGGAGGCGCCTGCCGTGTGCAGATGAGTACTTGAACAGAAGTCTCGACGCAACCGCCAGAAAAACAAATCCAATGACCAGGTTCTTTGAGAAGATAAAGCTTTGGGCAAACGCCGTTGAGCCCACAAGGATGGGCGTCCAGATCGCTGAAGCAATCAAGAAGTATAAAGCGAATTCACCAAAGTGCGTTTTCAATGCACCAGCGAGCAAATAGGTTGGAAGGCGGAGGCCAGAAATAAATCGGCTGATAAAAACGGCTGCTGCTGCATTTCTATTTAGCCACTGTGAGGCCTTTTCGGTGGATCGCTTCGAAATAAAGCGGTTGGGGGCTTTTGATTCAAGGATTCGTGACCCAAACACTCGTCCGGTCAGGTAAAGCATCACATCGCTAACGAAAATACCCAGGAAACAAGCAATCACTGCCAGGGCAAAACTGATACGTCCGCTTGCCACGGACGTGCCGGCGAGCACACAGACAGCGTCTTCGCTCACGAACGTGCCGAAAAAGAAGATAAGGAACAAAGCGGTTGCCGAAACTTCCGGCAAACCGCTATCCAGAATTTGCGAGACATCAAACATCGACGGAAAATACGTGCCCGACTACAGGCAGCTCCCGCCGGTGGATAAACAGGATGACGGAGCTTAAGACAAAGACCGTTACTGCCAGACCGAAAAGTAAGCCGCCGTCATCTTTCACGACGATGCCAAGGAAAGCGAGATGACTTAAGATCGCCCCGGAAATCGTGCCCAATGCGAGAAATGCCCCTAACCAGACTGTGCCTGGAATGAGCAGGAGAATCACGGCGATCAGTTCGACGAGTCCAGACCCAATGCGTCCGTAGGCTTCCAGATCGGGGCTAAGGACAGTCGAAAAAATGTATTTAGATTCCTCCGCCCCTGTAAATTTGAAAAACAGCGTTTGAAAAAGAATGATCGCCACAATAACGCGACACATCCAGCTAATTACTGTTAGTTTTGATGACATGTTTTTCCTCCGATTTCTAAACTCCGCCCGCGTCGCCAATATTCAAGGGTCGACTTTGCAACGCCAAATTCTTTCGGCGCCGTCACGCCAAAGCCTGCCAGTTTCTCGCCGATGAGCGCGTGATGGTGGACCGTGTGGCTATGAATAAACTCGAGCTCGCGCAAAACGCTAGACGGCAGCCACATCTCCGTATCCACCTCCGATCGGACGAATATCAACCGGTCGAGGACCACGGACGTCAATTGTTCCAAACGTCTGATCGCATCTCGGATCATCTCAACCGCGACTCGCCTGTCAGTTTCGATAAATGGATTGCGTTCGCGGCAGCTGTAGTCGATTCGTCCAGTCCCGATTCCGTTCAATAGACTCAATGCGAAATCGAGATTGTGTCTAAAGTGTCCCCCTATACTTCCGGTTCCATTTGCTGTTTGTCGATAGGTGTGATCGTTGATCCTCTCGATCATTTTCACGCCGACGTTAAACTCATCGACAACCGCGAACAGCAGTGGATTTCTGTTTTCTTCAACTATTGCCACAACACCCATCTTCTTCGGTGGAAACCGCTTCCGTCGTGCATGTTTATTCCATCCTTCCGGTCTTATATTCCTGAAATTCTTTTGGAATAAGCCGAATCCGGCAAGCGATTTACGACGCTGAAGCTCGACGTCCGAGTAAGAACGCCGAGTAAACATCCGATTTATTTCAATGGAGAACTATATGTTGAAGCAAAAACTAATAACGTCTGTCTCGGTTGCTATTCTTCTTGTCTTTACTTTCCAAACAAACAGCTTCGCCCTTGCGAAGAAAGGGCGGGCTCAGGCAATGTTCACCGTCAAGATTGAAAACATATCGAACCCTGACGGTATCGTCGCGCAAGACGGAACCAAATATCCTTTTGCGATCTCTCCAGGGTTGTTTCTCATAACGGAAAAGAAAATGGATCTCTTCAGGGAAGGGAAAAGAGCGAGCAGCGGGTTACAGTCTCAGGCAGAAGAAGGTGATCCATCGCTGCTGGCCAAATACTATCTCACTAAGATCGGCAGCTTGAACGAAGGCGTTTTTAGCAAGCCGGAAGGGTCTGATATGGCATCACCCTTACTTCCCTCTCATTCATTTGAGTTTTCGTTCAAGGCTGAAGAAGGCATGAAACTCGATGTTTCCACAATGTTCGGCCAGTCAAACGATCTCTTCTACGCTCCTAAAGAAGCCATAGATCTTTTTGTCAACGGAAACGCAGTCAGCGGTGATATCACGGACAAGTTCGTTTTGTGGGATGCAGGAACCGAGGCAAACCAGGCGCCGGGTATCGGGTCAGATCAGGCACCGCGACAGAAAGGACCTCATACAGGCGTGAGAGAGAACGGCGTCGTGCATATGGTGAATGACGGTTTTACCTACCCGAACACGAAAGACGTTCTTCGGATTACTATCAGCGCTCAATAGGCGATATCAACCATTTCGGGGCGGCCCTGCCGCCCTCACAAAGAGGAGGTTATACATTGAAAAACAAATTAATTTCTACGTCATTTTTTATTCTTGCGATCCTAGCAATAAGTCAGGTTGCATCCGCCCAGATCGTTGACCGGAAATCTATCACGCTCGAAGGTGCTCGGACGGTCATTGCCGCGGCAAAGCAATATGCCGCGAAAAACGGCGCCCCGGGCGGAGTTATTGCTGTTGTCGACGATGGCGGCAATCTCGTTGCACTCGAACGCCTCGACGGCACATTCACCGCCGGAGCAAACATCTCTGTAGGTAAGGCAAAAACAGCAGTGATGTTTAAGAAACCGACAAAATTTTTCGAGGACGTCATCAAAAATGGACGAACCGCGATGGTCGCGCTCCCGGATTTCACACCTTTGCAAGGAGGCGTGCCGATTCTCTTAGATGGCCAGGTCGTAGGCGGCGTCGGCGTCTCAGGAGCAGCGTCGGCCCAGCAAGACGAGGAACTCGCTATGGCCGGAGCCGGGGGCCTTACCGATCAAAAAGCACCGCTCGTGACCTTTTTCGACAGCAAAACGGTCTCGGCTGCTTTCGCAAGGAGTGGTGTTCTTGAAGACGGATCCAACGGAGAGAACTACATGGTTCACGCCAGTCGTCGAGAGAAGCCTGGTATGAGCGAGGTTCATGAGCTCGACACGGATATCATTTATGTTATCGATGGCACAGCCACGTTCGTTACTGGAGGAAAATCTGTTGATTCGAAGTTGGTTGCAGCAAACGAACTTCGTGGTTCGCGACTTGACGGCGGGGATGTCCGACAGCTAGTCAAGGGCGACGTTTTGATAGTTCCCAAGGGGACGCCCCATTGGTTCAAACAGGTTGACGGCTCGTTCTTGTATTACGTAGTCAAAGTCAGATAGCAGAACCGTCCGCGAAGGTGGCCTAAAAGGCGGAACCTTTGCGGATGTTTTTCTTCGGAGGCATCATGAAGATCGTTTCAGCACTAATATCTATCACTTTATTTGCGGCTGGCATCCTTGCGCAGGAGGTGCCTGCACGCAAGCCCGACGCCACTTTGGATCTCGCAACGTACGACGGTGTGAAGCGGGTGAGCGGGCAATGGAAATATAGCGATACTCGAATCGTTGAAGCCGACTTTAACTCCGCGGGCAAGGATGGCCAGCCCGATGGCCCCGCGGTAAAAACGTATGATTTTGCTCCTCACGCGGGCGGTATAGACTTCGACGATTCAGGTTGGGAAAAGATCGCCGCGCCGGATCTCATTAAGCGGCGAGGTAACGGAAAGCTCTCGTTCAACTGGTATCGGATAAACCTGACTATTCCAGAACAAGTAAACGGTTTTTCAACCGCCGGTACGACCGTCGTCTTTGAAACCGCCCTCGACGATTATGCTGAGATATGGGTCAATGGCGAGATCACGCGTTATCTCGGGCAAAAGGGCGGTTCGGTGGTCGCGGGTTGGAACGCCCCCAATCGCCTGATCATCGGCCGCGACGTAAGGCCCGGCCAGGAGATTCAGCTAGCAGTATTCGGAATCAATGGCCCGCTCTCGAACCCACCCACCAATTTTATCTGGGTGCGCGAGGCAAAACTGGATTTCTATAAGAGCCGCGGTGGAGTGCCCGTCGCGATAACGCCAAGCGAGGTCAATGTTCAGGTAATCAGGAAGGATCCCGCGATAAACCAGATCATCGGTCCGAATCCAAAGGTGTTCAAGCTTGCCGAAGGGTTCAAATTTACCGAAGGTCCGATCTGGGTCAGCGACGGTTTACTCTTCAGCGATCCTAACGCAAACACGATCTATAAGTATTCAAAGGAGGGCAAGCTCGGAGTTTTTCGCACGCCGAGCGGCTACAGCGGAGCCGACATCGCCGAATACGGCCAGCCCGGTTCCAACGGCCTCGCGCTCGATCCACAAGGAAATTTGGTTATCAATCAGCACGGCAATCATCGTGTTGTCAGACTCGAAGAAGACGGTACGGAGACCGTCCTTGCCGACAAATTCGAAGGCAAAAGGCTCAATTCGCCAAACGACCTCGTTTATCGATCCGACGGGACACTCTTTTTCACTGATCCGCCGTTCGGCCTTCCGAAGTTTTTCGCCGATCGGCGCAAAGAGCTTGGCTTCAGCGGCGTCTATTCTTTATACAAAGGAAAGCTTCAGCTCGTCAGCAAGGATTTCACCGGTCCTAACGGCATCGCCTTTTCACCCGATGAGAAATATCTCTATGTCAGTGATTGGGATGAAAAGTACAAGGTCGTCAATCGCTACGAGGTCAATGCCGACGGCACTTTGAAAAATGGCAAGCTATTTTACGATTTCACTTCGGTTCCGGGCGAAGATGCTCTCGACGGTATAAAGGTCGACACGGCGGGCAACGTATACGTTTCGGCGCCCGGGGGACTGCAGATCTTATCACCCGCTGGAAAACACCTCGGCACTATCATAGCCCCGCAGCATGTCCACAACATGGCTTGGGGCGATGATGGGAAGACGCTCTACCTGTGTGCGCGAACGGGTTTGTATAAGATTCGCTTCAATGTTGCTGGAGCCGGACATTTCGGCGAATGGTAAAGACCCTCTTTGGAATCGACCAATTGGCAGATTCGATCGTCAAGGTACACTCGGGGTTAGACTCGCATCGATCCGCACTCATTGGTATTTCAGGGATCGATGCGAGCGGCAAAGGCTTTATCGCCGCCGAATTGGCGAGAGTTCTGAGATCGACTGGCTATCGATGTGCGGTTGTCAGCGTTGACGATTGGCTCAATTTGCCAGGAATTCGATTTGGCGACAATGAGCCAGGCCGGCATTTCTATGACCATGCGTTACGTCTTGATGAAATGTTTGAACGGCTCGTCTTGCCTTTAAAGACATCCCGAAGAATTCGTGTCGGCGCGGAAATTGCAGAGGAGACGAGTTCCGTCTGTCACTCGCACACGTACGAATTTGATGATATTGACATCATTCTTCTTGAAGGCATTTTCATCTTCAGAGAGGAGTACCTGGATAACTTCGATCTTAGGATTTGGATCGACTGCGACTTTGAGGGTGCGTTACAACGAGCAGTTACGCGCGCCCAGGAAGGACTTTCGGAAAAGGAAACAATCGCTGCCTACCGCAACATATACTTCCCGGCGCAAATTCACCACATATCGATCGACGAACCAAAAAGAACTGCCGATATTATTTTTAATAATAGTTAAGGGTAAAAGTTACGCGGCCATCAGCATCCGTTACATAGGTTCAGGCGAACAAACTCCCCTATGGGAACGGAACAGGGTCCATCGCTTCAGCCCTGCCCTAGTTGCGTCCCTTTGCGAGCTCCAGCAACTCATCGACTGACCACTGATCGTAAGCGTGCCGGCCATATTTCGCTGCCCGCACTAGTCCATTCGGCTCGATCAGAAAGTCCGCAGGCAGCCCCAGCGGGCCGCCTGTCATTTTCAAGGAGAGCTTTCCTCGCAATATTCCTCGAATGGCCGCGGCAATCGCCTCGCGGTTCAGAAAGAAAGCCAGGGAAGACTCGACACCAAACTCCTTGTAGTAGACCTTCTCGGCGTCCGCCACAAGATCAAAGGGCACCCCCTGCTGCAGAGGCTGCATCTCCACTTCTCTCGAATGAAAGATGATCACCTCGTGGATGCCTGCCGACTTAATCTCCTCAGCACGCTTGATCATCTGTCCGATATGCGTATTGCAGATCGGACAGCCGACGAACCTCCGAAATTGCAAATGCGTGAGCAATCCGCTATTTGGCACATCTAACTCCTTGCCACTTACGGCTCGGAACGTCTTAGTTGGGAAAAGATCCCCCGTTTTCAATTTCATACTGATGTTCCTTTCTTCAGTCTAGGAGCGTTGGATAATCTGTGTACCCCTCAACGCCGCCGCCGTAGAATGTGGCTCGATCGTAGCTGTTGAGTGTCTGGTCGAGTTTCAGCCGCAGCGGCAGATCCGGATTGGAGATAAACAGTTTCCCGAATGCCACGGCGTCGACTGTACCAGTGGTGATTGCTTCCGTAGCGGATTCACGTGTGAAGCCCCCGGCGCCAATCAGGACACCCTCGTAGAAAGGCCTAAATAACGCTGCCGTGGGCGCGGCACCGGAACCCAAGACAACAGTCTCCTCAGACGGCCGCTCGTCGGCGCGCGCCTCAACGAGGTGGACATAGGCAATCGGCTTCTTCGCGAGCGCTCGAAGCACAAAACTGAACACGGCTACAGGGTCAGAGTCGCGCATGTCGTTGAAAGTCCCCAGCGGGGACAGCCGAATTCCCACCCGTTCTGGGCCGAAAACGTCACCGACAGCTTCCAGTACTTCCAGAAGCAGGCGTGCGCGATTTTCGAAAGAACCTCCGTAACGATCGGTTCGCTTGTTCGTGTTGTCCCGTAGAAATTGATCGAGCAGATACCCGTTTGCCGCGTGAAGCTCGACGCCATCGAACCCGGCTTCCAGAGCATTGCGGGCCGCACCGTGATATTCAGCGACCAATGAAGGGATCTCGTCCAGATGAAGTGCGCGCGGCGTTTCAAAAGGCACCCTTTCCCCGGACGCCGTCAACACCTTGCCCGCCGGGGCGACTGCGGATGGGGCCACAGGTAGTTCGCCGTCAGGCTGAAGCGACGGATGCGAGATGCGTCCTACATGCCAAAGCTGAAGAACGATGAGGCCGCCTTCCTTGTGGACAGCATCAGTAACCAGGCGCCAGCCTGCTACCTGTTCCGGTGAGTGAATGCCGGGCGTCGCGGGATAACCCTGCCCCGTCTGTGAGATCTGGGTCGCTTCCGTAACAAGAAGGCCGCCCCGGGTCGCGCGTTGCGCGTAATAGCGGGCGTTCATTTCGCCGGGGATGTTGCCTGGCTGTGTGGCGCGCATACGGGTGAGCGGCGGCATCACGATTCGGTGTTTCAGTTGAAGAGCCCCGACTATCAACGGGGAAAACAAAGATGAATTGCTCATCACGCGAGCTCCTTTCGCGGTTCGTAGTTTGTATAAGACAGACGGGTCTGTCTATTCAAATATATTATAGACAGACCGGTATGTCTTGTGTCAAGATAGGATTTAATGAATACGCGCAAGAATCTCGATGCCCGTGCAAGAATCCTTGAAATCGCCGACCGACTCTTCTATTCCGAGGGGGTCCGCGCAACGGGTATCGAGAAGATCATCGCGATGTCCGATGTGGCCAAGGCCACGTTCTACCACCATTTCGAGAGCAAAGACGTCTTGGTAGCGGCCTACCTTGAGCGCCGAGATGAGTCATTCTGGGAATATCTGTCCACCCCAGACCCGCCCGGTACTTTGCTAGAGGCTATAGCCAGGATCGACCGTTTGGTGAATCATCCGGATGTCACCAGCTGTCCCTTTCTACGCATTGCTTCTGAGTACCCGGATCCCGATCACACCTTCCATCGCTCTGTCAGGGAGCACAAAGAAAAACTGCGGGCGTACTTGGGCGAACTGCTCAGGGCTGAGGGACACGAAAGGCAGTCTCTTGGAGACGAATTACTAACCTTGATCGACGGGGCACTGTCGGTTCGGTTAGTCTATGGAACCTCACGCCAGGTGCCTCTTCTGTCATACGCCGAAACGCTGATCAAAGCGTCAGCTAAGGCTGTGAGTCAGGGGCGCGTGGAGCCGGTTACCCAATCGCCCACCGAAAGAAAATTTAAGAGGCGATCCTAGCCTGCAAGATCGCCTATTTCCTGGAAGGTCATACCTCGATGAGATTTTCCCTCAGACTTGGGCAAGACCACCGTCAACAAACAGCTCCGCGCCATTAACATAGCTGCTATCGTCGGATGCGAGAAATGTTACAGCCTTCGCAATCTCGTCGGAGCTGCCGTCTCGGCCAAGCGGGGTTATTTCGGCTGCATGTTCCTTGATTCCTTCAATCTGCTCGCCACTTAGTTTCAGGTGGTTTTCGTAGCCGGGAGTGATCACTGTGCCGGGACTGACCACATTTACCCTTATGTTTCGGCCTTTCAGTTCAGTTGCCCAGGTCCGAGCCAAGGATCGGACCGCAGCCTTGCTAGCTGCGGTGAGTCCCAGTGTCGGAACGCCTTTTACGGTTAGCATCGAACCATTTAGGACTATCGAAGAGCCGGATGTTAGAAGCGGCAACGCCTTCTGAACGGTAAAAAGCACCGACTTGACGTTGAGAGAGAACAAGCCCTCATAGTCGTTTTCGGAAACTTCTTCCAAGAGGCCCAGGTCAGCGCGGCCCGCGTTTGCAAAAAGAACATCGACTCGACCTTTTTCCTGCCGGACCTGGTCAAATAAACGATCTAGATCAGCAATCTGTGTGACGTCACCCTGCACAGCCACGGCGTTTTGCCCAACTTCGGCAACCGCCTTATCCAGTTCGCTTTGCCTGCGTCCTGTCAGATATACGAACGCACCCTCTGCAACAAATCTCTTTGCGGTCGCGAGTCCGATCCCGCCATTACCACCCGTAACAATAGCAATTTTATCTTTAAGCCTTCCCATAATTCCTCCGGTTAAAACAAGCCACTTCTATCCACCCAATTTGTCTTTCGAGCCAGATCCGAATCGGACCTGTCGTCATCCTAGCTGTTACTTATATAATCACAGTTATACCTTCAACAATTCCGTTGGAGAGCAACAAAGATACTTCGTCCAGACGTTTATGCGAAAAGCCGGGAATACTTATTATTCATTCGAGCGCGGTCAAAAACAACAAAGAAGTCAGTGGTTCCAAACTCGTGGTCGATCATCGGCGTGCTGCAGACAAGGGCTCCGATACGGAGATACATACTGAATAACGCCGGCAGCTCGACCCGGTCATTTCTATCTTCATCCTCGGTCAGACTCACGGCATTCCGGCAGGGCAGAAGGTTCAAAACTGGATCGATAAAACCCTCTTCAAGCAGATGCGAATAGGCTTTGCGTCCGACAGTCGGATCGATTGAGAAGATCGAACAACACCCGAAATAGTAACGCTTGTCGGATTGCTGCAAGAACGCCAGCAGGCCTTTCCAGAGAAGGAGGAGCGCACGTGTATTTCTGTGTTCCTTTGCTACGCATGCCCGACCGATCTCGATGCCATGTTGTAAGATCTCCTCGGGAAGATCCTCTATTGTAAACTCGTTCGCAGAATAGAACCCTTGCCTGGAATGCGCAGTCTCGATCGTATTTAATCGATAGGTCCCTACAGTTTCGCCAGATCTGTCTTCAATAACGATCAAATGAAGGCATTTGAGGTCGTAAGAATCAAACTCGAGGTCGCCCGCGTTACCTGCGGCGGCGGTTCCCAGTTCAACATTGAAGACGTCATTCCGCAGACGGAGTGCCGAATCCACCTCCTGATTGTCTTGCGCAAAGCGGACCGTGTAACGCCCGTCGCCGATTGGCTGAAATTCTCGTGCACACCGGATTACAAGGTCTGTGGCTATTTGCGTAAGCATGATCCTTTACTCCTTGAACCCTCATGCAGCGATCTGCGTCTGTGCTGCTTTGATACCGTAATCAGCGGCTGTCCGAGCCAAGGATTTTTTCAGTTGTGTACGGGCACGATTTAACCGCGACATAACGGTTCCGATCGGTATTTCAAGTATCCGTGCGATCTCTTTGTAATCGAACTCCTGGACATCGGCTAAAAGTACCACTGACCGATAATGCTCGGGGAGTTTATTCAAAGCGGATATAACTTCCGTATCGGTCAATCGATCCGGCACGGACGGACTGGCCGCCGAGTTAGTAAACACAAGCTCGTCTGCCTCCTGAAAATACTTGGCCTGCGTGAACTTCTTCCGTCGATAGTGATCGAACTTGTTAAAGAGGATCTTATAGAGCCACGCACGACAATTTGTTCCAGGTTCATAGTGATGAAACGATTTCCACGCCTGCATATAAGTTTCCTGCACAAGGTCATCCGCTTCCGTCTGACTCATGGTCAGCCGAACGGCTGTCCGATATAGCTCGTCGATGTACTGCATCGCTTCCAATTCGAATAATTCTGGGGTGATCTCGGTCATTATGATTACTCCTGCAAACTGACGAAATAACTGCCTTACACCCGTTTGTCGTGCGAAATCAGAAATCCTTACAGTTTTTTTTATTTTTTTCCCGATCTGCTTTTTGGAATAAATTCGGCCGTTTTGTGATTAAGGATATGTATCAGAGATGTCTGATCGTTTGTAAGGAGGGCTGGAAATGACACGAGTTCCGGAAAACACAGAAAAATCGTTTCCTTCATTTATTAGCAAGAGAAATCTATTAGACGTCGATCCATACGATCGGGTTCGGCCACATACACTGAGTGACCTGCGTGACAATGTTCGATTGAAGGGTTTTCTAAAGCGGGCCGTGGAAAAGGACTTCGCCTCTGGGACCTTAATAAATTCGATCCGTCTCGGCATCAGGAGATGATATGATGCAGTCCGACGCTTTTCCATTTCCACTTTCTAACGAAAGTATGCAGACAAGCGAATCGGGTAATGATCCGATCCGAAACAGCGAGATCGATCCGACCGTGTGGG
>Ga0068860_100004009_pt1 | contig 15116 bp, 14 predicted proteins | sample KBSSwiS32_FD_66597 | JGI IMG/M metagenome (GOLD analysis project Ga0068860, IMG submission 66597) | Switchgrass rhizosphere microbial communities from Kellogg Biological Station, Michigan, USA - KBS Switchgrass S3-2 | ecosystem: Host-associated > Plants > Roots > Rhizosphere > Soil ... | reverse complement strand
ATTTAATATTAGCGGAATGTTATTGATAAGGTAATAATTTTTTCATTTTGATAACTTTGAAATTAAGTTGTGAAGATCTGACTATTATTGTCTCCTGCTTTTTTTACGAATCCTGTTAGTTTGATTTTACAGTTATCAACAAATCGCTGTTATAAATACTCTTAGGTGAAATTACGATTTCGTCAAGTGGAATTTTATTGCCATAACGTTCCTTCATTTTTTGTCGCACCTGTTCGCTTGTTAAATCAAAATCTCTTAGCCGTTCGAGTTTGCCAATGTCAAGTCCTGTTGCCAGTTTATAAACTTTCCAAATCAATTCGGAACAATAAATTTTGTCGTCTGTCCACTCAAAGTATATATCGTAATGCCTGTTTTTAAATTTATCTCCAACTTGTTTCATTTTTTGCAAGGTAGAAGGCGTCAAAACCTGGTCTGCATTTTTTAATCGTTTTATTACAAAATGTCCGCCTTGTCCAGGTGCTATCCATTTATTTAAAGGTGTCAACTTAACCGGTTCTACAGCTTCATAAACAAACTAGTCATTACCGTTTCTATAAATAATTCCGCAATGACTAAATTCAGAATGTGTTGCAAGTTGAATGGCCTTGCTTTGGCCTGAAAGAGATATTTGAAAAATTATATCGCCGTTTTTTATATCGTCTTTGCCCGCAAGTTGGGAAACCTGTTTAGTAGCATTTTCAAGCCTATGACTTGGGTCATGAAACTTTCGTTTCGCGTAGAGTCCAGTAATTACTAAAAGTCCTGAAATCATAATTACTGTTATAAACTTTTTCATGTTAGTGCGATGTTTCCGTTACGCCTAAAGGTCAAGTAATGATTATGTCATTTAACCTATTCAACAATTCATTAATTTTCTTTTACAACAGTCCAATAATTTCCGATCTTCTTTCTCAAAAAACTCACACTTCTTTCCAACTGATCCATTCCTTCAACGCCATCTTCAATGCTTATCCATCCATTAAAATCAACACGCTTTAGTTCAGAAAAGATGGCGTCATAATCATTTAATCCTTTGCCAATTTCACCGTGGCTTAAACGCTTTGCATAACCTGCAGCACCACTTTCTTCCTGGCGCAGATCTTCAATGGTTCCTTCTTTTAAATAGCGGTCACTTGCATGCATAGTAACAACTCGATGTGAAATACGTTTCAACAATTCTACCGGATCTTCACCGGCTAAGTATGTGTTGCTCGGATCATAATTCACGCCGAAAAAAGGATGGTGTATACTATCAACTAATTTACAAAACACATCTGCTTTCTGTGCGAATTCAGGATACTCCCAAAAGTCATCTTTGTAATGATTCTCCAATATTAATGTTATGTTTCGTTCTGCGGCATAGGGCAAACATGCATAGATACAATCAGTGGCCAATTTTACCCCTTCATCAATTGAGAGTTTGGGCCGTCGTTGGCCGGAAAGCACACGGCAGTAACTGCCACCCAATGCATAAGTCATGTCTATCCATCTCATCTCTTTTTCAATTTCTTTTTTTCTGAACGCTTCATCAGGATGTGTAAAATCAGGAGAGCAACACATCATCGGAATTACCTTGCCTGCGTCTTCAGTCATGCGGCGAAAGAGTGTCCAGTTGTTTTCATCGCTCATCTCAATAAAGCCAGCATACCATTCCAATCCCTCAACATCAAGTTTTGCCGCAAGCTTTATCCAGTCAGCAACTTTCATGCTTCCTTCTTTACAAAGTGCATTCATAAATGCTTTAGGGAATGCAGCTAATTTAGGCATGATAAAATTATTTTATAGCAGGATAAAAAGTTGTCTGAACCATGATTAATCAGATCAAATATTAGCATGATTAAGGCAAAGAAATCACGAAAATCATTTATTAAGATTGGTATGAACTATGATTAATCGGATTATACGATTACCATGAAAAAGGAAAAAAATCATGAAAAATCATTTAATCATAAAATCATGATTCAGACGATTTCATGGCGGACGAATCCTTAGGCGGATTACGGCCAATGAATGGGTGTTGCTCCAGATCCACCACCTGTCCGCTAATCGGGCCGCATTCATCACTGAGCCAATACACTGCAGCGGCAGCAATTTCAGCAGGCCATAATATTCTTCCCGCAGGTGCGTATACTGGTGATATTTCTTCGTACCAATTTTCAGGTAAGCCATGTTGTTTCTTCCTTATCCTTTCTGTTTCAGTAAGCACCCAGCCAGGATTTATTTGGTTTACACGAACACCATTTTCTCTATGTAATGTATCTCCTAAATTTCGAGTCATCGTCATTAGCGCACCCTTTGACATACTGTAAGCTAACAGGTTTGGTTCGCCGCTGTATGCATTTACCGAACCAATGTTTAAGACACATCCGTGGTTCTTTGTAAGCTCAGCCAACGAAGCTTTTATCAACGCAAAAGGGGCAACAGTATTTACTTCTATGAGCCTTCTTAAATAAGTTGGATCGGTTGTATGAATGTTAGACGATGCAACAATTGCAGCATTATTAACTACTGCGTCAAGTTTTCCAAATCTATCTATTGCAAGTTTTACCAATCGCTCAGGAGCACCTTCGTTACTGATGTCTTCGATGTATAATATAGCTTTGTCTTTTCCTAATTCTTCAGCAACCTCTTTACCCCAATCTTCCTCCAAACCATGAAGAATAATAAAAGCGCCCTCTGCTGAACATCGCAAGGCAATTGCTTTACCTATGCCGGTTGTGCTGCCAGTGACTATAATTACTTTGTCTTTTAATCTCATAATTAAACAGGTTTAAGAACGCTCTTGACAACTTCTCCTTTGTGCATTTTATTAAAAGCTTCTTCCCATTGTGTGATGGGCCATATGCCACCAATAATTGGTTTTACATCAAGCTTGCCGCTGGCTAAAAGAGAAATTACTTTTTCCCAAATGGGCCAGTTGTGACTAAAACTTCCCTGGAGTGTAATATTTTTTTGTACCAGCGGATCAAGTGAGAAACCCAATGGCTGCGGGCCCCATCCAACTTTGGTAATTTGTCCATTGGGTCGTACAAGTTGCACGCCAATTTTTAAAGCATTGCTCGAGCCTGCGGCGTCAATAACTGTATGAGCTCCCAAGCCATCTTTACTTTTTGCCCACTCTGTTGCATCACCAATAATTGTTTCGCAGCCATATTGCCTTGCAATTTTTAAACGCACTTCATCCGCTGGAAGCCCGGTAACGGCAACATCAGCTCCACATAATTTCGCGACTGCGGCGCACAAAATTCCTATCGTTCCGGGACCTATCACAACTACCTGATCGCCGGGTTTAATATTTGAATTGCCAACTACAGCATTATATGCAACACAGCAGGGCTCCGTAAGACAGGCATGTTCAAAGGGAACGCTATCGGGAATATGATGAAGACATCTTGCCGGAACTTTTACATAACGGGTCATGGCTCCATTGACGCCGTAACCAAAACCTTTTCTGTCGGGATCGAGATTATATAAACCTGAACGACTCAATGGACTGTTTGGATTTATGACGGCGGCTGTTTCACTTACCACTCTATCACCGATATTCCATAATGTTACACGATCTCCTAAAGCTGCAATTCTTCCTCCAAACTCATGCCCTAATACTACAGGATAATTTACATGCCAGCTATGGTCTGATGTCCATTGATGCAGATCACTTCCACAAACACCAACATTCTCTACTTCAAGCAACACATCCTCTTCACCGATGACAGGCTCGTCAATTTCACGTATTTCAACGGATCCTTTTTCAGGTGCATAATTTACTACTGCTGCAACTTTCATATCCTATGATATTTATATCAAGAATGGATTAACTCTGCAATTTAATCAGTTCACCATTTACATTGTGCAGTTTGCAATTGAAAATAAAAATAGTGCCGGAGTATTTATTAATTTGTACCTATGAAATATCCCGGGTTCACTACGCTTTTAGTACTTGTATTGTGTTCGTCAGTGATGCTCTTCCTGGGCCTTTACCTGCTGGCAAATTTCAAAGGGCTTTTCCGGCGGTATATAAAAAATGAACTTCTCCGAAAAAATATTGTTGTATGGATGATAGCAGTGTGTCTTATTTTATCAGTCTCACCTACTAATGCGGAATTTTATATCGCAATTTCAAAGGGAATGTGGTTGAAAGCAGTGGCGACACAAATAGCAGCCATTACCATTATGACTGTTTTTGTGTTTAATGCAATGCTCCTGGTTTTAAAAATCAAGCGATTACAGAGAACGCCATTTCGTACGAGAATGGGTATAATTCTTTTTACTATTATTATTTGCAACATGATAATAGGAATTCCGATTAATTACCTGGGTGGTGGAGGATCATTTAAAAATCTTGATCTTACTCTTGTGTTTAATTTCTATACCGGTTGTATGACGGGTCTTATTTATATTACTATGAATTATGTTGATCTTGAACGCCAAAAAAAATTGAATGAAAAGGAGTTAGAAGTTTCCCGGCTGCAGCAATTAAAAACCAAGGCAGAACTGGAAGCGCTTCATTCGAAAATAAACCCTCATTTTTTATACAATGCTTTAAATTCCATAGCCGACCTGTCGATAACAGATGGAAAGAAGGCACGCAAGATGACTATTGCGCTGGCTGATCTTTTTCGTTTCAGTCTTAATTACAGTAACAATAATTATTCAACCATTAAAGATGAAGTAGAAATGGCGGAAGTGTATCTGCAGATAGAAAAAATAAGATTTGAAGATAAACTCAATTACTCGATTGACGTGGACGAAGAATTAAATTATTATCTCGTACCGCGATTTATTTTGCAACCGATGGTGGAAAACGCTGTAAAGCACGGATTAAAAGCCACGGGGCGATTGATCCATATTATTCTTGAAATAAAAAAGAAGGATGATGGATTAATAATAATGGTCGCGGATACCGGACCACAATTTCCGGATGAGATAAATCCCGGGGTTGGTGTCAAAAGTATTTTCGATAAACTTGATTTGCTTTTTCCCCAGGCATACGAATTTCATTTTAGTAATCAACCAAGAAAACAGGTTTCCATATCTCTCAAAAAATTAATGAAAAATGAACCAGGTATTTAAAGCTATCATAATTGATGACGAACCCGCTGCCCGCCGTTTGATGAAAAATTTGCTGCAGGAACATTCCGGTACGGTGCAGGTTATTGCTGAAGCCGGCAATGGCAGAGAGGCCATACAAAAAATAGAAGAATTAAACCCCGATCTTATTTTTCTCGATATCCAAATGCCTGACCTGACTGGGTTTGAAGTAATAGAACAATTGAAACACAAACCAAATATTATTTTTACTACCGCATATGAACAATATGCCATTAAAGCTTTTGAGACATTTTCCATTGATTATTTATTGAAGCCTATAAAAGAAGAACGACTCAAGCAAAGCCTTGATAAAGTAAAGCAATTCGGCCGCATAAATCAGTCATTTAATTTATCACAGTTACAGGAAATAATCAGCCAGTTTCAGACGCCACAAAAGGCTAGTGCACTGGCCATTAAAACCGGCGATAGAATTATTTTGCTGAGATATGAAAATATCACACACCTTGAAGCGCAGGACAATTATGTTTTTGCATTTACTTCAGATGGGCAAAAGTACCTTACGGATCAGAGCCTCACCGGGCTTGAGGAAAAACTGCCTTCACAATTTTATCGCATTCAGAAATCTTATATAATTAATAAAGAAAGAATAAAGGAAATGCACAGGCATTTCAGTGGCCGGTATCTTTTTATTATGGATGATAAAGCAGGTTCACGCCTAACTTCAGGAAGAACTTACCACGACACAATAAAAAAAGATTTCGGATTATGAATGCTTAAAGTCTGGTATGCTAAGGCGAAATTAATTTCCAAAATAAATTCTACTGACAATACATGATAAATAAAATCGGAAAGCTATGGCAACCTAATTTTGTTTATATGAATGATCGGGAATCCAATGCCAGCAAGACCGCAAACAAAATGATCATTTGTTAGTTGGTATTCCACTACAACGTTTAACTGATCTTTTTGAAAGGTCTGTGAAAGCGCAGAAGCGTGGTAATAGGTATCATTGATCACTACAGCCCAACTGCATCCATCGGCTTCAACTGGCCCTGTCCATATTATTTTTGCGTTGCTATTATATTTTCCCGGAATGCAGGATTCGCAGCTCAAATCCTTTTTACAAGAGAACAATGTGCAGGCAGCCAATAAAAAAATGTATTTCATAGCTGCATGACATATACCCGGAATAAAACGTTGCATTTGATTTTCAGTAACGCTCAGCAAATCGACAGAGTATGCTAAATAAAATAAATGACCCTCACAATATTCCGCAACGTTGCTAAATTTCAAAATCGCCTTTGTTTTGTATTTTCACTTATCGCTTTCTCTTTTATGAAAATTAAAATGCCAAAAGCTAAACGCTTCCTCGTCCTATTTTTTAATCTTTTATTAAGCTTTTCATCTCATGCACAGGATGCAAAACGTGATTCTGTTTCGGTTGGCATATACGTTACCAGTATTCACGATATTGACTTTAAGCAAAAGGAATATGCCATTACATTTTGGCTATGGTTGAAATACAAAAACAAGAATTTTGATTTTGATCAGAACCTTGAAATACCAATGGCGAAATCGGTTACAAAATCGTTCACCACTATGGATACAACAGATGGCAAGGTTTCCATCCAGATGAAATTGCAATGTATAATGAAAGATTCATGGAAGATTGGCAACTTTCCTTTTGACCGGCAAAAATTAAGACTCACTATTGAAAATTCACAGTATGATTCAAAATCGCTGCTATTTATACCAGATACTATTGGCGATCATTATGATAAACGATTTACTTTAAATGGCTGGACCATTGACAGCTTCATTGTTTCATCAGGAACAAAGATTTACGAAACAGGATTTGGCGATGAAACACTCGCAAAGCCACATACAGAATACAGTGCATTTAGAATAAGAATTTCAATTAACCGCGAAGCCGGGGGATTGTTTTGGAAAATGTTTGTCGGCATGTATATAGCATTCCTTATTTCTTATGTATGTTTTTACATTCATGCCGATAGTATTGATTCACGTTTTGGTTTAAGTGTCGGTTCGCTGTTTGCTGTTATAGGTAATAAATATATAATTGATTCTGCACTACCTGAGTCAACGTCTTTTACACTCGTTGATACACTTCATGGCCTTACACTCGCCTTTATTTTTGCTACTATCACAGCTACCACCCATTCTCTAAAGCTTGTTAAAGAAAATAAAGAAAGCAAGGCCAATAAGTTCGATATGATAACTGCACAGTCCTTGCTTTCGATCTATGTTATTTTAAATGTCTGGTTTATATGGCAGGCTTATAGTTAATTGAAATCAAATTTTCAACTCAGCGCTTTGATTAAAGAAAACCTTCCGTAAATAAGGATTATTTAATCGCCAAGAACTGACTTCAAAGCAACATATTTATCCAGGCTCTTCATGTTGTGTCCCTTTTCTTTCATGGAAGTAATAAAGGAAGGTGAAGTACCTGTTGCTTTTGCTGCAACAATATCGTCAAGGCTTACATTATCAAAGCCGAGTTGCTTATATTGTTTTATCAAGGCAGGTGTTACATCCTGGGCTTTTAAAGCAATCAGTTCATCCGCTTTTATGTTCTTGTAGCCGGCATCCTGAAATGTCTTTATATATGCCGGAGTTACGCCAAGAGATTTCATTGCAATAAGGTCACTGTTTGAAAGATTATTATAACCCACTTCTTTAAAAGAATTAATGAAAGCCTGATCAATGTTCATGGCTTTGAACGCAATAATATCATCATCGTCTCTGTTATCGTTATTATTTTTATCTCTGTTTCTGTTGTTCTGATTTTTATCTTCGCTTGTGTTTTTATTATTGTTGGGATTCTTGTTTTTGTTGTTACTTTCATTTACATCCAGGTCTTCACTTTTATTATCATTCTTATCATTCTTAACTGAGTGGTGAAAGTCGGCGATATACTTTCCATCAATACCCTGGGCTTTAAATGTTATTATTTTATCGGGACTAACATTTTTATAACCAGATTTTCGTATGTCTTCTATGTAAGCTTTATCAATGCCAAGCGCTTTAAAAGGAACCAGGTTATCCAAATCAATATTTGTAAAGCCGGCTTCTTTTATCGACCGTATATAAGCTTCGTTTACATCTAAGGCTGCAAGCGGAATGATTTTATCTTTATCAAGATCAGTATATCCATTTTGTTTCAGCATTTTCACATAAGAGCGTGTCACATTTACAAAAAAGAAAACCATTGCATCCTCATCTTCTGTAAGATCAATGCCTTCTTTATTCATGTCGTCACTATAATTTTTGTTTGGAGAGAATTTGTATTTCCCCATTCCTTTATCGCCTTCAAATTTTCCGGTGAATTCCATAGTGCCGGCCTCACGGGTTAAAGTAAACGTACCTTGTTTATCTCTTGGAAGATCCTTGAGTTCGCTAAGCAGAAAGGTATTGCCGTTTGACGAATGATTATCATTGTCATCATCTGCCTTAAACTGAATATTTACTTTATCACCTTTTATAGTAGCAAACCAGTTCCCTTCAGTTTTCACGCTGTGGTTATCATGGCCACTCTTTGATTTAGTAATTTTTTGTTCAACATTCGATTGACTTTGTGCAACCGGTTCATTAAACAGGCATACAAAAAGTACCATTAATGGTAAAAGGAAAAAGTATTTCCAAATGGTATGCACGTTAGATTTTTTTGCGTTCATCATGAGTAATCTTTTTTTAAGAAGTGATTGATTATAATTTGTTGTAAGGCTAAGGGGAAAATGTGGCGCCGCTACTTTTAGCAGGCTCATTTGGTAACTTTCTTTTTCAACTGCATCATGCTGAAGCAGTCTATTGTCAGTAAAAAATTCAAGGTTGCTTTCTAACTCTTTTCGCCACAGCCAGGCAAAAGGATTAAACCATTGAAAGATGAGAACGATCTCTGCAAAAAGAAGATCAAGTGTATGCTTTTGCTCAATATGAATTTTTTCATGAAGCAATACCTGGTTGTATGTTACCCAATCATATTTTTCCGGATTAATAAAGATGTTATTACCGAATGAGCACGGGGCTTTATCACCGGTTACTTCCACAATACGAAACCGGCCATCTTTAATCACCGGTCGTGAATAAGCTTTATAAAGTAATATGCCCGCTTGCATAAGAAAGTTAAGACCGAAGATTGCCACTCCAAACCAATACAAATAAATAAGCCATTGCATAACCTGTTCAAATCTTATGGTTTGATTTTTTTGCGCGGGTTCAGCTAAAGTTGAATGAACACTTTCCTCAATAGGACGAGTTATATTGTTCGTGTGAATTTGTGATTCATTAGAAGCAATTTCAACTGAAGACGGCGCTTTTCTAAATGATAACTGTTGCGGTATATGAAGAGTGGGCAAAACAAAAGCGAGCATCATACAAGCGAGCAACACAAACCTGTTTAGGTAGAAGAAGGTTTCTTTTTGCAGAAGTAGCTTATAAAAAATAAGACATGCAGAAAGAATAACGGCTACATACAAAATATAAGGGATCATTTTTTTTCATTTTTGATGATGGCTACTATTTCGTTCAATTGCTTTTCAGTAAGCTTTTGCTCTTTTGCAAAAAAGGCAAGCATTCGTGGATAAGAGTTGTCGAAGTACTGACTCACAATATCTTTCAATGCAAATTTTTGGTAACCTTCCCTGCTGATAACAGGAAAATAATAGTGCATGTTGCCCGCTACTTCATGATCAAGAAATCCCTTTTCTTCAAGTATCTTAACAATTGTTGCCACACTATTGTAATGAGGTTTTGGATCAGGTAATAATGGAATAACATCCCTGATAAATGCTTTCTTTAAATCCCAAAACACCTGCATTATTTGCTCTTCACGCTTGGCAAGTTTCAACATAAATAAATAATTTGTACAAACGTACTACTAATTAATTAGGAGATCAACTAATTTATTAGGAGTGGTATTAAACTTATGTAAATGGTGTGCGGGTAAACAAATCATGACACTGTTATCCTTCGCTTGGGTAGAAGACATGAAAGAAATCAAATCTATACGATAAGCAACAAAAAAAATTATCGGATGCCGGGCAATCTTATATTTTGTAACCGGATATTTTGCGGAAGATTAACCCTCAGTTTTGTGCCATTTCCAAAATTGGTGAAGGATACAACGTAAAAGCCCTCCGCTAAACCTCTTTGTTGTAAACTCAATTCCCTAGTGAAACCGCCTTGCGGCTGATTATTACTGCTGCTGTTTAGCAGTTTGCCCTCCGGGGTAAGCAGGTCCACCTTAAGGGCATTGCCTGATTCTAATTGTATATTAACCGTTAGCTGGTCACCTCCGTTCCAGTATAATAAATATTTGGTATCCGGGTATCTATCAACGTTGAGATAAGGAGGATTAATTACCAGTTCTTCTTTACCATTAAGAATAAAATCCCGGCACATAATACATTCCTGCAATAGCTCAAATTTATCTTTTGGTTTTAGTTGAGGGATGCAGCTCTGGTCAAACTCTATATGATGTGAAATAGTAAAATCATAAGTTGGTAGCTGGCCAGGGAAAACGGGCGTTACTTCAATAATCGCATTGTTTGGGTTTACACCTGGTAATTTTACATAAGAGATGTCATTATAAGTTGCGACTAACTGGTTATCGCTAAATAGCCGGAGATTAACATTAGTGTTGAAGTGAATGTACACCACGTCCTTGCTGCATGCGCCCAGTTTATTGTTGACGCTGGTAAATACAAGTGCAGGTATTTTAAAATAGTCTGCATCAGTAAAAGGATAAATATTCAGGTCGGTCACTTTGAGTGTTGTGGAAACTTCATTCTGAAGAACCATTGACACAGGCAGTATGGTTGCTTCCTGTAATGCATTGTTATGATCAGGAGATGCAGGATTTAAATTGCCACCCGGCCGGTCATATTTATCAGGACTGGTTGCAACTGTGTAGTCACATAAACCAACTGCACACCATGCCTTAATTACCTGGATTACTTCATTTGAATTGGCACCAAACAAATCAGTTGCCGCGTCAATGGAACCCTGCCTGGCATCCTCATACGTAGAGTTGGAATTAAGATACCGCAATAGTGACCGATAAATAATTTTCTCTGCTTTTGCCAGGCCAATACCAGTAATAGAATAGTTTTCTCCCTTCTCATTGATACTTGATTCACCGGCAACCAGCAGGTAAAACCAGTGATTTTGCACTTCACCATTGTTGTGCGGATCGATGGAACCGATAACGCTTTGCCAGTTGTTTCCTTTATAATAAGCAGGATTAACGGTGTTGCCAGGTGTTTTAAAATCCCTGCATATGCCGCAGCCTCTTTCATCACCAATCACCCAGCTGGCCGCAGGGTTGGTAGTAGTCCGTTCTTCCCACCTGCGTGCAGCTATGCCAAACATATCACTGAAAGATTCATTAAGTGCATTAGATTCCGCATCGGCATCTAATTTTAATTTGGCTGTTTGTTCAACAACACTATGTGTAAATTCGTGAGCTACGATATCGGTTGTATTAAAATCATCTGCATCATTATTTGTGGCACCCGGGCCGATGGTTATTACGCCACCACCTCCATGCGCATTAGCATCGGTTTGATCATTAAATATGGTCATGTTACCATTCTTACCATCATAACTATTTCGTTTGTGTATTAAGCGAAAATAATCATAGGCTATACCAAGCGCCCAGAACGATGTAACATCTGAACGGGAGCTATTGTTCCAGTTGTTATCATTATCCTGAAGATCGGTCAGCGTTCCATCGGCTGCCTTTTGTCTTTGAGTCAGCAGGTTTCCATTGCAATCATCTACCAATGTAAAGTTGCCGTTCGTACTGCGGGTATTAAACTGCTGGTTACCCCTGAAAGTAGTGTTGCCACCGCCGGTAGCGCAATTAGGTAACAATGGCAGAGCGGCGATAGAATCACCGGTGAGCGCGTTTATATAAACTTGTTTTGCGTTTTTTACATCAAGGGAATATAGTTTAAAGACCCACGCAAGCTGGTAAGAACTGGTGTCTTCATTTTTCCTGAATACCAATACTCCTTTTGGCTGGTAATCGGGCAATGAATCGGCTCTTATCAGCACATCTTTTGCAAGAGTATTTTCATTATAATATTTTGTTGAAGGCACAATTTTTTTAGCAATAGCCAGCGCTTGTTGTTCATTTATTTTTGGAGCTGTTTGGTCTGATGTAAAATCCATCGCAATCTTTCCATTTGCTTTTAACGCTACATTGTCTTTTGCATGTACTGTAAATTCAGCGCCTTCAATTTTTATTTTTTTATAGTATTGCTGATAATTGAAATGTTCCAGGCCCAGTTCATCTTTTTCTTCTGTAACAAGGTTCATCTCATTGCCTTCAGATAAATGAAATGTGGTTTTATATTGTGTAAACAATTTTCCCGGATCAATTTTCATCTCTTTTTTAAATACGATCCATCCGGGAGTTTTTACCGGTTCGGCAATGTCCCATAATTGTTGCGCCACATTGTGATGGGCACACGATGATAATAACAGAATGATAAAAGTAAATATGAAAGGCGTGAATGACTTTTTCATTGACAAGACTTTGTATGAAGGTGAATATAGGGGCGGGTATATTGACTGGTAATCTTGTAACAAAAATAGGGTTTTTGAAAACGAAGTATAAAAAACAACGTCTACATTTTTACATTATCTTCATTTCATTAATGCTGCATGATGGTCAATACAATGATGCAACAACGACTGTAAGATCTCTTGAACTGCAACTATATATTTTTGCTAGTAACTTTTAAAAAAGATTGACAATGAAATTCAAATTATATTTTCAGTCTGTACGGAATTACAATTTGTTTTTTCTTTTTTGTTGCACTCTTTTCTGTACTAAAAGTAATGCACAACATCCGGTTGGCATTTTCGATGACCAGGTTGACATCGGTAATCCAAAAATAAAAGGAAGTAGTAGTTACGATGAAAAATTACAGAGCTATGATCTTGCCGGCGGAGGTTATAACATTTGGTTTAACCGTGACGAATTTCATTTTCTTTATAAAAAGATGAGCGGTGATTTTATTCTTACAGCAGACTTTGAATTTACAGGCGACACTGTCGGCGCAGTTGGCCATCGTAAGATTGGCTGGATGATACGTGAATCACTTGACGAAGGCGCCGCGAGTATAAATTCATGCAAACATATCGACAATCTTATAGTACTTCAGTGGAGGCCTTATCGGGGTATGTTTATGCGTGATCCTGAAGATGAGCTTTTTTATTCTAAGAAGGGTGGTCAGACTATACAACTCCAACGCAGGGGGAAATTAGTGACCATGAAAATTGCCCATCCCGGTGAACCATTGCAATTGGTAGGTGCACACGAGATGGCTGATATGAAGGATGAGGTGCTTGCAGGCATTTATATTCTTTCGCATGATTCTAATGCCATAGCTCACGCAAAAGTCTGGAATGTTCGGATTGATAAACCTGTCATACATCCTTATACTTCTAATCCTCATGTTGTAAATGTGTCCGGTAATGATGTATTAGGAAGCAGGCTCGAGATACTTGATGTTGCTAACGGAAATCGCCAGGTGATACATGAAAGCCCCGGAAGATTTGAAGCGCCTAACTGGATGCCTGATGGGAAAAAGTTGCTCTTCAATGAGGGCGGATTTCTTTACACTATTCCTATTACGGGGGGCACGCCTGAAAAACTTAATACAGGTGAAGTAACCAGGAATAACAATGACCATGCAATCTCTTTTGACGGAAAAATGCTTGCCCTCAGCAGCAGTCGTGAAGGCTTGCCGGGAGGAGGTTCTACAGTTTATACAGTGCCACTGTCGGGAGGTAATCCTCGTTTAATTACTGAAGGAACGCCATCTTATTTACATGGATGGAACCCTAATGGCAAAGAAGTGGCTATTGTGGCAAAACGTAATGGTGAAACGGTTTATAATATTTATAAAGTTTCATTGAACGACCGGAAAGAAACAGCACTAACTTCAAATAAAGCAACACATGTAGATGGCCCCGAATACTCACCTGATGGGAAGTATATTTATTACAATGCAAACATTTCAGGAACAATGCAGATATGGCGCATGAAACCCGATGGCTCAGGAAAGGAACAGTTAACCTTCGAGGAGTATCATAACTGGTTCCCTCATATTTCTCCTGATGGTAACTCGATGGTATTTATTTCGTTTCCACCGGATATCGATCCTGATGCACATCCATCGTATAAAGAAGTTATGCTTCGTGTGATGAAACTTTCCTCGCCAGGTGCGCCAAAAGTAGTAGCCTATCTGTATGGAGGACAAGGCACAATAAACGTTCCTTCATGGTCGCCCGATAGTAGGTACCTGGCATTTGTAAGTAACTCAGAAAAAGCAAAATGATAAAACTTTTTTTACGCTTCCGAAATAACAATCATGATAAAAAAATTCTCTTTTAAATTCCTGCAGATCTTTTTAATCCTGTTGTACCTGAACCTTTTTTTTATTTACGCAAAAGCTCAAAACACTTCATCGGCGGAGCAAGCGAAAATTGTAGTGGATTTAAATAAACCGATAGGTGATATGAAACCGATTTGGGCCGGCTTTGGATATGATGAGCCGAACTATACCTATATGAAAGATGGTAAAAAATTATTGTCTGAATTAGCAGCATTGAGTCCCGTTCCGGTGTATGTGCGTACTCATAATTTATTAACCTCGGGTGATGGGGTTGCTTCTTTAAAATGGGGTTCCACAAATGCTTACACAGAAGATGCAAAGGGAAATGCAGTATATAACTGGAAAATCGTTGATAGTATTTTTGACACCTACATTGCAAGAGGTATGAAACCTATTGCAGAAATGGGTTTTATGCCGGAGGCTCTATCTATAAATCCACAACCATATAAACACGACTGGAAGGCCGGTGTGCGTTATTCAAATATTTTTACAGGCTGGGCTTATCCGCCAAAGGATTACAAAAAATGGGCAGAGTTGGTTTATCAATGGGTTAAACATAGTGTACAACGTTATGGGAAAGCAGAAGTGGACACATGGCTTTGGGAGATGTGGAATGAACCCAATATTGGCTATTGG
>Ga0068860_100004006_pt1 | contig 15116 bp, 11 predicted proteins | sample KBSSwiS32_FD_66597 | JGI IMG/M metagenome (GOLD analysis project Ga0068860, IMG submission 66597) | Switchgrass rhizosphere microbial communities from Kellogg Biological Station, Michigan, USA - KBS Switchgrass S3-2 | ecosystem: Host-associated > Plants > Roots > Rhizosphere > Soil ... | reverse complement strand
GTTGCGGGCAAATTCGATACAAGCGGTTTGCATCCCGAGGCAAATGCCAAAATATGGGACCTTTCTTTCGCGCGCGTAGCGAATGGCAATCAGCATGCCTTCAATGCCGCGCTTGCCAAAGCCGCCCGGCACCAGCAGTCCGTCGTAGTCGGCCAGTTGTTCCTCGTAAGTGCGGTCTCCGGTTTCGAGCCCTTCGGCTTCGATCCAGTTCAGGTTCAGCTTCAGGTTGTGGGCCAGGGCGCCGTGGACCAGCGCTTCTTTCAATGACTTGTAGGAATCTTCGTACTCCACATACTTGCCTACGATTCCGATCGTGACTTCAGCCTTCGGGTTGTAAACCCGTTGGACGATGTCCTCCCAATCCTTGAGGTCGCGATCTTTGGCTTCCAGGCGGAGGTAGCGAAGCACCAGGGAGTCCACGCCTTCACGCGAGAACACCAGCGGCACTTCATAAATGGAGGCAACATCCTTGGCGGTGATGACCGCCTCTTCTTCCACGTTGCAGAACAGCGCAATTTTCGACTTGATCTCTTTGGAGAGGAAGCGGTCGGTGCGGCAGAGCAGAATGTCAGGCTGGATTCCGATGCTGAGCAGCTCTTTCACCGAGTGCTGGGTCGGTTTGGTCTTGAGTTCCTGAGCGGCGGCGATAAACGGCACCAGGGTCACGTGCATGAACAAGGTGTGGTCGCGGCCCAGTTCCTGCCGCATTTGCCGGATGGCTTCCATGAAAGGCAGAGACTCAATGTCGCCTACCGTGCCTCCGACTTCGACGATGGCGACATCCACATCCTGCGCAACCTTCTTCATCGCGGCTTTAATTTCATTGGTGACGTGAGGAATCACCTGCACCGTCTTGCCCAGATAATCGCCGCGCCGCTCTTTGGCGATAATCTGTTCGTAAATGCGCCCCGTGGTCCAGTTGTTATCGCGGGAAAGCTTGGCGTGAGTGAAGCGCTCGTAGTGACCCAGGTCGAGATCGGTCTCCGCCCCATCGTCGGTGACGAATACCTCTCCATGCTGGAAGGGCGACATGGTGCCGGGATCGACGTTGAGATAAGGATCAAACTTCATCAGGTTGACTTTGAGCCCGCGACTTTCCAGCAGGCAGCCGATTGAGGCCGCCGCCAGTCCCTTGCCCAATGAAGACACCACTCCCCCGGTCACAAAGATGTACTTTGCCGACATCGATTCCTCACCTTAAATTGTCTTTGAAATTTTGTGCAGGATGGGTGCACGACCAATTATGCCAGAAATGTTTTCCGCTGACGAGAAATAGTTTCGCGCCTTTGCGATCTTTGCGGTCTTTCTTTGCGTCCTTTGCGGTAAAGGGGTTGACCTGCCCTGAAATCCTTCAGAAAGCTCAACCGCAGAGGCCGCAAAGAAAGACCGCAAAGGCCGCAAAGTGAAGGCCAGCCGACGCGCCCGTTTGCGGAGTACACTGGACAACGAAGGCTGCATCTAAGTAGTTGACTCTATGCGTCAGCTCAATCGCCTCGCGATCGGACTGGTGGCGGGAACGGCGTTGTTCCTGCTGGCGGCCACGCCCGCCCTCTCGCAGCAGCTCGCCAAGCGCCTCATTCTCAAAGACGGCACCTATCAGCTGGCCACCAGATGGGAAGTGAAAGGCGAGCGCGTTCGCTACCTGAGCGCGGAGCGCAACGAGTGGGAGGAGGTCCCCAATTCCCTGGTGGATTGGGCGGCCACCGACAAGTATGAGAAGGACCGCGCTGCAGGCAAACCCGCCCCGGAAGCGGTGGAGCTAGACAAGGAGTTAGAGGCCGAACGCCAGGCCGACGAAGCCAGATCTCCCCATGTGGCGCCAGGTTTGCGTCTGCCCGACGACGGGGGCGTGATTCTTCTCGATACTTTCCAGACCCAGCCCCAGCTGGTTGAACTGCAGCAGAGCAGCGGCGAGCTCAACAAAAACATGAAGGGCAACATCCTGCGCGCGACCATTAATCCCATTGCCAGTGCCAAGCAGACCATCGAACTGCCCGGCTCTCATGCCAGGATTCAGGCGCACGTTACGGTGCCTGCGATCTATGTCAATCTCGAGCAGCAAGACCAGCTCGACAAGGCCACCCAGATTGCCGAGAAATCAAAGGAAGAGCAACTGCCCTGGGACCGCTTCAAGATCGTGCGCCTGAAAAGCAACAAGGACAAGCGGATTGTCGGGGACATCAAGATCGCGATCTACGGCAAAGTGAGCCAGGAGCAGAAACTGGTGCCGACGACCGCCACCAGGCTTACCGGCGGGTGGGTCAAAGTCACTCCGTCAAACGACCTCGAGCCCGGGGAGTACGCCGTGATCGAATTGTTGGGGAAGGATGGAATGAACCTGTACGTATGGGATTTCGGAGTGAATCCAGCGGCCGGGGCAAACACGACTGCCTGGCGCCCCGACGCGTCGGCGAATTCCGTTCCCGACAAGCCCAGGGAGTTGGAGAAAAGGTAGGAAGGAATCAGCAATCAGGGCATCTCGTCCCGAGCGGGTGTCCCAATCCTCGTCTCTCCGTTTGTTGGAGAGACGGGGTGGGGAGATGTACCAGGGATGCGCACTCAACTTCCGGTCAGTTCGTCCCATGGAACGATAAGTCCCATTGCTGATTTCGGGCTCAACCAAAACCGTTGACCCTCGCCGGACCTGCCATTACACTGGCCTCGATTTTTCTTACCCTCAGGACTCGCCCTTGAAAGCTTATCGTCCCACCCGCCAGTTGCTGGCTGACATTGAACGTTCGCTCGCGGCCAGCCGGCCTTCCGCGCATCATTCTCCTCTAGAGGATGTGATCGATCTGCTCTGCCGCGGACGCCATTATGCCTGGGTCGGCATATTCCTGGCGGTTGCAGGAGGCGCGCCGCAGCAGACGTTAGGGGCGGGCCGGGATGCCCCAGGGGAACTGGCGTTGCCGGAAACCCGTTCCAAGATTCTCATCTCGATAAAGTTGGCCTCGCGGGAACTGGGAGTGCTTAGCGTTGAAAGCGATCGTGAAGCCGCGTTCGGAGCGGAAGACCGGGTGCTGCTGGAAGGCGTGGCTGATTCTCTAGCACGCTTCCTTGCGGGCCGGGGGAAGTACCTCGCACGCAAGGCCCGCACCCGTCTTGTCATGTAGGCGCGAGTATCCCGCTCGTGCTCCCTCGGAATCAAGCCGGGCAGCGTCAACTCATTCAGTGCCGGTAGAGCTTGCGTCGATGGTTTTCTGTACAACCAAATCAAAGTCAACTGCGTCGGACAGGAGTGTCCGACCCACACTCAATCAACCCAGCTTCGCGGCTTCTTCCTGAATTCGCTTCCAGGCTTTCTCAACATGGCGCTCCGTGGTATTGGTCTGGCCCACGCATAGCCGCAGGGTGAGTCGGCTGTCCAGTCGGGTGTGCGTAAGATAAAGATCTCCGCTGCGGTTGAGATGGTCCATCAAGGACTGGTTGATCTGGTCTCCGCCGCGGTGGCGGAAACAGACCAGGTTCAGGGGCGCGGGCGCGGCCAGCTCGAAGCGCTCATCTTTTCTTACCCAGCCCGCGAACTTCTGCGCCCAGGCCACATGCTGCCGGATGTGGTGCTGCAGGCCTTCCACGCCATAGTGCCGGATCACGAACCACAGCTTGAGCGCCCGAAAGCGCCGCCCGAGCGGAATCTGCCAGTCGCGATAGTCGATGACGGCCCCGGTTTCGGTGGCCTGGTTGCGCAGGTATTCCGGCAGCACGCTCAAAGTCTGGATGAGGGCCTTGCGGTCGGCAACGTAAAAGCAATCGCAGTCGAAGTTGGTGAACATCCATTTGTGGGGATTGAAGCAGTAGCTGTCGGCGGACTCGACGCCGGCATGAGTGTGGCGAAATTCAGGACAAAGCGCCGCCGTGCCGGACATGGCAGCGTCCACGTGCAGCCAGAGTTTATGCTCGCCGCAGATGCGGGCAATTTCACGCACCGGGTCAATCGCATTCGATGACGTCGTGCCTACGGTGCCGCATACGAAAAACGGGACCAGGCCGGCGCGGCGGTCCTGCTCGATCTGCCGCGCCAGCGCCTCGGGGCGCATGGCGAAAGTTTCGTCAACCTCGACCAGGCGCAGATTGTCCCGTCCGATGCCGGCGATCTGGGCGCCTTTCTCCAGTGAAGAGTGGGCCTGGGACGAAGTGTAGGCGACAAGCTTGCCGTCGCAGCCGCGCCGGTTGCTGGCAAAGTCGGTGGCCCGCTCCCGCGCCGCCAGCAGCGCGCACAGCGACGCACTCGAAGCCGTATCCTGAATCACCCCGCCGCCGCTGCTGGTGGAAAGAAACTTCTGCGGCAGACCCAGCATGTGCACCAACCAGTCGAGCACATGGGTCTCCAGTTCGGTGCATGCCGGGCTGGTGGCCCACAGCATTCCCTGCACCCCCAGGCCGGAAGAAAGCAGGTCGCCGAGAATGGCTGGACCCGAAGCATTCGAAGGAAAGTAGGCGTAAAAATTGGGCGATTGCCAGTGCGTGATGCCGGGCAGAATCAGCTTTTCGATGTCCGCGAGAATCGCGGGAAAGGATTCGCCCTCTGCCGGAGGATCAGCCGGCAGCGAAGCCCGAATCTCGCCCGGTTGGGCGCGTGAGAGCACGGGATACGACTCGATCCGTCCATAGTAATCGGCAATCCAGTCCACCACAGCGTGGCCGTGGCGCCGGAATTCCTCGGGTGTCATGTGAAACGTCTTGTCGCCAGGCATGCAATCTTCCTTCGTGAACCTTCGTGTCCTTGGTGGCTGTTTTTAGCGGGAGGCTCAAACCAACTGTCCGTAATATACCCGGGTGTCGTATTCGAACCCGACTTGACCATCCGCCTGATGCGAATCGAACATTCGGCGCAATTCGCGCAGCATAGGCGCAAACTTGGTTTCGCCGGGGTGTGGCGTGTAAGACGAGGACAGCAATCGCCCTTCAAGCGCGGGATAATCGAATACCTGCTGATAGTCATGGGTCCGGGACTGAAATCGCGAGGGGGCGAAGAAGGTTTCTATCTGCTGTGTAGTGCGCTCGTGGCGAACATCCTGGTAGTCGGTGCCGTACTCCAACAGCAACTGCTCGTAGGCGCGGAGAAAGGGCGTGGATCCGGTGCGCCGCTCATTCCAGAGCAGCGCGGTCCAGCCGCCGGGTCGGCAGATGCGGATGAACTCCCGCCGCGCCTTCTCGCGATCGAACCAGTGTGCTGCCTGGGCGGCGGTTACAAAATCGACGCTGTGATCATCCAGCGTCGTGGCTTCGGCCGTGCCCGCGACGCTGGTGAAGCGAGGATAGGCGCGCAGGGATTCCTCGCCGGCCGTTCGCATGTTGGAATTCGGCTCCACGCCGAAGACGCGGTTGCCGTTCTCCAGCAGCATGCGGGTAAAGATACCGGTTCCGGATGCCACATCAGCGATCACGCTGGCGGGAGTCAGACCACATTCATCTTTCAGCAGATCAATAACGGCAGAGGGATACCCCGGCCGATAGCGAACGTAGTTCTCCACACGCGACGAAAAGCGCTGGGTCGAATCCTGCACGGCCATAAAAATAGTTTAACCCGAGAAATGTAGGCGCGAGCGCCCTCGCTCGCGCGGGGTCACCGGTACTGCAGCACGAGCGGAGCGCTCGCGCCTACATTCGCCCAAATTCGTCTTAATTGTTAAATTAGAAGGCTTACATGCGTCTCGTGGTCAAAGTCGGTACCAGTCTGATCGCGCCCGGCGGCCGCATCGACACCAATCGCATGCGGGCACTGGTGGATCAGCTCGATCTTTCGCGGCACGAATATCTGATTGTCAGCTCGGGGGCCATCGCTTCGGGCATGACCCATCTCGGCCTTCGCCGAAGGCCGTCCACTGTGCCTCTGATGCAGGCCTGCGCCGCGGTCGGGCAAAGCCTGCTGATGCATACCTACGAGCAGCTTTTCTTCGGCAAGAAAGTTGTGGCCCAGCTTTTGCTCTCAAGCGACGACTTCACTTCGCCCATCCGCTATCGCAATTTGCAGAATGCGCTGCATGAATTGCTGAAGCTGGGCGTGGTGCCGGTGGTGAATGAGAATGACAGCGTCTCGGTGCGCGAGCTGGTCGGAGCCTTCGGCGACAATGATGAACTAAGCGCCCTGCTGGCCACCGCGGTCCAGGCCGACTGGCTGCTTCTGCTCACTGACGTCGATGGCTTCTACTTTCCCAATGGCAAACGCCCGCGCCTGTTGCGTACGATCAGCAAGCTGACCGCGTCCATGGAAGCCGTGTGCAACGGCCAGGGCAAGCTGGGCACGGGAGGCATGCGCTCCAAGCTGCGCGCCGCCAAGCTGGCCAGCGAATCCGGCGCCAGCGTCGCCATTGCCAACGGGCGCCATGCCCACGCCATTCCGTGGGCCCTCGAACGCAAGATCGGAACTTATTTTCCTCCGCAGAAAAGAAAGTCTTCCAATGGCAACTAGCCTGCGCACTCCCTGCTCGACCCGCGACAAGCTGCTGCGCGCGCAGAGAGCTGCAACCCGGATGGCACAGCTGACGACGGCGGACAAGAATGCTCTGTTGGTGGCGATGGCCGACGCCATTGCTACCAATGCCGCAAATATTACTGAAGCCAACCAGGCGGACCTGGATTCTTCTGGACTTACAGGAGCAATGCGCGACCGGCTGCTCCTCAACCCGGGGCGCATCGCGGCCATGGTGTCGGGCGTGCGTGAAGTGGCCAGCCTTCCGGATCCGGTGGGTGAAACCATCGCGGAGTGGACCCGCCCCAACGGCTTGCATATCCGCAAAGTGCGAGTGCCTCTGGGCGTGGTGGGAGTCATCTACGAGTCGCGGCCGAATGTGACGGTAGATTGCGCCTCCCTGGTGCTGAAGACCGGAAACGCCATCGTGCTGCGTGGCGGCAAGGAAGCGGCCCACAGCAATCAGACGCTGGTCGAGATTCTGAACCGCGTCGATGGAGTTCCCGAGGGCGCAATCGAGCTGCTGGATTCGAGTACTCGCGATTCGGTCCACGAGCTGATCAAGGCGCGCGGCCTAGTGGACGTGCTCATTCCCCGCGGCGGACCTGGCCTGATTTCTTATGTCGCGGACAACGCCACCGTGCCTGTGATCGAGACCGGGGCAGGGAACTGCCACATCTTTGTGGACCAGTCCGCGGATTTCGAAATGGCGGACAGCATCGTGATCAATGCCAAGACGCAACGTCCGTCGGTGTGCAACTCAGCGGAGAAGCTGCTGGTGCACCAGAACATCGCGGCGGAATATGTTCCCCGCATCGTCAAGAAGCTGCTGGATGGCGGGGTCGAGGTGCGGGGCGACGACGAGACTCGGCGCCTGGCCGCCGGGATGCGTGTCGACGCCGCCGAGGCGCAGGATTGGAGCGAAGAATATTTACGGCTGTGCATCGCGGTCCGGGTTGTGGCCGGCATCGAGGAGGCCATTGCCCACATCAACCGCTACTCCACCAAGAACTCGGACGCGATTGTGACTCGCGACCAAGCGCGGGCGCAACTTTTTCTTCGGGGGGTGGATTCCGCGGTGGTGTACTGGAACGCCTCGACCCGGTTCTCCGATGGAGGCGAGTTTGGCTTTGGCGCGGAAATGGGCATCAGCACCCAGAAATTGCACTGCCGCGGCCCGTTCGCCCTGGCCGAACTGACCTCGGCGAAGTACGAAGTAACGGGCAACGGGCAGACACGCTAGCCGTGTCTGGGTCGGACACTCTTGTCCGACGCTTTTGACTTTGATGTTTTTGACTTGCTGTTTCTGACTAACGTTTTATTTTGCCCAGTCCTGGATCAACTTCAAAGGCGTCGGACAAGAGTCTCCGACCCACACACATGTGTGAGAGGTGAACGATTTTGTTGCAGGCCGGCGACATGGCGCCCGATTTCGATGTTCCAGTTCTCATCGGTGGCGTAAGAAAGCAATCTCGCCTCTCTGAGCAATGGAGCCGGAGCAACCTGGTCCTGGCTTTTTACCCTTCAAATTGGGACCCGGTCAGCACCCGGCAGATGGTCGGTTACCAGGTGGCGCGGGAAAAGCTTGAGGCCCGGCGGGCAGAGGTGCTCGGCATCAGTGTCGATCACATCATGAATGCGGCAGCCTGGGAGCGCGAGATCGGTCCCTTCGATTTCCTGCTGGCCAGCGACTTCTGGCCGCATGGAGCCATCAGCCGGGAGTATGGAGTGTTGCGGGAGACCGATCCCTTCAAGGGGGCCAGCGAGCGCGCCATTTTTGTAATCGACAAGGCGGGTAGGATCCGGTTTGCGCGCATCTATCCCGTGGACCAGCTTCCAGATTTCGACGAAACGTTGGCGGTGCTGCATGACCTCGCCGGACTTTGAGGCACGCCAGCGCTACCGCCGTCCAGGAGCCCGATGAAATTTATTTCCGCAGCGGTTCTTCCCGTCGTTCTTTTTTCCATTTTTTCTCTTTCCAATATGGGCGGAACCTCTCAATCGGCTCTGCCTGAAAGGGACGCAGCACCCCTCTTCGGGTTCCACAACTCGGCGGATGAGACGGCGCTCGAGAGCCGTTTCCTGGCGGTGCCCGATCCCAAGCTGGCCGAAGAACACCTGCGCATCCTCACCCAGGCGCCGCACATGGCGGGCACTCCCGAGGACAGGGCCACAGCCGACTACGTTGCTCAAAAATTTCGCGAGGCCGGACTCGAAACCGAGATCGTCGAATACCGCGTCTGGATGAACTACCCGGCCGAGATCAGCGTGGATATGACCGCGCCCGACGGAGTCACCATGCACGGCCCCACCCGCGAGCGGGTCAACAGCGATCCCTACCAGGATGATCCCCGCGTGGTGATGCCCTTCAGCAGCATGTCCCCATCAGGTGACGTGGAAGCGGAAGTGGTTTATGCCAACTACGGTTCGCCCGCCGATTTTCAGAAGCTTGAACAGATGAAGATCGACGTTCGGGGCAAGATCGTGCTGGTGCGTTACGGGCAAAACTTTCGCGGCGTAAAGGCATTCGTGGCCCAGGAACACGGCGCGGCCGGCGTGCTCATCTACTCCGACCCGGCCGACGACGGCTGGCGTCATGGAGATAAATATCCGCAAGGCCCCTGGCGTCCCGATACCGGCGTGCAGCGCGGTTCCATCGGATACATGTTCCAGTATCCGGGCGATCCCACCACCCCGGGGATTGCCTCGGTGCCCTCGCTTGAGGAGTCCAAACGCACGGCTCCCGAGCAGGCGGCTCAATTGCCCCGAATTCCCACCACGCCGCTTTCCTACGCGGACGCCTGGCCCATCCTCGAGCATCTGGGCGGCCCGGATTCGCCGCGCGAGTGGCAGGGCTCTTTGCCTTTCACTTACCACGTCGGGCCTGGGCCGGCCAAGGTGAAGATTCATCTCAAACAAGACTATCAACTGCGCACCATCTGGGACGTGATCGGCCGGGTGAGCGGCAGCGAGCTGCCGGACGAGTGGGTCGTGGCGGGCAATCATCGCGATGCCTGGGTGTATGGCGCGGTTGATCCCAACAGCGGCACGGCCGCGATGCTGGAATCAGTCCACGGCATCGGCGAACTGCTGAAGTCAGGGTGGAAGCCGAAGCGGACAATCGTCATCGGCAGCTGGGATGGCGAGGAAGAAGGACTCATCGGTTCCACGGAGTGGGGCGAACAGCACGAAACCGAACTGGCCAACGCGGTGGCGTACTTCAATATGGATGTTGCGGTGTCAGGCTCCAAGTTCGGGGCATCGTCGGTGCCCACGCTCAAGCAGTTTATCCGCGACGTGACCCGGGTCGTGCCCAGCCCCAAGGGCGGCATGCTCTACGATGACTGGCGGAAGAGTAGCCAGTCGGGAGCCGAGGCCGAGCGCAGGCCCACGCAGGACATCGGCAGTACGGACCGCGTCCCGGCCGCACCGGGCAAATCCGATGTGCCGGTGGGAGACCTGGGCAGCGGCTCGGACTACACCGTCTTCCTGCAGCATCTGGGAGTGCCGTCGTCGGACGTGAGCTCGAGCGGATCGTATGGCGTGTACCACTCCGTTTTCGACAACTTCAACTGGTTCAAGAAATTCGGCGATCCAGACTTTGCCTACGAGCAGGAGATGGCGCGAGTATTCGGACTGGAAGTCATCCGCATGTCCGACGTCGATGTGTTGCCCTATGACTACGGGGAATACGGCAAGGAAATCGGTGCCTATGTGGAAGCGGCGCGCCATAAATCGGAGGCAGTATTTGGCGGGCAGCCGCCCAACTTTGCCGAAGCCATTCGCGCCGCGCATCGCTTCGAGCAGGCGGGTGCTAAGATCCGCCGCAAGCAGGAAAATCCCGGGAGCGGCGCTGCCCGCCTCAATCAGGCCCTGCGCCAGGCCGAGCGCGCCCTGCTGATTCCGGAAGGACTGCCTAACCGTCCCTGGTTCCGTCATGCCATCTATGCTCCCGGGCAGTACACCGGCTACGCCGCGGTGGTTATTCCGGGCGTGAACGAGGCCATCGATAAGCACGACCTGGAGCGGACGCGGCAGCAAATTGCAGTCCTGGCCGAGGCGCTGAACCGGGCGGCCAAGGTACTGGAGGACTATCGTTGATAACGCCCGGGACAGCCGTGCAGGAAATCCTCAGGACTTTGCCCTCAGCCGCGGGCGCGACTTTCCTGGCGCTGTTTCCTATCGTGAATCCCTTCGGCGGGGTCCCGCTGTTTTTCGCTCTCACTGCCGATTTCCCCGACCGCGAGCGCAACTGGACTGCCTTGAAGACCGCGCTGTACGTGCTGGGCATCCTGGTGGTCTTCATGTTCTTCGGACGCTTTGTGCTCAACTTTTTCGGCATCTCGCTGCCCGTGCTGAAGATTGCCGGCGGGTTGATCGTGGCCCACACTGCCTGGGGCATGGTGACGGCTTCGGCCCGCATCACTCCCGCGGAGACGGACGAGGCCGCCGAGAAAAACGATATTTCCCTGACTCCAATGGCGATGCCGATGCTTTCCGGCCCGGGCTCGATCGGAGTAGTGATGGGCCTTGCCGCGCACGCCGACAGCCTGACCACCTACGCGGGCATGGTGATCGGGATCGCAGCCCTCGCTCTCAGCGTTTACCTGTTTCTGCGCCTCGGAGGCCCGCTGGTAGCGAAGTTGGGCCCGGGTGCAGTGGCCGGTATCACGCGCATCTTCGGCTTTCTGATTTTCGCGGTGGCGGTGCAGTTGGTCTGGGACGGCGTGGCCGATTTCGGAAAGTAGGCCAAGGTCGTATCGTGTGGAGCGGGCGCCCTCGCCCGCTGGTTTTGAACCATGCAGTTGTAACGAATGCGGAAAAAAGGCGGGCGAGGGCGCCCGCCCCACACAACCACACGTGCTACTTCAGGCTGACCAGCTTCTCCACCAACTCGGAATAATCCTTCTTCTCCAGGCCGTGCACCTGTTTGTTGTATTCATCGACCTTCGAGGAATAATTCATCGAGCAGAACTTCGGGCCGCACATGGAGCAGAAGGCTGCTTCTTTGTAGTAGTCGTCGGGCAGGGTCTCGTCGTGCATGGAGCGCGCCGTCTCGGGATCGAGTGACAGGGCAAACTGTTTTTCCCAGTCAAAAGTGTAGCGGGCGTAGCTGAGCGCGTCGTCGCGGTCCTGCGCGCCCGGACGATGCCGCGCCAAGTCCGCCGCATGTGCCGCGATCTTGTACGCAATAATGCCGTCCTTCACGTCCTTTTCGTTCGGCAACCCTAAATGCTCTTTGGGCGTGACGTAGCACAGCATGGCGGCGCCGTGCCATCCGATCATGGCCGCCCCAATGGCCGAAGTGATGTGGTCGTATCCGGGCGCGATGTCAGTCACCAGCGGGCCCAGGGTGTAGAAAGGCGCTTCATAGCAGAGCTCTTTTTCTTTGTCCACCTGCTCTTTGATCTTGTCCAGCGGCACGTGGCCGGGCCCTTCGATCATGACCTGGACGTCGTACTCCCAGGCCTTCTTGGTGAGCTCTCCCAGAGTCTTGAGTTCCGCGAACTGGGCTTCGTCGCTGGCATCGGCGATGCAGCCGGGCCGCAGGCCGTCGCCCAGGGAGAACGAGACATCGTGCTTGATGAAGATCTTGCAAATCTCGTCGAAGCACTCGTACAGAAAATTCTGCTGGTGATGGTGGGCCATCCACTGCGCCAGAATTGCCCCGCCGCGGCTGACGATGCCGGTGATGCGCTTCGAAACCAGGGGTAGATACTGAATCAGCACGCCGGCATGGATGGTCATGTAGTCCACGCCCTGCTCCGCCTGCTCTTCGATCACTTCCAGCATCACGTTCTTGTTCAGGTCTTCAATGCGCTTGACTCGCGAAATGGCTTCGTAAATCGGGACCGTGCCGATGGGCACGGGTGAGTGCCGCAGGATGGCCTCGCGAATCTCGTGGATGTTGCCGCCGGTAGAGAGGTCCATCACGGTATCGGCGCCGAAGTGCACCGAAGTGTGAAGCTTTTTAAGCTCTTCCTCGATGTTCGAAGTCACAGCCGAGTTGCCGATGTTGGAATTGATCTTGCACAGCGAGGCCACCCCGATGCACATCGGTTCGAGCTCGGGATGATTGATGTTTGCGGGAATAATCATCCGCCCGCGAGCCACCTCGTCGCGCACCAGTTCCGGCGCGAGCTTCTCGCGGTGCGCGACGTACGCCATCTCGTCGGTGATGACTCCCCGGCGAGCGTAGCGCATCTGGGAAAAATTTCCGTCCGTATTGCTGGCCTTGCGGCTGGCGATCCACTCTGCCCGGGGCCGGGGAACACTGTGTCCATTGCTGCCGTTCGTGGAAGTCATGATGACAATTTTTCCTTCGCGTCTCTTCGAAGATTATACGCCGCGATAGCAGAGATGAATTGTTCTTGTAGCGCCGGCGTCTCGCCGGCTGTCGGGCGGGCATCCTGCCCGCCCTCGGGGGCAGGATGCCCCCGAGCCAGCCGGTAGGATGCCGGCGCTACACATAACATTTTCCCGGCTTGTCCGTCTAAGTCCGAGGCCCTAAAATCAACAGTTTGTTTTACGAGGTTAAACATGCGCCCGATTTTCCTTCTGCCGGCAATCGCCTTGCTGACCGTAGCCAGCTTCGGCCAGACCGCTTCTGAACCAGTGGTCAATCTCGACACCATCGACAAAACCGTCGATCCCTGTGTGGATTTCTACCAGTATGCCTGTGGCAACTGGTTGAAGACGGCGGTAATTCCGCCCGACCAGACTTCCTGGGTAAGCTTCGTAGAGATTCGCGAAAGAAATTCCGCGGTCATGCGCGAGATCCTGGAGAAAGCCTCGGCCGCCAGCGCTGGTCGCGATGCCATCAGCCAGAAAATCGGCGACTACTACGGCTCCTGCATAGACGAAACCGCCGTTGACGCCAAGGGCGCAGCGCCCCTGACCCCCGAACTCAAACGTATCGCGGGAGCGAAAGACAAGACTGCGCTGATCGAAGCCGTGGCCCGGGTTCAGTTGCTGGGGCCCAATCCGCTGTTCAATTTTTATTCCTCACCTGACCTGCACAATGCCAGCGAGGTGATCGCCTACATTGACCAGGGCGGTCTTTCATTGCCCGATCGCGACTACTATCTGAAAGATGATCCCAAGATGGCGGCGGCGCGCTCCAGCCTGGTGGAATACGCGACCCAGTTGTTTACGCTGAGCGGACAATCAGCCAAGCAGGCCGCGGATTCCGCCCAGTCCGTGTTGCGCATCGAAACGGCCCTCGCCAAGGCTGCCATGGACCGCACCGCACGCCGTGATCCCAAAACCCGCGATCATAAGATGACCCGCGCCGAGGCCATCGCCCTGGCGCCCAATTTTCATTTGGATCGTTACTTCGCCGCCATGGGCACGCCGAAGTTTTCCGCGTTGAATGTTTCCAATCCCGATTTTTTCAAGCAGGTGAATGGCGTCCTCGAGTCGGAATCCCTCGACGCCCTGCGCACCTATGTAAGCTGGCATCTCCTCGATGGCTCCGCCCCCTGGCTTTCCAAACCCTTTGTGGACGCCAACTTCAAGATGCAACAGGCCCTGACCGGGCAGTCGGAAATCAAACCGCGTTGGAAGCGCTGCGTGAGCGCCACGGATAACGCACTGGGCGAGGCCCTGGGCCAGCGCTACGTGGAACAAGCCTTCGGCGCCGATGGCAAACAACGCATGTTGAAGATGGTGGATGCGCTGGAAAAAAGTCTGGACCAGGACATCCGCACCCTGCCCTGGATGACCGAGGAAACGAAAAAGCAGGCCAAGGTGAAGCTCGACGCCATCCGCAACAAGATCGGCTATCCCGATGTCTGGCGCGACTACAGTTCGCTCAAGATCGTGCGGGGCGACCTGCTGGGAAATTTCCTGCGCGCCAACGAATTTGAGGCCAAACGCCAGATTGCCAAAATCGGCAAGCCGCTGGACCGCAATGAATGGCAAATGACGCCGCCCACGGTGAACGCTTATTACAGTCCGCCGCGGAATGAAATCGTGTTTCCGGCCGGCATTCTGCAGCCGCCGTTCTTCGACAAGCAGGCGGACGATGCCATGAATTTCGGCGGCATCGGAATCGTCATCGGTCACGAACTGACGCATGGCTTCGACGATCAGGGCCGCAAGTTCGATCCCCAGGGCAATCTGCGCGACTGGTGGACGGCGCAGGACGGCACCGAGTTTGAAAAGCGTGCCAGTTGCATCGCCGATGAATACAGCAGTTTCGTCGCCGTGGATGACCTGAAACTCAACGGCAAGCTGACTCTGGGAGAAAACACGGCCGACAACGGCGGCGCGCGCGTCGCGCTGATGGCCCTGGAGCAGATGATCGCTGACGGCCAGGCGGGTCCGGCTGCGCAGACTATCGACGGCTACACCCCGCAGCAACGCTTCTTCCTCGGTTTCGGGCGTGCCTGGTGCGAAAAAAGGCGTCCGGAATACTCCCGCATGCTGGTCAGCGTCGATCCTCATTCGCCGGGAAAATACCGCGTGGACGGCGTGGTGCAGAACATGCCGGAATTCCAGAAGGCGTTCAGCTGCAAGGCCGGCCAGCCCATGGTCAGGGAGAATGCCTGCCGGGTGTGGTGAAGCGGTTGCTTCGGCGGTTTATAAAGTTGCGGAAGACCCGCTTCGGGCAAGCCGCTCGAGCCCAAAAGTGGTGTATAATCAGTGGGATAGGTGGGACGGATTTAGCAACCTTCAATGCAATTTATAGTTGACAAAGGGA
>Ga0068860_100003995_pt1 | contig 15139 bp, 9 predicted proteins | sample KBSSwiS32_FD_66597 | JGI IMG/M metagenome (GOLD analysis project Ga0068860, IMG submission 66597) | Switchgrass rhizosphere microbial communities from Kellogg Biological Station, Michigan, USA - KBS Switchgrass S3-2 | ecosystem: Host-associated > Plants > Roots > Rhizosphere > Soil ... | reverse complement strand
GCTGCTGTCGATGCTGGTGATTCCGGTCATCTACCTGCTGTTGCGAGGCAGAGCGCTCGAGCGAACCCGTCGCGCTGCCGATTCGGTCCTGCTTGCGCAGGCGCCGCCGACGTAACAACCACGGGGCGCAATGGCCGTCGCCCGCGCTTCTTTGGCGTCCGCTGCAGGCGACGAAGGAGATAACGCTTGATTGCGCAGCGCGATGCGTCGCCTTCCATTTGTCCGCCGCTCCCGCTCGGCGAACAATCTCGAGCACGCCGTGTCGGCGCATGCGGCGCTTCAATCGACGTGTGCCAGTGCGTCGCCTTTGCCGAATTCGCCGATTCGCGCCGCCTGCGCGAATCCGCTTCGATGGAAGCGCTCGAGCACGTGGTCGGCCTGCAGCGGGTCGCAGGCGACGAGCAGGCCGCCCGAGGTCTGTGGATCGCACAGCAGTGCACGCAGCGTGTCGTCGATTCCCGAGGCAAGGCGAACGTCCTTGCCGTACGACGCCCAGTTGCGTCCGGAAGCGCCCGTGATGCAGCCGGCCTGCGCCAGTTCGACGACGCCGTCGAGGAGCGGCAGGTCGGCCGAGCGCACGTGGGCAGCGAGACCGGCGCCGCGGCACATTTCGAGCAGATGGCCGAGCAGGCCGAAGCCGGTGACGTCGGTCACTGCGTGTACGCCGTCGAGCGCGCCGAGATCGCTGCCGACGCGATTTAGCTGCGTCGTCGTCGCGATCATTGCCCGATAGCCCGCGGCGTCGAGCTTCTGCTTCTTCAGCGCCGCCGAAAGAATACCGACGCCGAGCGGCTTGCCGAGAATCAGTGCGTCGCCGGGCCGCGCGTCGGCATTGCGTTTGAGCCGGCGTGGATGCACGACGCCGATCGCCGCGAGTCCGTAGATCGGTTCGACCGAATCGATGCTGTGACCGCCGGCAATCGGAATGCCGGCGTCGGCGCAGGCGCTGTCGCCGCCGCGCAGGATCTCGCGGATCGTCGCTGCCGGCAGCACGTTGATCGGCATGCCGACGATGGCCAGCGCGAACAACGGCGTGCCGCCCATTGCGTAGATGTCCGACAACGCATTGGTCGCGGCGATGCGGCCGAAATCGAACGGATCGTCGACGATCGGCATGAAGAAGTCGGTTGTCGCAACGATCGCCTGGTCGTCGTTGAGGCGATACACGGCGGCGTCGTCGGCGGTTTCGGTGCCGACCAGCAGATCGGAGTAGCGCCGCAGCGGCGCGATGTCCTTGAGCAGGTCGGAGAGCACACCGGGGGCGATCTTGCAGCCGCAGCCGCCGCCATGGGACAGTGAAGTCAGGCGCGGAATCTCGGCGATCGGTGCGGTCATGGCGGCGTTGCCGGGCAGTGGAACAGCGGCCAATCTTAATGCGCCGGAAGGGGGGATGATATGCACCGTCGCTGTCCTGCAGGGGATCCAAGCTGCAGCGCACGCCCGTCCGGTTCAGGATGCCCCGATACAACTCGAATTGCTGCGCGTCGTCTGGCGTGACCCTGCGAGGTGCAGGCTGCGCGGGCACGCTTGTACGGCGCGTGGGAAATGAACCGGATCGCCTGCACCACGGTCACGGCGTGGCGCTGCCAGGGCAGCCGGCAAGCCGGTACCGCTTCTGATGTACCCGCAGGGCGAAAGCGGGACGCCGCTTCGACGGCCTCGACCCGGCGGCATTCCGCTACCGGATCGAAGCCAGCGAGATCGTCGCCTGAAGGGATGGCGGAAGGCAGCAGGAGTCGAACCTACCCGGGAGCGATTGACGCCCCCAACCGGGGTTGAAGCCCGGCCGCACCACCGGATGCGAATACCTTCCAAGCTTCCATAAAGCAAATCCGTCGTGCGCAGCACGACACGTACTCCCCCTCTCCCCTCGCGGGAGAGGGTACGGGGTGAGGGGGCCTTTCAGCAAACGGCGCGCTACCGACTGCGTTCCCCTGGGACGATTGCCATGTCCCTCGCCGGAGAGGGTACGGTGTGAGGGGACTCTCCGCAAACAGCGCCGCTATGGCGAGGGTACGGGTGAGCCTTGCGTTGCGCAACATGGCGTCGAATACGATCCGCTGCCGATGCGTCAGACGTTCCAATCGCTGTCGGCGCGCAGCACATGCGCATCGCGCATGCGCCGCGTGAAGCCGATGCGATCGAAAAACTCCAGAATCTGGATCGCTCGTTTTCGGCCGATGCCGATGGCGTCGCGGAAGCTCGCGGCGGTCACGCCCTTCGGCTGGTCGTGGGCGAGGCGGCGCAAGGCCTGGGCGAGTTCGCGCATGCGCTCGCCGCCATAAAAAAGGTCCGGTACGACCTGATAGAGACGGCCCTGCGCCACGCACTTGCGCAGCAGGCGGCGCGCGTCGCCTTCGGCCAGCGCGTGGCGCTTGGCGAGGTTGCGCAGCCAGGGTGGATCGATGCCGGCTTCGACGATGTCGTGCTCGAGCGTCTGCGCCAGGGCGAGTTCGCGTTCGCTCCAGCTGACCCGATGCACCGGCAGATGCAGCCAGGCGCCGCTGCGCACGATCGCGCCTTCACGCAGCAGCTCGCGGACCAGGCCACGCCAGGCGACTTCGGTCGCGGCCGGAATCGCCATGCGGCGCAGACGTGCGCCGTCGACGCCGGGTTCATCGGCGTTCTCGGCATGGAAGCGTTCGAGCACCGCAACGATCGACGCGCGCAGCGCATTCCAGCGCAGCGCGTGGATGACGATGCGATCGTCGCCGGCTTCGATCACGCGCGCGTCCGCCGGCAGGACGATGCGCTCGGGGGCAAGGCCGGTCAGCTGTGCCAGACGGCTCAGCACGAGCCCATGCTCGGCCTGTGCCAGCAGCGGCTCGATGTCGCCGTGGCCGACCAGTTCGACGAGCGCATCGAGCCACGCAAGGCGCGCCGGCGTGCGGCGGCGGCGTGGCGGCGCATACGGGTCGAGCACGATGCCGCCGCCGAGCGTGGTGGCGGCGCGTGCGTCGCGGGCGATGAAGCGATCCCCCGGCGTCGCGCAGACGTCGTTGTCGAACACCAGCTGCGCGCGAATCGCATCGCGATCGCCGGTGTCCCTCTCGAGCGGCACGATCCGCGCGAGGTGGTCCGCGGTGCCGAGATGGACATGCAGCGCGGTCAGGTTTCGTCCGCCCAGCGCCTTGCCGTTCGCGCCGCGCAGCAGCACATCGATGTTCCGGGTCGGGGCCAGTGCGCGCGGGTCGGCGATCCAGTCGCCGCGCACGACTTGATCGGTATCGACACCGGCGAGATTCAGTGCGCAGCGCTGGCCGGCGTCCGCATGATCGGCCGGACGGTTCTGAGCGTGGATGCTGCGCACGCGGACCGGCCGCCCGCGCGGCATGACGACGAGCAGGTCGCCGACGCGGCATTGCCCGCCGTGCACCGTTCCGGTCACGACAGTGCCGTGGCCGGCCAGGGTGAACACGCGATCGACGGCGAGGCGGAACAGCCCATCGGTGCGGTGCGGCAGGGCCACGGCCGCGGCCTTGCGCAGATGGGCCTTGAGCCGGGCCAGCGCGCCGGTGCCGGTCGTGGTCGCGTCCAGCGCATACAACGGCGCGCCGCGCAGCGGCGTCGCTTCGAGCAGCGCGCCGATTTCGGCGCTGACCTCGGCGATGCGCGCCGCGTCGACGCGATCGACCTTGGTCAGTGCGACGGCGCCGTGATCGACGCCGAGCAACTGCAGGATGGCCAGGTGTTCGCGTGTTTGCGGCATCACGCCGTCGTCGGCGGCGACCACGAGCAGCGCGAAGTCGATGCCGGTCGCCCCGGCGACCATGGTGTGGACCAGGCGCTCGTGTCCGGGCACGTCGATGAAGCCGAGCACGTTGTCGTCGTCGATCGGAACATAGGCGTAGCCGAGATCGATCGAAATGCCGCGTGCTTTTTCTTCCGGCAGCCGGTCGGTGTCGACACCGGTGAGAGCGCGCACGAGCGTGCTCTTGCCGTGATCGATGTGCCCGGCGGTCCCGACGATCACGGCCGCAGTCGCCCGAGCTGGGCAAGGAATTCCGGCTCGTCGCCCGGCTCGAGGCAACGCAGGTCGAGCCACAGCGCATCGTCGGCGATCCGGCCGATGACCGGGCGCGGCAGCGCGCGCAGCGCTCCCTGCAGCCGTTCCAGGCTGCGGCCGCGTGCGGTCGCACGGATTGCGAAGCCGTGGCTGTCGAGGCGATCGACCGGCAGTGCCCCGCTGCCGATCTGGCTGGCCATTGGCGCCACGCTGATCGCGAAGGCTGGCTCGAGAGCCGTTTGCAACGGACGCAGCAGGCGCTCGGCCTGCGCCTGTATTTGCCCGCGATCGCGGGTCAGCAGGCGCAACGTGGTCAGGCGTTCGGCGAGCTGTTCGGGTTCGCGATACAGCTCGAGCACGGCGGCCAACGCAGCGAGGGTCAGCTTGTCGACGCGCAGTGCGCGCTTGAGCGGCGACTTCTTGAGCTTCGCGATCAGCTCCGCCCGGCCGGCGAGAATGCCGGCCTGCGGGCCACCGAGCAGCTTGTCGCCGCTGAATGCGACGAGGTCGGCACCAGCGCCCAGCGTTTCGCCGACCGTCGGTTCTTTCGGCAATCCCCAACGCGACAGGTCGACGAGACTGCCGCTGCCGAGATCGACGACGGCCGGCAGGCCGTGCTCGTGCGCGAGCGCGGCCAGCTCGTCGACGGCGACGCTGGCCGTGAAACCGCTGATCGCATAGTTGCTCGTATGTGCCTTCATCAGCAGCGCGGTGCGCGACGTGATCGCCGCAGCGTAGTCGGACACGTGGGTGCGATTCGTCGTGCCGACTTCGACCAGGCGCGCGCCGGCGGCGCGCATCACGTCGGGGATGCGGAACGAACCGCCGATCTCGATCAGCTCCCCGCGTGAAATGACGACGTCGCGCCGCGCGGCGAGCGCGTGCAACAGCAACAGCACCGCCGCGGCGTTGTTGTTGACGACGGTCGCGTCTTCCGCGCCGGTCAGCTCGCGCAGCAACCCGGCGACGATGTCGTCACGGTCGCCGCGGCGGCCGCTTTCCAGGTCGAACTCGAGGCTGACCGGCGCCGCGGCGGCGCGTGCAACGGCCTCTGCCGCCGCGGCCGGCAGCAGGGCGCGGCCGAAATTCGTGTGCAGCACCGTGCCGGTCAGATTGAATACCGGACGCAGGCGCGGCTGCGCTGCGCTGTCGACCGCCATCGCCACGGCGGTGGCCAGCGCCGCCGGAGCGAGCGTATCGCGACGCAGATTGCCGCCGGATGCGAGTTCGCGCAGGCCGGCGAGATGGCTGCGCAGCAGCGCAGCGACGCGGCTGTGCCCGTGGCCGGACAACAGCGCCGAAAATTCGGCGCTGCGCAGCACGCGGTCGAGCGATGGCAGCTCGGCGACGCTGGCGGAGTCGGTCGGCGCAACGGCCACGGCTCAGCGCTCGATCGGCTGCCACAGCAGCGGGTTGGCGTTGACCCGGTGATAGCCGCTTTCGGCCAGCAGCAGGTCGAGCGCGATGCTCGCGACGTCGTCGGCGAGCGGCTCGACGCGCGGATCATTCTCCTGGTAGACGATCTTGCGGTAGGCGTGGCACTGCTCGCAGGTCTCCGCGCGCAGCGCGGCAGGACCGTGTTCGCCGGACCGCGCGGCATCCTCCTCCAGATAACGATAGGCGATGTCCTTGCCCGATGCGCCGCAATGGCTGCAGTGCACGCGCACCATGTGCCATTCGGTAGCGCACAGCGCACAGTGCAGATAGCGATAGCCGGTATGCGGCGCGAGCGCCGCGACGATGCTGGCGACCGGCAGCGAGCCGCACAACGGACAGACGCCCGGCACGTCGAGTGCGGCGACCGACTCGTTCGAGAATGCGGCGGTCAGTGCGACCCAATGAACCTGCAGCGCTGCGGCAATGAACGGCGCCGCGGCCGCATCGATATCGGCATCACGCGAAGCCAGCAGCGCGCCCGCCTGCGACTCGAGCCAGTCCGGCTCGGCGTTGCGCAGGCGCTCGCAAAGCGTTCGCAACGTTTCCGGCGCGCCGTCGGCGGACGCTACGGACGCGTTGATCGCAGCGAGCGCTTCGCGCCATTGCGGGTCGCGTGGATAGCTGGTCGCCTGCAGCGGCGGCATCCGATGTTCGCGCGCGCGGGCGATCTGTGCCGGTTCCGGCAGGCGCACGTTGATTCGTCCGATGCAGGCCTGTTGTGCCGTGGCGATCGCCGCGAGCACGCCGAGATAGTCGCCGATCGGCGAATGCGCGGCCAGTTCGCTCAGGCGCGCGGCGCGGCGGCCGAACAGCTGGCCACGATCGGGCAGGCGGATGCGCGGAATCGACCGCGACGCGAGCGTTTCGATCTGACCGCGTTCGAGGATTCGTTGCGCCATGGGCCGGACTGACAGCGGAACACCTGCCTATCCTCGCCGCTGACGGCGCAATTTTCCAGCGATTTCGCGGCCGCTCGGGCGGCGCCGCAATGCTACTCGCGTGGCGCGCCGCGGGTCATCTCGCGGAACCACGCGCGATGGTGCTTCCAGGCCCAACCGTGAGAGACCGTTCCGCGCGTCATCGCGCGGACCGAACCCTTGACCCAGATGCCGGCGTAGACATGGATGATCGCCGCGCAGATCAGCACGAAGGCGAAGAACGCATGGACCAGCGAGGCCATGCGGGTCACCCCGATCGGGAAGTAGGCGGTGAAGTACGCGCGCCAGATGACCAGGCCACTGAGCAGCAGCAGCGCGACGCAGGTCGCCATGAACCAGAAGATCAGCTTCTGGCCGCCGTTGTAGCGCCCGGCTTCCGGAACGTTTTCCTCGCGGTTGGCGACGACCTCGCCCGACTTGCGGATCCAGGCCCAGTCGCGCTCCTGCATCGCGTTTTCGCGTCCGACCTTGACCGCGAGCAGGAACAACGCGAGCGCCATGACCAGACCGATCCAGGGATGGATTGCGCGATTCAGTGCGCCACCGCCGAACAGGTCGCTGAGCCAGAACAGGGCCGGGTAGAACATTGCGAGTCCCGACAGCGCCAGCAGGACGAAGCTGATCGCGACGATCCAGTGGTTGATGCGCGTCGCGGCCGGGTAACGCAGGATTTCGTCGCGTTTCACGGCGCTCATGACGTCTTCTCCAGTTCACGGCGCGCGGCCGCTTCGTCCTCTTCGCTGACCTCGTTCGGGCCGATGCCGATGTAATGCAGGAATCCGCCGAGAGCGGTCGCGATGATCGCGAACAGCGCGAGCGGCTTGGCGATGCCCTTCCACAGGCCGACCATCGCGCTGATGTGCGGATCCTGCGGCAGCCCGGCGTACAGTCCTGCCTGGTCGGCGTGGTGCAGCACGTACATGACGTGCGTGCCGCCGACGCCCTGCGGATCGTACAGGCCGGCGTTGTCGAAACCGCGCGACTTTAGGTCCTCGATACGCTCGGCCGCATGCTGCTTCATGTCGTCCTTGCTGCCGAACACGATCGCGCCGGTCGGGCAGGTCTTCACGCAGGCCGGCTCGAGGCCGACGCCGACGCGATCCGAGCACAGCGTGCACTTGTACGCCTTCTTGTCCTTCTTCGAGATACGCGGCACGTTGAACGGGCAGCCGGTGATGCAGTAGCCGCAGCCGATGCAGTTCTCTTCGTGGAAATCGACGATGCCGTTCGCGTACTGGACGATCGCGCCGGGCGCCGGGCAGGCCTTCAGGCAACCCGGGTCGGCGCAGTGCATGCAGCCGTCCTTGCGGATCAGCCACTCGAGGTCGCCTTTCGCGTTTTCGTGCTCCGAGAAACGCATCAGCGTCCAGGTCTGGTCGGACAGGTCCGCCGGATTGTCGTAGCTGCCGCTGCACGTACCGACCTCGTCGCGCAGATCGTTCCACTCCATGCAGGCGACCTGGCAGGCCTTGCAGCCGATGCATTTGGTGACGTCGATCAGCTTGGCGACTTCGCCGCTGTGCGCGCCGCGCGCCGCCGGGGCCGGGATCGTGGTGGCCGAGCGGCGGATGATGTCGAGCGATTGCAGTGCCATCGTCGGTCTCCTAGGCCTTCTCGACCTTGACCAGGAACGCCTTGAACTCGGGCGTCTGCGAATTGCCGTCGCCGACCACGGGCGTCAGTGTGTTGGCGAGAAAGCCGGCCTTGGCGACACCGGTGAAGCCCCAATGGATCGGTATGCCGACCGTGTGGGTCGGCTTGCCTTCGATCATCAGCGTCTTGATGCGCTTGGTCACCATGGCGACCGCCGTGATGTGGCCGCGGTTCGAACTGACCTTGACGCGTGAGCCGTTGGCGATACCGAGCTCGCTGGCTAGTCCCTCGCCGATTTCCACGAACTGCTGCGGCTGGGTGATCGCGTTCAACTCGACGTGCTTGGTCCAGTAGTGGAAGTGTTCGGTCAGCCGGTACGTCGTCGCGACGTGCGGGAACGCGTCGACCTTGCCGAACGCTTCGCGATCGTCCTTGAACACGCGTGCAGCCGGATTGCTCAATGCCTGCGGCTGTTTCGGGTTGAGCGGATTGGCCGCGAGCGGCGTTTCGAACGGCTCGTAGTGTTCCGGGAACGGGCCTTCGGCCATGCCGGCTTTGGCAAAGAAGCGCGCGACGCCCTCGGCATTCATGATGAACGGACCCATGCCGTGGCTCGGGTCTTCGTCGGCCTTGAAGTCGGGCACGTCGGCGCCACCCCAGGCCGTGCCGTTCCAGGTGACCAGCTTGCGAGCCGGATTGAACGGCTTACCGCTCGGATCGCACGAGGCCCGGTTGTACAGCACGCGCCGGTTCGCCGGCCATGACCAGGCCCAGTTCAGGGTCTGGCCGATGCCGGTCGGGTCGGAGTTGTCGCGGCGCGCCATCAGGTTGCCGGTCGGGCCCCACGAGCCGCAGAAGATCCAGCAGCCGCTGGTCGTGCTGCCGTCGTCGCGCAGCTCGCCGAAACCGGCGAGCTGTTCGCCGGCCTTGCGGATGACCTTGGTCGGATCCTTCGGATCGAGAACGTCCTTGAGCGCCTTGCCGGAGTATTCCTTGGCCAGTTCTTCGGCGCGTGGACTTTGCGGCTGCGCGTAACTCCAGGTCAGCTTGACGATCGGGTCGGGGAACGTGCCGCCGTCCTTGCCGTACATCGCCCGGATCCGCGTGAACAGGCCGGCCATGATCTCCAGGTCGCTGCGTGCCTCGCCGGGCGGATTGGCGCCCTTCCAGTGCCATTGCAGCCAGCGCCCGGAATTGGTCAGCGAGCCGTCCTCCTCGGCGAAGCACGTGGTCGGCAGGCGGAACACTTCGGTCTGGATCTTGGCCGGATCGACGTTGTTGTGCTCGCCGAAGTTGCGCCAGAACTCGGATGTTTCGGTCGCCAGCGGATCCATGATGACCAGGAACTTCAGCTTGGCCAGACTCGCGTCCATCTTCGCCTTGTTCGGCGCGGCCGCGAGCGGGTTGAAGCCCTGGCAGATGTAGCCGTTGATCTTGCCCTGGCTCATCAGCTCGAACGTCTGCAGCATGTCGTAGGGCTTGTCGAGCTTCGGCAGGTAGTCGAAGCCCCAGTGGTTTTCGGCGGTCGCCGCATCGCCCCACCAGGTCTTCATGAAACTGACGAAGAACTTGCCGTAGTTCTGCCAGTAGCTCATCTGGTTCGGCCGAAGCGGCTTGAACGCGCGCGCTTCGATGTATTTGTCGTAGTCCTGTTCCTTCTCGCCGGCCAGCGTCATGTAGCCGGGCAGCAGGTTCGACATCAGGCCGAGGTCGGTCAGGCCCTGGATGTTCGAGTGGCCGCGCAATGCGTTCATGCCGCCGCCCGACACGCCGATGTTGCCGAGCAGCAGCTGCATCATCGCGCCGCAGCGGATCATCTGCGAACCGACCGAGTGCTGGGTCCAGCCGAGCGCATACATGACCGTCATCGCCCGCGTCGGCGTCGCCGTCGAAGCGATCGATTCGGCGATGTGCAGGAAGCGCTCCTTCGGCGTACCGCAGGTGCGTTCGACCATCTCCGGCGTGTAGCGGGAATAGTGCGTCTTCAGCAGCTGATAGACGCAGCGCGGATCGGCAAGCGTGGCATCGGCCTTGACGAAGCCGTCCTCGCCGATGTCGTAGTTCCAGCTCGATTTGTCGTAGCTGCGCTTGTCGGCGTTGTACCCCGAGAAGATGCCGTCGGTGAAAGCGTAATCCGGCTTCACCAGGAACGACAGGTCGGTGTAGTTGACCACGTACTCGCGCTGGATCTTGTCGTTCGTCAGCAGATAGTTGATCACGCCGCCGAGAAACGCGATGTCGGTGCCGGCGCGGATCGGCGCGTAGTAGTCGGCGATCGAGGCCGAACGCGTGAAGCGCGGGTCGACGACGATCAGCTTGGCCTTGTTGTGGGCCTTGGCCTCGGTGACCCACTTGAAACCGCACGGATGCGCTTCGGCGGCATTGCCGCCCATGATCAACACTACGTCGGCATTCTTGATGTCGACCCAGTGATTCGTCATCGCTCCTCGGCCAAACGTCGGGGCAAGACCTGCCACCGTCGGGCCGTGTCAGACACGTGCTTGGTTATCGAACGCCAGTAGTCCGAGGGAGCGGGCGACCTTATGGGTCAGATAACCGACTTCGTTGCTGCTCGCCGACGCCGCCAGCATGCCGGTCGACAGCCAGCGGTTCACGGTCAGGCCGTCGGCGTTCTTCTCGATGAAGTTCGCGTCGCGATCGGCCTTCATCAGCTTGGCGATGCGGTCGAGTGCGTCGTCCCAGCTGATGCGCTGCCACTTGTCCGAGCCCGGCGCGCGGTATTCCGGATGCTGCAGCCGGCTCTTGCTGTGGATGAAGTCGACCAGGCCGGCGCCTTTCGGGCACAGCGTGCCGCGATTGACCGGATGGTCCGGATCGCCTTCGATATGGAACAGGTTCGCCGTGGCGTTCTTCGCGCCGTCGCCGAGCCCGTACATCAGCACGCCGCAGGCGACCGAGCAGTACGGACAGGTGTTGCGCGTTTCGGTCGCTCGCGCCAGCTTGTAGGCGCGGACTTCGGCCAGGGCCGGTGTCGGCGAGAAGCCGATCAGGGCGAGAGAAGATCCCGCCAACGTTACGCCAGTCACCTTGAGGAATTGGCGTCGGGTCATGTCAGCCATCGGATTCTCCTTGCTGCAGACCCGCTTGAGTTTATTCCTGGGCGGAAGCGCCCACAAGACCGCCTGCAGCAGGCGCCCGGAAGCGGACCGGATCACGGCGTTTTGCGCCGACGGCGGGTCCGGCCAGGAAGGCACGATCGAGAACAAAGGCGCCGAATCGCCCGGCGCAGCGACCGGCGCTTTGCCGATCGAATACGTATGCATGGCCTTTTCAGTTCATGCAGGATCGCTAAGCTGTGGGACGAAACAATGGGGACGCGTGCCAGCGGCGCGCCGACGTCACGCGGAGCGACAAATTGAGCACGAACGAAGCTTGGTGGCGCGGAGCCGTCATCTACCAGATTTATCCGCGCAGTTTCTACGACACCAACGGGGACGGCGTCGGCGACCTGCCGGGCATCATCGAGCGCCTGGACTACATCGCCAGCCTCGGCGTCGATGCGATCTGGATCTCGCCGTTCTTCAAGTCGCCGATGGCCGATTTCGGCTACGACATCGCCGACTATCGCGAGGTCGATCCGCTGTTCGGCAACATGGCCGACTTCGACCGGCTGCTCGACAAGGCGCACCGCCTCGGCCTGAAAGTGATGATCGACCAGGTGCTGAGCCACACTTCGGTCGCCCACGACTGGTTTCGCGAAAGCCGCGAGAACGCCACGAATCCGAAAGCCGACTGGTACGTGTGGGCCGACGCCAAACCCGATGGCACGCCGCCGAACAACTGGCTGTCGATCTTCGGCGGCGTGGCCTGGCGCTGGGAACCGCGCCGGCGCCAGTATTTCCTCCACAACTTCCTGTCTTCTCAGCCCGACCTGAACTTCCACGACGCCGAGGTGCGCGCCGCGGCGCTCGACAACCTGCGCTTCTGGCTCGACCGCGGCGTCGATGCGTTCCGCCTCGACGCGGTCAACTTCTGCTTCCACGACCGCCGGCTGCGCGACAACCCGCCGAAGCCGGCCGAGCAACGCGTCGGCCACGGCTTTTCGCCGGACAATCCGTACGCGTTCCAGTACCACTACTACAACAACACGCAGCCGGAGAATCTCGGCTTTCTCGAGGAGCTGCGCGCGTTGGTCGACCGCTATCCCGGCACCGCGACGCTCGGCGAGATTTCGTCCGAGGATTCGCTGGCGACGATGGCCGAATACACCAACGGCCATCGCCTGCACATGAGCTACAGCTTCGAGCTGCTCGGCGACGACGGCTCGGCGGCGCACATTCGCCGCACCGTCGAGGCGCTCGAAGCGCGCATGACCGGCGGCTGGCCGTGCTGGGCGATCTCGAATCACGACGTCAAGCGCGTGCTGACGCGGTGGGGCGGACCGCGCCCCTCGCCGCAGCTCGCCAAGCTGCTGACCGCGCTGGTCGCCTCGCTGCGCGGCTCGGTCTGCATCTACCAGGGCGAGGAACTGGGTCTGCCCGAGGCCGAGTTGAAGTTCAACGAGCTGCGCGACCCGTACGGCATCGCGTTCTGGCCGAACTTCAAAGGTCGCGACGGCTGCCGCACGCCGATGCCGTGGACTTCGCACAACGGCGCCGGATTCAGCGCCGGCAAGTCGTGGCTGCCGATCCCGGACACCCATCGCGCGCTGGCTGTATCGCTGCAGGAGCCCGACGCCGGCTCTGTCCTGAACGGCTTTCGCGCGTTCATGCACTGGCGCAAGGCGCATCCGGCGCTGCGTAGCGGCGACATCCGCTTTCTCGATGCCGCCGAGCCGCTGCTCGTGTTCACGCGTGCGCATGAGGGCACGACTCTGCTCGTGGCAATCAATCTCGGTGCCGCGCCGCTATCATGGCCGCTGCCGGCCGCGACACCGATGCTGCAACAGATCGGCTGTCCAGGTCCGCTCAACGGCCGCGTCGAAGGGCGCGAACTGCAATTGCCCGGACAGTCCCTGATCTATGCGCAAGTTCTCGATGGCGTCGAAGCCTAGCCTCTGGCGAGTTCTCGTCTGTTTTGCCGCCGCTGTTGCCGCGCTGCCGGTGCATGCCGAGGACGATGTCTGGCGCAATCAACTTTCCAGCGACGGCCGGCAGGCGACCGTTTCGGCCGGCGAAGACGGTTTCCATGTTTTGGTGACCGGCCGCGACGAACGGGTGATCGCGCCGCAGCCGGCGGCGACCGAAACGGCGAGCCTCGTGTTCGATGCGATGTTCGCGCAGGCCCAGGACGAACTCGCCAGATCCCGGGTCGAACAGATTCGCTACGACGCGTTCAACGACAACAAGCCGCTGAGCTGCCCGTGCCTGGTTGCCGGCGAACTGTGGCCGTGGGTCTGGACGCGCGACATCGCCTACGCGACCGATCTCGGCCTGTTCCGTTTCGATCCGCAGTACGCGCGCAACAGCCTCGAGTTCAAGCTGTCGCGCCTGCGTCCCGGCGCGGCATCGGCGGGCGAAAAGCGTGATGCCGGGCTGTACGTGGTCCAGGACACCGGCTCGGGCGGCAGCTGGCCGGTCAGCACCGATCGCGTTGCCTGGTTCCTCGGCGCGCGCCATCTGCTCGGCGACAAGGCGTTTGCCGCGAAGACCTGGAGCGCGCTGAAGGCGACGCTCGAACAGGACCGGCTCTACGCGTTCGATCCGGTTCGTGGCCTGTATCGTGGCGAGACCTCGTTCCTCGACTGGCGCGAGCAGAGCTATCCGGCCTGGACCGCGCGCGATGTCGTCTACATCGCCGAATCGTTTTCGCTGTCGACCAATGTCCTGCACTTCGTGGCGCTGCAGCTCGCCGCAACGCAGGCCGAGGCACGCAAGGACCAGGGCGCCGCCGGCTACCGGGCGCAGGCCGCGGCGTTGCGCGCGGCGATCGACCGGCAGTTCTGGCGCGAGGACCGCGGCCTGTACATGAGTTACCTCGGCCCGGCGAACACGCCGCAGACGATCGAGGCCTACGACTTGCTCGGCACCGCGTTGGCGATCACCTCCGGCGTCGCGCCGCCCGCGCATGCGCGCCGGGCGCTGGCCGGCTATCCGACCTGGAAGGATGGCACGCCGGTGATCTGGCCGGAGCGGCGCGACGTGCCGATCTACCACAATCGTGCCGTCTGGCCGTTCGCCAGCATCTATGCGTTGAAGGCCGCCCGCGCGCTCGACGAGCCGGCGCGCATCGCCCATGAATTGCGTTCCGTGCTGCGTTTCGCTGCGCTGTCGGGATCGAACATGGAGAACCACCAGCTGAACGTTCCAGCCCCACGAACCGAGCAGGGCGCCGATACGCCGAAGCAACGCGCGCCCGGCGCTGCGGAGCCGCGGCCCGGTACCGCCGAAGAACGCCGCCGGCCTGACGAACGCCGAGTCGCGGGCACCCCCGCCAAGGGAGCCGGACCGAACGCGCGTGCCGATCGCGGGCCGGCGAGCGACCTTCCGCCCAAAGAGTGGACCGGCGATGCGCCCGGCGAGCACGGTGGCGAGCCGAAGAAGCACGGCCCGGTCGTCAATTCGCGACGCCAGCTCTGGTCGGTGGCGGCCTACCTCGATCTCGTCGTCGAAGGCGTGTTCGGCCTGACCGACGACGGCAAGGTCGAGCCGAAACTGCCGCGCGATCTGGTGCCGTTGCTGTTCGGCGAGCGCAATGAGATCAGCCTGAAACTGCCGGAACGGCGCATCACGCTGGTCAAGCCGGCGAAACTCGCCGAGCTGGACAACCTGCTCGTCGCGGGCACGGTCAGCGGGTCTCACGCCGACCTGCGCGTGCAGTTGCGTGGAACGCAGGTTGCCGCTTCGCCACTGCCGGTCGGCCGGCCGGCGTACGCGCCGCTCATGCCGGAACCGGCCGTGGTCGAGCGCAACGGCGCCGATTGGCGTATCCGCGGCAAGGCCACGACGTTGTACGTCAACGGGCGCAAGGTCGGCGAGTTCGCGGGCGAAGCATCGTTGCCCTACGGCCCCGGACAGCAGTGCATCAGTCTGACTGCGCAGGACGCCGACGGCATCGAATCGCTGCCGAGCGCGCCGGTATGCGTCGGCGAGTCGGCGACGGTCGGCGGCGGGTGGCCGCGCAGCTGGACCGCGCCGCGCGATGGCCGTTATCAGGCGCGCCTCGACTACGAAAATCGCCAGGGTCCGATCATGACCGGCATCAC
>Ga0068860_100003992_pt1 | contig 15143 bp, 11 predicted proteins | sample KBSSwiS32_FD_66597 | JGI IMG/M metagenome (GOLD analysis project Ga0068860, IMG submission 66597) | Switchgrass rhizosphere microbial communities from Kellogg Biological Station, Michigan, USA - KBS Switchgrass S3-2 | ecosystem: Host-associated > Plants > Roots > Rhizosphere > Soil ... | reverse complement strand
AGCGCAACTTCACGAAGGATGGGTTGTACTGGTACGCGGCCAAAAGATTGAATCTGCAGGTCCTGCTGGGAGTATCAACGCACCGGGGAATGCTGTAGCGGTTGATTTGCCGGGCCTCACTCTTTTGCCAGGACTGATCGAAGCGCATTCACATGTCTTGCTTCATCCATATAGCGAAACGCCCTGGAACGATCAGGTAGCACACGAGTCGCTTAGTTTGCGCGTGGCACGCGCGACCAATCACTTGCGTAACACTCTACAAGCTGGATTCACAACGATTCGCGACCTGGGAACTGAAGGCGCCGGGTATGCGGATGTTGGGTTGAAGCAGGCCGTCGATCAGGGAATCATTCCTGGTCCAAGAATGTTTGTAGCCACTCGGGCAATTGTTGCCAGTGGTAGCTATGGTCCAAAAGGCTATGCTTCTGAATGGCATGTACCTCAAGGAGCTGAAGAAGCAGATGGCGTTGATAGTTTGACGCGCGTGGTTCGGGATCAGATTGGGCATGGAGCTGATTGGATCAAGGTCTACGCAGATTATCGTTGGGGGACACAGGGCGCTGCGCCAACGTTTTCGATCGAGGAACTGAAGTTAGCTGTTGAAACTGCGCGTAGTGCGAACGTGCCGGTAGCCGCTCACGCAGCGACGACGGAAGGAATGCGTCGCGCAGCTCTGGCAGGTGTGGAGACTATTGAACATGGTGACGGTGGCACACCGGAGATTTTTCGTTTGATGAAAGAGCGCAACGTGGCGCTTTGCCCGACACTGTCAGTGGGTGCAAATCCGGAACGAAAGAAACCCGTCTTCAAAGCCGCTTTGGAAGCAGGTGTGACGATCGCGAGTGGCAGCGATGTTGGAGTGTTTGCTCACGGTGACAACGTTCGCGAACTTGAGGCGATGGTAAATTTCGGTATGCCGATCGTTGATGTGCTGCGGTCAGCAACGTCGGTAGATGCGCGAGTGCTGCACATGGCCGACAAGATCGGACAGGTAAAGCCCGGCTTGTTTGCAGATTTGATTGCTGTCGAAGGTGAGCCGACAAAAGATATTTCAGTGTTAAGACGCGTGAAGTTTGTGATGAAGGGTGGAACGATATATCGCCAGTAGAAAGCTTACACTTGTGTGGTGCTGTCCCTCACTACTCTAGCCACGGTCTCGAGCATCTCTTCGGTCCGGAAAGGTTTTGGTACAAACGCGCTGAATCCAAATTGTAATGCGCGTTCACAATCTCTTTGTGTGTGGGCGGTAACGGCCACGAAGGGTATGTGAGATGTTGCCGCTTCTGATTTCAGCAATTTAAAAACTTCCCACCCATCCAACTCCGGCATAGAGAGGTCAACCATGATCAGATCCGGTACCTGCTCCCGTGCCGATTGTACGCACTCGTGACCATTGCGAGCTTCCCGAACCAGGTATTTCGCATTTTGAAGCAAAAAGCGCAGCAGTTCCCGGTTGTCGTCGTAGTCGTCGGCGATGAGAATTGTAATAGGCATTACTTTAACGGGGGTGGATTCACTGTCGGGGCCGCTAGCTTACCAAAATTGGACCAGTGGCTAAAGAGGGAATTAATTTGGGGAGTCCAGACCAACCAGACTTAGGAGAGATTGGAACAAATACCGCCCCATTTCAAGCCGCCGCAGGCTCTTTATTGACCCCTTGCAAAAACGATTTCTTGACGCAGCCAACGCGAGCCGTCCATAATCGCAATAGAGGCGCCGGGCCCCCGATAGCCTCTCTACAGTGCGGACACTGCAGTCAAGATAACCCTGGGTTTAGAATCCCTACCTGTCAGACCTTGAGGTTCGTCACAAAACATCACACCAGACGGAGGAGCGAGCTGTGGTCAACGGACAATTGGAAGATAGCTTGCGGCATGAGATCGAGTCCTACCTCGAGGGCCGCCTCAGCGCAATAAAGCAGGAAATAACGGCCCTGCAGAGCCAGTTAAACGAATCTCTGGCCAATTTGCTTGAACGCCAGGGCGACGTCCAGATGGAAGGCAGCCTGACCACTTCAATCGCGGAACACCTGCGTGCGGCCCACGAAAAGGGAATTGATCTGGCAGCTTCCGAGTCGTCGCGAGCCAAGGCTTCGAGCGACATGGCCATCGTTAAGGCGGCCATTATTGAGGTAAATGACCAGAAGTCGCAGGCCGATATCCTCAAGACACTCGTAAATCGTGCGGCTACGTTTGCTCCCCGCGTCGCCTTTTTTGTAGTCAAAGGTAACCAGGCGTCCGGCTGGCGTGCCCGGGGTTTTGAAGGAACGGTAGGCGATCACGCGATTCAACAAATTTCACTCTCGCTCGACTCAGATACCGTACTGAGAACGGCTGCACGGTCCCTTCAGACGTGGAGTGGCGGTGCTGGGTCACACGCCGAAGATCATGTGCTGCTTAATCGCCTGGGCGAAGAGCCAGCTCAGCGGGTAGTTTCAATTCCTCTTACTGTTCGGGGACGAGCGGTCGCGATTCTCTATGCCGATTCTGCTGGTCTCGATTCAGAATCGATCAACCTCGAAGCACTCGAAACACTCGTGAGAGTTGCGGGGATGGCAGTTGAACTGTTGTCAGTCAGTCGACCCTCTCCAAAGAGAGTCGCTGAAGAAGCGCCTGCCCCAGCCGCCGAAGAACCACAGCAAACTTACACACCTGAGAGTGAATATGCCGAACCTGCCTCGAGTTCGACTGAATTCTCGGCTGCTGACACCTACGAGACTCCTTACATTGCTCCAGAACCAGTTGAAGAAACTCCCGCTCCTGTAGAGCAAGTTGCCGAAGCAGATGAAGTAGCTCCTGCCGACTCGTATTCAGAACTGGCACCGGAACCAGTAGGAGAGGAACCGCCGTCCTGGAGATCCGAACCTGAATCTGTACAAGCGTCAGAACCGGCGGCTGCACCGCCATTAGGTCGACGTCGCTATGGACAAGACACGGAACTCCCGGTTGAAGTCGCAAACGATGAGGAGCGTAGGCTGCACAATGATGCGCGACGTTTTGCTCGTTTGCTGATCTCGGAGATCAAACTTTATAACGAGCAGAAAGTTGCCGAAGGACGCTCCGAGCACGATTTATATGATCGACTTCGCGAGTACATCGATCGCTCGCGAGAGATGTATGACAAACGCGTGAAAGCGGAAGTCGCAGCGCGTTACGATTATTTCCATGGTGAACTCGTCAACACGCTGGCCGAGGGTGATGTTTCCAAGCTTGGTTCGAATTATCCCGGTGCGACTGTAAACGCGTAGTTTTTGAAATAAGCAAACAAACCACTAAGACTCGCAAGTCGTCTAAGCGTTGCGGGTTTTAGTGGTTTTGCTTTTTAGCGGTGTGGGAATTACGGTAACGTATCCCGGTCGAAACTTCTTTCGCGTCTTGATAGTTTTGCGGCACAATGTGCTCGCTCGTTGGCATTTGATTCATTTAGGTTCAAATTGTGAAGTACATCTTGGGTAAACATCGCTTACTTCTTATTGGCATTGGCGTATTGGTAATCGCGGTCGCCTCGCTTCCCTTCCTGATGAGTGCCAGCTGTCGAACCCGACAGCAAACTCCTGCAGAGCAAAAGGCACTCGACACTATGCGCAGCATGACGCGCAATGACGTATTGCCGTCTGAAGATGCCGTCGCAGCGATTGAGAAACAGTTTCCGCACACTAAGGCAGCCGCGCTCGCCCGGATATTGAGGGCCAGAATTAAGATTAACGCACGAGATTTCGCTGGTGCAGCCGCACTCCTGAGTGACCGAGCAATTCGCGACCAAACTTCTCTGAACGACTACGCACTTTCGTTACAAGGAAGTGCTTTGGAACAACTCGGGAAGGATGTTGAGGCGCGATCTGTCTACCAGGAATTGTTGCACGAATATCCGACTTCTCTGCGAGCGAAAGACGCTGCGCTACGAGCTGCGGCGCTCCTAAGTAAGAATAACGAGGCCGCGGCGGTACCGCTGTTGCTCAAAGACCTGGTCCAGTCAAACGACGCCGGTGCCTTGTTGGCCACGGCAAAAGCTTACGAACAAACGTCTGATCAAACACGCGCCTTAGCTGCATATCGACGTATCTACTTTTTTGCGCCCGCAGCAGCCGAAGCAGTCGACGCCGCGTCGTCGATCACGAGGCTTGGATCAACCACCGCACCTGCTACTGCTGAAGAAGCGATTTCACGGGCCGAGCGTCTCTATGAGGGCAAGAAGTATTCGGATGCTGTCGCTGCCTATGCCGAGTCGTTCGCACGTTTTTCAGTGACCGCGACGACGGCAAACCAACTGCACCGCGGCATCGCTGCCTACAATGTACGCAAGTTTCCGGAAGCGACGGCTTCCCTGACGAGTGTGCCGACGTCAGCCGGTGAAGTTCGTGCAGAAGCACTTTCCTATCTTGCGCAAACCTATGCTCGTGCGCGTCAATGGGACCAGGCACGCGCGACTATCGATGAACTTCGTAAGAGTTATTCAACCAGTAACTTTGCGCCGCGAGCGATGGTCGCAGTCGGGCAAATTGCTGAAGACGCAAAAAATACAAATGACGCGTCGTATTTCTTTCGCTCCGCTATGAGCTCATATCCGGGGGCTCCGGAAGTTGCCCAGGCACAATTTGAGCTGGCCTGGGAAACACACGACGCGAAGAACTACGCGGAATCGTCAAAACAATTAACAGAGCATCTCGGCCTTTATGCTGACAAAAACACCGACAACAGAGGTCGCGCCGGTTACTGGGCAGCTCGTGACTCCGAACGAGCCGGCAAGCTTGCTGAAGCGCGTGCTCTTTACGAGGCCATGCAGGTGCGTTATGACGCAAACTGGTATGGCTATCTGGCGAAGCAACGACTCGACGTTCTTTCGCGCACTACTCAACCGAAATCCTTTCCTGCCGACTCGATGATCGCCCGCGCTGTCGCCAATCTTAAGACAGTCACCGTGGCTGAAGAGACAGCGGGCGCGGATGAAGATGCACGCATTCTCAAGGCCGATCAACTTTCCAATATCGGGCTGGATGAATGGGCTCTGAAAGAGTTGTCGAAAGCCGGCGAGAAGTCACCAGACAGCCCAAAAGTGAATTTGGCAATTGCCAGGATCTATCGATCTGATGATGACAACGTTCGCGCGTTGAATACACTGAAGATAAGTTACCCGGACTACTCACAAATGAAACCGGAAGAGTTGACGCGGGAAGAATGGGACGTTTTTTATCCACTCGCTTACTGGGACATCATCGTGCAGGAATCGCGCGCGCGGAATCTGGATCCTTACCAGGTTGCTGGTTTAATTCGTCAGGAGACAATTTTTAGTGCGCGGTCTAAATCTTCTGCTAATGCGTATGGCTTGATGCAAGTGCTCGTTCCTACCGGACGACTTACGGCGAAGAAATATGGTGTTAGCCAGGAAATAACGGCGGAGTCGCTTTATAACCCGCGCCTGAATATTCAACTGGGAACGGCATACCTCCGAGATCAAATCGACAAGTTTGGAAGAATTGAATACGTGGCTGCGGCTTACAACGCTGGTCCCTTGCGCGCTGTGCAGTGGAAAGCATCATTACCTCTCGAAATAGACGAGTGGGCGGAGGCTGTTCCTTTCAAAGAGACTCGTGGTTATGTTCAGGGGGTCGTTAGAAACCGATTGCAGTACCTCCGCCTCTATGACGATAAAGGAAACTTCCGTTCCGAGGTTGGTGCTCGAGCGGTTTCCACGCCGACTCCAGAGTCGAACCCCCAGGTGCGTAAGCGACGCGTGACCGGCGGTCCCTCAGAAGAGTAAAGTTTCATCCTCCCCGACAAATAAAAAGACTCACTCACGGAGAAACCGAGATGCGTGCGCTCTTGTTTCTATTTGTTTTCTCTCTCTCACCTCTTTTTGTATCCGCTCAAAGTGAAAAAGACGCGACGATGTTCCGGTCATCGTCTGAAATTGGAGGAAGTACTGTGGTGAAGTCGATTCTCTTAATCACGACTTGTTTTCTTGCCGTTTTGTCAGGTGCTGCCCAGGTAACACAAACGACGCCGGTGGCTTTAGTCGTAACAACCGAACCTAACGCCGTCGTGTGGGTAGATGAGGTTCGTCGTGGTAGCACTGATGGATCAGGCAAGTTGTCGCTGTCAACATTGAGTGCGGGGCGACATACGTTGCGAGTGCGTGCCGCAGGCTTCAAAGAGACGACGACACCGTTGCTGCCGGGTCGCAAAACGATCGCCGTAAAACTTCTCACCACCACTGATCAGGCAGAGTTACTTTTTCAACAAGCCGAAACCGCCCGTGATAATGCAAGAGATGACGCTGCGAAAGAGAAAGCGGCAGATCTTTATCGTGAAGCCATAGGGTTGCGACCCGCGTTCCCCGCCGCGGAAGTAGGGCTAGCACGTCTGTTGATGGATTTGAACCAGTTTGAAAAGGCGCATGCGGCAATTGATGCTGCTCGTCGAACGCGACCAAGTTACGCAGAAGCATCTGCAGTTGAAGGTCGAATTTATCGTGAAGCTGCTTTTACAGATGAGGCGATTCGTTCATTTCGACGAGCGATTCGCGAAGCAAATGGCTTTCAACCGGAAGCGCACGTTGGGTTGGCACGTGTGTTGGAAGAGAAGGGGCAGTACGCGGAAGCAGTTGCTGAATATCGCAAAGCCATAGATCAACTTTCAGACAGTGAACCGATCATCTATCAAATGCTCGGGGCGGCGTATGAAAAGCTTGAGAAACCGAAGGAAGCGGTGGCGGCTTACGAGAAGTATCTCGAGTTGTCGCCGAATGGGAGTTACGCCGCCGCTATTAGATCGATACTGGAGCAACTCAAGCGCGAAGCCGCCGGTGAACAGATCATCCCTTGAAATAGTTGATAATGGTTTGCTCCAATCTCTGCGTCTCTGTGCCTCTGCGTTAAGCCAGAGCTTTGTTAGGTTGAGTCTGTCTTCAACGCAGAGGCACAGAGACACAGAGACGTGGACAAGTTAAGCAGCCGAAGCTTTAGTACGCTCAGTTACGTACCTCTCGACAGCCTCAATCGTTCGGAAGTTTGCTGGTATCACGTCGCCGTCTGGGACCAGCACACCGCAGTGCTCCTCGACAACTGTTACGAAATCTACTAAAGCAAAACTATCAAGAACCCCATTTGCAAAAAGGTCCATCCCAGAGACTGGTGCTGAGGCTCCATTGGCAATAGCGTTGTCGTGTAGAAATTCAATTACTGGTTGTGGTAATGACATGTGTCTCTCCTAGCGTTTCGTGATTCGTTCCTGGTAACTGTTGTAACTTTCCATCAAAGCCATATAGAGCAACGTCCCAACTGTCTGTGCTCCCTCAGTATTTGGATGTGTCAGGTCAGCGCCAACCAAATGTTTGCGACCTTCATGCCAGCGCGCCATCGTTCCGTCGCCACCCATTGCTTGAAACATGTTTAGAAATGCGCAGTGGTTTTCACGCGCTACTCGTTGCTGCATCTCTACAATCTTCGGAATGGATGGCATCGTTACCACCTTTCCACCTGGAGCGCGTCTTCCCCGATCCATCGGCGATACGATCAGGATAGACGCCGTTGGCAGAGCGGTTCTCACCCGACGCACGACTTCCCGTAACTCTCGTTCGTAACGTTGCATCTGATCGTCTGACGCGTACTCACTTTCGTTGGTGCCGTAGTTGAGAATAACCAGGTTGGAATTACGATGTTGCAGCTGCTGCGTCCAATGTTGCTCGTTCATCGCACTCGCGAGGAGTCCGGCGAACGCTCCATTCACACCGAGACTGTCGTAAACAACACCAGGCTCATCATTCTCAAGCACCGCCCCGAATAACCTGACTTCTCCGCCGGCGGTCTTTACGGAAAACCAACCGGCTGGATCGGTAGTCGTGATATCGGCGAAGCCCGACTTCTCTGTTTGACCGGCAGTGGAGACTACGCGTGACTCTTTGTCGTTTGCGTTGAGCACAAACTGTCCGCCGTTCGGTTGTTCGAGGTAATAAACTTCCATTCGCTCAAACTTCCGACCATTTGAGCCCGTCGGTGCCGGTGCAAATCGCGCGTAGCTGCCCGCACCATTGCTGAAGAAAGCAACGCCACCAAGTCCAAGCTCGCCGTCGCGAGTGCGTGGATTCATCAAAGAGCCATTTGACCAACCACCGCCGGACGAAAATGTGATCGCTTGATGTCCGTACCAAGCCCACGGTCGATCGATCAGAATGAAGCCGTGACCGGAGTCGCCAAACCTTTCCTGCATTAATTGTCTTGTGGTACCGGTGATGCCATCGTTGGTTATCGGTGAATCTCCGTAATGAGTGATTCGAGTAATGGCGTCTCTTTCTTTCCGGTCCGTACGCGACAGTGCGGCATTAAAGAAATCCATCGCATTGTCTGGATCAATAATCAGTTGGTCACCACAGAACTGGCCGCTCGGTTTTGGTGGAACCGCACTGTCAACGGTTTCATTAGTCGCGAGCGTGGTGGCCGAAACTGATTGATGTTTAAACGCAACCAGTTCGCGTGCATCAGGAAGTAACTCTCGATAGCTCTGTCCTTTGACGCTCAACCTTTGTTGTAAGCGTGGTATTGCGAGAGGCATCAAGGCAAACAGAACGATGAACAGGATCGTTTGTGCCGCCTTGCTGACATGTCGAGATCCAAAATAGATCGCACTAAACCAGCCATGGTGTACCACTCTAAGTTTCAGGTTTCTACCTGGGGCAAATGATTCAGAAGTTGCCATAAATAAATTGCACCTCAGTTCCGGAGACGTAATACAAACCAAAAGCGATTACCAGGACGAGCACGGCTTGAGCCGGCGCTGGAAGCCAGCACCAACCGTGTCGTAGTGATGTAAGCGCTCTTGAAGGAAACCAATGCGAAGCTAAACCGACCAGCAGGAGTAGCAATAAAGAGGTCGGTAGATTGGCGAGCGAGAATTGAAATGCCGTCAATCGCCCGAGCACGGTAAATACCTGGGACATATTTTCTGCGCGAAAGACTACCCAGGTAAGACAGATGAAGTGGAAAGTAGCGACTGTGCAAAGCGCGCGTGTGGTTCGAGCGAATCTTGGACCTGACACCGCGGTGACGAGTCGTCCCATACCAGGAAGATCTTTTTTGGTCCGGGAACGACCATGCCACCAATGGCTGACTGATAAACCAAGGCCATGCAACGCGCCCCAGGCCACAAAGGTCCAGGCCGCACCGTGCCACAGTCCACCAATCAAGAATGTGAGGAAGAGGTTGCGATAAAGATTGAAGCGTCGTTTCCGCAGACCGCCGATAGAAATAAACACATAATCAAACAGCCAGTTGGATAAGGTGATGTGCCAACGCTTCCAAAACTCTCGCAGGTTCTGTGCGCGATAGGGTGAGTTGAAATTGATTGGAAGTTTGAATCCCAAAAGCATTGCCGAGCCAATAGCAATGTCGCTGTAACCGGAGAAGTCGCAATAAATCTGAAGCGCATAACCATAGATTGCTGCCAGCGTCTCAAGCGACGAATAGAGCTCGGGTTGATCGAAGACGCGATCGACGAGGTTGCTACCTATTAGATCTGCGATCGCGACCTTCTTTATTAGTCCAAGAAGAATTAAGAAGATCGCTTCGATACCTTGTTCGTGCGAGAGTTCTGGTTTTTCAAATTGCGGCAGAAGTTCCTTAGCGCGCACAACAGGGCCAGCGATCAGTGTGGGAAAAAAAGCGACGAAAGTCAGGTAATCAAAGTAACGCGTGGTTGCTGGGGTGGTTTTGCGATAAACATCGATCACGTAGCTCAATGAGCGAAACGTAATGAACGACAATCCAAGAGGAATGACGAGGTCTTCGATGAGGAAAGACCTCGCGGGCCAGTGGAGTTTTTCCAGGAGAGTCGTTGCGGAAGCGCTGAAAAAGTTGAAGTACTTGAAAACTATTAGGATGCCGATGTCGCTCGTAATGCTGACAAACAGCAGCGAGCGACGCAGAAGACGATGATTGGTCGCGGAAATACCAAGGGCCGTAAAGAAGTCGATTGTAGAGATCGCCAGGAGCAGCAGGACAAACTTGGGATTCCAGAGCGCGTAGAAGTAGTAGCTCGCAAGCAGGATGCAAACCACTGCCAGTCGCCGGTGTTTAGCGATGGACCAATAGACAAAGAAGACGATAGTCAGGAAGAGCCAGTACTTGCTGGTGGTGAATAACATGGCGCGTGTGTGTTAGTTCGTCGGCAACATTCACACGCTATTTTCCTGATCGTGAGATTTTTGATTAGCGTTTAGGCAACGGTGAAGGGATAGGTAAACCGTAGCATCCGGGAGAGCGCGAATGCGTGCGATGACTGTGGATCACCACAGAAAGGAAGGACGGTCTATTATGAAACTTACAGGTGACCCAAAAACATCAAACACAAAATTCGGTTTGATCTTTCGCGTCGGCGATATGATTTGAACGTTTTGGTCTTTTGGTAGGTTGCCACCGGTTCAGGTGCCGACATCGCGCACACAGAGACCGACCAGCAGTGCCAGGACCGAGATTAATTAGAGTAATTCGAAGTCCAGTACTGCAGTTTTTGTTGTTGTGGTAAACCGACTTACCTGTTTTTTTGCGAGAGTGCCATGCGCTCATGGGGCTCTGGGCCAATGCGTGTCATATACCACTATCTCGAGCTGTGGAACAAGTCCGACGTCGAAAAAGCCTTTTTAGCCGGCGGGTGCCGCGGGAAACAAAACCTCCAAAGCATCGGCCAGGATTGCTTCTTGACTATAGATACTCTCCCGAAGTTGGTGCTAAACTACCCGACGTCGAACTCGAGTTCGAACTCTTCCCCCCAAAAACCGGAAAAGCCCATTTTGAGTTTCCGCACGGGCGTACGCTTCCTCTAACAGTTTGCGCGCTGCACCGGCGACCTTTAACCCGAAAGAGGTCATTACATGGACGTCCCCCAATTTATCGCCGGAAGATTCAGGATTGAACGTGAGATCGGGATAGGTGGCATGGGCACGGTCTATCTCGCCACTCATCTCGGGCTTGAACGTCCTGTTGCCGTAAAGATCATCAGGCGGGAGTTTGCCGGTGATCGCGATGTTGCCGAACGATTCCTGCGTGAAGCGAGAACGATGGCAAAACTGCGGCACCCACACGCCGCGATGATCTTCGACGCCGGCAACCTGCCGGATGGACGTCATTTCATAATTATGGAATTCGTTGAGGGGGAAACGCTTTCACAAGCCCTCGCACGAGAGGTGCGCTTTAGTCCTCAGCGTGCAGTGCAAATAGCAACGCAAGTTTGCGACGTTCTCGAAGAAGCGCACCGACTGGGAATCGTGCATCGGGATCTCAAGCCATCAAACATAATGCTAAGTGGTCGCGGTGTTTGCGTGCTCGACTTTGGCGTTGCCAAGGTCCTGGCTTCCTCAGCAGAATCCACCGCCACGCACGCCAGCACTGGATCGGGTCAGATTGTTGGCACACCGCGTTACATGTCGCCCGAACAGTGTTTGGGACAGCGAGTGGGAGCTCGCAGCGATCTCTACAGTCTTGGTGTGGTGCTTTATGAGATGCTCGCCGGTCGACCACCATTTGTCGATCCGCTGCAATCTGCATTGCTCGTCAAGCAGGCTACTGCCGCCCCGCCGCCACTGCCGAAATTGCGGCAAGACATTCAGCGTCCACTCGCGATCGCAGTACACTCGTTGTTGGCGAAACGGCCGGAAGATCGTCCACGAACAGCAGCTTCGGCCAAGACGATGTTGGAACGAAGTCTTGTTCAGCCGGAACGTACGCTGCCTGATGTGGAACCATTTTCGTCAATGGTGGCAGCGGCTAGTCCCGCACGCAGCATTCTGTTTCGGATAGGAGCGCCGCTTATTCTCGTGACCATGTTTGGTGCATTGCTAGCCTGGGGCTACACGGGCGAGAGTGCTCCACAGCCAGCTGCGGCAAAACTCTCGGGAGGGTTTACCAATAACCAACCCCAAATCACTCCTGTTTCATATCGAAGTGAGTTGCCTGCAAACGTACCGGTGAATCAGCCGGTGAACAGATCGAACGTTATTGCACCGTTAACGTTAGAGCAGGCTCGTCGGGCGGCGAGCAAATTCGCTCAGGGTCAGGTCGGTGGTGTGCAGATCGTCGACACTGATTTTGGCCAGGCAATAATCGCAATCAACAATCAGCGTAAGGCCGGCAAGTCGAGTTTCTTTGTTCTCAAGCGTTGGGGCGATAAATTTCGAGTGAGTGCACGAGGCGCATTGGACACCAAAGGTTTCAGTGGTGCGAGCTGGTCAACTGAGTTAGTTGACGCCGACGAAGACGGTTACGAGGAAGTAATCTTCACCGGCAGAGGTGCGAACGAAAGTCGCTCCCAACGACGTTGCATCTTGTTTGTGCCAAACGACAATCGCACCTACTCAATGTTGACTAACGGCGAAAGCACGCCCCGTGGCACCCCGAAGATTAGCTGGCTCTCAAACGCCGCCGGTACTGACGCAGCCCCTTATCGAACAGCTCTCCGACAAAAAGCCCGAGAAATGGTCGCTAAAAAGTAGGCGAGCACAGCCTCGCCTTCCTTGCCGGTGATCGTCCTGGTTGAGTCCATTAACTATTCCTGCTGACAATTAACCCCTCAGCATGCCAAGATAGCTATCGCTATATTATTCCTTTTGCAATTACCCCTTGATGACTCGTCCTCGTTTTGACAACGCCGCCTGCGAAACACTTGCCGGTTGTATTAAGGAGATCGAACAGAACACTGACGCTGAGTTAATCGTCGTGGTCCGTGGTCGTTCGGCGAGTTATTCCCATGCGGACTACCTGTTTGGTTTTGCTGTTTCCTTCATCGTCCTGATCGTCATCCTTTTCGCGCCTTTCTCGTTTCCCGAATACTTTGTGCCGATCGATGTTGCGCTGGCGTTTGTGGTGGGCGTGTTGATTTCCTGGCGCAGTAATTCTATTCGCCGGCTGTTTTCGAGGGAAAAGTATCGAAACAAATCTGTGCGGACTGCGGCTGCGGCGATGTTCTATGAGGCAGGCATTGCAAATACAAATGCTGAGATGGGTGTACTCATCTATCTTTCGCTCATGGAAAAACGATTGGAACTGATTGCGGATCGAGGAATTCTAAAGAAGGTGCCGGCTCACGACTGGAATCAGCAAATTTTCGAATTACATCAGGTTGGTAAAAACCCCGATCCGAATAGATTTCAAAACTCTATTATGGAATTCGGTAAGGTGCTCGCTGCACACGTGCCGGCCACCGGTGAAAATCCAAACGAACTGCCCGACATGCCCCGCTTTGAACTTAAATGAAACGCTGGTTAACCCGTAAAAACCTCGATCGTGTTTTTACCATCATGGTGGTAGTTGGCCTGGTGGCTTTGCTCGCCATCGATGTGTACGGACGTGTCGGAGGTGGTCATTCCTACAGTGGTGGTAGTCGAGGCGGAAGTAGCGGTGGTCGTGGCGGAGGTGGCAGTGGTGACGGTGGCGCGATCATTTGGCTGATCTTTCAAGCTGTCAGATTGCTCGTTTACCTGACAATTGAATATCCGCTAATTGGAATTCCTCTCGACATCATTCTCATCGCCGGCGCGATCTTTTTCTTCCGTCGAAGAGCAAAGAGCGTGACTACCGGTTTTTCGTCGATGGCTGCTGCCGCGCGACAATATGAGGCTGAGTATTCACCGGAGATGGTGAGTAGAAGTTTTGAGCAACTGAAGAAGTTTGATCCGAACTTTTCAGAAATAGTTTTCACTGACTTTTGTTATGCGCTCTACGGCAAGGCTCACGATGCACGTGGCGGTGGCCCAAACAAGCTCGATCTTTTTTCACCGTATCTCAGCGAAGAAGCTCGCAAGTCTCTCCTCCTAAGAAACCCGGCGGGACTTCAGGAAGTTAAGGGCATCATTGTTGGTTCGCTGAAAGTAGACCAGATTCAGGGCCTTGAAACCCCAGTGATTCGAGTTGGTCTGCTCTTCGAAAGTAACTACACCGAAGTCACCGGAACTAACAAAGCGGAGATGTCTTATTACGTCGTCGAGCGCTGGCAGTTGGAGCGCAAACGCGATGTGCTTTCGCCGACGCCCGCACAGGCGACAGCACTGCATTGTCCACGTTGTGGGGCACCATTGCAGCGAGACACCATCGGGGCTTGCGCGTTTTGCGGAACGAAGATCGATAGCGGTGAGTTTCAGTGGTACGTACGCAGCATCGAGTTGGTTAGTAAGGAAGCGCGTGGTCCGCAACTGACATCGGACGTTGAAGAAGTTGGGACGGATTATCCGAGTGTTATCCAACCAAACTTTAACGCGATCAGATCTCAGTTTGAACAAAACAATCCCCAGTTCTCCTGGGACCAGTTTCAGGAGCGCGCGCGACTCATCTTCAATGAACTGCAGGGCGCCTGGTCTTCGATGAACTGGGAGAAGGCTCGACCGCATGAGACTGACAACATCTTCCAGATGCACCAGTACTGGATTGATGCTTATCGGAAACAAGGTCTGAGAAACGTGGTTCAGGATCCGGCAATTTACGCGATCCAACCAGTAAAGATTCTCGAGGACGCTTTCTATCAGGGAATAACGCTTCGGATGTGGGCGCAAGGATTCGACTACACCGTCGACTCGAATGGCCGCATCGTCTCGGGTTCGAATAAGAATCTAAGAAAATGGAGTGAGTACTGGACGTTTATTCGCAATAAGAACGCTCAGGCAAACGAAGCACGCACCGACCTTAACTGTCCAAACTGTGGTTCCCCGCTCAAGGTCAATGCAACCGGCATTTGTGAATTTTGCGGCGGCAAGATAACCTCGGGTGAGTTCGATTGGGTCCTGTCGAAGATCGAACAGGATGAGTCGTACACGGGTTGAGACGTACATCTATTTCGCCTGCTCAGGTCATCGAACAGGCTTGGGCAAAATAATTCAACCGTTCGAAGATGGAGTATTCCGTGAAACGTAGTCTTTTTGTCTTTTCGCTTCTCTTCTGTCTTATCGCGCCATCGACGTTGCGCGCTGAAGTTGTTGTTCAGCGTACATCTCGACCAGCCACGCAAACGCAATCTACCGCAGTGGCTCCGGCCCGACTACCGGAAGGAAAAATCGTCAGCCAGACTCTGGCCAACGGCCTCGAGGTAATTATTGTTGAGGACCATTCAATTCCTCTCGTAACAATTGAGCTCGCGGTTAAAAATGGCTCCTACACGGAACCACCTGAG
>Ga0068860_100003990_pt1 | contig 15145 bp, 15 predicted proteins | sample KBSSwiS32_FD_66597 | JGI IMG/M metagenome (GOLD analysis project Ga0068860, IMG submission 66597) | Switchgrass rhizosphere microbial communities from Kellogg Biological Station, Michigan, USA - KBS Switchgrass S3-2 | ecosystem: Host-associated > Plants > Roots > Rhizosphere > Soil ... | reverse complement strand
TCGCGGGTGCGCTCGCCGACGCCGGCGAACACCGAAACGCCGCCGTGACCCTTGGCGATGTTGTTGATCAGTTCCTGGATGAGCACGGTCTTGCCGACGCCGGCACCGCCGAACAGGCCGATCTTGCCGCCCTTGGCGTAGGGGGCGAGCAGGTCGATGACCTTGATGCCGGTGACCAGGATCGCGGCCTCGGTCGACTGGTCGACGAAGGGCGGGGCGTCAGCGTGGATCGGCGCCGACAGGTCGCTGCCGATCGGGCCGCGTTCGTCGATCGGTTCGCCGATGACGTTCATGATGCGGCCGAGCGTCTTGGGGCCGACGGGCACGCGGATCTGCGATCCGGTGGCGTTGACGACCTGGCCGCGGGTGAGGCCGTCGGTCGAGTCCATGGCGATGGTGCGCACGACATTCTCGCCCAGGTGCTGGGCGACCTCGAGGACCAGGCGGTTGCCGCCGTTGTCGGTTTCCAGCGCCGAGAGGATCGCGGGAAGCTCGCCTTCGAACGCGACGTCGACGACGGCGCCGATCACCTGGCTAACGCGGCCGGTGAGGTTGCTCGTCGCGGTGCTCGCGGCGGTCGCGGACGCCTTCTTGGCGCGGGTGGGCTTGCTGTCGGCGGGGGTGGCCATTTCTGTCTTCCTTGCCTTCGTGTCTTAGAGCGCTTCAGCGCCCGAGATGATTTCGATGAGTTCGGTGGTGATCACCGCCTGACGCTGGCGATTGTACTGAATCGACAGGCGGTTGATCATGTCGCCGGCATTGCGGGTCGCATTGTCCATCGCGGTCATCTGCGAGCCGTAGAAGCCGGCCTGGTTCTCGAGCATCGCCCGGTAGATTTGCACCGCAACGTTGCGGGGGATGAGATCGGCGAGGATCTCTTCCTCGTCCGGCTCATATTCGACGGCGGCGAGCGATGCCGGCGCCTTTCCGTCGGTTGCCGCTGCCGCGGGCGGGACCGGGATGATCTGCTCGACCGTCGGCTCCTGCACCAGCGTCGAGCGGAAATTGGCGTAGGCGAGATGCACCACGTCGATCCCGTCGGTCAGGTAGCGGTCGATGATGTCCTTGGCGATCGCCTGGGCGTCGGCATAGGCCGGATTCTTCACCTCGCTGGTATCGTATTGGGCGAGGATCGCCTTCGGATACACGCGCTGGAGCACCGGACGACCCTTGCGGCCGACGATGTAGAAGAACACCGCCTTGCCTTGCGCCTCAAGCTCCTCGGCCTTGCGCCGCGCGGCGCGCACGATGTTGGTGTTGAACGCACCCGCGAGGCCACGGTCGCCGGTCGCGACGATGATCAGATGGGTGTCGTCCTTGCCGGTGCCGACGAGCAGCTTCGGGCTTTGCGGACCCGGCGTGATCTTCGCTGCAAGGGACGTCACAACCTCGGTCATGCGAGTCGAATACGGACGCGCGGCCGTCGCATTCTGGACGGCACGGCGCAGCTTCGCCGCCGCGACCATGTTCAGCGCCTTGGTGATCTTCTGCGTCGACTTGACCGAGCCGATGCGGATCTTGAGGGCCTTTAGTGACGCCATTTAGGCGAACTGCTTCCCGAAGGCGCCAAGCGCGTCCTTGAGCGCGGCGGCGGTATCGTCGTCGAGCGCCTTGGTGTCACGGATCTTGGCGAGGATCTCCGGCTTGTCCGAGCGAAGGTAGCTCAGCATCGCCGCCTCGTAGCGGACGACGTCCTTGGTATCGACGCTGTCGAGGAAGCCCTGCGTGCCGGCGAAGATCGACGCGACCTGCTCCTCAACGGGCATCGGCGCATATTGCGCCTGCTTGAGCAGCTCGGTGAGACGAGCGCCGCGCGCAAGCAGCTTCTGAGTCGAGGCGTCGAGGTCCGATCCGAACTGGGCGAAGGCGGCCATTTCGCGATATTGCGCGAGCTCCAGCTTGATCGAGCCGGAGACCTTTTTCATCGCCTTGGTCTGCGCGGCCGAGCCGACGCGGCTGACCGACAGGCCGACGTTAATCGCCGGGCGGATGCCCTGGTAGAACAGGTCGGTCTCGAGGAAGATCTGGCCATCGGTGATCGAGATGACGTTGGTCGGAATGTAGGCCGACACGTCGCCGGCCTGGGTCTCGATGACCGGCAGTGCGGTGAGCGATCCGCCGCCGAGGCTGTCATTCATTTTGGCCGCGCGCTCGAGCAGGCGGCTGTGAAGGTAGAACACGTCACCGGGATAGGCTTCGCGGCCCGGCGGACGGCGGAGCAGCAGCGACATCTGGCGGTAGGCGACGGCCTGCTTGGAGAGGTCGTCGTAAACGATCACGGCGTGCATGCCGTTGTCGCGGAAATATTCGCCCATCGCGCAACCGGTATAGGGCGCGAGGAACTGCAGCGGGGCGGGCTCCGACGCGGTCGCGGCAACGACGATGGAATATTCCATCGCGCCATTTTCCTCGAGCGCGCGGACGATTTGCGCGACGGTCGAGCGCTTCTGCCCGACGGCGACGTAGATGCAGTAGAGCTTCTGGCTCTCGTCCTTGCCCTTGTTCGCTTCCTTCTGGTTGATGAAGGTATCGAGGGCGACGGCGGTCTTGCCGGTCTGGCGGTCGCCGATGATCAGCTCGCGCTGGCCGCGGCCGATCGGGACCAGAGCGTCGAGCGCCTTGAGCCCGGTCTGGACCGGCTCATGCACCGACTTGCGCGGAATGATGCCCGGCGCCTTGACCTCGACGCGACGACGCTCGGTCGATTCGATCGGTCCCTTGCCGTCGATCGGGTTGCCGAGCGCGTCGACGACGCGGCCGAGCAGGCCCTTGCCGATCGGGACGTCGACGATCGACCCGGTGCGCTTGACGCCCGAGCCTTCCTTGATGTCGGAGTCGGTGCCGAAGATCACGACGCCGACGTTGTCGGCCTCGAGGTTCAGGGCCATGCCCTTCACGCCATTGTCGAACTCGACCATTTCGCCGGCCTGGACGTTGTCGAGGCCATAGATGCGGGCGATGCCGTCACCGACCGACAGGACGGTGCCAACTTCCGAGACTTCGGCGTCGGCCGAGAAATTCGCGATCTGATCGCGGATGACGCGGGAGATTTCAGCGGCGCGGATGTCCATGGGTCTTGCTTAGCCTTTCATCGCGGATGCGAGACGGTTGAGTTTGGTGCGGATCGAAGCGTCGATCTGCTGGCTGCCCAGCTTGACGACGATCCCGCCGAGGATGGCGGGATCGACCTGGGCGTCGATGGTTACGTCACGGCCGGCGCGGGCGCGGAGCTGGGTCTTGAGCGCTGCGACCTGGTCGTCGTTGAGCGGATGGGCGGTAATGACGTCGGCCGTCGTTTCGCCGCGGTGATCGGCGGCGAGGCGACGGAAGTCGCGGATGATGGCGGTCAGCTGGCTCTTGCGGCCGTTGCGGGCGACGACGCCGAGGAAATTGGTCGTGATCGGATCCAGTCCGAGTTGCGGGCCGAGTGCGGCGAACGCGTCGCCGGCCTCGTCGCGCGATACCAGCGGGCTATCGACCAGTTCGGCAAAATCGCTCGAATCGAGCAGAGCCTGGCCGAGGGCGTCGAGGCTGCGGCCAACGGCGTCGATTTGCCGCTCGTCACGAGCCAAATCGAACAAAGCGGACGCATAACGTCCCGCTAAGGTGGCCCGAATGCCGCCGGATGTCTCCACGCGCGAAAAGCTCCAGAACTGGAATAGCCCCCATGCGAAAAACGGGGCGCGACCGAAGCTTATGCCTCGCACACCCCCATGGGTTGCGCGGCCCCTAGCAAGGGGTCGCGGGCGATGCAAGGCGGTCTAAATCTCGCGCGTGAAGAAGCGCGAGAATGGCGTGTCGGGATAGCCGGCGATCGGGCCGCAGCGCGTAAAGCCTTCGCTCTCGTAGAGTGAGATTGCGGCTTCGAACGGCTTGGACCCGCCTGTCTCGAGGCTGAGGCGCTTGTAACCGCGCGATTTCGCCTCATCGACGATATGGATCAGAACCGCCCGGCCAACGCCGCGGCCGAGCGCGCGGTGGGTGGTTCGCATCGACTTCACTTCACCGTGGTCGGGTGCCAGTTCCTTAAGTGCGCCAACGCCAACCAGCTCGCCGTTTTCGCGCGCGGCCCAAAACGTAATCGCCGTGTCCTTCAGCCCATCGAGCGGCAGGACGTGGCAGGCACGGTGCGGGGAAATCGACTTCATTACGCCATAATGCATGGCCAGCAGCGCCTGCACGTCACTGCTCTCGAAATCGCCCCGGTGGAAAGTCAATTCCATGACTAGAGAATCGCACGGCTGGGTTTGAGCGCAAGCTGCCGGAAGCGTGAAATATTGGCGGACCGTAAAACGTGGCCATGACCTACCGAATCACAGGGCTGGATCCGGCGCCTTACAAGCCGCTCTTTGGGTTGACGGACACCGAACTGGCGAACCGTGGCGCCGTACGCATGACGGTCACCGAAAAGCCGAGCTTTCCCTGCCGCGTCAGCCTGACCGATCGCGAAATTGGAGAGACGGTACTGCTGGTCAATCACGTCAGCCACGACGTCGCCAATCCGTATCGCGCGAGCCACGCGATCTTTGTCACCGAGAGCGAGGATGCGGCCGGCGAGTACGTCGACGAAGTCCCGCCGGTGTTCGGACCCCGCGTCCTGTCGCTGCGCGGGTTCGACGCGGACGGGATGATGGCCGCGGCGATCCTGACCCAGCCGGGCGAAGCCGATGCCGGCATTTGCAGTCTCTTCGACAACCCGGCGATCGAGACCATCCACGCCCACAACGCGACCCGCGGCTGTTTCGCGGCCAAGATCGAGAGGAATTGACATGGCGACGCTTGCCAGTGCCATCGCCGAGCCTAAATCGGAACGGATGGAAAACGTCTCGCGCCTCGATGCCGACACCGCTTGGGCGGCGTTCATGCGCCGCGATCGGGCGTGGGACGGCCGGGTCATCGGTGCAGTCAAGACGACGGGCATTTACTGCAAACCCAGTTGCCCGGCGAAGCGCCCGAAGCGCGAGAATGTCGAATTCTTCGCGACCGGTGCGGAGGCGAGCGCGGCTGGATACCGTTCCTGCATGCGGTGCAAGCCGGATGAGGTCGGCCGCGACCGCGAGGCGATCGCGCGTGCCGTCAAGTTGATCGAGGCGGCTGAGGAGGCGCCGACGCTCGACGTGCTCGCCGAGGCGGTCGGCTACGCGCCGCACCACTTCCAGCGGCTGTTCAAGCGCGACCTTGGCGTCTCGCCCGCGGAATATGCGAGGGGCCTCCGCAACCAGCGCGCGCAGACCGCGCTCAAGGCCAACGGCCGGGTGACCGACGCAATTTACGACGCCGGCTATTCGGGCCCGAGCGGATTCTATTCGGATGCGAAGGAGCGGCTCGGCATGACCCCATCGGCCTGGCGCAACGGCGGGCGCGGCGAGACCATCCGCTGGACTCACTTCGACAGCCCGCTCGGGCAGATGATGATCGCCGCGACGTCGAAGGGCATTTGCCGGCTGACGTTCGACGATACCGAAGCCTCGCTTCGCCGGTTTTTCCCGCAGGCGACGATCGTCCGCGACGATGGCGGGCTGAAGGAACTGGTCGAAGGCGCGCTCGAGGCGATCGAGCATCCGCTGGCGATGCCCGACCTGCCGCTCGACGTTGCCGGCACGGCCTTCCAGGAAGCGGTCTGGCGCGAGCTGCGCAGAATCCCCGCGGGCGAGACGCGCAGCTACGCCGAGATCGCCGCGGCCATCGGCCATCCGAAAGCGGTGCGCGCGGTCGGCAGCGCTAATGGCGACAACCACGTCTGCGTCCTGATCCCGTGCCACCGGGTGATCCGCAGCGATGGCACGCTCGGCGGCTATGGCGGCGGGCTCGACCGGAAGAAGAAGCTGCTCGCGTCGGAGAATGCCGGACCGCCGCAGCCCTCGCTCGACCTGTGACCTATTTACTCGACCCGCCGCGTTCCTTGCGCAGGCGATCCAGTTGCTCCCGCGCAGCGGTGCGCATCGGCGATTCATGCGGATCGTTGGCGATCGGCATGATCCAGCCGACCGCTTCTTCGTAACGGCCATCGCTCTCCAGTTCGTTGACGAGCGTCAGGCGAACGCCATCGTCGCGTGGCAGCGTCGATACCGCCTGCATTAGCCCCTCGATCGCCGCTTCGGGTGCTTTTTCGCCGGGCAGACGATAACTCTCATAATAAGCGAGCAGCGGCAGGGGATCGTCGGTCGCTATCTTGTTGGCCCTGACCGCCATCGCTCGGGCTTGTCCAGCCATCGCCGTTCGGGCGGCGCCGTCGAGCTTCGAAGCGCGTCGCGACAGCAACATCGACTTGCGCGCCAGCGCGCGGACCTGGTCCGGCTGAATCGCGAGCAAGCGGTCGGTCGCGGCTTCGGCGGCGGGATAATTGCCGGCCGCGTTCTCCGCCTCCGCCAGGAAATAGATAGCGAACGGATCGCTCAGATAAGCGGCCGCCTTGTCCCGGACGCTTTGCAGCAACGCTTCGCGCCGGACGCGCTGCCGCTCACGCTCGCCAGGCTTGCGAATGCCACCAAGGGAGGAGTCGTTGAACGCGATGACCTCGGGAATGAGCGCGGCCTCGCCTGCGCTGAGCAAGCGGGATTTGCGGACCGCCGGCTGCGGGATGTCGACCTTGACCGGGCGGTAGCTGAACGATCCCGCCATCAGATATTTTCGGGCGTCGCGGTTCAGGTCGTTCAGGTTACCAAAGACCAGCGCCGCGTCCTTGAGCGACTGGCCGGCCGCCAGCGCGTTCAGATAGGCTCGAAACTGCTTCGTCCGTTCGGGGGTGAAGGTGAAGAAATGGGTCAGCACCCAGCCCTCGGCGTAGGTGTCGAGGTAGGTGACCTTCTCCTTCAGCAGCAAGTCGCTGACGGGAACCCAATTCTCGGCGATATACTGTCCGCGGTGGGTGGCCGGCATGCCGTAGCCGATGCGGCCATCGTGCATCCGTTTGCTTGAACCGATGAGTTCGGCGAAGCCCTCGACATACCAGTCCGGGTAAATCGCCGGAAAATACTGCAGCATGAAATGGTGCGCATATTCGTGATGAAGCACCAGCGACGGCGTGAAATCGGCGGTAGTTTCGAAGTCGATCGTTCGCGGCGTCACGAGGAACGGGCCGAGGACATTGGAATCGTAAAAGCCGGCAATCCCGGTGTTGCTAACGCCTAGCGCGCGCTGGATGTCACTCGTGTCCTCGACCTCGTAGATGCGGACCTTGACCACGCTGTCTTCGTCACGCGTCCCGCTCGCCATGCGCATCAGCTTGTCATAGGATTCGAGATCGCTCGCGAGCTTCTCGATCCGCTCGGGTGAGTTGCGGCTGTAAATGATGAAATGCGCGCTCTCGGCCGCCTGCCAGTTGCCGGACGGCGCGGCGCTGGCAGTGGCACCGGCCAGCAAGGCGGCCAGCATGACAATGACTCTGAACATCCGGGACCCCCAATCCTCGGCGCCAAAAGTATCGCGCCGTCCGAGCAGTGCAAGGGTCTCGAACCGAAGACTTTCTCGCGAGCCCTTGAAGCTTTGTCCGGATTGGGGTCAATCGGGCCAAACGTTGAGGGGGAACTGCATGGATTCGGAACCTGCGGCCGAACGGCCGACCTGGCGGAAGGTGGTCGACTACCCGCTCGTGGCGATGGTGATTGCCATTCTGGTGTCGATTGTCGGCATCATCATTGCCGGTATCATCGCGAAGTTCGCGATGCCGCCGATCCGCGGTTTCACGCTCGAAACCAACATCGCGCTCGTCGGCAGCCCGATCCTGGTGCTGTTATATGTGTTCGTCATCTCGAAGCTCGGCAATCCCAAACGCAATGATTACGATGATCCCAACTGGCTCCGTCGGCTTTTGCTCGGCGTGGTTGGCGGCGCCCTCGTCTTTTCGGCGGCGGTCGCGGTTGCAACTGCGCTGGGCATTTACAAGATTGTCGGCGTCGGGAGCCTCAACGGCCTGCTTCCGGCGTTGATCGGCGCGGCGATCTTCCCGGCGATCAATGAGGAGATGCTCTTCCGCGGGATCATGTTCCGTTGGCTGGAGCAGTTCGGCGGCAGCTGGTTCGCGCTCGCGCTGACGTCGCTGCTGTTCGGTGCCGCGCACCTCGCCAATCCCAATGCCAGCTGGATCGCGGCGGGCGGAATTGCGATCGAGGCCGGCGTGATGCTCGGCGCGGCCTACATGCTGACGCGCAGCCTGTGGCTGCCGATGGGCCTGCACGCAGCGTGGAATTTCACCCAGGGTGAGATTTACGACATCCCTGTTTCAGGGACGGCGGTGGACGGCATGGTCGACGCCCGGCTGGCGGGCAACCCGCTGCTGACGGGCAACGGATTCGGCCTCGAAGCTTCGGTCATTGCCATCGCGGTCGCGACCGTCTTCGGCTTCTGGTTGCTGTGGAAGGCGATTGAAAAGGGCGAGCTGAAGCGGCCGAGTTGGGTGCGGAAGCACGCTATTTCGAGTCCGGCGCCCTAGCACCGCTTCTTAACTCCAGCAGGGCCGCCTTGCCCTTCCCGGCGTCGATCGCCGCGATCATCCGTCGGGCAATTTCGCCGGCGTTGTCGGTGTGTGGCGAATAGGCAACCACGGTCAGCGTTGCCCGCGCCTCCTTGTCCTTCCCCTCGTTGAGGTAGGCGATCGCACTGTTCATGCGCAGCCCGGGGTCTTGGGGTGCCAGATCCGACGCATAGTGAAGTGCCGCAAGCGCATTGGCATTGGGGCGTACGCCCTCTGACACGAATGCCCGGTAGAAATCGAACAGCGGCTCCGGATCTTCGGTGTCGATCTTGTTCGCGGCAATGAACGTGTCGCGCGCCCGCTCAAACAGCGCGTGGCGCTGCTCTTCGTTATCCATCGGCTCGGCGCGGTCGGCGATGGCACTCCCCTTGTAGACCATCGCTTCAACGTTGCGCGCATCGGCTTGCAGGGCCTTGTCGGCCGCAGCCTCGGCAGCGGCGGCGTTGCCGACATTCAACTCGATTTCGGCAAGCGTCGTCTCGACCAGCTCATCGCCAGGATGTTGCGCCTCGATTGTTTTTGCCTGCGCTTCGAAGGGCTGGAGCGCGCCCGGCTTCTCGTCGTCGTATTTCACCTTGGCGCGAAGGAGGACCATCGCCGCAGCGCCCGCGGTCAGCGGAGAGACTTCGATCGGCGGCACGTGGATCATCGCCGCGGAAATCTTGAATTGCAGGAGCGGCTTGGTTCGATAAGCGTCCAATTCGCGGTCGAGCTGCTTGAAATCGCCAAACGCCGCCTTCGCGGCATCGAGCTGGGACGCGCCTTTGCCAAGCGCACTTATGTAGGCGACCAGCTGCCCCTTTCGCCGCGATTCCATCAGGAGGTAGTGAGAAAGCAGCCAGCCCCGACCGTAAAAGACATCGCGCTGTTCGTTGGTAAGCTTGGGCTGCAGGCCGTCCAGGAGCATTTCCACCGGCATCTGCGGGCCGTTGAACAACCCGTTGGCACGCCCGAGTACCGGAGCGCCAAACCAGACCCCGCCATCCTTCTCGAAGCGTGGGGTCGAGAAGAACTCCGCAAACCCTTCGACATACCATTGCGGATAGGGCTGGTCGGAATCCTGCATCATCAGGTGATGCGTATATTCGTGGAAGAAGATGGCTTCCTTCTGGTCGGTGATGTCACCCGCATTGGTCTGCTTCGGAACATAGGCGAGGGACCCGTTCGCGCGGCCTGTATAGAAGCCCGAGAAAAAGCCGGTCTTGTCGTGAACGACGTCGCGAACTGCCTGCTCGGTCGGCATGACGTAGACGGCGAGCCGGTTGCCGTCGCCGATTTGGAAGTCCGGCATATTGATCGCGGCCCGCACCCCCTGATCGAACTTCTCCAAGCGTTCCGCGAACGCCTGCAGGCGCTTTGGATTGTCGTCGGAATAGATGACGAAGTGCTTGGACTTGGCGACGTACCAGGCGGCGTGCACGGGTGCGGCCACGCCAATGGCCAATCCGATCGCCATACAACTCAGAACAACACGCATCCGAACCCCCTTTTCGGCCGGCGCAGGCTAGCATCGCGCGGAAGGTTCGCAAGTCGCTAGAATCGTTCCACTTCAGAGAAAGCTGTAGGGGTCCACGTCGACGCTGACGCGAACCTTCGCGCTCCATTCGATATCCGCGAGCCAGTCACGGATGACGTCCTGGACGTCGAGGCTGCGGCGGGCGTGGACGAGGAGGCGCTGGCGGTGACGGCCGCGAAGCATGGCGAGCGGCGCCGGCGCAGGGCCGAACACCGCCATGCCCTCAACGTTCGGCGCCGCGTGGCCGATGCGGCGGGCGACGCTCTCGGCTTCGTCCGCGGCCTCGGCAGAGACGACGATCGCGGCGAGCCGGCCGAACGGAGGCATGGCCGCTTCCCGCCGAGCTTCGGTCTCGGCCGCGTAGAAGCCGGGCCCATCACCGGTCACTAGCGCGGCGATCACCGGGGCATCGGGATCGTGGGTCTGGACGAACACGCGGCCGGGCTTGTCCGCCCGCCCGGCACGGCCGGCGACTTGCTGGATTTGCTGGAAACTGCGCTCAGCCGCGCGGAGGTCGCCGCCGGCGAGGCCGAGGTCGGCATCCACGACGCCGACCAGCGTCAGGTTGGGGAAGTGATAGCCCTTGGTCACGAGTTGCGTCCCGATGACGACGTCGATCGCGCCGGCCTCCATCGCGCCGACGAACTCGGCCGCGCGGAGCGGCGACCAGATCGTGTCCGAGGTGACGATCGCCGTGCGGGCGTCGGGGAACAGTTCGGCGACCTCGTCGGCGATTCGCTCGACGCCGGGACCGCACGCCACCAGGCTGTCCTCGGTGCCGCACTCCGGGCATTTGGCCGGCGGCGGCATGACGTGGCCGCAATGGTGGCAGGCGAGGCGATGCATCAGCCGGTGCTCGACCATCCACGCGGTGCAGTTCGGACATTGGAAGCGGTGGCCGCAGTGCCGGCACAGCGTCAGCGGCGCGAAGCCGCGGCGGTTGAGGAACAGCAAGGACTGCTCACCATGTTCGATATTGGCTTCGAGCTCGGCGACCAATTGCGGCGCTAGCCAGCGGCCGCGCGGCGGCGGGTCCTGGGTCAGGTCGATGGTGCGAATTACGGGCAGGGACGCGCCGGCGAACCGGACCGGCAGCGCGACCTCCCGGTAGCGGCCGAGCTCAACCATATGCTTGCTCTCGATCGCCGGCGTGGCCGACGAGAGAACGACCGGGATGTTTTCGAACTTGGCGCGCATCACCGCCGCGTCGCGCGCGTGATACTGGACGCCATCCTCCTGCTTGAAGCTTGGCTCGTGGGCTTCATCGACAACGATGAGCCCGAGGTCGGGATAGGGCAGGAAGAGTGCCGAGCGCGCGCCGACGGTGACCTGCGCCTCGCCCGCGGCAATGCCGCGCCAGTTGCGCCGGCGCTGCGACGAGCGAAGGTCTGAATGCCATGCCGTCGGCTGGCAGCCGAACCGTGCCTCGAAGCGCTTGAGGAACGGCTCGGTCAGCGCGATCTCGGGCAGCAGGACGAGCGCCTGTTTGCCCTGGCGAAGGCATTCGGCAATCGCTTCGAAATAGACCTCGGTCTTGCCCGATCCGGTGACTCCGTCGAGCAGGACGGGGTCGAAGCCCTTGCCGACGGCCGACGACAAGCTGAACGCGGCAGCGCGTTGGTCGTCGTTGAGGTCGGGCGGCTGGTGATCCGGGTTGGGCCGCTGGATGGGCCGGTCGGCGTCGACCGCCACGGCTTCCAGCGCCCCTGCATTGACGAGGCCGCGCAGCACCGCGTCGCTGACTTGCGCATGCTCGGCAAGTTCGCGGATCGTGCCTTGCCGCCCTTCAAGCGCGGCCAACGCCTTTTCGCGCTGCGGTGTCAGGCGGTCGGGGACGGCGCCGGTCGGCCGGTATTCGATCAACTGCCGCGACCCTTCGAGCGCGGCGGACGACGGCAAAACCATGCGCAGCACCGACGCGAGCGGCGCGAGATAGTAATCCGCAGTCCATTCGCAGAGACGGCGCAGCGGTGGAGCGATCGGCGCGACGCCGACGACGCCGGCCAGGGGGCGCAATCGCGTATCGGGTATTTCATTGGCCGGAAGGCGGTCGGCCTCCCACGCGACACCGAGCAGCTGCCGCGGGCCAAGCGGCGCCACGACGACCGAGCCGGGCTCGACGGCCATGCCCTCGGGGACGCGATAATCGAGCGGCCCGAGCGCGGAATTCAAGGTGACGACACGGGCCCGCTGCATTGCTAAGGCAGATGCGGGCTGAGGGGACGTCAAGCAAGAGGACTTGTCCCGATGATCGCACGACGCTGGCACGGCCGGGTGCCCGCCGCCAAAGCCGAAGAATATCTGACATATGTCACCGAGACCGGGATCGCGGATTACCGCGCCACACCCGGCAATCTCGGCGCGTGGATCCTGCACCGCCGCGAGGGCGATGTGGTCCATGTCGAGACTTTCACCTTATGGGCGAGCGAGGACGCCATTCGCGGCTTCGCGGGCGACGACCTGCTGAAGGCCCGCTACTACGACAAGGACCGCGACTTCCTGCTCGAGTTCGAGCCCGAGGTGCTGCATTTCGCAGCCGTCGGGGAGGGTTAGCGCCCGCGCTTCTTGCGGTGCTCGTCCAGGTCGAGGACGGCGACTTCGTCTTCACCCTGGAGCAGGCCGAGCCGGCGGGCGACTTCCTGATAGGCTTCCTCGACCCCGCCAAGGTCCTGGCGGAAGCGGTCCTTGTCGAGCTTCTGGTTGGTCTTGATGTCCCACAGACGGCAGCCGTCGGGGCTGATCTCGTCGGCCAGGATGACGCGCGCGTAATCCCCGTCCCAGACGCGGCCGAACTCGAGCTTGAAGTCGATCAGGCGGATGCCGATCGCCGCGAACATGCCGGAGAGGAAGTCGTTCACGCGGATCGCCATGTCGGCGATGTCGTTCATCTCCTCCTGGGTCGCCCAGCCGAAGCAGGCGATATGCTCGTCGGCGATCATCGGGTCGCCGAGCGCGTCGTCCTTGTAATAATATTCGATGATCGTCCGCGGCAGTTGGGTGCCTTCCTCGATCCCGAGGCGCTTCGAGAGCGAGCCGGCAGCGACGTTGCGGATGACGATCTCGATCGGAATGATCTCGACCTGGCGGATTAATTGCTCGCGCATGTTGAGCCGGCGGATGAAGTGAGTCGGCACGCCAATTGCGGTTAGCGAGGTGAAAATATGCTCGGAGATGCGATTGTTGATCACGCCCTTGCCGCTGATCGTGCCGCGCTTCTGGGCGTTGAACGCGGTCGCGTCGTCCTTGAAATACTGGATGAGCGTGCCCGGCTCCGGACCCTCGTAGAGGATCTTGGCCTTGCCCTCATAAATCTGGCGGCGGCGAGCCATGCGTTCGCGTCACTCCAACGGCATTGGGAAAGGAGCGGCGGCTATAGGCGAGCCGCCGCTCCTCGGCAATCAAGCCCCGGTCGTCGTTGCCGGCTTGCGGCGGGCCGGCGGTGGCGACGCGGGTTCCGCAGTGGAATCAGCACGATAGCCGGCACCTGACGGGAACCACCCCCACCGGCGGCGGGCGTAACGGAAGGCCCAGACGGCGGCGATCAGCACCAGCAGCCATGGCACAAGCGAAACGGCGATCACCAGGATGACGGCGAAGCCACCGATGAAATTATCCCACGATTGCTGAAGGGCATCGCGAACCGGCGAGCGGACGTCGAAGCCCGGGACGACGTTGCCCGAACCGTAGTTGAAGACCATCGGCGTGCCGGACAGGGTTTTCTCGTCGGCCTCCTTGGTGTTGCCGAGGTCGCGCAACTGGCCGCGGATTTCGGCGGCGCGGTCGAGCAGGCTCTGGCGATCGACCGCCGCCTGCGGCGCGACGTTGCCGCGGACCATTGGCACGTTGCGCGCCAACTCGGCTTCGATCTTGGCTAGTTCCTCGCGGAGTTCTCCCTGGGATTTGGTCGCGCCTGCGATCCGCGTGCCAACGTCCTCACCAGTGATTTCCTGGTCGACCAGCATGCCGTCGGACTTGTCGACGATCGCCGTGGCGTCCTTGCCGAACTGGCGGGCGATCTTCGGATCAAGGCGCAGCGCAAGCATCGCCTCGACGTCCTTCGAGTCGACCAGGCGATAGCGCATCCCGGTAATCCGGCACTTGTCGATGCCGAGCTTTTCGCAGGCCTGGGCGTGCGCTTCCTGGACTGCGGAGATGCGGTTGCCCGGAAGGCGGAAGGCGTAGCGATAGTCGAAGGCCACACCGGGCGCGGCCGTCACGTCGACGCCAGGCGCGGCGACGTCAGCCGCCGATTCGGTCGGCTCATAGCGGAGGCTCGGGAGCGCCGGCTGGTTTTTGGGAGGCGGGTTGTCGTCGCGTTTGGAACAAGCCGCGAGAAGGGCTGCGGCAGCTAGCACGGACTTTCTCATTACACTCTCTCCCTGTTGTCCCGCCCAGGGTGAGAGATATACTATCGCATGACTAGGGTAAAGGTGAGGAGCGCGGGTTGCGTGCGGTCCGCGCTCCTCGGGGAGTGACTAGTGAATCCGGGCGCGTTTGCTCTTCTGCTCCCAGGGCGCGCTCCACTCGATCCGGTGAAGCACTTTGAAGCTGTCGCCGATCAGGCGACCGATCTGGCTGAAACCGCGCGAGAGCGCTGCGTTGAGCTCGGCGCGGCCCGCCTGATAGTGGCGGTCGTAAATCTCATCCACCATGGTGACCATTCCTTTCGTCTCCTTGCCGGCGCTCAGAGGGCCAGCGGATAATCGTCGATGATGTCGTTGGCGGGGCTGAGGGCCCGCTCGATCAGCGCCAGGCGCAGGTCGGGGTCGAGGGCGTTCCACGACCGTGCTGTCGAACGCGAGGCGTTCGCATTGATGACCTGCACGGCGGGGCCGTCTTCGATGAACGCACGAGTGCTGAGGCCATAAGTCATGGCGCGCTTTCCTTTCTGTGGTTTGCCGCCGGCGTGGGGGGCTGGATGGGGAGGGAATGTCCTCGCCGGCGGCTGATGCTTATCTACGAATCGCCCGATCATTTCGCCAATCAAACACTCGACAGAAGTGATAAGCTGGCTTTATTAGGTCAGCTTATGCGACGCCTTCCCCCACTTGCCGCCATCCGCGCGTTCGAAGCTGCCGCCCGGACCGAGAACTTCACTGCCGCCGCCGCCGAGCTCGGCATGACCCAGGCAGCCGTGTCCTATCAGGTCAAAGGGC
>Ga0068860_100003982_pt1 | contig 15150 bp, 7 predicted proteins | sample KBSSwiS32_FD_66597 | JGI IMG/M metagenome (GOLD analysis project Ga0068860, IMG submission 66597) | Switchgrass rhizosphere microbial communities from Kellogg Biological Station, Michigan, USA - KBS Switchgrass S3-2 | ecosystem: Host-associated > Plants > Roots > Rhizosphere > Soil ... | reverse complement strand
TTAGATGTGATCCTTAAAAGGGAACAAAATTAATAAAATCAGGTCGATAAAAAAGTTAATACGTTTAATCCTGCTCTATCGTTTCACCGGCAAGAGTGAGAATCTTACGAGATTTGATGAGAGCGCCTTTTTGTTTGCGCCGCGGTAAAAAGAGTGTTCTTGCTTTCGGACGACTGTAATAAATAATGCTCACAAGCAGCAGGGAAACGCTTGAAAGGGCAAGAATAACCATAGTAGTTCCTGTAAAACGGAGAAAATATGCTAAAGCGATAAAGACAATATTGGTACTTATGCAGGTAAATGCAATCATTTTATGACTAAAGCCAAGGTCAAGCAAAAAATGATGTATATGATTTCTATCAGGGCTAAAAGGTGAACGCCTGCTGATAATCCGGATGCTTACTACCCGCAGGGTATCAAAAAGTGGAACAATTAATATTGCGAAACCAATTGCAGGTGCGGCTTCCAGGGCGAACCCAAGAGAAGGGTCAGCAGCAACCGATATAAATTTAATAACAAAAACCGAATTTAACAGGCCAATAAGCAACGAACCCGTATCGCCCATAAAGATCTTTGCAGGCGAAAAATTATAAATCAGGAAAGCGATAAGGCTACCGGCAAGGGAAAAAGCCATAACCGCATACATTAACTGAGAGGTTGCGAAAAAATATATTCCAAAAATAGAAGAAGTTAATAATCCAAGACAACCCGCAAGTCCATCAACTCCATCAATAAGATTGAAAGAATTTGTAATTAAAACAATTGTAAAAAGAGTGAGTAAAATACTCGCAGTGTGGGGAATTTCCTGTAATCCCAAAAAGCCATGCATATTATTGATTTGTACCCCGCCAAACTTAATAATGATGCCTGCTGCAACGAGTTGCCCAATAAACTTTTTTGTAGCGGAAAGTATTAAAATATCATCTTTTATCCCAAGAAAAAATATTACCATAATGGCTGCCATAAAATACTGAAGTACATGTGACATCGTGGGAGGTACACCCATCAAAGAGGCAACGATAAAACCGGCAAAAATACCAAGTCCGCCTAAGGTGGGTGTTACATCCTTGTGTACTTTTCTTTCATCGGGTTCATCGAAGAGCTTTTTATCCTTGGCAACTTCGATTATAACGGGTATCGAAAAAAACGTAATTAAAAACGCCAATCCCCCGCTTAATAAGATATTATCCATGCCTCAAATTATAAATAAGCAATCAGTTATAAAAATATAATTAAGTTTGAAGTTAAACCATGTCATACTAAAGTTATATACTTATTACCTGTTAACTTCAGATTTTCTGAAAAAATAAAATTTGAAAATCGATAAACTATTGTTTAATAAGATAACGCCGGTTCCTTCAACTTATTACATTCCAGGCCATAGAAATCCGGGCAGTTATTCACTTATTTTTTCATCAACAGCGCTGGCAACAACAGCAGCGCTCATTTTGTTAATAGGATTTTTACGGTTTTCCTCATAGGCTTTCTGGTTATTCAGGATGTCAATACAGCAAAATATTGCTGCCCGGAATGAAGAGGGATCTGCCTTATCCTTTCCTGCAATATCAAAAGCTGTCCCATGATCAGGACTTGTGCGTATACCCGGCAATCCAGCCGTAAAATTTACCCCATCTCCGAAGGCCAAAGATTTAAACGGAATCAGCCCCTGGTCGTGATACATTGCCAATACAGCGTCAAACCTGTTATGCTGCCCCCTGGCAAAAAAAGCATCCGCACTAAAAGGCCCAATAACCAGCATATTGCGTTGCTTTGCTTCCCGGATCGCAGGTTTAATAATTTCTTCTTCTTCAGTTCCAATAATACCATCATCACCGGCATGAGGGTTCAATGCCAAAACTGCGATTTTTGGCCTTTCAATATTAAAATCTTTTTTTAGCGAAGCATGCAATATTGATAGCTTACTTAGAATGCTATCTTTTGTTATTTGAGATGCGATGTCCTTTACCGGTATGTGTTCAGTAACCAGGCCAACTTTCAGATTTTCGGCTGTAAGTAACATCAGCACGTCATTTACATTAAAAAATTTTTGAAGGAAAGGAGTATGGCCCGTGTAGGAAAAATCTACACTTTGCACATTTTTTTTATGAAGAGGAGCCGTTACCATTGCATCAATTTTCCCATCCTTTAAAGCCTGTGCAGCAGCCTGGAGACTTCTTATGGCATATTGGCCACCAATATTGGTCAATATACCGGGATTAATAGCTACTTCTTCTTCCCAACAATTAAAAATATTTACCTGCCGGGGATTTATCTTATTAAAGTCTTTGGTGCTTGCAAAGCTGAAGTTCACATCGGACGTGCTTTTCCTGTAAAAATTAATCACTTTATTACTGGCAAAGACAACAGGGATGCAAAAATCGAGGAATCGGTTATCTGAGAGCGACTTTAAGATAATTTCTATGCCAATACCATTAATATCACCACAGGTAAATCCAATGAGCGGTTTATTTTCTGATAAATTGTTAGTCAAATTAATAATATTGGAAGTGATGACTGCAAGGTAGTCAATTATAGTCTTTCCGCAATACCGGGAATTGCAGCACAGCCAAGGATGAATTAAAGAGGGTGTAATAGGGCAAACGAGATCATTTAAAATTTATTTCCAACGTAATTTTCTACCGGAATCCGGTTGGAAATACTCCTTGCAAGCGTCATTTCATCAGCATATTCCAGCTCGCCTCCAAAGGCAATTCCACGGGCTATTGTTGTAATTTTTACCGGTAGTATTTTTAATTTTTTACTGATATAAAATATGGTGGTATCTCCCTGGATATTAGGGCTTAAAGCAAAAATGAGCTCTTCTGTTTTTTCGTCTTCAACCCGCTGCAACAGGGTATTAATCTGCAATTGATCGGGTCCGATACCATCGAGCGGTGAAATAATACCTCCCAATACGTGATAAAGCCCGTTGTATTGCTGGGTGCTTTCTATAGCGATCACATCTCTTATGCTTTCCACTACGCAAATCAGGTGTTGTTTGCGGCCTCTTTCTGCACAAATGTTACATAGTTGCCTGTCGGCGATGTTGTGGCAACGGGTGCAAAAGTTAATTTCTTCCCGCATTTTTAAAACAGCTTCAGTAAAGCTCTTTACGTCATCTGTTTCTTTTTTAAGCAGATGAAGTACAAGTCTCAAAGCTGTTTTCTTGCCAATGCCGGGCAATTTTGCAAACTCATTTACAGCATTTTCCAAAAGAGTAGAAGAAAAAATCATGCGTTCAAAGTTCAGAGTTCAAAGTTCAAGGTTCCAGGTTCAAAGTTTCGGAGTTCAAAGTTCAGAGTTGAAAGAATCCATTATCCAGTATCCGGCCGGCTAAAGTATAATATCTCTTTCATTTTCCCAATCTGCCCGGATGTTTATTTTTTGCGGAATGGCATAGGCTTTTTCGGGCTGTAATTTTAAATGATAATTACCCGGATCCCAAACACCGTTCTGATTCAGGTCCTCCAGTATCCTTAATTCATAATCACCAGGATTAAAAAGCTTTACACTCCATAGTGAGGAAGTAAGCGGGTAAGAATTTGCCACTTCGTTGTTTGTTACAAATTGCAAGACGGGGTTCTTAAATTTTTCCAGATTTTTGAAGGTTATTTTAATACTTCCATAATCACTTTCTTTTTTTGTTTTGAAACGAATGGTATCAGATTTTGGTAATTCAGTGCCCAATGTATCTGTTGCAAAATCTTTTGGAATAACCAATTTATAATCTGTATTATCCTGCCACTGGTTCTTAACTATCATTATTTTACGCGTGGTGTCAAGACTTATCATTGCCGATTTGTAGGGATTAAAAAGTGTGTCTGTCAATTGTATTTTCAGGCTGTCAAAGTTTTTGAGCTTGCGGTTAAATTCAATGGTTAAAGGAGTAAGCAAATCCTGTCTTCCACTTGCGACTGAAACAGTGTATTTTAATTTTTTGTCCGAGGCAGATGTACCTGTAGAGGTGCTTTTTGCCTTTGGTTTTTCCTGGGCATAAGCAAATAATTTTACACGTTTCGTAGTGTCACCTGGACTAACTGTACTATCGGCGAAAGCAAATAATTCATCCCTGCCGTTATATACTCTTTGCCCGCTTTCATCCTTTAAAGCAAAAACATGATAAATGCCGTCCGGGAGATTATGAAATCTAAAATCGCCTGTTGTATTTACTCTTGTTATGTAGTTGGGCTTTTGCTTTAATACCGCAGAATCATCGAGGTCCTTATACAGGAATACCAATAAAGTTGTATCGGCTTTACCCGTTTGAGCCAATTGAACGTTTCCTGAGAATGTAAGTGAATCAATATAGGGGCCGGTAGAAAAGACGTAGGTGAAATTTTTAACCGGGTTATTCTCATTGATATCCAGTATGGAGTTTCCTAGATCGAAACGATACGTAGTATTGGCTTCCAGCGTATCCCGTATTTTTATGGTAACGGTCTTTAATTTGGAATCAATGTTGGGAGCAATTTTCGGTGTGGGAGAAATTAGTAAATTTTCCTGCAATTTCTGAAGTTGGACATATTCATCATAACTAAGAGTAATTCGATTGCCCTTAAAGTTAAGGGTACCATTGGGTGGATCAGCCTCCAACAGGATTGGGGGAAGGGTATCTCGCGGCCCGCCCGTAGGAGCAACAATTTGCGCACAACCGCTTCCAACAGTGGAAAGTATGTAAATGAAGCAGCATAAGGCAATAAAAATTGTTACGTTCCGTATAATCATTATCAGAAAAAGAGCAAACATAATTGCTTTGAACTGATAATGAATTTTTCTTCATCCTAAAATAAGTCTAAATCTCCTGTTCGGTTTCGGCAAAAATCTCGTGCAATGCCACTTCCAGCTTATTATCTTTTACAAAATTGCACCAATGACAGGTTTCTTTTCCACAGCCTGTATAAAAATCCCGTGCCTGAATTTTTTGCCAAACTGTGGTTAACTGCTGTTTAACCGTTTCGATATCCTGCGGCTCTATATATATTTTTCTTTTCTGGTAACCTCTCTTTTTGTCTGGCTCAATAAAATCAAATTCGGTGCTGGTAACTTTCCATCCTTTACCATCCAGGTTATCAACCAGCATTTTATAAAATACAGCCTGCCGCCAATAGTCCCCACCATTGGGTTGCTGATCATTGGGCGGTGAAAGTTTTTCTAATGTGTATCTGCTGTTTACATCGCCTGTTTTATAATCCACTACATTCACTTCTTTACCATTGAATTCCAGCTTGTCTATTTTTCCCCTTATTGGAATACTGTTCACAACGTTGCGTATGTTTCTCTCTACGGAAACTATTTTGTTCCATGACCCAATATAATTATCATAATAATCTGCAAGCACATTTTCGCCATATTCCATTCTTCTTGCAAATGCTTCCCCCGTAAAATTTTCGCGATGGTGTACCATGTGCCATTTGAAATAATCAATAATAATCTCTTTTGAGGGGAATTGGCGCTGCTCACTTCTTTGCATGTCTTCAAAAAGCTTTTGGATAGCCAGGTGGATGGCGCTCCCGAATTCTCTGTTTTCCGACTTTCCCGATGGAATTCTCAGCAGGTTTTTAAAATAAAACTCCAGCGGGCAATTGAGATAGTTATTGAGCGATGTTACATTCATTACATATTTATCAAGTAAAGCAGTAATAAAATCCCCTTCCGATTTCTCTATTTCAGGAGCGAGACTTAAATAATTTAACATCTCAAACTCCATAAGCTTTTCTTCAGGTAAAGTTATTCGCATAACGGGCAAATCCCTGGCCTGAACTATTTCTTCAATAAACATAGAATGTTCTGCCTCTTTACCGTCTGCCTTGAATTTTATATAGGATACCTGCAGGTTTTTTTCGGCCCTTGTAAGCGCCACATAAAACAAACGGCGCAATTCTTCATCGGTATCATCCGCGGGCGTAGATAAAAATAAGGTATCCGGAAATTTATATCCTCCCCGCTTCCTTTTTTTCTCCCACAGGTAAGCATTGACACCCGTTACAAATACGTGTTCAAACTCGAGCCCTTTTGAACCATGTGCGGTTAACAGGTTCACTCCTTTATCACTACCAAAAACCTTCACCATAGACAAGGGAAGTTTTTCTTTTTCCATCAATTCAAATACAGAAACCAGCCCTTGTAGAGTGAGTAAAGGATTGCGGGCAGTTTCTACCTTTATGAAATCAAATAACACAGTGAGCATTTGCAACAACCGGATTTTTTCATCGCTTTTCATCACATATCCCAGCACGCCACCCTTTGAAATGACATTTTCAAAAAGCTGTTGCAATGTACAGTTCGATACATTGGCGATTAGCTGCTCAATCATTTTGCTGAAGCTTTTTAAACCCGGATGCGCTCCGCTATCAAACAGGTCTTTTGAAACAGCATTGGCTTTATCATATAATAGCCTTCTTATAGAAGTTGATTGACCGCCATGCTTCTTATTATTTACTTCAACGCTCAGCTTTGCAATTTCTATGGGGGGAATTTTATAAAAGTCGAAATGCATGATCTCAAAAAGCAAGCCATCGCCACCATATGGTATATCATGCTCTGCAGCCAGGTAGCGCAATATCTGTAATATTTTTTTTGCAAAAGGCTCCTGGAGGATGTTGATATTTCTTTTAGAGAATACCGGGATGTTTTTTAACCGGAAATATTTTATGAGCTGCTCTCCATATATATTTTCTTTATAAATGATTCCAATCCTGCCGGGCGCAATACCCCTTTCAATAAGCTTTTCAACTTTGTTGGTAATATCGGCCATTTCATCTTTCACCGTATTATATTCCACAATCAAAGGCTGGTGCTTTAAATGCTTTACCAGTTCATGTGCAGCAACAAGATTTTTGGTAAGTCCTTCAAATTTATTTATCAGGCGGTCAGTATTTTTATCAATCAACGACTTTGAAATATCAAGTATCGGCTGGGTAGAACGGTAATTACTGGTAAGTACAATTTTCAGAAGCGCATCGTAGCTGTTGGCGAAGTTTTCCATGTTCTCTACATTGGCGCCCTGGAACCGGAAAATGCTCTGATCATCATCGCCAATCACAAATATGTTGGGTGATTCCCCAAAGCTGGTAAGCAATTTTACAATTTGATTTTGAGTTCCGCTTGTGTCCTGGTATTCGTCGACCAGTATATATTGAAATTTTTCCTGGTAGTTAGCCAGCACATTCTTATTTTCTTTAAAAACAGTGATGATCCAGTTGATCATATCATCAAAATCATAGAGGTTATTTTGCTTCATTAGGGACTGGAAGTTGTTGAATTCATTCACTGCGGCACACAGTTTTTCCATACGGAGGATCTCTTCTTCATAGGCAGGACTGTATTCTCCTTTGTCGTAGGAACCCGGACGTGAATTTTGGTACTTAAAATTTTCATCGTCTTTTATTCGTGCGAGGTAAACATCTATACGTTCCCTAACGAATTCCGGGGACCATCCTTCCCGCTTCATCGTGGAAAATAAATGCCGGAGATTATTGATTTCATAATATACATCGCCGCGGTATCTCTTAAGAATGCTGTTGCCAGGTAAGTTATCAATAAGCGATTTGTATAGCTGGATTTTTTCGAGGTCAGAGATCGGGTTCAATGAGGCTTTTCCAAACAGGGATAGGTTTTCCTGGATGATGTCATTACAAAAAGCATGAAAAGTGTAAATGTTTACTTTATAAGCATCCGGCCCTATAAACTGCAGTAACCTCTTTCTCATGGAAAGTGAGCCTGCATCGGTGTAAGTAAGGCATAGGATATTTTGCGGGAGCACATCGGTTTCCAATAAAATTTTCCCGATACGAGCAGCAAGAATTTGAGTTTTACCAGTTCCGGGGCCTGCAATCACCATTACCGGGCCCTTAATGGTGTCAACAGCTTTTTGCTGTTCAGGATTGAGTTTATTGTATTCTTCATTAAACTTCTTTTTCAATACTTCCCGGTATGCTTGCATGTATGTAAAGTTACGAAGAGAAGCCCATCCCCGACAGCCCATCCCGTCGTACCATTGAGCAGGTTGAAGGTTTTACAGAAGCCTTCCCGAAGGGAAGGAGTGAGAGGTTTTAGATGAACGAATTAGGGAAGTGAAAACATTTCTCTTTGAAGGTCTACCGAAACAGAAGACAGATTTGACCTAAGTCCCCGCCCCTGGCGGGGACAGGGTTTTTTTACCTTCCAAACATCTTATCCAGTTCTTCTTTTTTAAATTCAAGAAAAACCGGCTTGCCATTGGGCGTTGTATTGGATACTTCGCATTCAAAAAGATCTTCTACCAGCGATTTAATTTCTTTTTCAGATAAGAAAGTGCCCCCTTTTACCGATTGCTGCCAGGCCATCGAACGCAGCAATTTTTCTCTTTTGCTAAAAGTAACATCCATGCTGAAATGCTTATACTGCTCCAGCATTTTTTCCAAAGCACCTTTTTCATTCCCATCAGGTACATCAGCAGGAGAACCCTGTATCACAAACGTGTTATTGCCAAAAGGTTCCACCTGGTAGCCCAATAAATGAAGGTCTGGTAACAGCTCGGTAATTAATACGGCATCCGCAGGCGTAAGTTCAAGAGTTACAGGAAAAAGGCTTCTTTGTATGGCAATCGGCTTGCCTTTCATGGCACTTGCAAAACGTTCATACAAGATCCGCTCATGTGCATTTTGCTGGTGGATGACTATAAATCCATTTTCATTTTGCGCAAGAATAAAGGTTTTATGTGCCTGTATAAAATCTTCTGAAGATGGTTTTTTATTTATTTTGATCTCATGGATATCTTTTATATAAGAGGGAAAATTGTTCCCGGTCCTTTGAATATCATTGTTGGCGACACCAGCTTTTTCAGTGTCGTCAACTGATTTTTTCTCTGCAGGAGAGGGAGGTTCCCAATGTTCCAGGTCACTTTTATTATTAATAAAATGAGCCTGGTGTTTTTGTGTGAATGTTTGATATAAGGAGCTGCTTGTGGCCGAATTTTGTTTTTCATGGGTAAAGGGCTGGCTTACTGCTTCGCTATGTTGGATTGAAGCATCCAGTTCAAAATCCAGGGTGGGCGTTACGCTATATTGGGCAAGGGCGTGTTTTACGGCAGATTGAACAAATGCATAAATAATTTTTTCGTCCTCAAATTTTATTTCCTGTTTTGTGGGGTGCACATTGATATCAAGCCTTGAAGGGTCAAGGTCAATAAACAAAGTGTACATTGGAAAACTGTCTCTGGCAATCATATCACTGAATGCATTCATAACAGCGTGGTTGAGGTAGGCGCTTTTTATAAAGCGGTTGTTCACAAAAAAATACTGATCGCCCCTGGTTTTTTTTGCCATTTCCGGCTTGCCGACAAATCCATAAATATTCAGATAATCTGTTTCTTCTTTTACGCTTACCAGTTTTGTATTGTAATTATTTCCTAATACCTGGATTACTCTTTGTTTTAACGATCCTTTCTCTAAATGAAATACCTCCTGCCCATTGGAAGTAAGCGAAAAAAATAAACCAGGGAATGACATGGCCACACGAGTAAATTCATCGACAATATGCCTGAGTTCAGCAGCATTGCTTTTTAAAAAATTTCTTCGCGCCGGAACGTTAAAAAACAAATTTTTCATTGAAATATTTGTGCCCTGAGGTGTGGCAACGGGTTCCTGGGAAACAACAACGCTGTTTTCAATTTCAATACAAGTACCTACAGATTCTCCTTCTTTTTTTGTTTTTAATTCAACCTGGGAAACCCCTGCAATACTGGCAAGCGCCTCGCCACGAAATCCCATTGTTTTTATATGAAAAAGGTCGTCAATATTTTTTATTTTGGAAGTTGCGTGGCGTTCAAAAGACATCCGGGCGTCGGTTTCACTCATTCCTTTACCATTATCAATTACCTGTATCATTGCTTTGCCCGCATCATTCACAAAAAGCTTAATCTCTGTGGCACCTGCATCCACGGCATTTTCAAGCAGTTCTTTAACCGCGCTTGCGGGTCTTTGGATTACCTCACCCGCTGCAATCTGGTTGGCAATATTTTCTGGTAATAACGTTATAATATCAGGCACTGATTCTGGTATCTTTTAATTGGTAAAATTAACGATTATTGACGTGTAATAACTTTCGAAACTTAGAACTTCCCCACAGTTTATCATCCTCTTGTATAATGGTTATTTTTTAAAAAACGTAAATCCCCTGATATGGCTCCCAATCAAAACTGTAAATGGTTAACTTGCGGTATAATTAATAGTTTTCTGCACATTATGCTTAGATCCCTGCTTTTGATTTTTTTCTTCACTGTCTTTCATTCCGTAACATTTTCACAACTGCAACAAAACACACGGGCACTGCATTGGGCAGATAGTGTTTTCAGCACATTAACCGATGATGAAAGAATTGCCCAATTAATGGTCTTGCGTGAGAGCGAAATCACAAAAGACGGCATTGTATTGTATGATTCAGCAATTACGGAGGCTATTCAAAAATATAATATCGGCGGTATAGTTCTTTTCCAGGGCGGCCCTGTAAAACAAGCCAACTTCATAAATTATTTCCAAAGCATTTCAAAAACTCCTTTGATGGTTTGCATTGACGCTGAGTGGGGATTGGGCATGCGACAGGATAGCGTGATACCGCTCAATCACCAGATGATGCTGGGAGCTTTGAGCGATTCCTCTATTATTTCTGCTTATGGCAAGCTGGTAGGTGCACAATGTAAACGGGAAGGAATACAGGTAAACTTTGCGCCGGTTGTCGATATCAATAATAACCCGGATAATCCTGTCATTAATGATCGCTCTTTCGGAGAAGATAAATACAAAGTTGCCCGCTATGGAGTTGCTTATATGAAAGGAATGCAGAGTGAAGGTGTGTTGGCATGTGCAAAGCATTTTCCAGGTCACGGTGATGTTTCTGTCGATTCCCATCTTGACCTTCCGGTTATCAATAAAAGCATGCGGCAACTGGATTCACTGGAATTATACCCCTTTGAGCAAATGTTTGCCGCGGGTGTAGGAAGTGTCATGATCGCCCATTTATATATTCCTGCCATTGATACTGCGGCCAATACGGCAACTTCTTTGTCCAAGAAAAATGTAACGGGTTTATTACGTGATCAACTCAATTTCCATGGGTTGACATTTACGGATGCATTAGGGATGAAGGGGGTTGCTAAATTTTTTCCCGGGGGTGAAATAGCTGCCCAATCTCTTATTGCCGGCAACGATATACTTTGCCTCCCTGCAGATGTTCCTGCGTCTATTGCAAAAATTAAAGAAGCTATTGAAAATAAAAAATTAAGCTGGGATGACGTATATGCAAAATGTAAAAAAGTACTGGCATATAAATATGTATATGGAGTGGCCAATGTGAAACCCGTGAATATTGAGAATCTTACAAGCGACTTGAACAGGGGTATTAAGGATATGAAAAGACTGGTTGCAGAAAATGCAATAACAATATTAAGTAAAAAGGATAAAGACTTTTTTCCACTGGCAGTATCCTATAAAGAAAAAAAAATCGCTTATGTTGGTATTGGTATTAATACGGACAATGTATTCTCACAAAGAATGAAATCCGATTATAATGCGGATGTTTTTTATTTGGATTATAAGCAGGATGCATTAAGAGTTTTATCAACTGTGGAACTGATTAAAAGCAGGTACGAATGGGTGGTAATCGGTATTCATAATTATGCCCGTTATCCTGCAAACAATTTTGGAATAAGCCAGTATACACTCGATCTTGTAAACCAGGTTCAACAAAATAATACAACGATCATTTTTGATTTTGGAAATCCATATGCTCTCAAAAATTTTTGTGGTGCACGAAATCTTGTTGCCTGTTACGATGATGATACCATAACACAACATGCAGCGGCCGATCTTTTGGAAGGAAAAATAAACGCAAAGGGAACGTTACCTGTTACTGTATGTGGCAATCATAAATATGGAAGCGGTGTCGTTACCGGAAATCATCTTCTTCCGGTTGTTCTGCCGCCGGCTATTGGCCTCAACACAGTCAAACTTGCAGCGATTGATAATATTGCCGAAGCAGGGATTGATGCCGGGGCCACACCAGGTTGCGTGGTATTGGTTGCCAAAAATGGAAAAATAGCATTTGAAAAGGCATATGGGAAACTTAATTATGATACGCCCGGGCCGGTAACATTGCAATCCATTTATGATATGGCTTCAGTTACAAAAATATGTGCCACGACACTTGCAGTAATGAAGATGTATGACGAAGGAAAAATTAAACTTGATAAAACCCTCGGTGATTACCTTCCCTGGGTAAAAAAAAGCAACAAGGCAAAGCTTCAGATTGAAAGAATTTTACTGCACCAGGCGGGGTTGGTAGCGTTTATTCCATTTTATAAAGAAACGATAGACAGCATCTCTAAGGAGCCGCTGCCATTAATCTATTCTGACTACAAAAGCGATTCATTCAGTATACGGGTTGCGCAAAATTTATATATGCGTAACAAATGGACGGATACTATATTTAAACGCATACTCGACAGTGAGCTGGGTCCAATAAATAAATATGTTTACAGCGATAATGATTATATTTTTTTAGGCAAAATCGTTGAAGCAATTTCACGAATGTCCCTCGATAAATATGTAGACAAATATTTCTATAAGCCGATGAAACTTACCTCTACAGGTTTTAAGCCCCGTGAAAAATTTGATACAAATAGAATTGCTCCTACGGAATATGAGAGGGAGTTCAGAATGCAGCACCTTCACGGTGATGTGCATGACCCGGGTGCAGCTATGTTTGGGGAAGTCGCGGGCCATGCGGGCCTATTCAGTGATGTTGAGGATCTGGCTGCGATTATGCAGATGTTACTTAATGGAGGGACCTTTAATAGAAAACGGTATATTAAGGAAGAAACCATTAAATTATTTACTTCGTACAACAGCCACGTCAGCAGGCGCGGACTTGGTTTTGATAAGCCCGAAAAAGATAATGCTACAAGGTCAGAGCCTTATCCTGCAAAATCGGTTTCACCGCTAACCTTCGGTCATACCGGTTACACGGGCACCTGTGTTTGGGCCGACCCCAGATATAAAATTGTATTTATTTTTTTGAGCAACCGCGTAAATCCGGATGGCGGAAATAATTTGAAGCTGAGCCATATGAACATCCGGGGAAAAATACAGGAAGCAATTTACAATGCCATGAAACAGTAGCAGAATGTTCTATTTTTGTTACACTATTTTTTGAAAAAGAAAACGATTGTATAATTAAAATAAACCCTTCTACAATGGAATACCCTTTTCAGATCACATCAATGGAACAGTATAAGGAACAATATCAAAAAAGCGTGGCAAACCCCGATTCCTTCTGGGCAGAGATCGCTGAAAATTTCTACTGGCATAAAAAATGGGACAAGGTGCTGGAATGGAATTTTAAAGAACCAAAAATTGAATGGTTCAAGGGTGGCAAAATGAATATTACTGAAAATTGTATTGACCGCCATCTTGAAAAATTGGGTGATAAACCTGCCATTATCTGGGAGCCGAATAATCCGGGTGAAAGGACAAGGGTTGTTACATATTCGAGGTTACATAAAAGAGTCTGTCAGTTTGCACAGGTGCTGGTGAATAATGGTGTAAAAAAAGGTGACCGCGTTTGCATATACATGGGGATGGTGCCTGAGTTGGTCTATGCAGTATTGGGTTGTGCAAGAATTGGTGCTATTCACAGCGTTATTTTTGGAGGGTTTTCTGCCCAAAGTATTGCTGACAGGTTATACGATGCACAGGCAGAATATATCGTAACCTGCGATGGTGCATATCGTGGTGGTAAAGACATTCCCTTAAAAAGCATCATTGATGATGCCTTGATCGGTAACAGGACAGTAAAAAAGGTAATCGTTTATACAAGAACGAGGAGACCGGTTGCAATGCTAAAGGGCAGGGACGTATGGTGGGAAGACGAAATGGAACACGCGGAAACCCAGGTAGAGAAGGATAATATCATTTCCATGCCTGCAACTGAGATGGATGCTGAAGACCCGCTTTTCATTTTATACACCTCCGGCTCAACAGGTAAACCAAAGGGTGTAGTACATACCTGCGGAGGCTATATGGTGTGGACAACCTATACTTTTGTAAACGTATTTCAATATAAACCGGGCGATATACATTTTTGTACTGCTGATGTTGGCTGGATAACAGGGCACAGCTATATTATCTATGGGCCCTTATGTGCAGGCGCAACAAGTGTTATGTTTGAAGGCATTCCTACCTGGCCGGATGCCGGGCGATTCTGGGATATAATTGATAAACATAAAGTGAATATTATTTATACAGCGCCTACTGCTATCAGGAGTTTAATAAGCTATGGAACAGAACCGTTGAAGGGAAAAGATTTATCCTCACTAAAAGTATTAGGTACAGTTGGTGAGCCTATTAATGAAGAAGCCTGGCATTGGTACGATGATAATATCGGCAAAGATAAATGTCCCGTTGTGGATACCTGGTGGCAAACTGAAACCGGTGGAATTTTAATATCAAATCTTGCCGGTGTTACTCCGGCCAAACCGAGCTGGACCACATTGCCCTTGCCAGGTGTGCAACCGGTAATAATGGATGAACAGGGAAAAGAGGCAACAGTACCAGACGAGCATGGCCTGCTCAAAGGCAATCTTTGCATTAAGGCTCCATGGCCTGGTATCATAAGAACCACATTTGGTGACCATGAGCGCTGCCGCGTCAATTACTTTGATGCTTACAAAGATCTTTATTTCACCGGTGATGGTGCTTTAAAAGATAAGGAAGGGAACTACAGGATTACGGGCAGGGTGGACGATGTATTGAATGTAAGCGGGCATCGGCTTGGTACCGCCGAAATTGAAAATGCAATTAATATGCATTCAAGCGTTGTGGAAAGTGCTGTTGTGGGTTATCCTCACCCTATCAAAGGGCAGGGTATTTATGCTTTTGTTATTACAGAAAAGAAGCATCCTGAAGATGAATTGGCAAAAAATGATATTTTGGAAACTGTAGCCAGGGTTATTGGTGCCATTGCCAAACCCGATAAAGTACAATTCGTGAACGGTCTTCCTAAAACGAGAAGCGGGAAAATAATGCGCCGGATATTGCGACAAATAGCCGAAGGTAATATTGAAAATCTTGGGGATACAAGTACACTGCTTGATCCTGCTGTTGTAGATGAAATCAA
>Ga0068860_100003979_pt1 | contig 15156 bp, 15 predicted proteins | sample KBSSwiS32_FD_66597 | JGI IMG/M metagenome (GOLD analysis project Ga0068860, IMG submission 66597) | Switchgrass rhizosphere microbial communities from Kellogg Biological Station, Michigan, USA - KBS Switchgrass S3-2 | ecosystem: Host-associated > Plants > Roots > Rhizosphere > Soil ... | reverse complement strand
TCTTGATCCCGGTTAACGTGTCGTGCAGGATGGGTGTCGACCAGGCCGCGTAGAACGGCGGCGTCTGGATTTTGTATTTGGGCGTGGGCTTGGCGAAGTCTGCGTCCTTGCCGGCGTCGACGTGGGAGTTGTAGCGGGCTACGGTCTCTTCTAGAGAGCGCGCGGGCACGGGTTGGAACTGATAAGGGTTCTTGATCTTCGCGGCCAGTTCCGCGAGGCTGTTGGCGCTGAAGAACCAGCCGCTGAGATCGACGTTAGGCGGCTGCGGGTTCCAAAGCTCGCGCTTAGCCGCGTCCGCATCGAAGATCGCCCAGATGGGACCGCCTCCGTTGGCCTTGCTGCCTCCCTTCCCTAGCGCGCCGTTGGTCCCCATGCAGGCGCTCAGAAACTCATAAGTCTCGTCCACCTCATTCCAAAATCGCTGGCCGACTTGATTGACCAGGATCACGTTCTGGAAATCGCGCACGCTCAAGCCCGACGCGCCCGCCAGCTTGAAGATCGGGCTCTGCGGCTCCCACTTCAAGTTGCGATAGCCGTAGCGGCAGCCGATGTGGATGGTTTTGGTGATCGCCAGGCCGCGCGTGTTGGCTTGGTTCGCGGTGGACCACATGGTCGCACCCATCGCCAACGCTAGGATCTCACCGTCGGCGTTCTGCTTCGTCCAAGGTTCGCCGGTGGTCTGGTATTCCTCGGTCAGGCGCGGATCGAAGCGTCTGCGGAATTCTACGTTGCTGGTGTGGCCGCCGGTGGCTAGGATGACTCCGTTCTTCGCGCGGATGTTCACGTCTTTGCCTTCGAACTGGGCCGTAATTCCTAGGACGCGGCCAGAGGTGGGAGTTTCGCGGATAATGCGGGCTAGTTTGTGGCGCAGGAGAATGGTCGCACCTTTTTTTCTCGCGCTGGCTTCTAGGTGGCGGACTAAGCCGGAGCCGGGGCGGCCGTTGATGGTTTCGTTGTAGTTGTCGGAGTACACTTTCGTGACGAACAATCTGGGGACCGTTCCGCCGTTCACGATGGTGGGGACGACGTCGTCGAAAATCACCCCATTCTCTAGCAGGAATTCGAAGGACGCTACGTTTTCGTCGGCCCAGACGCGCACCAGGTCGCGGTCGGCGTGGCGGAATTCGGGATTGCGGTGGTTGGTGTGGTCTAGATAAACCTGATCCGCCGAATCCGTGACTCCCCACTTTTTCTGGAGGCTGGTTCCGCCACCGAGGGGGATGCGGCCGCCGCTGAGCATGGCGTGTCCGCCGATGTCGTGGTTGGCGTCGATGACGATGACGGAGGCGCCGTGGTCGCGGGCCATGATGGCGGCGGGGAGTCCGGAGGCGCCGGCGCCGACGATGACGACGTCGGCGGTGTGGTCGAAGCGGCTTTGTGCTGTGGCGGCGGCTGCGCCCAGGCCGGCGGCGGCGCTGCTTTTCAGGAAGTTTCTGCGGTTCACGGCGCTACCTTTTTTGTCCATGGCGGCGGATCCTTTCGGGGCTGATCTGGTTCATCATAGCGCGCGTGCCGGCCAGGAGGCCGGCTGCGGACGTGGACGTCCGCCCTACTTTCGGATCGTTTATGGGGCGGACGTCACGTCCGCGATCGCCTCCTGGCCGAACTCGCTTGCGGTGGCGGGCCACTGCGGTACAGAATGGTGGCGATGAAGCCTTGTACGCTCCTATTGTTGATTGTGATTGCTTCCTGCGGGATTTCAGCGCAGACGTCCAAGGAAATCGACCGAACCAGAAGTAAAGAGCTACAGCAATTGATTGCGAGAGCCGGTGGCGGCGATGCTGAGGCGCAGTACAGCTTGGGCCTCAAATATGGCACTGGCGCGGGCGTGCCCAAAAGCTATTCCGAAGAAGCGGCCTGGATGCGCAAGGCGGCCGACCAAGGAATGGTTCGCGCGCAATACGCTTTGGGCATGCTGTATGCCAACGGCCAGGGCGTGATGAAAGACGCTGAGGAAGCTGCCAAGTGGGTGAGCAAAGCTGCGGAGGGCGGAGACCCCGCGGCCCAAAACAGCTTGGGGACGATGTATGAGACCGGTCAAGGCGTCACGCAGGACGACTCGGAAGCTGCCAAGTGGTATCGCAAAGCACTCGATAACTATCGCAAAGCGGCCGAAGCAGGGGATCCAGCCGCCTCCACCGCGCTGGGCAACATGTACGCGCGCGGGCAAGGCGTGACCGGGGACTATGGCGAGGCGGCGGGTTGGTGGCGCAAAGCCGCCGACAGCGGATACGCCGGCGCCCAATACAACCTGGGGCTGGCGTACGTGCGCGGCCGCGGCGTGCCGGAGGATCGAGTGCAAGCGTACGTGTGGTTGAGTCTCGCGGCCGCCTCCGGCGCTGGGGAGGATCGAGAACGGCGCGCAAAATCGCGCGATGCCGTGGCGGGCGAACTGAGCGGCGACCAGCTTACCGAGGCGAAGCGCCTGGTGTCGGAGTGGAAACCGAAGACTCCGCCGCAGCCGCAGAAATAAAATGATCCCGCGAATCCTGATCGGCATGGTTGCCGCGACACTGCTGCAAGGGCAGCCCGGTGCCTCGCATCCCCTGGTGACGCAGGCCGAGTACTTACGCTGGCAAACGGAACTCTCGAATTGGGGGCGCTGGGGCAAGGACGATCAACTGGGCACTCTGAACCTGATCACCGCGGCGAAGCGCAAGCAGGCGCTGGCGCTGGCCAAAGAAGGTTTCTCAGTTTCTCTCGCGCGCGACGCCAGCGCGGTCAAGGGAGTCGACAACCCCTGCCCCATCGAATGGGAATTGACAACGGATGTTCCTGAAACGACGACAGACCGCATCGCGTATCCGTGCATCCACGGTCCTGGCACCACGCATTTGGATTCGTTCGCTCACATGTTTTTCGACGGCAAGATGTGGAATGGCGATTCGCGGAGTCTGGTTACCAAGCAGGGCGGCGCGGCCAAGAATTCGATCTTGACGATGAAGAACGGGATCGTAACGCGGGGTGTGCTGTACGATATTCCACGGCTCAAAGGAGTGCCGTATCTGGAGCCGGGCACACGCATCTTCCCGGAAGATCTGGAGGCCTGGGAAAAGATGGCCGGGGTGAAAGCCACGGCGGGCGACGCGCTGATTCTGCGCTGGGGGAAATGGGCGCGGCGGGCGAAGCTAGGTCCGCAGGCGGGCGATGAAGCGGCGGGGTTTGATAATTCCGTGATCCCGTGGCTGAAGAAGCGCGACATCGGACTGTTGGTGTGGGAGACACCGGGATACCTGCCGCAGCCGCCCGGCGACATCTTCCGCAACGCGCTGCACAATTTCGTACTGGAGATTCTGGGCGTCCACATCCTGGATCGCGCGGACCTGGAAGCCGTCAGCGAAGCGGCGGCGGCGCGCAAGCGTTGGGAATTCATGCTTACGGTGGCGCCTTTGCCGATTCCGAACGGGACTGGCTCACCCGTAAACCCGCTGGCGATCTTTTGATATTCTTGGTCTCGCGATGCGAACAATTCCTTTGATGGGTCTGGTTTGGGCTGCCGCGATCGCGGTGGGGCAACCGGTTCGAGTGGTCGACGACGCAGCTCTGCGCAACGCCGGCAAGACTGGTGAGGAGTGGCTCACTTACGGCCACACTCCCGGCGAGACCCGTTACAGTATGCTGCGCCAGATCGACACTAGCAATGTGAGCCGGCTGGGCCTGGCCTGGTCGCACGAGATTGGATCGGGCGGCGGTGGGCAGGAGGCTACGCCGCTGGTGTGGAACGGGACCATCTACGGGATCACCAACTGGAGCATCGTGTTCGCGGTGGATGCGCGCACCGGCCAGGAACGCTGGCGCTGGGACCCGGAAGTGAACCAGACTACGGTGCGTCCCAAGGCTTGTTGTGGAGTGGTCAATCGCGGGCTCGCGATCTATCAGGGCATGATTATCGCTCCGGTGATTGATGGAAGATTGCAGGCGTTAAACGCGGAAACCGGCAAGGTGATTTGGGAAGCGCGCGTGGCGTTTCCGCAGGACGAATACACCATCACCATGGCCCCGCGCATCGCGAAAGGGAAAGTGATTGTCGGTGTAAGCGGCGGTGATCGCCCCACGCGCGGATTCTTCGCCGCGTATGACGCCCTGACCGGACACCTCGCGTGGAAGTTCTACACGGTCCCCGGCGATCCGTCGAAGCCTTTCGAAAACGACGCCATGAAGAAAGCCTCCGCGACCTGGGCCGCCGATGCCTGGAAGCAAGGTGGTGGCGGCGCGGTTTGGGACGGCATGGCTTACGATCCGGACGCGGATCTGTTTTACGTGGGCACGGGTAACGCCGAGCCGTGGCCGGAAGAGCTGCGCAAATCCAAGGGGAAAGACAATCTGTACGTGTGTTCTATCCTGGCCGTGAAGCCGGACACCGGCGAGTTGAAATGGTATTTCCAGATGGTTCCCGGCGATTCCTGGGATTTCGACAGCGTGCAGCAGATGATCCTGGCCGATCTCACCATTAAGGGACGCCCGCGTAAGGTCATCATGCAAGCCAACAAGAATGGCTTCTATTATGTGATCGACCGCGTCACCGGGCAATTCATTTCGGGCCAGCCGTATTCGCACGTGACTTGGGCCAAGGGATTGAACGAAGAGACCGGGCGGCCGATGGTGAATCCAGAAGCGCTCTACGGCGTCGACCCGATTTTGATTTCGCCGGGCGGCGGTGGCGCGCATAACTGGTCACCGATGTCGTTTAATCCGACTACCGGTTTGACGTACATTCCCACTTCCACCGCCAATAGCTTTACCTACGCGATGACGCCTGACTTTTCGCCTAAACCCGGCCAGACTACAGGCACAGTGCGTCCGGCTCCCACGGCGACGCGGGCGCCTCCGCCATCGATCGGTCCTGAGCCCATCGAAGGACCAGCGAACCGCGGCGCCTTGGTCGCGTGGGATCCCGTGGCGCAACAAATGCGCTGGCGAATGCCGGGCGGCGGTGGCATTGGTGGCGGAACGCTCACCACTGCGGGCAATCTGGTGTTTCAAGTGATCAACGACGGGCGGCTGCTGGCTTACAGCGCTGACAAGGGCGAGAAGCTGCTCGACGTGCAGACGGGACTGCGCAGCGGCATGGGGCCACCGATCACGTTTCAGTTGGACGGGAAGCAGTACGTGTCGGTGATGGGGGGAGTCGGCGGGACTCCCGGCGGCAACGCGGGTCCGCAGAATGTGGCGACACCGAATCAACCCACCTTGTTGACGTTCGTGCTGGACGGGACTGCGCAGCTCTCCGGCGCGAGCCACTGAGTCCGCTCCTTCCAGTCGCGGTTCGGTGCAAAGAGATGGACGTACGGAACCCGCGCGCGCAGTAAGCGGACGTTAATCCAAGTGCTACAGTGAGGTCGGTGAGAGTCGTAGTAATCAGCCTCGTGGCCTTCAGTTGTTTTCAGGCTGTTGGCTTAGCCGAACCCGGACCGCAGCCGCCTTGCGGAGTCGAGCCTGCGCCGCCTTATCCGGATCTCGAACACTCGCCGGCCTTCAAAGTCTGGGACCGTAGCAGTATGGGTCGGGACTGGACGCCGCCGGGGTGCCTGGGATGGTCTGCGCCGGGCTTTGCGACGCTAGTGACGACGGTAGCGCGCTTTCGATTTTCCGGTGGAGCGGACGAGTTGCTGGGACGCGTCGGCCGAATCTCCGAGCTCACGGGCATACGCTATTGGTCGACGACCCGCCAGCACTGGGCGCCTCTCATCGTGGGCGCCTCGGCTCTAGCGGGGCCGGAGAGCGCGCATCATCGCCAGGACTTTTCCCCGCCCGAACTCGTGCAGGGAAGCACGCTCTATTACCAGCAAAGCGACAACACCTCCGGAAAAGCCACTTATCAGTTGCGCATCGCAAGCGTCTCGCCGAATCGCCTGATTTTCGAGACCGAAAATATCACGGCGATCCGGTACCTGCTGTTGCCCATCTTTCCGCCACACCAATTTCAGGCCATCTATTTCCTGGAACGGGAGTCGCCCGAGGTATGGCGATATTACAGCGTCGCGCGCACCGGCAAGGATGCCAACGGGCTAGCGAACGGACACGACTCGTCCACCATCAATCGCGCGATGGCATTTTTCCGGTACTTGGTTGGAATCCCGACGGATCAGGAGCCGCCCGCGGCACGCTGATCTTCTATCGGGTTACTGGTGCGGATAAGAGGACTTGAACCTCCACTCCCTTGCGAGAACATGGACCTGAACCATGCGCGTCTGCCAATTCCGCCATATCCGCATATGTTGGTGGGCCTTTTCATTTTCTAACGCGCCGTGCCCAGTGTCAAATTTTCCCCTTGCTAGCGCGCGCGGTTCTGTGCCACGGAACCGCCATGCGCAGCATGCGGTCTTCGCTTCGCCGATTACATTGCCGCGCGGAGTTCCAGGATCAGGCGCATGACCAGGCCCTCGATCTGCGTCGCCACGGCGCGGTAGAAGTCTTCGCTTTGACCGATCGGGTCCTGCACGATCCAGTCGACTACGCGCGCGCCCGGCAGTTGCAACGGCGTGCCGCTCATGTTGATGACCACATCGAAAGTCTGACGCTGCACAGCATCCATGCCTTTGGGGAAATGATCGTCGATATTCAGGTTCCACCGGCTTAGCGTCTGCTTGGTGAGCGGCGCGATGTAGGTGGCGTGGCTCACTCCAGCGCTCTGCACATCCATGATGTCGGCGCCGTAGGCTTGGGCGAAGGCTTCGGCCATTTGGCTGCGGCAGGAATTGCCGATGCACACAAACAGCACACGCTTCTTGGCGGCGCTTAGCTTGGGGGGATCGATCCGGCTGGGCCCGCGCAGCCGGTGCCGCTGGCCCCTTACGCGGCTGGGGTTTTTGCCGCTTGCGTCCGGTACCATGCGAGGGTCCTCTTCAAGCCTTCCTCAATTGTGAAACGCGGGGCGTGCCCCAGCTCCGCCACGGCCAGAGTAGTGTCCGCCATCGAGTGGCGCACGTCGCCTTCGCGCGGCGGTTCAAACTTCGGGGGGATGGTGACGCCTTCCATTTTCTGCAAGGCATCCCACACGAACTTGAGGGTGAAGCATCCCCCGTTGCCTGCGTTGTACATCTTCCCGGCGACTCCGGGCGCGCACGACGCTTTCACACACAAATCCGCGACGTCTTCCACATAGGTGAAGTCGCGGGATTGCTCGCCGTCGCCAAAAATCGTGGGCGTGGTGCGCGCCAGCAAATGTTTCATGAACAGGCTGAGCACGCCGGAGTAGGCGCTGGTCGGGTCCTGGCGCGGTCCGTAGACGTTGAAGAAGCGCAGGGCCACGGTCTCCAGGTCGAAGCAGGAGTGGAACACCGACGCGTATTGTTCGCCCACCAGCTTCTGCACCGCATACGGCGACTTCGGATGTGGGACCATCGTCTCGACTTTCGGCAGAGTCTCGCTATCGCCGTAGGCCGACGACGACGCCGCGTACACCACGCGCCGCACACCACCGAGTGCCGCGGCGCGAAATACGTTGAAGGTGCCATCGATATTGACCTCGTGCGAAGGCACCGGATCGTCGATCGAGCGTGGGACGGACGGGATCGCGGCCAGATGATACACCGTGTCCGCGCCGCGAATCACCGGCACGAGAGCTGCAGCATCGCGAATGTCGACGTTGTGCACTTTGACGCGATCGCGAACCTCGGTGAGATTGTGTTCGTAACCAGTGAGCAGATTGTCGATCACTTCCACTTCACCGTTGGCCTGATCGAGAAGCCTCCGCACCAGCGTCGAGCCGATGAATCCGGCCCCCCCCGTGACAATGTATTTCATATTCGAGTCCGTTTCGCGACGGCCACCAGCGAGAGCCCGGGCCACGGAAGCAGCCCGTCCACGCGGCGCCAGAACCACACCGTCTTATCGAACAACTTGAGCGCCAGACGGCTGATGGCCCGGCGCCCCAGCACTTTCCCGAAGAGCCACCAGGACAGCGTGCCGATCTTGTTCAGTTGATACATACGCTCAATTTCGAATCCCGTCTGCCCCAGTATTTGCCCAAGTTCTTCCCGCGAAAACCGCCGCAGTTGGCCCATGCCTTCATCGAGAGATCCGTATAATCCCTTTCCTTGCGGAACCAGCACCAGCACCGAGCCACCCGGCGCCAGACAGGTTCGCAGCGATTGCAAAACCGTCAGTGGATCCTTTACCGATTCCAGCACATTCACGCACAACGCCGTATCGAACTGTCCGGCGCCGGGCTGATAATCCGCCGGCTCTTCCGGATGGAGCTCGCAAACCGTCACGTTCGGCGTGCGCAGGAAACGGTTGCGCAGCGCATGCAGATACAGCGGGTCGGCCTCCCCGGCTACGTATTGCAATTTGCGCGCCATCAGCCGCCCGGTGAGATTGCCGAGCCCGGCTCCGATTTCGAGTACCCGGTCGCCCAGGTGCGGCCGCAGCACGCCTGTCAGCCAGGTCAAATACTGCGGCGTGCCGGTCAGGCTATTGAGAAGTCCGCGGCCGTAGTTGGCCTCGTACATGTCGTCGACCACCCAGAAATACAGGATTACGCCCAGCGCCTTTACGCCGTCTTTCCAGCCGATCTTTTTGCCCTCTTCGTAAGTGCGCCCATGGTAACTGATGGGTACTTCATACACGCGGAGCTTGCGCTTCGAGCACTTCATGGTAATTTCGGGCTCGAAACCGAAACGGTTGGAGCGGATCGGAATGCTCTTCAGCAGATCTGTGCGAAACACTTTGTAGCACGTCTCCATGTCGGAGACATTCAGATTGCTGAAAATGTTGGAGAGCAGCGTGAGCGTCTTATTGATAACGGTGTGCCAGTAGGGCAGCAGCCGGGTTTGATCGCTCACCAGGTAGCGCGAGCCGAATACGGCGTCGGCGTTGCCGTCCAGCAGCGGCCGCAACAAGCGCATGTATTCGGAGGGATCGTATTCCAGGTCCGCATCCTGCACCAGGCAGAAATCGCCCTGGGCTTTTGAAATCGCCGTGCGCACGGCAGCGCCCTTGCCTTGATTCACGGCCTGGCGGAACAAGCGGATGCGCGGGTCGCTGGCGGCCAGACGATCCAGGATGTCGGAGGTGCCGTCGGTGGAGCAATCGTCGACGATCACCAGCTCGCGTTCCATGTTTTCGGGCAATGGCGCGCCGAGGACCAGGGACAGGCTCCTCTCGACAACTGTGCGTTCGTTGTAAACAGGAATCAGAATCGACAGGAGCATCCGATTCCATCAGTATAATTGGAAGAGCTTTCCTAAAATCACATGAGCTTGCAAACACCCGTACTCGAGACCAACGTCTCCGGACTCAAACTGCGCGGCCGCGGCAAGGTCCGCGACATTTATGAGGACCCGCAGCATCCAGAACGCCTGCTGATCGTGGCGACAGACCGCATCTCCGCGTTCGACTATATTCTGGCCACCGGCATTCCCGACAAGGGCCGCGTGCTTACGCAGATGAGCCTGTTCTGGTTCGATTTCCTGCGCGACACGGTGCCCAATCATTTATTGAGCACGGATATGACGGGCCTCCCTACGGAGCTCGAAGGGCGCTCCATGTGGGTGAAGCGCGCGAAGATGTTCGACGTCGAATGCGTCGCGCGCGGTTATCTGTCCGGCTCCGGCTGGAAAGAGTATCAGCAAACCGGCGCTGTCTGCGGCATTGCCCTGCCGCCGGGCCTGCGCGAGAGCGACGCGCTTCCCGAGCCGATTTTCACGCCGGCGACGAAAGCGCAGACGGGCCACGACGAGAACATTTCGTTCGAGCGCATGGTCTCTATAGTGGGCCAAGAACTTTCTGTTCAACTTCGCGACCTCACCCTGAAGATCTATCAGCAGGCAGCGGATTACTCCCGCCCGCGCGGGATTATCTTGGCCGACACTAAGTTTGAATTCGGCATGATCGATGGTGTGATGACGCTGGCGGACGAAGTGCTGACGCCGGATTCCTCGCGCTTCTGGCCGGTAGAAACTTACAAGGCCGGCGGGCCGCAGCCGTCTTACGACAAGCAATACGTGCGCGATTATCTGGAATCCATCCACTGGAACAAGCAGCCGCCGGCGCCAGCTCTGCCCGAAGAAGTGGCCCGCCGCACCGGCGAAAAATACAAAGACGCTTACCGCGCCTTGACCGGCCGCGCGCTCAATTCAGCAACCGCGTGAGTCTGCTCGACCTGCTGGTTGTCATCGTCGTCGGCGCCTCCGTGGTTGCCGGATTCGTGGCCGGGTTCGCGCGCGTTAGCATCGGCTTCGTGGCCGCGATTTTGGGCGTGATGTTCGGCTTCTGGTTTTACGGCATCCCGGCCGGCTGGGTGCACCATTACATTAAATCCACGACGCTTTCCAACTTGATCGGCTTCATGCTGGTGTTCTGGGCGATCCTGATGGTGGGCTCTCTGCTCGCCAAACTCTGCTCCAAACTTTTCAAGTGGACGGGGCTCTCCTGGCTCGACCGCTTGCTCGGCGCCGCCTTCGGACTAGTGCGCGGCGCGCTGATCACCATTGCACTGATCGCTGTTTTGCTGGCGTTCACGCCCAAGCCGATGCCGAACTGGATGGTGAAGTCCGAAGTGCTGCCTTACGCGATGGAAGCCTCCAGCGCGATCTCGAAGCTGGCGCCCAACCCGATCAAAACCGCCTTCCTCGATAGCATGTACGAGCTGCGCCGCCTGTGGGCCGAGCAATTGCAAAGGAGCCGCGAAGAACTGCGGGTCTTCAAACGCGACGCCAAGCCCAAGAAAAAAGACGAATGAAAGACCTCCTGATTTTCGACCTCGACGGTACCCTGATCGATTCTAAAGAAGACCTGGTCGGCTCCGTGAACGCCATGCTGGCCTGGAAGCATCGCGCCCCCCTGCCCCACGATGTGGTGGCCTCGTATGTCGGCAACGGCGCTCCCATGCTGGTGAAACGCGCGCTGCCGGATCTCGGTGAAGACGAGCATCTCGCTGCGTTGCAATTTTTTCTGGACTATTACCGTGAGCACATGCTGGACGCCACCACCCTTTATCCTGGTGTGCGCGAAGCGCTCGACCGCCTGCATCAACACCACATTGCGCTGGCGGTCCTGACCAACAAACCGGTGCGCTTCAGCGAACGCTTGATCGCCGGACTGGGCCTCTCCGCGCACTTTTTCAAGATTTACGGCGGCAATAGTTTCGAGGAAAAGAAGCCGCACCCTATAGGCATCGAGCGCTTGATCGCCGAATCTTCTGCCGACCGCGCACGCACCGTGATGGTGGGTGACAGTGCGGTTGACGTGTTGACGGCCCGCGCCGCTAAGGTCCAAGCCTGCGGCGTGTCCTGGGGATTCCAGCCGGAAACTTTCCAGCAGGCGCCGCCCGATTTCATGGTCGATGACCTGCGTGTGCTGGCGGAAATGGTGCTAGAACGACCATAATCGTGGTATGAAGTTTTGCTCCGCCCTGCTGCTGCTCGGCTGTTCTGCCTTTGCCCAGGAAAAAGCCATCATCCTCAAAGGCGCGCGCATGTTCGACGGCCGTGAAATGCGTACACCGGGGCTGGTGGTGGTGAACGGCTCGCGAATCCTCGGCGTCGGCCCAGGCGCCCCCACGCCCGTCGGGGCGCAAGTGATCGATTTCGGTGACGCCACTCTCGCGCCCGGCTTCATCGACGCGCACACCCATCTTTCAATGATGTACAACCTCGATTACCGGCAGAATGAACTCGATGAATTGCAACGTTCGATTCCGGAGCGAACCCTGCGCGCCACGGAAAACTTGAAGAAGACGCTAATGGCCGGCGTCACCACCACACGCGACGTGGGCAGCAGTCAGTTTATGGATATCGGACTGCGCAACGCCGCGGCGGCTGGAATCATTCCCGGGCCGCGCATGCTGGTCGCTGTACACTCGATCGGTTCCACCGGCGGCCATTGCGACGGCCAGAACGGCTTCCGCGCAGGCTTGTTCGGACGTGAAACCGGTCCCGAAGAGGGCGTCATCAACTCTCCTGAGGAAGGGCGCCGCGCCGTGCGCCTGAATGTGAAGTACGGCGCCGACGTGATTAAAATCTGCGCCACCGGCGGGGTGCTTTCGCTGACTGACGAGGTGGATATCCCGCAACTCACCCAGGAAGAAACCAACGCCATCGTCGACGAAGCACACACCCTGCGCAAGAAAACCGCGGCCCACGCTCACGGAGCCGAAGGCGCCAAGCGCGCTATCCGCGCGGGTATAGATTCCATCGAGCACGGGGCGTTTCTTGACGACGAAGCTCTCGACATGATGAAGGCCCGAGGCACTTACTACATACCTACTTTGATGGCGGTCGAAGGAGGGAAAGAAATTCTTGCCAAGGGTGGCTATCCGCCGCTAGTCACGTCCAAGATGACCGCGGCGTCCGAATCCATCAATCAAGTGGTGCGCAAGGCGATTGTCAAAGGCGTGCGCATCGGCATGGGAACCGATGCCGCGGTGTATCCGCATGGCCGCAATGTCGAAGAGTTTCACCTGCTGACGGCGCTGGGCATGAGCCCGCTCGACGCGCTGCGCGCCGGCACTTCTATCGATGCCGAGTTGCTGGGCATGCAGACCCGCATCGGCACGCTAGAGGTGGGAAAATTCGCGGACGTCATCGCCATGCCCGGCGACCCCACGCAAAACATTCGCTTGACCGAAAAAGTGTTCTTCGTGATGAAGGACGGCGTGATTTATCGCAACGACACGCCCCGGCGGTAGGCTCTCAGAATGACTTCAGCTGAAGCACGTTTACACCTGCGCTACTCTGCCTGGGCCTCGCGCAAGCTGGTCGAGGCGGCTCGCTCCGTCAGCAATGCGGATTTTGAGAAACCTGTCGGCATATCGCACAGCAGCCTGCTAGGCACGCTTTCGCACATTCTCTGGGCGGATTGGCTTTGGTTCACGCGCGTCGTGGGGCCGATGGAGAAACCCGGTCAAACGCGCGAGGTGCTGGAGACGGTCTGGCCCGAACTCCAGGATAAATGGGTAAGCTGGGCGGAGCGCGCGAGCGACACCGAGATCAACCGCGTGGTGGAGTATATATCGATCCTGGATGGCCAAATGGCGCGCACCCCGGCGTGGCAGATCGTCCTGCACGTAGTCAATCACGCGACTCTGCATCGCGGTCAGGTGATGGGAATGCTGCGGCAAATGGGCATTGCGCCCCCGCACACGGATCTAATGAATTTTTACCGCGAACTCGGGTAGCTAGAAAAAACTAGAGGCACGCTACCCGCCTTAGCGAGTCTTCCTACTGTCGGGCTAGGATAATAAGTGGAGGAATGGCCGAGTGGTTTAAGGCGGCGGTCTTGAAAACCGTTGACGGGGAAACTCGTCCGGGGGTTCGAATCCCTCTTCCTCCGCCAACGTCATACATGGACAAGGCGGCAGATTTGAAGTTGATCGCCGACAACTGGGACGTTTTGTTGCCGGCCGCGGAGCGCGCTTTTGAAGAGCACGGCAGGGGAATGCTGCTGGTGGATACTACGCGCATAGAAAACGGCGGCTATCCGTTTCAATACGTCAGAATGGCGGCTCTCCCGGGTGACAACTCCGATTGTGATCGTATGGTGCGGACCTACGATCCGGAGAAAGAAATCATCATCAGTCTGGTGAGAGCCGATGGACGGGTCTATTCGTATGAACTAGGTCGCCCGGGTGACACCAGAGTCAGTCGGCCTTAGAATTCGCTACCTCTCCTTCTCCAGCATCTTCCGAATCACCAGCAACTCTTTCTGCCGCTCCCGATCGGATTTCGGGTAGGTCATCTTTAAATCCTTTAAGGCGTCCAGGACCACGCGCGAAACGATCAACTGCGTCGTCTCCTTGTCGTCAGCGGGCACCACATACCAGGGCGCGGTATGCGTGCTTGTCGCGCTCAGGCACGCTTCATAGGCTTTCATATAGTCTTTCCAGAAGCCCCGCTCCTTGATATCGTCCGCGCCGAATTTCCAGTTCTTTTCCGGATCGTCGATGCGCTTGAGAAAGCGCTTGCGCTGCTCCTCCTTCGAGAGATGCAGGAAAAACTTGATCACGCGCGTGCCGTTGCGGTGGAGGTGATGCTCCAGATTCACGATAGAGCGATAGCGGTCGCGCCAGATCGATTCCTGATCCGCCAGATCACGCGGTAGATTCTCGCCTGCGAGAATCTCAGGATGGACGCGAACCACCAGCACCTCCTCGTAATAGGAGCGGTTAAAGATGCCGATATGCCCCCGCTCCGGCAGGCGCCGCGTGGCGTTCCATAGAAAATCGTGGGCTAGCTCCTCGGCACTGGGATGTTTAAAGCTAAAAACCTGGCATCCCTGCGGATTGACGCCCGACATCACGTGCTTGATCGCGCTGTCCTTCCCGGCCGCGTCCATCGCCTGAAAGATCAGCAGCAGCGAGTATTGGTTCGACGCATAGAGCAGGCTCTGCCGAGCGCTCAATTTTTCGGTATGTTCGGTGAGCAGCGCCTTGTATTCTTCTTTCGAAGCGTAAACCGGTTTCACCCTTGTCGGCCATTTGCTGAGATCGATCTTTTTCCCGGCCTGGACTCGAAACTCGTCGGCGTCGATTTTCCTCATCGGTTCCTCGACACCATGGTACCCGGAACCCCCTTTTGACAAGGCCACCTCCCGCGTGGCATGCTGATCAGACCTCCCTGATGAAACGTGCTCTCGTACTTCTGTCCCTGGCCGTCGGCGCCCTAGCGGGCGACAAGCCGGCGGTCTCCGAATGCTTCCAGGTTCATTCGCTCACCAGGATGGATGGCGACCATTATTGGGCCGATTGGACCAACACCTGCCCGTACACCATCGATTCGGTGTACGTGATGATCGGCTTCCGCGACAAGTTTCACAACCTGCTCGGTGACGGCGTGTGGGGGCTGCATTTCATCACGCGGGGCGCCCATCGCGTGACCCGCTTCTCGGCGCCCGCCGGCGTGGGGGCTTTCGAATTCGTCGACATCCGCAAAGTGACCACCGATTCCTCCGAAGCCCTGCGCTAAAGTTGAAGCGGAGGAGACTCACATGAAACTGGCGTTGTGTCTAGCCCTGCTGGGCGTGCAGGCTTTTGCGGCTGAGACTGTTTTTGGCGGCCCCAGCGTGGTCCCGCACGTAGTGGATGGGGATGGCTGGAAGACCATTTTCACGGTGGTGAATCTCGACAGCAGCGCCGCGTCCTTCACGCTCCGCTTCTATGCCGACGACGGTACGCCAGCGGTCTTCCCTACTACTTCGGGAACTTCATCGGCCATC
>Ga0068860_100003977_pt1 | contig 15161 bp, 14 predicted proteins | sample KBSSwiS32_FD_66597 | JGI IMG/M metagenome (GOLD analysis project Ga0068860, IMG submission 66597) | Switchgrass rhizosphere microbial communities from Kellogg Biological Station, Michigan, USA - KBS Switchgrass S3-2 | ecosystem: Host-associated > Plants > Roots > Rhizosphere > Soil ... | reverse complement strand
GGGGAATACAATGCAGTCCGTTCCAAGCCGTACCTTGAAAGGGCTGCTTCTCTCAGCAGCCATGCTTCAGCCAGCGACGCTCGTTCATGCGCAGGATGTGGCTGCTGGCGAGCAGGCTGGCGCCGACCAGCCGCTGGCCGTCGGCGACATCGTCGTGACCGCAACCCGCAAGGCCACCGTGCTTAGCCGCACGCCTGCAAGCATCTCTGCCAAGAGCCAGCTGGAACTCGACGCCCAGGGCGTCCGATCGATCGCCGACATCGCGACTATCACGCCGGGAATCACTTTTGGACAGAACGCGGTAGCTTATGGCACCGGGCAGACGACCGTGTCCATTCGCGGCGTAGACTCTCAGTCGGGGATTCCGACCACGGGCATCTATATCGACGATACACCGATCCAGACGCGCATCGGGGTTAGCCCGTCGCTGGGCAACGCCTATCCGCAGGTCTTCGATCTCGAGCGCATCGAGGTGCTGCGCGGACCGCAAGGCACGTTGTTCGGCAGCGGTTCGGTCGGCGGTGCCATCCGTTTCATCACGCCCGGTCCCAACTACGAAGCGCTGAGCCTGTATGGCCGGACAGAGCTGGCCTTCACCCGGCATGGCAGCCCCAGCTATGAAGGCGGGGTTGCGGTGGGCGCGCCCCTCGTCACGGACAAGGTCGCGTTCCGCAGCAGCATCTGGTATCGCCGTGATGGCGGCTATCTGGACGAGCTGAACCCCTACACCAACCAGATTTTCAAAAAGGACAGCAACAGCACGAAGAGCTTCGCTGCGCGCCTCGCGCTGGGCTTCAAGCCTTCGGACATGGTCACGCTGACGCCGTCCATCTTTTTCCAGGACCTGAAGATCGACGACGGCTCGCGTTTTGAGCTGGCGACGTCCGACGTGTCCGATGGGAATCTTCGCTTGGGGCTCAATCAACGAACGGAGCCGCACAGGGACCGGTTCTTCTTGCCAGCGCTCAAGGCTGAGGTTGACCTTGGCAAGGTCACGCTGATTTCCAACACGTCCTATTTCGACCGCACGACGCGGACGATCAACGACGATACGACGATCAGCTACGTCTTTTTCGGCGGACTGACCGGCAAGCCTTTCCCGCCGGGTTTTGAGAATTACGCCCCTCATACGCTGAACAATACCCGGCAGAGTACCTTCACTCAGGAACTGCGCCTGCAGGATAACGATCCAAACGACCGACTGAACTGGATCGTCGGCCTGTTCTTGCAGCGCTCCTACGTGCGCGATCAATATGCATCGAGGGACGAAGACCTGCTGAGTCTCGTCAATTACGGCCAGACAGCGGCGGGCAACGCTCCCTACGCCGACCTGACCGAAGCGTTTGGCACCGAACTGTATCAGGGTCTGTATTCGGTGTTTCAGCGCAACGAGCATCGGGACAAGCAATATGCCGCCTATGCCCAAGCCGATTATGAGATCATTGATCGCCTCAAGCTCACGGCGGGACTGCGCTATACCATCGCCAAATACAAGTTCGCTGGGTTTGGTGCTGGTCCGGTGCTGGCAACGGAGGGGCAAACCGACAATCTCTCCACCACGAGCAAGACGCTGACGCCGAAATTTGGCATCTCATTCCAGGCCGACCGCAATAACCTGTTCTATGCTAGCGCCAGCAAGGGCGTGCGCGGGCCGGGCGTTTCCTCGCCAGTGGGCTCGAACTGCATCGGCGATGCGGCGGCTATCGGCATCGATCCCTTTGCGACGTTGAAGGTCGATCCGGACTCGATCTGGAGCTATGAGGTCGGCAGCAAGAACCGCTTTGTTGGCGGCAAGGTGGCTCTCGATGCCTCGGCCTATCGCATCGAGTGGAAGAATGTGCAGACGCTCTTCCAGTTGCCGACCTGCGCAATCCAGACTGCGCTCAACCTCGGCAACGCCCGCATCAACGGCTTCGACATCTCTCTGTCGGTCAAACCGCTGAAGGGCCTGACGTTGGGCGGGACCGTCGCCTATATCGACGCGCGCTACACCACCACGATCCTGGGATCGGATGGCCAGCCGCTCCGTCACTCGGGCGAGCCGTTCCCGTTGGTCGCGCCATGGTCGGTGCAGCTCAACGGCGAGTATGTGCACGATCTGGGCGATGCAGAACTCTACGGGCGCGCCGACTATAGTGCCAGCAGCCGTATTACGCGTCCGGTGGAGGTTTCCGCGATCGTCGATCCGGAGCTGCCTCGACCGCCGTCGACATCGCAGCTCGACCTGCGCGTCGGCGGGCGGTTCAAGCTGCCGGGCGCGGGCGATGTCGATGCCAGCCTGTTCGTCAACAATGTTAGCGACAGTCGCCCGTTACTGGCCTATTTCCACGAAGCGACCGGCTCGACCTTCTATCGTGCGGGTACTTTCCGGCCCCGTACGATCGGCCTCACTGTGACGCTGCATCGCTGAGCGCCGTCGACGGCACGCTCATAGGTCCTGATTGCGGACTTGCCCGGTTCCCAGCAACCCCGGTTCCGGCAGCGGAGCCGGGGTTCGCTTTCGGTTGTCACTGGCTATCCCAGTCGGATTTGAAGAGCGGTTTCGGCGCGCTCGGGGAGTGCTCCGTGCGCCACCGTCCCGATCAGCCGGTCGTACCGTCCGCCTCGACGCTGCCAGCACCCCTGTGCCTTCGCGGTGCGGGGGGTGCTGCTATGAGCGTAGGTTGCGGTGCCAGCGGCAGCTTGCAATTTGCTTATGGGGAAACCGTAAGCAAAATGCGACCGCCCGAAAGCGGAAGCTATTGTATTTAGTTGAGATTTTGGTGGACGCACTTGGGCTCGAACCAAGGACCCGCTGATTAAGAGTCGTTTTTTGCGCTTTCCGTCTGCATCCATCCTTCTCCGTACACATCCGTAGAAGTCAATCTAGCTTATTGGAAATACTGAATAATATCAGAAAGACCTCTTCCATATTCTTCCGTCCTGACGTACACTCGAACGCTGTCGGTCAAGGTCATTTTGACGCCCATACGGCACCCATAGCAGTTCCATTTTGCCTCGTTTCGAGTTCGTTCCATGGCTACCTCACTGACAAAGAACGGTATTGAGTCTGCAATCGTCAGAGTTCGCGCGCAGCCGAGTGGGCGGATCGAACTTCGGGACGACAAGGAAGCGGGCCTTGTGTTCTGCGCAGGCGAGCGCAGTTCGACCTGGTCGCTCGCGGTGCGGCTGCAGGACGGTCAACGCAGCCGGATCAAGCTTGGAACTTGGCCCGGCATGGGGATCGCCGAAGCCCGTGCCGCAGCCCGCGTTGCGCGGACGCAAATCGATCAGGGGAGCAATCCCGATGAACGGAAGCGCGAGATAATCTCTGGCCGGGTGGCTAGCCCTGAAACGAGCGGGGCATCGAACTGGTCAGCCATCACGATCGTGGCCGCCAAGCCCGTCCGCCCTCGCTCCCGCCGGCTTGGCGCAACAGTGTGCCGAGCGGGCGCCTGTCGAGCGTGCAGGCGGCGACCACCCGATCATAGCTTTGCCGCGCGGCGCGGCAGACCAGCGGCTTGCCTATCGCCAGTCGTTCCAGCCTTCGTTTGGCCTCGCGGCCCCCGCCTTCGTGCAGTTCAGGCGCGTAGAAATCCGCGAGCCGCACCTCGATCCAGCGATCGGGCCGATCGGCCGGACCGACGCACAGGCCATCGCCGTCACCGACATAGCGGACGACACCAGCGAAGGTGGTGCCCTTGCCCAACGCGCCCTCACATGGATCGGCGAGCGCAGGAGCCGACCAGGCGCAGGCGAGGAAGCCCGCCGCGGCGACAAGGTGCAGCCGGTTCATGGACGCGGGTTCACCGGAGCTGGCTGTCCTTGCTGCCGCGCCGGTTGATACCGGAATAGGTCGGGCGCTTGTCGCGCTCCGGCTCGGCCGATCTTGTGGTCCGACCCTGCCGCCTCCCAGAACGCGACCAGCCATTCGTCGGGACAGCGCCCGCGCAGCACCCAGAGCGCCAGCCCGACGCCGCGTGTCTGCACCTTACCCTTTAGTGCCGTGGCCTCGCGCAGGACGTTGACCGCGCGTTCGATGGTCCCGGTCGCACGGGCGCTCGTCTCAATGGAAGTCATGGCTGCGAATGCGAAGGATCTCTTCTTGCTCCTGAACGCTGCCGGACGGAGCCGACGCCAGCGTGCGTCCGCGTGGGAAGCTCGGATCGCGCGGGTCGGGTCCGCCACCATTGTGGGCGTCATTGCCGCGGCCCGGTGCGACCGCGAGGCACTTTGGTAAGCTGCCGGATCCGCTATCGTCCTACAAAGGAACAGCAGTGGTGTATTTCACCTGTGATAGGGCGAAGTGGGACGCCCCCGTGGCGACGGATGGGTGCCGCAGGACGGTCCGCATCAGGAAGCGGTTATAATCCTCCACATCGGCAACAAGGATTCGGAGCAGGTAGTCCCAGTCACCGGACATGGAATAGCACTCGATGATCTCGTCTCGTGACGCGACGAAGCTTTCAAAGGCCTCTGTCGTCTCGATGGAATGGTTTTTGATCTTGATGTGACAGATGACGTTGACGCCGCGGCCTAGCAGCGCTGCATCAACCAGCCGGACTTGGCGGCCGAGCACGCCATCGGCTTCCAACGCCCGCATCCGGCGCCAGCACGAAGCTGTCGACGCGCCGACACGGTCGGCAAGTGCGGCATGACTGATCGATGCGTCGCGCTGCAGTTCATACAACAGCTTGCGGTCGATCGCGTCGATCTTGCGCTCCACGGTCATGCACTCGCTCCATCGGCATCTGGTTGGCGTTCGGGCGCCGCTCGGGCAAATGCACCGATTTCGTCGCACCGGGCATCCACCGCAAGCAGTTCTGGAAAATCGGTCAGGTCGACATGGAAGCGGTAGGCGTTGTAGATTTGCGGAACGAGGCAACAATCCGCCATCGTCGGCGTGTCACCGAAGCAAAAACCCCGTCCGTGGTTGCGGACCATGACCTCGAGCGCAGCGAAGCCGTCCTTGATCCAGCGGGCGATCCACTCCTGCACCACCGTTTCTGATGCGCCTAGTTCCCGCCGGAGGGCTTGCAATACCCTCAGGTTGTTGAGCGGATGAATGTCGCATGCGATGGTCGAGGCCATGGCGCGCACTGTTGCCCGCTCCATAACTCCGGCGGGCAATAGCTGCGGGTACGGGTGTGTCTCCTCCAGCCATTCGAGGATCGCCAGGCTTTGCGTCAGACTGCCTCCATCCACCTCGAGGGCTGGCACGAGGCCGAGAGGCGCCAGCTGGCGCAGCGTCGGCATTCCCTGCTCTCCTCGCCTCAGGTTGTAGCTGACCTGGTCATAGGCCAGCCCCTTGAGGTTCGCGGCCAGGCGTACCCGGTACGAAGCCGATGAGCGCCAATAGCCATGGAGGGTCATCGTCATTGCTTCACCTTCCGTGGTCGTGATGAGTCGCCCAGTGCGGACCCAGCCCCCATGCTTGCATGAAACACATGATCGATTCAAATCTTGGGACGGCATTTGGCGATATATTTTGATCAAATTAGGTCCAACAGACCGGACCAATGAAACGCTTTTTCACTATGGCATGATAAATTGTTGTCATGGCAAACACAGACCCACTCCCGCCTGGTGCGGCCTCAGATTGGACCATTCCGCAAGACTGGGGCTCGTATACAGAGCAAGAGCATGCGGTCTGGGACCGTCTCTTTGCACGCCAGGCCGGTATGCTGCCGACGCGCGTGGTTCCCGCCTTCATGGAAGGGCTCGACGTCCTTCGCATGTCAAAGCCCGGCATTCCCGACTTCGACGAACTGAACGAACGGCTGCATCGCGCAACTGGCTGGCAGGTCGTCGCGGTGCCCGGTCTCGTACCCGACGAGATGTTCTTCGACCACCTTGCCAATCGCCGCTTCGTTGCAGGCCGCTTCATCCGCACGCCCGCGCAGCTCGATTACCTGCAGGAGCCGGACATCTTCCATGACGTGTTCGGGCACGTCCCGCTCCTCGTCCACCCCGTCTTCGCCGATTACATGCAGGCCTATGGCGAAGGGGGGCTTAGGGCGGCCAAGCTCGGAATGATCGAGGCGCTTGCGCGCCTCTACTGGTACACCGTCGAGTTCGGGCTGATCCGCGACTGCGGCGACCTCAAGCTGTATGGGGCGGGGATCGTCTCGTCCTATGGCGAAAGCCTGTTCGCTCTGGACGATCCTTCGCCCCACCGCATCGGGTTTGATCTCGAGCGAGTGATGCGATCGCAATACCGGATCGATGATTACCAGCAGAACTACTTCGTCATCGATAGCTTCGATGATCTCCTGCAGCAGACACGCGATGCCGACTTCGGGCCGATCTATGAGCGCTTGCGCGGCCATGAGCCTATCGAGGTTGGAGACCTGCTTCCGACCGATCGCGTCCTCCATGCAGGAACCCAGGATTACGCGCACGCAAAGGCTCGAGCATGACGGTTTCTTCTCACGCATTCGCGGGCCTGGAGCCGCAAAAGCCTGACGCGCTGCTGGCGCTAATCGCTCAGTACCGTGCGGACCCGCGCGTGGACAAGATCGACGTCGGCGTCGGCGTCTATCGCACCGAAACGGGCGAAACCCCCGTCATGCGCGCGGTGAAGGATGCTGAGGCAGCGCTCCTCGCCGGACAAACCAGCAAGTCCTACCTTGGCGCCGAAGGCGACCAGCGCTTCGCGCAGCTCCTATGGCAGCTGATATCTGGCAGCGATGCGCTCGGCACGCGCTGCTTCGGGCTGCAGACCCCTGGCGGCACCGGGGCATTGCGTGTCGGAGCAGAGTTGCTGGCCCGAGCACGCCCGGACACACGGGTCTGGATCGGCGAACCGACATGGCCGAACCACGCGCCGATCTTCCGCGAAGCCGGGTTGCAGGTGCGCCCCCATGCGTATCTGGACGCAACTGCCGGAAGTATCGATTTCGACGCCATGGTCTCCGCGCTGACAGACGCGCGGGCGGGCGACGTGCTCTTGCTGCACGGGTGCTGCCACAACCCAACCGGCACGCAGTTTTCGCACGAACAATGGATTGCCTTGTCCGATCTGTGCATCCAGCGCGGCCTCATCCCCTTCATCGATCTGGCCTACCAGGGCCTGGGCGATGGAATGGAGGAAGACGCTCAGGGGGCGCGGCACATGCTGTCAGCAGTGCCCGACGCATTGCTGGCCTACAGCTGCGACAAGAATTTCGCCGTCTATCGCGACCGGGTCGGCGCCCTCTTCGTCCAGTCCGGGAGCGAGGCACCATTGCAACTAGCTCGGGCCAACGCGCTGACGATTGCCCGCAGTTTGTGGTCGATGCCGCCCGATCACGGCGCCGCCGTGGTCCGGACGATCCTCGATAATCCTGCCTTGCGAGCAAATTGGCAGGATGAACTCACTAGCATGCGTTGCCGTCTCCAGGCTGTCCGAGAGGGGCTGGCCACAGCTCACCCACTCCTACGACCTGTCGCGACGCAGCGCGGTCTCTTCTCGCGACTGCCTCTCGACGGCGATGCCGTCGTTGCCGTCAGGCGTACGCATGGAATTTACATGCCAGCGGATGGCCGCATCAACGTGGCTGGGCTCAACGAGGCTAACCTCGGCCGGTTCGTAGAGGGCGTGCTTCCTTACCTTTTCGACCGGAACAACAGCATCTCTCATTCTGCCAGATCGCAGGAACTTTCCGCATGAAGTTCATCGTCACTGGTGCTGGCGGCGCGCTTGGCGCAGCGACCGCGGCCCTTTTGGACCGACTGGGGCATGAGGTGGCGCGCATCGTTCGCAACTCGCCTTCCCAAGATCCGCGCACGATCGCCTGCGAAGATCTTGCCGATACCCAGAGCGCTGAGCGGTCCGTGGGGGCGCCGGTAAAAGCTTTGGGTGGTCTAGATGGCGTCCTCCATATGGCCGGGGCCTTCGACTGGCGACCGGTCGCGCACAGCGACGCCACCTTATGGCAGGCCCTGTTCCGCAAGAACCTCGAGACGACCCTTGCTGTTGTGAAAGCAACGCTCCCCTGCCTCAGAGCAGGGGGCGCGATCGTCACAATTGGTGCCGCCGCGGCAGAACCGAGCGGTGCCGGTATGGCGCCGTACGCAGCGTCGAAGTCCGCTGTCGCCAAGCTGACCCAGAGCCTTGCTGCGGAGCTCGACGAGGGCCGCATCCGCATCAACACCCTGTTGCCTTCCATCATCGACACGCCGGCCAATCGGGGCGCCATGCCGAATGCGGATCCATCGAGCTGGACCCATCCCGACGCCATCGCGGAAGTGGCGTCCTTCCTGGTGTCGCCTGCCGCCCGCGCCATACATGGCGCCCTTATCCCGGTGACCAACAGCGTCGCCAGCTAACGCAACTTCTAAGGAAGACGATATGAGCCTTTTCGACAATCCCATCGGCCTCGACGGCTTCGAGTTCGTGGAGTTCAGCGCGCCGCAGAAGGGCCTGCTAGAGCCGGTCTTCGCCGCCATGGGCTTCACCTTGATCGCCCACCATCGGTCGAAGGACGTGCAACTGTGGCGGCAAGGCGGCATCAACCTCATCGCGAATTACGAGCCGCGCAGCCCCGCCGCCTATTTCGCCGCCGAGCATGGCGCGTCGGCCTGCGGCATGGGGTGGCGGGTCAAGGATGCGGCGAAGGCGTATGAGCTGGCCATCGAGCGCGGCGCGGAGCCGGTCGAGGTGAGAACCGGCCCCATGGAGTTGCGTCTGCCTGCCGTGCGCGGCATCGGCGGATCGATCATCTACCTCATCGACCGCTATGATGGCGAGCGGGGAGGGCTGTCGATCTACGACATCGACTTTGCTTACGAACCCGGCGTCGATCGGCACCCCGAAGGCGCGGGCTTCAAGATCATCGATCACCTGACCCACAATGTTTATGGCGGTCGCATGGCCCATTGGGCCAGCTTCTACGAGCGCGTCTTCGGCTTTCGCGAGATCCGCTATTTCGACATTAAGGGCGAATATACTGGCCTCACCAGCAAGGCGATGACCGCGCCAGACGGCAAGATTCGCATCCCGTTGAATGAGGAAGGCAAGGCGGGCGGCGGCCAGATCGAGGAATTCCTGCGCGCCTATAACGGGGAGGGCATCCAGCATATCGCACTACTGTGCGACGACCTGATCGCCGCTTGGGACCGGCTCAAGGCCATGGGCGTGCCGCTGATGGCGGCGCCGACCGCCACCTATTATGAGATGCTGGACGAGCGGCTGCCGGGCCATGGCGAGCCGGTGGGCGAACTCCAGGCGCGCGGCATCCTGCTCGATGGATCGACCCAGGACGGCGACCCGCGCCTGCTCCTCCAGATCTTCGCGCAGCCGCAGATCGGACCGGTCTTCTTCGAATTCATCCAGCGTAAGAAGGACGAAGGCTTTGGCGAAGGCAATTTCACCGCCCTCTTCCAGAGCATAGAGCGCGACCAGTTGCAGCGCGGTGCGCTCAATGTCGGGGAGACGGCATGAGCACGGCGGCTCCTGACCTCAAACGCATCCACCATGTCGCCTACCGCTGCAACGACGCGAAGGAGACGGTGGAATGGTACAGCCGCGTGCTCGGTATGACCTACACCACTGCTTTCGCCGAGGATAAAGTACCCTCCACCGGTGAGGACGACCCTTATATGCACGTGTTCCTCGATTGCGGCGGCGGCAATGTGCTCGCCTTCTTCGAACTGCCCAACCAGCCGGCGATGGGCCGTGACCCCAATACCCCGGCCTGGGTCCAGCATCTCGCCTTCGAAGTGGAGGATGAAGCCGCGCTGCTTGCCGCCAAGTCGCATATCGAGGCGCAAGGCATCGATGTGCTTGGCCCCACATTCCATGGGGTGTTCCGGTCGATCTACTTCTTCGATCCCAATGGCCACCGCGTCGAGCTCGCGTGCAACATCGGCACTGACGAGCAATATGCTGAATTGAAGCGCGTCGCGCCGCTGATGTTGGAGGAATGGAGCCGGACCAGACGTGCGCCCCGCCACGCCGAATGGCTGCACAAGGATCCCAACGCATGAAACTCGCCAGCCTGAAGAACGGCCGTGACGGCCGATTGATCATCGTGTCGAACGATCTCTCCCACTACGTCGAGGCAGGGCCGGTCTTCCCGACGTTGCAGGCTGCACTGGACGATTGGGCTGTTGCCGAGCCGAAGCTCAGGACCCTCGCTGATGATCTGGCGAGCGGATCAGGTGTGAGCAAGCCGCTCGATCCGGCCACGCTCGCCGGGCCTCTGCCCCGCGCTTATCAGTGGGCGGACGGCTCCGCTTATGTAAACCATGTCGAACTGGTGCGACGTGCTCGCGGGGCGGAACTGCCCGAGAGCTTCTGGCACGATCCCCTCGTCTATCAAGGCGGCTCCGACCGCTTCCTTGGCCCGCGCGATGCCATCGCTCTGGCCGACGAGGCGTGGGGCTGTGACATGGAAGCTGAGGTCGTGGTCGTCACCGACGACGTGCCGCAGGGCGTGTCGCCAGAAGCCGCTCGTGGCCTCATCAGGCTCGTGGGCCTCGTCAACGATGTATCGCTGCGCAATCTCATCCCCGGCGAACTGGCCAAGGGCTTCGGCTTCTACCAGTCCAAGCCGGCCAGTGCGCTGTCGCCTGTCTTCGTGACGCCCGATGCGTTGGGCGATCAGTGGAGGGACGGCAAGCTTCACGGCACGCTGAACGTCGACCTCAACGGCCGCCCCTTCGGTCGTGCCGATGCCGGCCTCGACATGACTTTCGATTTCGGCACCCTGATCGCGCATCTGGCCAAGACCCGCTCGCTCGGCGCAGGCACGATCGTCGGCTCTGGCACCGTTTCCAACCGTGATGCCGATGGTGGTCCCGGCAGGCCCGTGGCCGATGGCGGTCTCGGCTATAGCTGCATCGCCGAGGTGCGGATGGTCGAGACGATCCGAGACGGCGCGCCGGCGACGCCTTTCCTCAACTTTGGCGACAGGGTCCGGATCTGGATGGAGGATGACAAGGGTCACGCCGTCTTCGGAATGATCGACCAGAGCGTGGAGGCCATCTGATGCAACGATTGACCGACCAGGAACGAACCCAGGCGCTCGCGTCGCTTTCGGACTGGACGCATGAACCGGATCGCGACGCAATCGTGCGGACGTTCGAGTTTCCCGATTTCGTGACCGCCTTCGCCTTCATGGCCGCCGTCGCGCTGGAAGCCGAAAAGGCCGATCACCACCCCGAATGGTCGAACGTCTACGGGCGTGTTTCCATCCTGCTGACGACCCACGATGCCGATGGGTTGTCCCAGCGGGACATCAATTTGGCCCGGAAGCTGTCGGCCCTTTCTTTGCGTTTCGAATGAGGTGGAGGACCAAGCCCGCGCGGATCTGCATGCACAGCGATCCCGTGGGCGAGGTTCTTTACGACAACCAAGAAAATCACCCAACTTGGTAAGAGCGCGCATAAATTCGCCGCCTTTGCTAGGGGACGGTCTCTCTGAAAAGCTGGGGCCTTGGATGAAGAAGGGGGCGGGCAGGGGAGCGCCTGTCCCGGCCTAAAGTTCAGGATCGCGGCTCCATCCAAGCGGCTCCACTGCAGGCGCATCGTCGCTCGTTCAGCGGAAAACGACCGTCTTGCCGCCGTTGCTGATGATACGATGTTCGGCAAACCAGGTCACTGCACGGCTAAGCACCGACGCCTCGACTTCCTGGCCGAGCATGACTAGCTGCTCCGGCGTAAAGCCATGATCCACGGGGCGAGTATCCTGATGGATGATTGGACCTTCGTCGAGGTCGGCGGTGACGAAATGCGCGGTAGCGCCGATCATCTTGACGCCGCGCGCATGGGCTTGGTGATAGGGACGAGCGCCTTTGAAGCTGGGCAGGAAGCTATGGTGGATGTTGATGCACCGCAAGGCCAGCCGACGGCAAAGTTCTTCCGAAAGCACCTGCATATAGCGGGCAAGCACGACAAGATCGACACGTTCGCGGTCAATAAGATCCAACAGCCGCGCTTCCTGTTCAGATTTGTTGTCCTTCGTCACCGGCAGCCAGTGATAAGGCAAGCCCTGGAATTCGCAAAAGCCGCGCATCGTCTCGTGGTTGGAAACCACACCGACTATATCAAGCGGGAGAACGCCGGCCCGCCAACGGTGAACCAAATCATGAAGACAGTGCCCGAACTTGGAGACCATCAGCAGAGCCCTGGGTCGGCGCGCGAGATTGTGCAGTTCCCATTCCATGCCAAAACGATCGGCGACTATGGAAAAGCCCGTATGCAGGCTTCCTGCGTCGATCGAGCGGGGTTCTTCAGGGCGGAATACCACCCGCATGAAAAACGTCTCGGTTGAGCGATCATGGTACTGGCTGGATTCCTCGATCGTGCAGCCTGCATCGGCCAGATAAGAGGCGACCTGGGCAACGATTGCCCGCCGCTCCGGGCAACGAAGAACGATCACAAAGCAGGGATCAGGATCCGTCACGCGAATTTCCTTCGGCTACAAGTCGAGAGTGGCCACGCTGAACCACCGTTTTAGGTGTTCCGCGCAGGTAATGTCGGCGACGAGATCCAGTCTGCTTTCGCCGGCTGTGGGCACGACGAACAATGCATGGATCTGCGCGAACCGGGTGCGCGCGCAGCTGCCCGCGGCCACGAGCGCAGGCAGATCGAGACTGGTGCCCTTGGCGAGCACCGCCAACGCGCGTTCACCGGTGATGCGGAAGCGGACGAAAGCCTCTCCGCTTTCCGAGACGTGGCAGGTTGCCGGTGCCAACGCTGCGGCGAGCCGCTCGGCCGGTAGATCAGAGTCAAGCAGCAGCCATTCACCCGGGGCCAGCCAGCACAAGCGGGCGCCATTGACTGTAGTGGCGTGGCCGGGTCGAAGCGGTAGGGCTGCGCCGAGCAGGGCAGCCGCGCGAGTCTGCACTGCCTCATCCGGGAGACGGACACGTAACGAAATCGCCGGCCGTGATGGTTGCTGCGTAACGTCGAAGCGCGTGCGCGCCAGAGTCCAGTGATCATCAGACATGCAAGCGCTCTCCCTTAGGATCGAAGCTGCAGAGCTCGACGACCCGCGCCTGCCGCACCCCGGAAAAGGTGCGAATGTCGACTGCTTCGCCTATCCGCGACTGCCCGGCGCGCAGCATGCCCAGCGCAACTCCACGCCCGACGGCCGGGCTAAAGGCAGAAGAGGTCACGTAGCCATCGCTGGCGCGATCGCGACCGAGCACATGGGCACCGACTGGTAGGACAGAGCCGTCGGTAGCACTGAGGCCGACAAACTGATGGCGATCGGTGCGTTGCTGTTCCGGTAGCAGCAGAGAGCGCCGACCGACGAAATCCGAGGTCTTTTTCAGCACATGACCCCAGCCGATGTCGAGCGGGATCGTCGTGCCGTCGGTGTCGCTGCCGACGTGAAGATACCCTTTCTCGGTGCGCAGGATCATCCAGGCATCGACGCCCACCGGCACGATCCCCTTGTCGGTGCCGGATGCCATCAGCACGTCCCAAAGCTCGCCGGCGCGAGACGGCGCGACCGCGATTTCGTAGGACAGTTCGCCGGTGTAACTGACCCGTTGAACCCGCGCAGGCAATCCAGCGACCGTCCCTTCGCGCCAGCTCATGTGTGGGAAGGTGGCGGGATCAAGATCGATCGAACTCAGGGCCGCACACAGCACATCGCGTGCTGTCGGGCCGGTCAAGGTCAGGACCGCCCAGGCAGTGGTAATCGGTGCAACGACAACGTCCAACTCGGTCCATTCACACTGCAACCATTCCTCCAGCCAGTCCGCAATGCGCGAGGCACCGGCACTCGTGGTCGATATCAGGAAGCGGTCGGGCGCGAGCCTTGCGACTACGCCGTCATCGATGACGGTGCCGCGCTCATCGAGCATCAGCCCGTAGCGGACTCGGCCGACGGCGAGGTTGGCGATGCGATTGGCATAGATGCGGTCGAGGAAGATTGCCGCGTCGGGACCGACGACTTCGATTTTGCCAAGTGGCGAAGCGTCGAACAGACCCGCGCCGCAGCGTACGCTGTTCGCCTCGCGCTGCTCCGTGAAAGCGCGGTCCTCGCCGCGCAGGGGGTATCCAGCGGGACGCAAAAAACCGCCCATTTCCTCGAACAGGGCGCCGGCCGCGACATGTCGTGCGTGAGCGGGCAGACGCCGCAGCGGTCGGAACAACTCCCCGCGATCCGCGCCGGCGAAGCTTGCCAGCGGTACCGGCGTGTATGGAAAGCGGAAGCGCGTCATGCCGGTCTCGGCCGGCGTGCGATCGCAGAGCGCGGCCATGATCCGCAGTGCGTTTACGTTGGCGGTCTTGCCCTGGTCGGGCGCCATGCCAAGCGTCGTGTATCGCTTCAGATGTTCGACCGACCGATAGCCCTCGCGGGCGGCAAGCGCGATGTCCGCGCTTGTGACGTCGTTCTGGAAATCAACGAAAGCCTTGCCCCGGCCATGGGGAAGTTGCAGCGACGCGCCGCTGCTGGGGTCACCATGACCAGCCGCTGCCCCCACGCAGGAGACATGGCCGGGAGCACCGTCCGGAACAAAGCTTCCGGTGTCGGCGTCGTAGCGCAACTGGCCACCGGCCTGGCCGAACAAGTGCAGGGTCGGGTTGTAACCGCCAGACATCGCGATGCAGTCGCACGCGACCGTTATCACCCGTCCATTGGACAGTCGGATGCGGGCGGACGTGACCCGACGGTAGCCGCGCGTGGCCACGATCCTGGCCCCTAAATGCACGGGTACGGCTAGGCTGGCGAAACGAGCGATCAGTTCTTCGGACACTTTCGCCCGTTCGTCGATGATTGCCGCGATTCGGACACCGGCCTCGATCAGGACGTCGGCGGTACGCCAGGCGGCATCGTTGTTGGCGAACAGGGCCGCACAGGTCCCGGGCAGGGCGGCATGGCGACGCACATAGTGCCGCATGGCTGAGGCGAGCATCACACCAGGGCGGTCGTTGCTGGGGAACACCAGCGGCCGCTCGATCGCGCCAGTCGCGAGGACGATCTGGTTGGTGCGGACCTGCCACAACCGATGGCGCAACGCAGATTCTGCCTGCCGCTCCGTAATGTCGGACGTGATCCGTTCGAGCATGGCGAGCGCGCCGTGGTCGAAATAGCCGGTGACCGTGGTTCGCAGGCGCACGTCGACGCCAGCGGCAGCGAGGTATTCGCGAGCATTTGCCAGCCATTCCGCCCCGGTCTGGCCTTCGATTACCTCGTCCTCATAGAGCAGTGAACCGCCCACCAGGTGGTCTTGCTCCACCAA
>Ga0068860_100003975_pt1 | contig 15167 bp, 17 predicted proteins | sample KBSSwiS32_FD_66597 | JGI IMG/M metagenome (GOLD analysis project Ga0068860, IMG submission 66597) | Switchgrass rhizosphere microbial communities from Kellogg Biological Station, Michigan, USA - KBS Switchgrass S3-2 | ecosystem: Host-associated > Plants > Roots > Rhizosphere > Soil ... | reverse complement strand
GGGTGCGCGAGCATGGCGGGAGACGGGGCGACGGGAATGTTGCGTGTGCAACTACCGTTCCTCCAGCACCACGAACGGAAGGGGAGTCCCATGCCGCAGCCCGAGGGAGCCGAGCTCGAGGCGGTCCGCGCCAGGCGGGCGGACCTGCGCGAGAAGTACCTGCATGCGCCTGCCGACCGACGGCCGACGACCGTCCAGGGGGTCCACCACATCGCGCTGATCTGCTCCGACGTCGAGGAGACGATCCGGTTCTACCAGGAGCTGTTGGGCTTCCCGCTCGTCGAGCTGGTGGAGAACCGCGACTACCGCGGCTCCAGCCACTTCTTCTTCGACATCGGCAACGGGAACCTGCTCGGGTTCTTCGACTTCCCCGGCCACGACCACCCGCCGTTCTCCGAGACGATCGGCGCGGTCCAGCACCTCGCCCTCTCCACCTCGGCCGCGGAGTTCGAGAAGGCCAAGCGGCGGCTCGACGAGGCAGGCATCGACTACCTCGGCCCGGACCGTGGCATCGACAACAGTCTCTACATCCGGGATCCCAACGGGGTGGGTCTGGAGTTCTACCGGGAGGAGCTCGGACGCTTCGAGGGCGAACCCCTCCTCGGCTGAGCCGACGGGCGGCGCACCGACACCGTCGGGCGCGGATCCGGACCCGGTGGGCAACCCCGTCGGGTCTCGCACGTCCTACTGATGAGGGACGGGTACGGCCGTCTCGCTACCGTGGGTCCGAGACCGGACCCCAGGACGTCGGGAAAGGGCGCGATGAACGGTGACCCACGCGGGCCGCAGGGGCCGCGGCAGGGCCGGGGCGGTCCTCCGCCGCGGCGCGGCGGGGGTCCCGGCTGGACGAACCAGCCACAGCGTTCACCCACCCCGCCGACTCCGTCGGCTGCCGACCCCCGTCGCCGCCCCGGCCCCCCGCCTCCCGGCCAGGTGCCGCCCCACCGGGTGCCCCCGCCCTCGGCGCAGCCCACCAGGGTGCTGCCGACGGGTGCGCCGCAGCAGCGGTACCGGCAGGCGGAGGAGTACCGGCCGCCCGTCCAGACCCGTGCGCCGAAGGTCCGCAGACCCCGCCGTTGGGGCAGGCGGATCAAGTGGATCGCGGTGGTGCTGCTCGTCGCGCTGGTGGGCTGGTGCGTCTACCTCGACCAGAACCTGAACCGCGTCGAGGCGCTGCCCGCGGAGTCCGCGGCCGAGTCCTCCGGCACGAACTGGCTGATCGTGGGCTCGGACAGCCGCGCGGACCTCGGCGCCGAGGACCAGGAGCGGCTCGGCACCGGCGACGCGGCGGGCCAGCGCACCGACACGATCATGCTGCTGCACTCCGGCAGCTCGGGATCGGTGCTGGTCAGCCTGCCGCGGGACTCCTACGTCCCGATCGAGGGCCACGGCTCGAACAAGCTGAACTCGGCGTACGCGTTCGGCGGCGCCCCGCTGTTGATCTCGACCGTGGAGAACGCGACCGGCCTGCGCATCGACCACTACGCGGAGATCGGGTTCGGCGGGTTCGTCGACGCCGTCGACGCGGTGGGGGGCGTCGACCTCTGCGTCCCGAAGGCGATCAAGGACCCCAAGGCGAACCTGGACATCCAGGCGGGCTGCCAGGAGCTGGACGGCACCACGGCGCTGGGCTACGTCCGCACCCGGGCGACGGCGGGCTCGGACTTCGACCGGGTGCAGCGGCAGCGGGAGTTCCTGTCCGCGCTGATCGGCAAGGCCACCAGCCCGGCCACGATCGTCAACCCGTTCCGGGTCGTCCCGCTGGCGGACGCGGTGACCGGTCTGATCACGGTGGACTCGAGCGACCACATCTGGAACCTCGCCCAGCTCGGCCTGGCCATGCGCGGGGTGACGAACGGCGGAGTCGCGACCACGGTCCCGGTCGGCGGCACCCCGACGATCGGCGGGCAGTCCGTCGTCCGATGGGACAAGACGAGGGCGAGCCAGTTGTTCGAGTCGCTGCAGAAGGACGAGACCCCGCCCGAGTCCGCCCACGGCCCCTGAGCCTCGGTCTCCAGAGCAGCGGGTCGCGGACGTGGCGAGCTTCTGCCGGGACGTCCGGACCGTGGCCGGTGGCGGCACGCGTTGCGCATTGTGGAGCCACAACTGTCGTTTCGGGGCGCTCACACGACAGTTGTGGCTCACAATGCAGGCCCGGGCGGGTCAGCCGACCGCAGCGAGCGCGGTCCGGATGACGTCCGCGACCTCCTTGGGGTGCGCCAGCATGACCAGGTGGGACGAGTCGATCTCGGTCACCGTGGCGCCCGCCCGTTCGTAGCCGAAGCGCTCGACGTCCGGGTTGATCGTGGTGTCGGACGAGGAGACGACGCCCCAGCTGGGCTTGGTCTTCCAGGCGGCGGCCGGGGCGGCCTCGCCGAACGCGGCGTAGGCGAGCGGCCGCTGCCCCACGGCGAGGACCTTGGCGACCTCGGGGTCGACGTCCGCCGCGAAGATCGACGGGAACCGCTCGACGTCCACGGTGATGTCGACACCGCCGGGGTAGGGGGTCTGGACGAGCGCGGTCGCGAGCGGGGAGTCGGGGAAGCGGCCCTGCAGCTCGGCGAGGCTCTCCCCCTCCTCCAGGGCGTAGCCCGCGAGGTAGACCAGACCGACGACGTTCTCCTCGGCACCGGCCACGGTGATCACCGCGCCGCCGTAGGAGTGGCCGACGAGCAGGACGGGGCCGTCGATCGCGCGGACGACCGAGGCGATGTACTCCGCGTCGCCGATCAGGCTCCGGTTGGGCACCGCCGGGACCCGGACCGTCACCCCCGAGGACAGCAGCTCGGAGACCACGGGGGCGAAGCTCGCGGCGTCGGCGAAGGCGCCGTGCACGAGGACGACGGTGGGCTGGGGCATGAGGGACTCCTTCTCGGCGGTGGATCAGGGGTGCAGTGCGTCGTGGAGGAACTCGCCCGCGAGCCTCGTGGCGGTACGGGCGGCGTGCGTGTCGCGCAGGGCGTCGAGCATCACGAAGTCGTGGATGATGCCCTGGAAGCGCACCGCGGTGACCGGCACGCCCGCGGACCGCAGCTTGGCGGCGTAGGCCTCGCCCTCGTCCCGCAGGACGTCCGCCTCGCCGACGATCACGAGGGCCTCGGGCAGCCCGGCGAGGTCGTCGAGGGTGGCGCGCAGCGGGGAGGCGGTGATCTCGGCGCGCTGGGCGGGGTCGGTCGTGTACTGGTCCCAGAACCAGTGCATGCCCTCCCGGGAGAGGAAGTACCCGGTGGCGAACTCCTCGTAGGACGCGGTGTCGAACGCGGCGTTCGCAGCACGTCCGCCTCGGCGGTGACCACGAGCGTGTCGGGCAGGCCCGCCAGCTCGGTCGCGGAGGCCCGGGCGGACCTTGGGGTCGGCGGGCACCACGATCGCGGAGCCCTCGTTCGGGGCGCGGTTCCCGGATCGGATGGCTAGGCGGAGCGGCGCTTGCGCGTGGTCGCGGGCTTGTCCTCCGGGTCCTCGTCCTTCTTCTTCCGGGCGGCGGGCTTGCGGGCGGGCTTCTTCTCCGGCTCGGGCTCCGGGTCGGGGGTCTTCGCCCCGGCCTTGCCCTTCGCCGCCTCCACGCTCGCCTGCAGGGCCGAGAGCAGGTCGGTCATCGAGTCGCCCTCGTCCTCCTTCTTCGCCTCGACGGGGGCGGGCCGGGCGTCGCCGTGCTCCTTCTTCGACTCGATCAGCTCGACGACCGCGTCCCGGTACTCGTCGTGGAACGAGGAGGGGTCGAAGTCCGCCCCCATGCTCTCCACCAGCGAGGACGCCATCTTCAGCTCCTGCGGCTTGAGGTCGACGTCCTGGTCGAGGATGTCGAACGCGGGCTCGCGGATCTCGTCCGGCCACAGCATCGTCTGCAGCACGATCGTCTTGTCCCGCACCCGCAGCAGCGCCAGCGACTCCCGCTGCCGCAGCGCGAACCGGACCACCGCCATGCGCTCGGTCTCGGCCAGCGCCTCGCGCAGCAGCGCGTAGGGCTTGGCGGCCTTGGTCTCGGGCTCGAGGTAGTAGGCCTTGTCGAACAGCAGCGGGTCGATCTGGTCCGCGGGCACGAACTCGACGACGTCGATCTCGTGGCCGGACGCGATGGGCAGCGAGTCGAGGTCCGACTCGTCGAGCGTGATGAGCTCGCCGTCCTCGGTCTCGTACCCCTTGACGATGTCCGCGTACTCCACGACCTCGCCGCAGACCTGGCAGGTCCGCTTGTACTTGATCCGCCCGCCGTCGGCCCCGTGGACCTGGTGGAACCGGATGTCGTGGTTCGTCGTGGCCGAGTACAACTTGATGGGCACGCTGACCAGCCCGAACGAGACGGCACCGCTCCACATCGCACGCATGGTGACAGCATGACGGTGTGCAGCCCATGCTCGCCACTCCCGGTGCCCTCCCGACCGGGCCGGAGTGGGTCTACGAGGTCAAGTGGGACGGCATGCGGTTGCTCGCCGACGTGACCGACGGCGTGCTGCGGCTCGCCACCCGCAGCGGCCGGGACGTCACCGCGGACTTCCCGGAGCTCGCCGGGCTGACCGCGATCGCCCCGGACGTGGTGCTCGACGGCGAGGTCGTCCTGCTCGAGGACGGCGTCCCCAGCTTCGCCGCGCTGGCCGAGCGCATGCACGGCCCCGTGGCCAGGGCGAAGGCGCTCTCCCGGCCCGTCACGTTCATGGTGTTCGACGTCCTCCGGCTCTACGGCGTGGACCTGTGCGAGCGCCCGCTGCACGAGCGCCGCGCGACCCTGGAGCGGCTGGACACGGCGGCGGTGGCGACCGTCGCGCTCTCCCCGCTCTACACCGACGGGCGGGCCCTGTTCGAGGCGACGGCGCGGCGGGGCATGGAGGGGATCGTCGCCAAACAGCGCGAGTCGCCGTACCGGCGGGGCCGCGGATCCGGTTGGGTGAAGGTGACCCACCGCCACACCCAGACCTGTCTGGTCGGCGGGTGGCGCGGCGAACGCGGCGGGATCGGGGCCCTGCTCCTCGGCCTGCCCGACGGCGGCGACCTCGCCTACGTCGGACGCGTCGGGTCCGGGCCCGCCGGGGCCGCGGTGCAGCGCGTGCTGTCCGACCTGCTCGGTGGCCTGGAGCGCGCGACCCCGCCCTTCGGTGAGCGGCCGCCCCGCGCCGACGCGGCGGGGGTCCAGTGGTGCGAGCCGGTCGTCGCGGTCGAGGTCGCCCACCTGGGTTGGACGGCGGCGGGCAGGCTCCGCGGGCCGGTGTTCCGGGGGGTCCGAACGGACGTCGAGCCGCAGGACGTGCGCCGAGAGGGGTAGCTACCGCGCCGACCGGGGTGTTTGATGGCGCAGCGATCTTTTCCCTCGCGGCGATGCTCGAGAAGGGGGCACCCACCGTGGACGTCGAGGCACCGAAGGGCCGGACCGAGCAGGTCGACACGATCGAGGACGTCCTGCCGGACGCGCCCGCGACCTGAGTCCTGTCCGTCGACCGGGGCGCCCCCTGCGGTGGTCCCGGTCCCGCTCCCTACGGTGGTGTCGATGACGACCATGCTGACCTGGCAGGCCGAGGGCAGGCCCGGCCTCGAAGGCGCCCGCGTGCACTTCGGGCCCGGCCCGCTCGGTTTCCGTGCGCTCGGCCGGATCGTCCGGCCGGATCCCGCGGGGGACTTCACGGCGTCCTACAACCTGGTGGTGCGCGAGGACGGGACGTTGACCCGCCTGTCGCTGACCGCCGCCACCACGGCGGCCGAGAAGCACCTCACGATCCAGCGCACGGACGACGGCTTCTGGCTGTTCGACGACGGCTCCGGCAGCGGGCGCGCGGACTTCGACGGCGCCGCGGACGTCGACCTGGAGTTCAGCCCGCTGTTCAACTCGCTGCCGATCCGGCGGTCGGCGGCGCACCGCGAGTCGGTCGACGTCGAGCTTCCGGTGGTGTTCGTGTCGCTGCCCGAGCTCGAGGTCAGCACCGCCGTGCAGCGGTACGTCACCGTGCGGCCCGGTGCGGGTGACGTCCCGGCGGTGGTCGGGTTCTCCTGGGACGACTTCACGGCCGACCTGTCCGTGGACGTCGACGGCTTCGTGATCTCCTACCCTGGCCTGGCGGACCTGCTGTCCAGCGAGCGCGCCGAGCCCGTGAAGGCCGTGAGACCCGCAGGCTGACCGCGCACGGCCGCCACGGTCTCGGCGAACCGCTCGGCGAGCGTGCCCTCGCCGCGGGCCGCGACCCAGCGGTCCGTGGCGACGTCCAGGCAGGCCAGAGCGGCGGTCACGATCGCGGTCGCCGCGGGCTCGCCCACCGGTGCCGCGGCGGGCCGCAGGGCGATCTCCGGGGCGAGCAGCTCCACCCAGCCCTGGTGCTTCTCGGCGCGCCGGGCGCGCAGGGCGGGGGTCTCCGCGCAGACCGTGCCGATCGCCAGCTCGCGCACCGGGTCCCAGCCGGCCGCGGTCTCGAGGGCGTCCGCCACGGCCTGGATCGCCTCCCACGGGGCCTCGGTGAGCGGGCGCTCCCGCAGCGCGTCCCGGATCTGCTCGCCGGTGCTCGCGAGGCTGCGCAGGACCACGTCCTCCTTGGTGCCGAAGTACCGGAACAGGGACCGGCGGGACACGCCGGCGCGGGCGGCGATCTCGTCCATGGTCGTGGCCTCGAAACCCTGGTCGAGGATCAGCTCCATGGCGGCCGCCGCGATGTCGTCCCGGACGGTCCGTCGGGTCTGGTCCCACAGGCTCACGCCGCGAGGATAGCCCATGGTGACAGGTTGGCACTCAGTGCCAGTCTGGCATACAGTGCAGCCATGGATCACCGTAGCCAGACCGTCCTCGTCACCGGCGCCAGCTCCGGGATCGGCGGCGCCTTCGCCCGTGAGGTCGCCCGCCGGGGCTCGAACCTCGTCCTCGTCGCCCGGCGCGCGGAGCGCCTGGAGGCCCTCGCCGCCGAGCTCGCCGCCGCACACGGCACGAAGGTCGAGGTCGTGCCGATGGACCTCGGCAGACCAGACGCCACCACCGAGCTGCTCGCGGAGGTGGAGCGGCGCGGGGTGCGGGTCACCGCGCTGGTCAACAACGCCGGGTTCGGCGACCACGGGCTCGTCCACGAGCAGGACCCCGCCCGCCTGCAGGAGATGGTCCAGCTCAACGTCGGTGCGCTGGTGGGGCTGAGCAGGGCGTTCCTGCCGCAGCTGCGGACCGGGGACGGATACCTGGTCAACCTCGCGAGCCTGGCCGCCTACCAGCCGATCCCGAACCTCGCCGTCTACGCGGCGACCAAGGCGTTCGTGCTCAGCTTCACCGAAGCGCTCTGGTACGAGGCGAAGGGCACCGACCTGCGGGTCCTCTGCCTGTCACCGGGCCTGACGAGCACCGAGTTCCTCGACGTCGCCGGCGAGGGCGCCGCGGGTCGCGCTGCGCCGATGCAGACCCCCGAGCAGGTCGTCGAGACCGCGATGCGCACGCTGGACGGCCGGTCGACGCCGAGCGTGGTCTCCGGAGCCCTCAACCGCGTGACGTCGAACCTGCACCGGCTCTTCCCGCGCAGGCTCGGCATCGAGGTGATCGCGCGGGCTACTTCCAGCCGCTGACGACGTCCCCCCGGCGGCCGAGCTCGCGGAGCTCGGCGAGGGCGTCCGGTCCGTCGAGCGAGACCGCGTGGCCGAGGGGCTCGCGGGTGGACCTCCAGCGCTGCCGGGCCAGGTAGCCCGAGTCCACAGTGGCCTTGAGCCCGCCGGTGGACGCCAGGGCACCGCGCATCACGCCGAGCCTGCCGAGCGCCTCGTCGACCGCGGCGAGCAGGGCCGGGCGGTTGCCCTCGCACATCGCCAGGGTCAGCTCGGGGCGCGTGCCCGCGACGCGGGTGCCGTCGGCGAAGGAGCTCGCGGAGAGGGCGAGGGCGAGGTCGTCGTCCGGGTCGCCCGCGCCGACGGTCGCCAGCACGGCGGCGAACAGGTGTGGCAGGTGGGAGATCCGTGCGACGGCGAGGTCGTGCTCGTCGCTCGCCGCCGGGACGACCCGGGAGCCGCAGGCCCAGGCCAGCTCCGCGACGTCTCGCCACACCGCGAGGTCGACCCCGTCGTCCGCGACGACGACCCAGGCGGCGTCGCGGAACAGGTCGGCGTCCCCCGCGGCCCAGCCGGACTCGGCGGTCCCGGCCATCGGGTGTCCGCCGACGTACCGAGCGCGCGGGGCGTAGGTCGTGACCAGATCCTGCACGGCGACCTTGACGCTCACCGCGTCCGTGAGCCGGACCGTGGGCGCGACGGCGTCCACCCTGCTCAGCACGCCCGCGACCGCGGGCAGCGGGACGGCGATCACCACCAGGGCGTCGGCGTCGACGGCGCGGCGCAGGGCGGCGTCGAGGTCGGTGTCGACGGCGAACCCGTCCGCCTGCGCGGCCGCGGCGGTGCCCGCGGAGCCTGCGACCCCCCAGCACTCCCGCCCCGCCGCGGTCGCGGCGCGCAGCAGCGACCCGCCGATCAGCCCGGTCCCGACCACACACAGCGCCCGCATGGCGCAGGAGGCTAACTCAGGTCCAGGACGACCTCGTAGTCGCGCAGCCAGGTGTCGAGGTCCAGCACCCGTTCGAGCTGGGCGCGGGTGCCCATGTCGCTGGTGCCGGTCATCGGGCCGTCGATGCGGGCGGCGATCCGGGCCCGGTCGAGCAGCGGATCGGCCGGGGACTCCCGGCGCAACAGCTCGGCGGCGCGTTCCCGCAGCTCCTTCTCGTAGGTGTCGTCCTGGGTCGACGGGTACGGGCTCTTCACCCGCTGCACGACGGACTCCGGGAGCAGGTCCTTCACGGCGTGCCGGAGCAGGCTCTTCTCCCGGCCGTCGAAGGTCTTGTGCGCCCACGGCGTGCCGAACACGTACTCGACGAGCCGGTGGTCGCAGAACGGCACGCGCACCTCGAGTCCCACGGCCATGCTCATCCGGTCCTTGCGGTCGAGCAGGTTCGGCAGGAACCGGGTCAGGTAGAGGTAGCAGATCTCGCGCATCCGGCGCTCGTGCGGGTCGTCCGCGGCCGGGCCGGTCAGCTCCGGCACCTCCGACAGCGCCTGGCGGTAGTGCGCGTCCAGGTAGCCGGGCAGGTCCAGGGAGCGGGCGAGCCCGCCGTCGAACAGGCCGGGGTCGGCGGGATCGGCCTTCATCATCCGTCCGGCCACCCAGGGGAAGGTGTCCGCGGCGACCGTGTCGGCGTCGTGGAAGTCTCGGTAGCCGCCGAACACCTCGTCCGCGGACTCGCCGGACAGCGCGACCGTCGAGCGCTCACGCACCGCCTTGAACAGCAGGTAGAGCGAGGTGTCCATGTCCCCGATGCCCGCCGGGATGTCGCGGGCGTGCAGGGCGGCCGCGCGGACCTCCGGGTCCATGAGCTGCTCGGTGGACAACCGGATGTCGGTGTGGTCGGTCCGGACGTACTCGGCGACCTCGCGGACGTACGGGGCGTCCGGCGTGCCCCGGACGTCGTCGGCCCGGAAGGCGTCCTCGTAGCCGGTGAAGTCGACCGCGAACGAGCGCACCGCGCCCTCGGTGTGCTGCTGCGCCAGCGCCGTCAGCGCGCTGGAGTCCAGGCCGCCGGAGAGCAGCGTGCACAGCGGGACGTCCGCGACGAGCTGGCGCTGCGCCGTGTCCTCCAGCAGCTCCCGGACCCGCCGGACCGTGGTGGGGACGTCGTCGGTGTGGCCGGTGTCGGTCAGCCGCCAGTACCGCTCCTCCCGGACGCCCTCGCGCGAGACCCGCACGAGCGCCCCCGGCGGCACCTCCCGCAGCCCGGCGAACACCGCGTTCGCGGGATCGTGCACCCAGCTCAGCAGCCTGCGCAGGCCGTCTCGGGTGACCCGGCGCTCCACGGCGGGGTTCGCCAGGATCGCCTTGGGCTCGGAGCCGAACAGCACGCCGTCGGCGGTGGGCAGGTAGTAGAGCGGCTTGACCCCGAGCCGGTCCCGGACCAGCAGCAGCTCCTCGGCCGCCGGGTCCCAGACGGCGTAGGCGAACATCCCGTTCAGCCTGCGGACCGCGTCGGCGCCCCACTCGCGGTGCGCGCGGAGGACGACCTCGGTGTCGCTGTTCGTCCGGAACCCGCCGCCGAGCTCCGCGCGCAGCTCGGTGAAGTTGTAGGTCTCGCCGGAGTAGACGATGACCTCACCGGTCGGCAGGACCATCGGCTGCGTGCCGCCGGGCACGTCGATGACGGCGAGCCTGCGGTGGCCGAGCGCGGCGCGGGAGTCGACGAACAGCCCCTCGTCGTCCGGGCCTCGGCAGGCCATCGTCCGGGTCATCGCCGCGGCGGTCGCGCGGCGCTCCTCGCTCCGCTGGTCGTGTCGGAAGTCGATCCAGCCGCAGATTCCGCACATGCCGTGCCTCCTCGTCACGATGTGTCACAGCGTCGCAACGCTGCCGTGACTAGATTGCAAAGCTAAGTGTTGCATGCTGCAACAGCAGATCGTCCCTTCGGTGCCGTTCGGGCGTTATGCGGACGGTGAGATGGCCCACCGTTCAGTCGGCGAGCACTCCCGCCACTCGGAGGATCCCGCGCTCCTCCAATCGCCTCCCGACGATCTGCACGCCGGCAGGCAGGCCGGAGACGGGGGCGGGGACGGAGACCGCGGGCCAGCCGGTGAGGTTGAACGGCTTGGTGAGGTCCAGCAGATCCGAGAGCGTGGTCGGGGTGCGCTCGCCGATCGGGGTCGCCTGAGCCCGGGTGGTGGCGCTGAGCAGCACGTCCATGTCCGAGGTGGCCGCGGCGAAGGCCGCCGTCAGCCGACGCCGGGTCCGCTGCGCGCTCACGTAGTCCGCCCCGGTGATCCCGGCGGCGCGGTCCAGCCGCGCGGCGGTCTCCGGCTGGTAGGGGGCGCCCTGGGCGAGCCACTCGCGGTGCGTCGCGTAGGCCTCGGTGCCGACGATCGTGGGGTACGTCGCGGCCAGCTCCTCGATGAAGGGCGTGCGGATCTCGATGATCTCCGCACCGGCCTTCTCCAGCAGTCGGATGGCCTCGGCGAGGTCGGTGCCCCGCCAGTAGTCGTCGACCAGCAGGCCGACGTGGGCGCCCGAGATCCCGGGCGGCTGGATGCCGCCCCCGGTGCCGTCCGGGCGCGACAGGACGTCCCACGCGACCGACGCCGTGTGGGGGTCCGCGGCCAGGACGCCGACGGTGTCCAGCGTCTCGGCCAGCGGGAACACCCCGTCGGTGGAGAGCACGCCCAGCTCCGGCTTCAGCCCGACCACCCCGCAGAGCGCCGCGGGCGTCCGCACGCTGGCCCCGGTGTCCGTGCCCAGGGCGAGCGGCAGGTACCCGGCCGCGACGGCCGCCGCCGACCCGGACGACGAGCCGCCCGCGATCCGGCTGGGATCGTGCGGGTTCCGCGTCGGGCCCGCCGCCGCGACGTCCCCGGTCGGCCCGTAGGCGAACTCGTGCGTGGCCAGCTTGGCGACGATCACCGCCCCCGCCTCGCGCAGCCGGGTGATCACCGGGCCCTCCGAGGTGGCGGGGGTGTCCGACAGGACGTCCGAGCCCGCGCGGGTGGGTAGGCCGACGACGTCGAACAGGTCCTTCACCCCGACCGCGACGCCGTGCAGCGGCCCCCGCCACTCGTGCCGGGCCAGCTCGGCGGCTCGCTCCTCGGCCACGGCCACCGCGTCCGGGGCGATCGCCACCACGGCGTTGAAAGGGTCCGCCGCCAGCTTCTCGAGCGTCTCCCGCACGTGCTCGACGGGGGAGAGCTCGCCGGAACGGAGGGCCAGGGAGAGATCACGCAGGCTGGTCACCTCCACATTTTTCACCCCATGGCGAGGGCGGCGTAGAGGGCCACCCCGGCCGGCATCGCGGCCTCGTCGAAGCGGACGCGGTTGGAGTGGTTCGGCGCGGCCTCGTGCGGGGCGGTGCCGGGCGGGCAGGCGCCGAGGAACGCCAGTGCCCCCGGCACCTGCTCCAGGACGTAGGCGAAGTCCTCGGCGCCCATGATCGGGGTCGGCATGGTGCACACCCGGGTGTCGCCGAGCAGGCGTCGGCCGGTGTCGGCCAGCCGGGCGGTGGCGCCGGGATCGTTGACGGTGACCGGGTAGCCGGACTCGATGTCCACCCGCGCGGTGCAGTCGTGGGCGAGGGCGGTGTGGGTGCAGACCCGCTCGATCTCCCGGTGCAGCGCCCGGCGGACGGGCTCCGACATCGTCCGCAGCGTGCCCACCATCTCGGCGGTCTCGGGGATGACGTTGTCCGTGGTCCCGGCGCTGATGCGGCTGATCGTCAGCACGGTCGGGTCGTGGGTGTCCACGCGGCGGGTGACCATCGTCTGCAGGGCGCCGACCATCGCCGCGGCGGCCGGGACGGGGTCCCGGGCGTGGTGCGGGGCGGACGCGTGCCCCCCGCGGCCGGTGACGGTGACCCGCAGGACGTCGGCGGCCGCCATGATCGGGCCCGGCCGCAGGTGCAGCTCCCCGGTGGGCATCGTGGCGCTGACGTGCAGGGCGAACGCGGCGTCCGGACGGCCGCCGGGACCGTGCCGGTCCAGCAGTCCCTCGTCGATCATCAGCCGGGCGCCGTGGTAGCCCTCCTCGCCGGGCTGGAACATCAGCATCACCCGCCCGGGCACGTCCTGGCGGCGGTCGCAGAGCAGGCGGGCGGCCGAGGCGAGCATCGCGGTGTGCAGGTCGTGTCCGCACGCGTGCATCACGCCGGGCACCTCGGAAGCGTGGTCGACGGCCGCGTCCTCCTGCAGCGGCAGGGCGTCCATGTCGGCGCGCAGGAGGGTGGTCGGGCCGGGTCCGCCGCCGTCGAGCACGGCGACGAGGGAGGTCAGCTCGCGGCCCACGTGCAGCCGCAGCGGGAGGTCCGCCAGCTCGCTGCGCACCAGGTCGAGGGCATAGGGGAGGGTCAGCCCGGTCTCGGGGCGGCGATGCAGTGCGCGGCGCAGCGCCACCGTCCGCGGCTGCAGTCCGCGGGCCGCACCGAGCAGGGCGGCGGGTGCCCCGAGCAGGTCGCGCATCCCTCGATCCTGTCACCGTGAAGAGGGCCACCCGAATTGTGGTTTGTACCACATCGGATTGAGGCATACCGTGTGCTCATGCCGGTCCAGAGCGTGGAGGCCCCCACCGAGGTCAGGGGCGAGTCCCTGCCCGGGTACGCGGTCGCCGCGATCCGGGAGGAGGGCCGATGGCGGTGCGTCCGCCTGGAGCCCGATGCGCTCGTCGACCTCGACGCGGCGATCACCGAGCTGCGGGGACTGCGGTCCACCGGTGCGGTGGTCGGCCTGCTGGACGTCGACGACGAGTTCTTCGTCCTCCTGCGCCCGGTCCCCGGCGGCGTCGCGCTGATGGTGTCGGACGCCGCGGCGGCCCTGGACTACGACGTCGCCGCGGACGTCCTCGACCTGCTCCGCGTGGACCTCCCCCCGGACGACGACGCCCTGGACGACGACCCCTGGCCCGAGGGCGACCTCTCCATCCTCGCCGACCTGGGCCTGTCCGCGGAGGAGCTGAGCGTGCTGGCGGGGGAGCTCGAGCTGTACCCGGACGAGCAGCTGGCCACGATCGGCCGCCGCTGCGGTTTCGGCGACGAGCTCACGAGACTCGTGGGCCGCTGACCCGCGAGTCACACCCCCAGCCCGCGAGTCACACACCCCGACCCGCGAGTCGCACACCCCAGCCCGCGAGTCGCACACGTCGTGCCGCGAGTCGCGCACCTCGAGCCGCGTGTCGCGCACGTCGTGCCGCGAGTCGCACACCTCAGCCCGCGAGTCGCACGTGTCGTGCCGCGAGTCACACACCTCAGGCCGCGAGTCGCACGTGTCGTGCCGCGAGTCGCGCACAGTGGACGCGTGAGTCGCGCCGGCATCATGGCCCCGTGCACCCCGCCCCGTCCGATCTCGCGCTGATGGACCGTGCCCTTGCGGTCGCCGCGACTGCGTTGAGCAGCGGGGACGTGCCGATCGGCGCCGTGGTCGTCGACGCCGACGGGCGGGAGCTCGCTACCGCCGCCAATGCCCGCGAGGCCCTCGGCGACCCCACCGCCCACGCCGAGGTCCTCGCCCTCCGCGAGGCCGCGGCCGTCCGGGGGGAGTGGCGGCTCGAGGGCTGCACCCTGGTCGTGACCGTCGAGCCCTGCACGATGTGCGCCGGGGCGATCGGTCTGGCCCGGATCGACCGTGTGGTGTTCGGGGCGTGGGAGCCGAAGACCGGCGCGGCGGGCTCGCTGTGGGACGTCCTGCGGGACCGCAGGCTCACCCACCGCCCCGAGGTGCTCGGCGGCGTCCGCGAGACCGAGGCCGCCGACCTGCTGAAACGCTTCTTCGCCGGGGGCCTGCGCCCGCAGTGAGTCCGGCTTGTAAAGTTGTCGACGGTAGCGTGTCCGAGCGGCCGAAGGAGCGCGCCTCGAAAGCGCGTGAGGTGCAAGCCTCCGTGGGTTCAAATCCCACCGCTACCGCCACGAACGCCGGGTCCCGTCGGGCCCGGCGTTCGGCGTAGTCGGGCATGATCCGGTGTCATGACGGTGACGTTCGGCCGCCTCGGCCGGTGGTTCCTCATGGCCGGGGTGGCGGCCGCGGTCCTGGCGGCCCTCGCGTGGGTGGTGCTGCCGGACGGCGGGATCACCGCCATGGTCCTCGGCATCCTCGCCCTGGTCGCCCTGGTCCAGGGCACGGTGTGGACGGCGATCCAGCACCGCATGTTCGGCGGCATCGGCGCGCTGCGCCGCGTCGCGGACACCGGGCGGCCCGCGCAGGCCACGATCGTCGGCGTGCAGAGCACGTCGAGCCGGATCGGCGCCGAGCCGATCGTGAAGCTCGACCTGCGGATCGACGGCGCCGTCGTCCGGCGCCACGTCCGGGTCCCGTTCTCCCACGCCGCGGAGGTCCGCACCGGCCGTGAGCTGCCGGTGCTCACCGACCCCCAGGGGTCCCGCGCGCTCGTGGTGCGCTGGGACCGGATGGGCTGAGGGACCTCCCCACTCGCCCACCCCGGCCATCGCGGCGTGGGGCCCGACGCCGGTCCTCCTCGGCTGCGCGGTGGACTGCCTGCTCGCGCAGGGGTTCGCTATACGGCGCTGAAGCCGAGTGCCTGCATGTAGGCGGAGAACGGTGCCTTGGCGGGGACCACCCGTCCGTCCTCGAAGGCTAGGACGTCCTCGGTCCGGACGCCGCAGCGGTGCGCCAGTTCGGCGGCGCTGACGTCCTGCATCGCGCGGGTCTCCCGGACGAGGCGGCCGAAGTCCTCGGCGTCCTCCTCGGCCGTGAAACGGGTC
>Ga0068860_100003972_pt1 | contig 15185 bp, 18 predicted proteins | sample KBSSwiS32_FD_66597 | JGI IMG/M metagenome (GOLD analysis project Ga0068860, IMG submission 66597) | Switchgrass rhizosphere microbial communities from Kellogg Biological Station, Michigan, USA - KBS Switchgrass S3-2 | ecosystem: Host-associated > Plants > Roots > Rhizosphere > Soil ... | reverse complement strand
TCGTGCACGAACACCCGTATACGCGGGTTGTCGCGGACCAGCAGGCCGGTGGCTCCCGCGTGATCGAGATGGATGTGCGTGATGAGGATCGACTCGATGTCGCCGACGCCGATTCCCTGCGCCGCGAGCGATGCGCGGAGCGTGTCGATGCACGAGCCCGGGCCAGGGTCGATCAATACGGCGCCGGCATCGCCGGCGTAGACGCCGGTGGCAATCGACTTCGGCGTGTCGCAGAAATTCAGGTCGATATAGGAGATATCCGTAGCAATCGAGGGCACGTCGCGAGTCTACCCGATTCCGAATACCGAACGAATCGAACGATCCGAACGACTAATCATTGAACGCCGGCGTGAGATTTCGGCGCCGGCATTTTCAAGACTCGGGCTTTCATCGCGCGGAACTCCGCCGTGTCGCGGATGCCGCCACGGCCGCGGGCCGTTGCCGCTCTCAACTGCGCGATCCGGTCCTCTGGCGAGGGATGCGTGGAAAAGAACGCTTCGACCGCGCCCGGATTACGATTCGCCTCGCGCCGCAACACGTCGAAGAGCTCGATCATCCCGCGAGCGTCCCAACCGGCTTTTGTCATGATCTGAAGTCCCACCTGGTCGGCTTCCCGCTCGTCGTCGCGGCTGAACTTCAGGAACACACCGTTGGTGACGAGCGCGCCAGCGACCTGTGCGGTCCCCGCTCCACCAGCATTGCCCAGCATCGCACCGAGCATGCCGAGGCTCCACCTCGCGACGATCGCTTTCGTCATCTGATCCGCCGCATGACGCTGCGCGATGTGCGCGATTTCGTGCGCCAGCACGCCGGCCACTTGCGACTCATTGCCAGCGGCTTGAAGGACGCCGCGGTTGATCCACACCGGTCCGCCGGGCAGTGAAAACGCGTCGATCTCCCGGTAGTTCGCGACGGTGAATGAATACGGATACTTCGCACCCGGCGCCGCCGCCGCGAGCCGCCTGCCGATCTGCGTGATGTACGCGGTCACCTGCGGCTCCCGGAGCTGCGCCATCTGTTTCCGCACCTGCGCCTGTTCCTCGCGGCCAATTTCGATTTCTTGCGGAACCGAAACGATCGTGAATCCGGTGAGCGCAACGACCGCGAATGATCTGGCGGGTCCGAAAGGACCTGCCCTCCAGGTACGATGCTCCGGACAATCTGGAGTGGAGGCCGGGTCCTTTTGGACCCGGCACATTGTCCCGCCGATCAATGGCAGCGCAGCTTTACACGCGCGGCGTCGGGGCAGCAGGCATCTGCTCCGGGCGATGACGACGGAGACGAGCGTACGCAGCGGTGAATTCAACGCCGTACATGAGGATAACGGACGACACGTAGATCCACAGCAGGAACACCACGACCGCGGCGATGGAGCCTTGAATCAAGGCCAGGCGCGAATTGCGCGCGATATAAAAAGAAAAGCCGTCGAATGCGAGACGCCAGAGGACACCGGTCAACGCGGCGCCGACCCAGACATCTCGAAACCGCGTCTTGGCGTTGGGAATGAAATAGAACACCAGACCGACGCCGAAGATCAGGATGATCGTCGCGGCGTACCGGAACATCCACGTCTGCACCGCACGCAACCACTGAAACCGCAGCAGCATGACGCCGAACCACGATGCCTCGGCCACCTGGATCGTCGTCACCAGCAGCAGGCCGACAATCATCACCAGGCCTGCGGCGACGAGCATCAGAAAGGACACCATGCGGTGCTTCAGGAAACTGCGCTGCTTCTCAACGCCCCATGCTTCGTTGACGGCACTCGTGATGGCGCCGAACACTCCGAGCGACGACCAGATGAGCGCCAGGCTGCCGGCCACACCGACCTGGATGCGCGTCTGCCGGAACGCGTCGAGTTGCGCGGCGACGAAATCCAGCCGCGTCGGAAAATAACGGAAGACAAAGGTGAGAACGGCGAGGCGTTGCTCTTCGCTGGCGGTGATCGAGCCGAGCAGCGAGATGATGAGCAGTAGAAAAGGGAATAGCGAGAGCAGCGCGTAGTAAGCGATTGACGCCGCGTGGGTCAGATCGTTGCTGTTGACGAGTTCGACGAGGCCGCGCCATGCGGCCTGCGCGGTCCACCGAAGCTCGGCCCGGAGCCGATTCACGCGCCGATTATGGCTCACAGCTCAGGGCTCAGGGCTCAGGCCATTAGGCCTGAAGCCCCATGAGCCTCGAGTCTTTGAGCCGTGAGCCGACGCGGTCCTACGAGCGACCGAAGTCCGAGCCGCCGCTCGAGCCGCTCGATCCTGTCCCATACGAGCCGCCGCTGCCGTAGCTGCCTCCGGTGTTGCCGTAGCTGCTGCTGCTGCCGCCGCTTGCGTAGTTGCGCGCTTCGTCGGCGCCGCGCGACACCGCGTCGCGAGCCTTGTCCATCATCTCGCGGCCGCGCTCGGCCCACGTGCCGGCCGTTTCGCGGGCGTGTTTGTATTGCTCCGAGGCGACATTGCTGAAATTACGCGCCTGTTCGCCGAGCGCGCCGCGCAGCTCCGAGCCCGCCTTGGGCGCCAGCAGCATGCCGAGCCCTGCCCCGAGCACGGTGCCGGTCAGCAAGCCCATCATGAATCCGGCCCCGCTACCTTCGTTGTCGTATCGATCAAAGTCCGCCATGGTTTTTGCTCCTCCCTCTAGTGGCCTGCTATATCCGACCCTTACCCATTGAATGCGCATCGCCCCGCCTCTGCCCTCCCGGCTTCGGCGCGGCAGGTTCACGCGTGTTTGGGCGCACCACGCGGTGGGCGCCGTCCCGGATGAAAAAAGCCATCGACCGCCGCGCGTGCCGCATAGAAGAGTGCAGCGGCACGCTGAAACCGCGAATTGACCGACGAACGCACGCGCCACGCCGTTTCGTCAACGCGGTTGATCGTCTGTTGAATCGCGGAATCCACCCGTTCCGTTCGAGTGCTGACCCGCGCTGTCACGTCGCGGAGATCGCCGAGAATCGCATCGACGCGCGTCATCAGCGTGTTCGCGCGTGCCACGAGCGGGGCGATCTGGCGCTGCTCGATTTCACGTACCGCGCGCATCGTCCGGCCATACAGGCGATACGCCATGACGCCGAGCCCAATCAGCAGAATCGCCTCGAGGACGCTGACCGCGGCCATGATGCCGAGCAGCAGGTTCGTCGTGTCCAGATTGGCTGCGTTCATCCGCGCGGCTCCATCAGTGCGACGTGCCGGGACCCGAGAACGGCGACTGCGCGCGCGCCGCGTTGAATTCGTTGACGACGCGAATACCGTCGTTGGCCATCTCCCCGAGCTTCTCGATCGTTTTCTGGAACCTGCCGAATTCGCGCCGTAAATCGTCGACGGCCGGCTCGAGGCGTTCGCGCACGTGCTTACCTGCATCGGTATAGAAGAGGTACGTAGCCGCTGCGCCAATAAGCGCCCCGACGACTGCTCCGGCGATCACGACACGATTGTGGTTCACACGCTCCTCCTTCAATGGCCCAACGGTTAATGACTTCCAAAATAGGTGCCACGCTTATCGGTGGGCGGGATCCACGATCTGAAGCTCGGCACGTTTGAGAAACAACGTCGGCGCCACATATCCGCGGCGCTTTTTGTCGGGCTGATCAGAGCTTCCACCGACGCGCATGAACACGACGTTCTTGAGTACCACCTCGTTTTTGCCCACGACGTACTGCCGCACAATGCCCGCGCGTCGTCGCGACAGACGCAACCGTTCCGCACCGTTGGCGCGGAACGTAGCCTTCTGCGACAAGCAACTTCGTCGACGGGTACTTGAGGTAGGTGGACTAGGTCGTGGTCGTGGATGAGGCTGCGGCCGCGCGCTGCGCCGCGCGCTGGTCCTTGATGTCGTGCTTCTTCATCTTGCTGTAGAGCGTCGGCCGGTACAAGCCCAGAATCTGCGCCGCCTCCTGCTTGTTCCAGTTCGTTCGCTGCAGCGTTTGCACGATGGCCATCTTCTCGATTTCCGCGAGCGTTCGATGCGGAGGAATCGTGAACTCCTGCGCCGGACTTCCCTCTTCGCGGATCGTCTCCGGGAGATCGTTCGGCGTGATCTCTCCGGTCTTGCACACCAGCACGGCGCGCTCGATTGCGTTTTCCAGCTCGCGCACGTTCCCCGCCCAGCGGTTCCGAATTAGCAGATGGTAGGCAGCGGGCGAAATGGCCCTGACGCTCTTCTGATACCGCTGATTGAACTTCGCCAGGAAATGATTGCAAAGCAGCGGAATGTCCTCACTCCGTTCGCGAAGCGGCGGGACGCGGAGCGTGATGGTGTTGATGCGGAAATAGAGATCCTCTCGCAGCTTCCCTTCCCGAAGCGCCGTTTCCAGGTCGATGTTGGTGGCGCAGATGAGCCGGAAATCGACGTGCACGATGCGGTCGCTGCCGATCGGCCGGTACTCGCGTTCCTGCAGCACTCGCAGGAGTTTCGTCTGAAGATACGGCGGCATCTCGCCGATTTCGTCGAGCAACAGCGACCCGCCTTCGGCCATTTCGAACAGCCCGACTTTGTCGGTGTTGGCGCCGGTGAATGCGCCTTTCTTGTAGCCAAACAGCTCGCTCTCAATCAGGTCCTTCGGAATCGCCGCGCAGTTGATCTTGATGAACGGACCTTTGACCCGATTTGAGTTGTAGTGGATCGCGTTGGCAATCAGCTCCTTGCCGGTGCCGTTCTCACCCTGGATCAGGATGTTGGCGTCGCTGGCCGCCACACTCTCGACCAGCTCGAACAACTCCTTCATCTTCTTGCTCTGGCCGACGATGTTCGCGAAGCTGTACTGGCCGCGGATCTGGTCCTTCAACTGCTGATGCTCGGCGCGCTCCTGCGTACGATCGATGGCGCGGCCGAGGATGTTCATCAACCCGTCCTGGCTCACCGGTTTTTCGAGGAAAAAGAAGGCTCCGGCCTGTCCCGCTTCGACGGCGCGGGCGATGGTTCCCTGGCCACTGATGACTATTACCTCAGGGGACGGATCGATTTCCTTGAGCCGGCGCAACAATTGGACGCCATCGAGGTCGGGAAGCATGAGGTCAGTGACGACGACGTCGGGCCGCCACTGCTTGAAGATTTCCTCGCCACGGGTCCCGATCAGGGCCGTGCGGACTTCGTAGCCTTCAGCTTCGATGACCATCTTCAACCACTCGGTCATCGCAGGCTCGTCGTCAATTGCCAGGACGCGCCTGCGTCGTTTGCTCGCGGTGGCCGAAGAAGGTTGACTTGCCATAGGTCACGGGTCCGTGCGGCGGACGCGAAAACCCGATCCACCACGTCTGCAAATCATACAGACAAGGGAGCACCGAACTCAAACCGTACATTTTGTAAAGATTTCATGCAGCTGAGCTGCGCTCAAATCTATAATGCCGAACGGTATGCCGCAGTCGGAACCCCCTCAGACCAGCACTGGCGAGGCTAAGCCCGACGCAAGCCGGACGTGCGATTCGAAGGAAGACGCGATGATCTGCGAGCGCTGCGGCAAGGCGGAGATGTACCGCATGCACGCAGTCTGGCGCTGCCCGGAATGCGGGTTCAAGACCGATTGTTGCGGTTGGTAGTTCGTTCGGGTCGTTCGGATCGTTCGCGATGGACAGGATTTCCTCCAAAATCCGCACAGACAGCCCCGAATTCAAGTCGAATCGCGACAAGCTGACGGCGGCCGTCGCGCAGCTTCGCGAGCGACTGGCGCAGGCCCGGGAAGGCGGCGGCCCTCGCTACCTTCAGCGCCACCGCGAACAGGGCAAGTTGCCCGTCCGTGAGCGCATCGACCTGCTCCTGGACGAAGGTTCGCCGTTTCTCGAGTTGTCCCCGCTGGCGGCCTGGGAGATGTACGACAACGAGGCGCCGGGCGCGGGGCTCGTGACCGGCATCGGCCGGGTAATGGGGCGAGAAGTATTGATCGTGGGCAACGATGCGACGGTCAAGGGCGGCACCTACTACCCCATGACGGTCAAGAAACACATCCGCGCGCAGCAGGTCGCCCTCGACAATCACTTGCCGTGCGTGTACCTGGTCGACTCGGGCGGCGCGTTTCTGCCACTGCAGGCGGAGGTCTTTCCCGACAAGGACCATTTCGGACGAATCTTCTTCAACCAGGCGCGAATGTCCGCCGAATCCATCGCGCAAATTGCCGTCGTCATGGGCTCATGCACCGCGGGTGGCGCGTACGTGCCCGCCATGTCCGACGAAACCATCATCGTCAAAGGTACTGGGACGATTTTTCTCGGCGGCCCGCCGCTGGTGAAAGCCGCCACGGGTGAAGACGTGACCGCGGAGGAACTTGGTGGTGCCGACGTTCACACGCGCCTGTCAGGAGTCGCCGATTACCTCGCCGAGGACGATTCGCATGCACTGCGCCTCGCACGATCCATTGTCTCCACACTAAACACTTCGAAGACGCTTCCGTCAGACGTCACTGAACCCGAAGAGCCGGCCTACGACCCACAGGAGCTGTACGGCGTGGTCAGCGCCGACGTGCGGAAGCCGTACGATGTCCGGGAGGTCATTGCGCGTCTTGTGGATGGCTCGCGCCTGGACGAATTCAAAGAGCGATACGCTCCGACAATCGTCACGGGCTTTGCGCGTCTGCATGGGCTGCTGATCGGGATCGTCGCCAATAACGGCGTGCTCTTTTCCGAATCGGCACTCAAGGCGACGCACTTCATGGAGCTCTGCAACCTGCGTGGCATTCCGCTCGTGTTTCTGCAGAACATCACCGGGTTCATGGTCGGCAAACAATACGAGCGCGGGGGCATCGCCAAGGATGGCGCCAAGATGGTGCACGCCGTGGCGAACTCCACGGTGCCGAAGTTCACCGTGATCATCGGCGGCTCGTTCGGGGCGGGCAACTACGGGATGTGCGGGCGTGCCTACGAACCGCGTTTCCTCTGGATGTGGCCGAATGCGCGTATCTCGGTGATGGGCGGCGAGCAGGCCGCGGGCGTGCTCGCGACGGTCAAACGGGAGCAGCTCTCACGCGAAAACAGGACGCTCAGCGCAGAAGAGGAAGCGCAAATCCGGCAGCCGATTCTCGACAAGTACGAGCTCGAAGGATCGCCGTATTATTCGACGGCTCGGTTGTGGGACGACGGAATCCTGGACCCGGCACAGACACGTAACACGCTGGCGCTCGCACTCTCTGCGTCGTTCAACGCGCCGGTGCCTCCGCCGAAGTTCGGCGTTTTTCGGATGTAAACCACGTGGCCTACGAAACCATCCAGACACGTCGCGACGATGTCGTCGAATATCTCACGCTGAACCGGCCTGACGTCCGCAATGCGTTCAACGAGCAGATGATCGCGGAGTTGACGGCGTGGGCAGCCGCAATCAACGCGGATGACGACGTGCGCGTGACGGTGATCGCAGGTGCGGGCAAGGTGTTCTCGGCCGGGGCGGACATCGCGTGGATGGCCAAGGCGCTCGAGTACACGCACGACGACAACGTTCGCGATGCGAACGCCGCGGCCCGCATGTTTGCCGCGTTGGATACGTTGCCGGTACCTCTGATCGGACGCATTCATGGTGCAGCGCTCGGGGGTGGCTCCGGCCTTGCTGCCGTGTGCGATGTCGTCGTCGCCGAAGACGCCGCGGTGTTTGGCTTCACGGAAGTGAAGCTCGGCATCCTGCCGGCGGTGATTTCGCCCTATGCGGTCGCCAAAATCGGCCGTTCGGCGGCACGCGAACTGTTCCTGACCGGCATGCGGTTCAACGCGATCCGCGCGAAGGAAATTGGACTCGTTCACGCCGTGGTTCCGACGAGCGAGCTCGACACCATGACACGCATGTACGTGAACGAATTCCTCAGCGGGGCGCCGGATGCCATCGCGACGGCGAAAGCTCTCATCCCGCGTGTCTGGGCGCGGGGCGCGTCGGACGCCGCCGGGCTCACCGCCGAAGCGATTGCCGCGCAGCGCGTCTCGAGAGAGGGGCAGGAAGGACTCCGCGCGTTCCTTGAAAAACGGAAAGCGAATTGGAACGTCAGCCGTGGTTCGTGAGCAACACGTTGCGTAGGATTCTGATCGCCAACCGCGGCGAGATAGCCGTTCGCGTCATTCGCGCCTGCCGCGAGCTCGGAATTCCATCCGTCGCCGTCTATTCGGATGCGGATGGCCGAGCGCCGCACGTGTTTCTCGCCGATGTCGCTGTCCGCATCGGGCCAGCGTCGCCGGCTGAAAGTTATCTTTCGATATCGGCCATTCTGGATGCGGCGCGTGAAACGGGCGCCGATGCGATTCATCCCGGCTACGGATTTCTCTCTGAGAACGCGAAGTTCGCGTCGGCGTGTGAGCACGCGGGCATCACGTTCATTGGGCCGCCGGCAGCCGTCATCGAGCGCTTGGGTTCGAAAATCGCCGCACGTGCCATCGCCCGTGAGGCTGGCGTGCCCATTGTTCCGGGTGAAACACCGGCAGACCAATCCACAGGGGCGATCGCGGCAGCCGCGCGACGCGTAGGCTTTCCCATTCTCCTGAAGCCGTCGGCAGGCGGTGGTGGCATCGGGATGAAGACGATTCGGGACGAACAGGCACTGACAGCCGGCATCGAACAGGCGCGCCGCGAAGCGACTGCGGCGTTCGGCGACGGCACGTTGTATGTCGAGCGCCTGATCGAACGGCCGCGGCACGTCGAAATCCAGGTGCTCGCCGACAACCACGAGCACGTCCTGTACTTGTTCGAACGCGAATGCTCCATCCAGCGCCGCCATCAAAAGGTCGTCGAAGAAACACCGTCTTCCGCACTGACGCCGGCATTACGGCGCCGGATGGGCGAAGCCGCTGTGGCGCTCGCGCGCGCGGCGGGGTATCGGAACGCGGGCACAGTGGAGTTTCTGCTCGAGGGAACCGGCGATCGCGCCTCGTTCTACTTTCTCGAGGTCAACACTCGTTTGCAGGTCGAGCATCCGATTACCGAGCGCGTCACGGGCGTGGATCTAGTTCACGCCCAAATCGCCGTAGCCGGAGGCGAACGGCTCCGATGGGCGCAGGAGTCGTTGACCCAGCGGGGTCATGCCATTGAGGTTCGCGTCTACGCGGAGGATCCGGCCAATCACGATCTTCCGCAGGCAGGCCCGCTGCTGCTCTATCGAGAACCCTCGATGCCTGGCATCCGAATCGACTCGGGCGCGTATGAAGGAGGCGAGATCAGCGTCCAGTACGACCCGCTGATCGCCAAGCTCATCGCCGACGGCGAGACGCGCGAGATCGCTCGCAGACGGGCGATTGAAGCGCTTCGCAACTATCCCATTCTCGGGATCCGGACGAACGTTTCGTTTCTCATCGAGATCCTGGAGCATCCGCGTTTCGTCAGCGGCGACATCGACACTCGATTCCTCGAGACGGAAGGTCAAGACCTGCGGACCCGCAGCGCCGGTAGTCCGCGTGCTGAAGCGCTCGAAATCGCTTCATTGCTTAGATCACAATCCGCAGACGTGTCTCGCCGAAGCGCAACGCGCGAAGGCGGAAGCGGCGGCCGCGAAGTTGGCGGCGCGAAGGCGGACCCGTGGGACATCATGCGAGGCTATCGTGGTTGAAGCGCTCGGCAGCGGCCGCTTTCGCGTCAATGGTCGACTCGCGTATGCAGTCGAGGACAACCAACGGACGTGGGTATTCATTGAGGGGCATACCTACGTCATCGAAGACGGCGACCGCGATGGCGACGCTCGCGAGCATGCGACCGACGATCTGATGGCGCTCTCAGCGCCGATGCCGGCGACGGTGGTCGCCATCACGGCGACGCCCGGCCAGGAGGTTGCGGCCGGCGATCTGCTGGTCATGCTGGAAGCGATGAAGATGGAACTTCCCATCAGGGCGCCGCGCGCAGGGCGCGTGAAGGCGCTTGCGTGCCGCGAAGGCGAGCTCGTGCAGCCGGGCGTGCCGCTCGTCGAGATGGAGTGAGGCTCGCCTACAATCGAGAGAGATGGAACGTGGGCTCGCCGTCCTGCTGACGGAATTGATGGAAAAGGTCGGACTGCTTCGTCGTGACTTGAAGCAGAAAGGCGACCTCGAGAAGTACGAGGCGCGGCTGGCGCGAATCGACCAGAAGTTCTCGGCTCTCGCCGAGAAGATCTCTCAGACGGATCCTGAACTCGCCAAAGCGCTCCGCACGGCCTGGCAGATGCCGGCACGCAGCCTCGCCGTTCGCAACGCCGAACACCAGAAAAGCGAAGATTAACCACGAAGGTGGTTATCGATCCCACGCCCCCGCTGCCCACTCCAGAAATTTCTGCTCCGCCCAGTAATTGACGATGCGCGCCTGCGGAATGCCGGCGAGCTTCGCGTGGGCGATGGCGATATCGGCGAAGTCGAACTCCCGGTGTGAGTGCGCGTCGCTGTCGAGCGCGAAGATGCAGCCTTGTTCGAGCGCCTGTGCGGCAAGCTCGTAGGGAACGTCCTGCCGCGCCCACGAGCCGTCGATCTCGATCGCCACCTGACGTCGAGCGGCCACTTCGAACACCTGTGACCAGTCCGCGCGCACCCCAAGGCGCATGTTGAAGACGCGCCCCTGCGGGTGGCCGAGAATCGCGACGCCGCGCTGTGATACCGCAGCAACCATGCGCTCGGTCTGATCGATCGCCTTCCGGAGCGCGGAGTGCGGAGAGGCGACGATGAATTCGAACTGCCGCATTTCGTCTGGCGCCATATCGATGGAGCCGTCGGCGAGGATGTTGGCTTCAATCCCCTTGAACAGTCTGAAGCGGCCGCCGTACTTGCGGTTCAGCACGTCGATTTCGGCGTGCTGGTCCACTGCCCGCTCCATGCTCATGCCACCGGCGATGCTGAGACCGTAGGAATGATCCGTGATCCCCGCGCACGACCATCCGCGCTCGAGACAGGCATTCACGATCGACTCGAGCGTTTCGGCGCCATCACTCCAGATCGAATGCATCTGGAAATCACCACGGTATCGCGCTCGCGATGGCGAACCCTTGCGAGACAGAATCTCCTGAACCGCGGCTCGGCTCAGATAGAGTCGCCGCAACCCGTGCAGCCGCGTGATCTCCTCCTCTTTGCCCGATTCGCGCACGGCGCGTTCGACAAACGCGCAGCGGCCGTCGACGATCAGTTCGCGCGCGATGCGATCGGTCGTCGGACCAATCCCCGGGATGGCCTTGAACGTATTCGCGGTCACGAGCGGCGTGATGTCGCGATCGATCCGCAGCACGGCCTTCGCCGCCCGTTTGTAGCCAAACGCGCGCTGACTGTCGCCTGCGATCGCCGCCATGTCGTAGAGCAGGCTCGCCAGCTCGAGATTCACGTCCCGCATGCGCCAATGTGTTGATATATCACCGCCGCCATCGATGCCTGACCTGTGGGCATTATCCGCAGACATCTCTCGCTGACGCACGTCTTCTTGCAACGAAAGATCAACCAAGACGGCATTCCGAGGTGTGCCGATGACGGACAGCGTAGCCGAGGTCCACGTGCGCACCGCGGCTGAGTACGACGCCGCGGTCGCAGGGCGTCGAGAGCAGGTGCTCTTCGAGCTGGCCAAGCGCAACAAGGCCGATGTGGCCGATACGTTCCGCGCCATTACCGAGGCGACGGCGGTTGCCCTCGATGTCGAACGGACCAGCATCTGGCGGCTGCTGCCCGGCCAAAACGCCATCGTGTGTGAGGACGACTTTGTGCGCGGTCAAAGTCGACACACGGCCGGCGAGATGTTGAGAGCGCGCGACTGCCCGAGCTATTTCGCCGCCATTGCCGAGAGTCGGGTCATCGCGGCGCATGACGCCCGCACCGACGCCCGCACTCGCGAGCTGACGTCACTCTATCTCGAGGTGCGCGGCATCACGTCGATGATGGACGTGCCCATCTGGCACAAGGCACAGCTCTACGGGGTCCTCTGTCATGAGCACATCGGACCCGCGCGGCATTGGACGAGCGACGAGGTAACTTTCGCCGGCAACCTCGCCGACCTCGCGTCGCTGGCGCTCGAGGAAGGCGAGCGACGCGAAGCGGAGCGACGCTGGGACGCGGTCGTCAATACCATTCAGGAAGCGGTGTTCGTCCTGGACGGCAACGGGACCATCGTGCACGCCAATCCCTTGGCGGCACGCATCATCGAGCACGCCGGCGGCGGCATAACCCTGGCCGAACGAATGGAACTGGTCGAATTCCGAGACGAGCAGGGGCGCGTGATCCCAGCCGATAGGACGGGTGGAAGGCGTTCGTTGAGAGGGGAAATCGTTCGCGAGATCAACCAGCTCGTTTTCAAACGTACTGGCGACCGAAGGTCGTTTCGCATCACGAGCGCGCCGATGCGGAACGGCGATCGCATCCACAGTGTGGTGGTCGTGATGGCGGACGTGACCGAGGAGGTGGCCTTCGATCGTCTGAAGCGCGAGGTGTTGGCCGCGCTGGCGCACGAGTTCAAGACACCGGTTGCCATCGTCAAGGGATACGCCCAACACATGAGCAAGGGGCCCGACGCCAGCGCGGCACAGAGTCCGATGTGGGATGCCATCGAACGCGCGTCGAACCGTTTGCAGAGGCTGATCGACGATTTGATCGACGTGTCGGGCATTTCCCTCGGACGGCTGGTCCTCTACCGAGAGCCCGTCGAGCTCACCGCCATGCTGCGTTCGGTGGTGCAGTGGGCAGCGCCGGCCGCGACTCACCACCGTTTGGTCCTCAACGCGCCCGAGCCAGTAACGGTGTCCGCGGATCTCCCCCGCCTGGAGCAGGCCGTCCGGCGGCTCGTGGATAACGCAACCCGTTATTCACCTCCCGGCGACATCGAGATCGACGTCGCGCCGTCTGACAAGTACGTCGTGATCTCGGTTCGCGACCGAGGCATCGGTATTCCGGCGGACCAACAGAACCGGATCTTCGAGCTGTTCTTTCGCGCTCACGCCGGCACCCCACACGACGTCGGGGGCCTTGGGATCGGGCTCTTCTTGGCGCGCGAGATCACGATCCGCCACGGTGGAGCGATGTGGTTCGAGAGCGAGGAAGGAAAGGGCAGCACGTTCTACATGCGCCTTCCTCGCGCGGAGGTGCGGTGAAGAGCAAGGGCGGGATCCTCGTCGTCGACGATGACCCCGATCTGCGCGAGTTCCTCCGGCTCATGCTCACGTCGATGGGCTTCGAGGTGATCAGCGCGGCGAACGGCCAAGAAGCACTCGACGTCCTGGAAGGTCATCACCCCGATCTGATTCTCCTCGACATGAAGATGCCGGTGATGAACGGTTGGGAGTTCTGCCGCGCCGTCGATGGCCGCGACGCGTGCCCTCCCATCGTCGTGCTCACCGCCGCCCCCGATCCGGCCGCCCGGGCCGCCGAGGCGCACGCCGACGGCTGGCTCGGCAAGCCGTTCGAATACGAAGACCTGGAGGCGACCGTGCGCAGGTTCGCGGCGCGTCCCGCACGATGACTCGTGCAGGGCGCGTGTGCCAGCTGATATACCATTTCGATCTTTGGGTTGGTGGTTCCCACCAACCACCAACCGGAGGAGCGACAGATGGCATCGTTTGCGCGGCACGTAGATGTGGAGTGGAACGGCAACTTGATGGAAGGCAATGGCACTGCCAAAGCGGGAACGGGCGCGTTCACGCAGTCGGTCACCTTTCCGAGCCGCATCAACGAGCGTGGAGATGGAAAGACGACACCTGAAGAGCTCCTCGCCGGCGCACACGCCGTGTGCTACGCCATGGTGCTGGCCAACACGATTGGCAAGCAGGGGGGCAAGGCGCGGCGCCTCCGTGTGACGGCAACCGTGACCGGCGACCGCAGCGACGCGGGGCTGAAGGTCGTCTCATCCGACCTCAAGGCCGTCGTCGAAGGGCTCGAGGGAATTGACCCCGGCGGAATCAGCGATTTGGCAAAGAATGCGGAGAAAGGCTGCCCGATTTCGAACGCGATCCGCGGCAACGTTGCCATCTCCGTGGACGCGTCAGCGTCCTGATTGGTAGTGGAACCACGAAGGCCTGCGCCGTGCACGAAGGACACGAAGTTGCTTGCTTCGTGCGTTTCGTGGCTGCTGACGGCCTTCGTGGTGACCACGGCGACGATCCCGATCGTCGCGCAGTCGTTCTCGTCTGAAGGCTTCAGCGTCAGCTACCTCGATCGCAGCGTCGACGCGTGTACCGACTTCTATCAGTTCGCCTGCGGCAAGTGGCTCATCGCCAATCCAGTGCCCGCCGACCGGGCGCGCTACAGCCGTCTGAACGAGCTCGCCGATCGCAACGCCCGCATCGTCCGCGACATCCTCGAGAACGCGGCGTTCACGGCGTCGAGCAGGACGCCCGACGAGGAGAAGATTGGCGACGCGTATGCCGCCTGCATGGATCAAAAGACGATCGAAGCGCGACGGGCGGGGCCGCTCGAACCATTGCTCCGCGAGATCGATGCCGTCAGCAACCGTGAGCAGCTGATTCGGCTTGCGGCGCGTTTCAGCCACGACGGATTTCCATCGTTTCTCACGCTCGGCGCCGCGCCAGACGCACAGGATTCGAGCGTATTCACCGCGGTTCTCGGTCAGGGCGCAATGGGCCTGCCTGACCGCGAGCTTTACCTCAAAGACGACGAGCGCTCGACGATGCTGCGGCGCGAGTATGAGGCGCACGTGCAGCGCATGTTCGAGATTCTCGGTGGAGGGCGGGTGCTTTCGGGCCCGCCAGATAGAGTCGCGCGCGCCGTCATGGATGTCGAAACCGCGATTGCCCGTGGAACGATGGACCGTGTCGAGTTCCGCGATCCGCGACGCCGTAACAATCCGACCACGGTAGCGCAGCTCGCCGAGCTCGCCCCGAACATCGACTTCGCGCTGTATTTCCGCGGAACGGGCGCGCCGTCGTTCTCGCGGCTCAACCTGCTCAACCCGCAATACGTACGCGACATCAGCGCCGCGCTCGCCACGGTGCCGCTCGCCTCATGGAAGGCGTACATGAAGTGGCGGGCCCTCGATGAAATGGCGTCGCTGCTGACCGGGCGATTCGAGCTGGAGCAGTTTCGCTTCAACGGGGAGATCCTGAGCGGCCAGAAAGAAATGCGGCCGCGATGGATGCGCTGCAGCGACGCGGTCGCGGGGCAACCCGGCGCTGACGCGCTCGGGGAGCTGGTTGGCAAGACCTACATTCAGCGGCAATTTGGTCCCGACGCGAAAGCGCGGATGGACCAATTGATTACGACCCTTCAGCAATCCCTTCGACAAAGGCTCACCGAAGTCGACTGGATGACCGCCGAAACGCGCGCACGCGCGCTCGCAAAGCTCGAGGCGAT
>Ga0068860_100003969_pt1 | contig 15194 bp, 13 predicted proteins | sample KBSSwiS32_FD_66597 | JGI IMG/M metagenome (GOLD analysis project Ga0068860, IMG submission 66597) | Switchgrass rhizosphere microbial communities from Kellogg Biological Station, Michigan, USA - KBS Switchgrass S3-2 | ecosystem: Host-associated > Plants > Roots > Rhizosphere > Soil ... | reverse complement strand
CCGGGCCGCTGACGATCGCGCCGTTCGCGATGCGGACGACGCCGGTCACGATCGGCGAGTTCCGTCGCTTCGTGCGGGCGCATCCGCAATGGCGCCGCGATCGCGTCGCCGCGACCTTCGCGGACGCCGGCTACCTGCAGGCATGGCGCACCGCCGACGCTCCCGGCGATGCCGGTGGCGAAGCGCAACCCGTCACGCAGGTCAGCTGGTTCGCCGCCCAGGCCTATTGCGAGGCCGAGGGCGGGCGGCTGCCGACCTGGTCGGAGTGGGAGTACGCGGCCGCTGCCGATGCGACGCGCCGCGACGCGCGCGCCGATCCGGCATGGCGCGCTCGCATCCTCGGCTGGTACTCGAGGCCGGCGAGCGACCCGCTGCCGAAGGTCGGCGGCAAACCGAACGTCTACGGCGTACGCGACCTCCACGGCGTCGTCTGGGAGTGGGTCGACGACTTCAACTCGCTGCTCGTCGACGGCGACAGCCGCACGGGCGGGGATCCCGACAAGCTCAAGTTCTGCGGCGCCGGCGCGATCAACCTGCAGGACCGCGAGAACTACGCCGTGCTCATGCGCGTGGCGCTGCTGTCGTCGCTCAACGCCTCGGACAGCACCGGCAGCCTGGGCTTTCGCTGCGTCCATCCGACTCATTGAGGAGATGACCGTGCAAGCAAACCCGAGCCGAGCCCGTTTCGCGATCCACCGGGCCGCCACCACCGCCGCGGTGCTGGCGCTGGCCCTTGCCGCAAGCGCCCAGGCTGCGCCCGCAGCAGCGCCGTCGAACCGGGCCGTTGCCGGAGGAGCCGTCGCCGCCTTGCCGGCGAACTCGGTCTACCAGCTCGCCGTCGCCCTGACCGACCAGGACGGACACGACTTCCGCCTGGCGGATCGGCGCGGCAAGCCGATGTTGGTGAGCATGTTCTACAGCTCGTGCCAGTTCGTCTGCCCGATGCTCATCGACACGCTGCGCGACACCGAATCCAAGCTCGACGCCGGTGAACGCAACCAGCTGGGCGTGTTGATGGTGAGCATCGATCCGGCGCGCGACACCGTCGCGGTGCTCAGGCGAACGGCCGACGAGCGCGCCATCGCGACGCCGCGCTGGACGATGGCGCGCACCGACGCCGCGAGCGTCCGCAAGCTCGCCGCGGTGCTCGGCATCCAGTACCGTGCACTCGCCGACGGCGAGTTCAACCACACCACGGCGCTCATCCTGCTCGACGCCGACGGGCGCATCGTCGCCCGCAGCTCGCAACTCGGCAACGCCGACCCGGCGTTCGTGCTCAAGGTTCGCCAGACGCTGCAAGCCGCATCGCACTGAGCGAGGCGGCAACTCGCCGTCGCTCAGGCGATGCGACCGAACCAGCGGATCGACAGCGACGCCGCTGCGAGCGCCAGGACCGCCCCGGCCAATGCCAGCAGCGCCGTGAGCTCGGTCTCGCGCGTCTGCACCTGCAGGCGCGAGCCGAGGCCCTGGTAGACGCTGCGCAACTCGTCGGCCGTGCCAGCATGGTAGTACTCGCCGCCGGTCATCCGCGCCACCTCGCGCAGGGTCGGCTCGTCGAGCTGCATGAAGATGGACAGGCCGCCGGGTCCGCCGACGACGCCGTCGACGCTGCCCAGGCCCACCACATGGATGCGCACGCCGCGATCGGCGGCCATCTTCGCGGCGTCCAGGGTGTCGACGCCGGTGGTGCGGCGGCCGTCGCTCAACAGCAGGATCGCGGCGGAGTCGTACGAGCCGGGTGCCACGGGAGTGATCTGCTTCGCCTGCGCGGTGTCCGTGTCGTCGCGGCTGCGCGTGCGCTGGCGCGGACCGAAGGTCATGTCGCCGAGATGGATGCCGTGGTCCGGGAACAGCTCTGCCAGGCAGACGACGATGGCATCGCCGATCGCGGTGCCGTACTGCATCTGGAAGGCGTCGATCGCGCTGACCAGCGAGGCGCGATCGAGCGTCGCCGCCTGGGCGACCTGCGCGGTGCCGGCGAACGTGACGAGGCCGACGTCGATGTTCTTGGGCAAGTCGCGCAGGAACAGCTTCGCCGCTTCCTGCGCCGCCGCGAGGCGGGTCGGCTTGACGTCGCTCACGCGCATGCTCAGCGACACGTCCATGGCGAGCATGATCGATGACCTCGCCCAGGGCAGCGTCAGCGAGGCCGACGGGCGCGCGGCGGCGAACAGCAGCAGCGAACAGGCGACCAGCAGCAATGCGGGCGGCACGTGCCGCCGCCACGGCCGCTCCGATGCCTCGCGAACGACTTCGAGGTTGCTGTAGCGCAGCGCCGCCTTGCCGCGGCGGCGCAGCAGCCATGCGTAGAGCACCGGCAGCAGGGGCACCGCCAGCATCAACCACAGGTACTGGGGCCACAGGAACTTCATGGACTGCCGCTCGCCGATTCGATCGTACTGACAAGCCTCGGTTTCTGCTGGGAGTTCGTCATGCGCCGTCGACCGCCGCAGGGGCGAAGGGCCCTTCTCCGGTCGCCCGCAACCCTGCGACTTCACGCTCCCTTCGCGCCCGCTTCGAACCGCGCGCACGGCTCGGCATCAAGCTGCAGCGATGCAATTCGATCTCATCGTCGTCGGTGCGAGCTTCGCGGGCATCGCCTGCGCACGCGAGGCGGCGCTCAAAGGCCAACGCGTCTGCGTCATCGACCGCAAGCCCCATCCCGGGTCTCGCCTCCACACCACCGGGCTGCTCGTCCGCGAGGTCGCCGAGATCGGCTGGCTCCGGGCGATGCCACCGGCACTGACGCGACCGATCCCCGCGGTGTGCGTCTACGCGCCCTCGCTGCGCCACGTCCGCCTCCAGGCTGCCGGCTACCACTTCCTCGCCACCGACACGGCCGGGTTGCTGCGCTGGATGGTCGAGCAGGCGATGCGCGTGGGCGTCGTGTTCTGCTGGGGCATCGCCTTGTCGTCGCTGACGCGAGAGCAGGGCGGATGGCTCGTCAACCGGTCGTTCCGCGCCCGCTACCTCGTCGGCGCCGACGGGCCGCATTCGAAGGTGGCGAGGCTCTCGGGGCTGAGCAGCAACCGCGAATTCCTCGCCGGCATCGAGCTCGAGTTCGCGGGCGGCAAGCTGCACGACGCGGGAGCGCTCCATTGCCTCGTCGACCGCCGGCTCGCCCCGGGCTACATCGGCTGGGCGTTCGAGGGCGTCGGCGTGTTGCAGGTCGGCGTCGCGCGCCGGCACGCGCGCGGCAGCGCCCCGGACGTCATGCGCCTGCTCGATCGTTTCGCGCCGCTGATCGGCGAGCGCGCGGAACGGCCGAGCGGCACGCGCGCCGGCATGATCCCGTGCGGCGGCGTGCTGCCGCGCGTGTTCGGCGACCGCGTGCTCCTGGTCGGCGACGCCGCAGGGCTGGTCTCGCCGCTCACGGCGGGCGGCATCCACACGGCGCTTCGCTACGGCGGCCTGGCAGGCGCGGCGGCCGCCGACTGGTTGCGCGGCCGCGCCGCCCAGCCGGCGGAAACGCTGCGCGGCCGCTATCCGCGGTTCGCGCTCAAAGGCGGCTTGCGGTGGGCGTTCGATCGCCTCCAGTCCGATCGGCTGACCGAGTGGGCGCTCAAGTCCGACCTGGCCCGATCGGTGGTCGGCCGTCTCTACTTCCACAAGCGCAGCGCGGCGAGCGACATGCTGCCCGCGCCCGAGCGCGCGCCTGCGAAGCCGCGCGCCGAGACGGACCGGGCAGGCTGACCGCGCGACCTCGGAGGCGCGACCTCACGCACCGCGTCGGGTCCGTTGCCCGCACGCACCATGCCGGCGGCGACGCCATCGCGCGCGACCCGCTATTGTCCGAGCGTGTCCAGCAGCCGCGACCGCGAATCCGAACGCATCCTGGCGGGAATCGGCCTGGTCGTCGTCGCGGTCGCGTGCTTCGCGACCCTCGACACCGCCACCAAGGTGTCGACCATCGGCGTGCCGATCCTCATGGGCCTGTGGTTTCGTTACGCCTTCCAGGCCGTGGCGACGACGCTGGTGCTGTTGCCGCGCTACGGCCTGGCGGTGCTGCGAACCGAGCACCCGCGCTTTCAGCTCCTGCGCGGCACGCTGCTGCTGGCGTCGAGCACGCTCGCGTTCCTGAGCCTGCGCTACATGCCGCTCGCCGAGTTCACCTCGATCGTCCTGATCGCTCCGCTCGTCGTGACCCTGCTCGCCGCCACCGCGCTGAAGGAAGAGGTCTCGCGCCTGCGCTGGGCGCTGGTGGCGGGCGGCTTCGCCGGCACCCTCGTCATCCTGCGGCCGGGAGGCACCGTCTTCAGCTGGGCGATCCTGCTGCCGCTTTTGCTCGTGGTCACCAACGCCTCGTTCCAGATCCTCACCAGCCGCCTGGCGCGGACCGAAAAGCCGATCACCATGCACTTCTACACCGGCTGGGTCGGCACCCTCGTGGCGACGATCCCGCTGCCTTTCGTGTGGACCGCGCTGCCGAGCTGGAACTGGTGGGCGCTGCTCTGCCTGATGGGGCTGATGGGGACGGTCGGTCACTTCTTCCTGATCCTCGCCTACCAGCGCGCGCCGGCGTCGACGCTCACCCCGTACCTCTACGCCCAGATCGCCTTCGCGATGATCGGCGGCTGGCTCGTCTTCTCGCACGTTCCCGACGCCGCGTCGCTCGTCGGCATGGCGCTGATCGCCGTCTGCGGTGGCGCCGGAGCCTGGCTGACGGTGCGCGAGCGACGCGAGCCGATCGAGCCGGCGGAGTCGTAGCCCGGCGATCGCGCGGCAGCCGGCGATCACGTCTTGCGCCAGACTACGACCTCGACCCACGTGCGGAGAACGCCATGAACGAAGAGACCTTCAACCTCAGCATTCGCAAGTTCCTGAAGATGGTCGGAGTCAGCTCGCAGCGCGCGATCGAGCAGGCGGTCGCGAAGGCGGTCGCTGCCGGCGAAAAGGGGACCTCGTTCCCCGCGACGATGACGCTCGAGATCCCGGGCCTCAAGCTCGACGTCAAGTTCGACGGCGAGATCAACCTCGGCTGAACGATGTCGCGCCGAACGCTGAGCGTCGACGACGACCTCTACCGCTACCTGCTCGACTACTCGCTTCGCGAGCACCCGGCGCAGGCCGCGCTGCGCGCCGCGACCGCGGCGCATCCGCACGCGGGGATGCAGATCTCGCCCGAGCAGGGCCAGTTCATGGCGCTGCTCGTCAAGCTGCTGGGCGCGCGCCGCGCCGTCGAGATCGGCGTGTTCACGGGCTACAGCGCATTGACGGTCGCGCTCGCGCTTCCCGACGATGGCCGGCTGCTCGCCTGCGACGTCAGCGACGAGTACACGCGCGTCGGCCGGCCGTACTGGGAGCGGGCCGGCGTCGCCCACAAGATCGATCTGCAGCTCGCGCCGGCGCGCGCCACCCTCGACGTGCGCCTCGCCGCAGGCGAGGCAGGGCAGTACGACTTCGCCTTCATCGACGCCGACAAGACGAGCTACGACGCCTACTACGAGCGTTGCCTGCAGCTGCTGCGTCCGGGCGGGCTGATCGCGATCGACAACACCTTGTGGAGCGGCAAGGTGGCGCACCCTGCGGCCGGCGATGCCGACACGGAGGCGTTGCAGGCGCTCAACGCCAAGCTGCGCGACGATGCGCGAATCGACGTGTCGCTGCTTCCGATCGGCGACGGCCTGACGCTCGCGCGCAAGCGCTGACGCGGGCGCCAAGCGCGGATCGGGCGCGAAGCGCCCGGCGTTCTGGCGCGGCCGCTGCGGATCGCATGTCCGATTGCGGCCAGCCGCGCGGCGTCGAGCGCGCGACCATCGGGCATCGACAGCTTCCATCGGACTTGCCATGCCCTCCTTCCAGATCGTCGGCTTGTCGCCGGCGCCCTTCGAGCCCTTGTTCGCGCTCTCGTCCGACGAGCTTTCGGCGCGTGGCATGCGCCGGGTCCGCGCCAGCGCAGGCGCCGGCTATCCGTGCCGCGTCGGCCTCGCCGATGCCGATGCCGGCGACGAGTTGCTGCTCCTGCCGTACCAGCACCAGCCGGCGAACTCGCCGTACCGCGCGTCCGGTCCGATCTACGTGAAGGTCGGCGCGCGCCAGCGCACGATGGCCGTCGGCGAGATCCCGGAGTCGGTGCGGCGGCGCCAGATCTCGCTGCGCGCCTACGACGCCGACGACATGATCGTCGACGCCGAGGTCTGCGCGGGCGAATCGGTCGGCGCCGAGATCGAGCGGCTGCTGCGGGACCCGGTCGTCCGCTATCTCCATCTCCACAACGCCAAGCGCGGCTGCTACTCGTGCCTCGTTCGACGCGTCCCATGAAGCTTGGCTAGGATGCTGCGGTCGGTGCCTCGGCCGGGAAGTCCTCGGCGCCTGGAGCGCCGCCGGACACTCGAACGGAGACAACGATGATCGACTCACGATGGCTGGGCGCGCTCGCGCTCGCCGGCGCCGCTTCCGTGCACGCGCAGCCGCTTCCCACCGCCGCGCCCGAGAGCGTCGGCATGTCGAGCGAGCGGCTGCGTCGCATCGAGACGTTCTTCGCCGGCGAGATCGAGCGCAACCGCGTTCCCGGCGCCGTCGTCGCGATCGCGCGCCAGGGCAAGCTCGTCTACTTCAAGGCGTTCGGCTTCGCCGACAAGGCGCGCGGCGTGGCGGCGACGACCGACACCGTCTTCCAGCTGGCGTCGATGACCAAGCCGATGGTCGCCGTCGGCGCGCTGGCGCTGACCGAGCAGGCCCGCCTGCCGCTGCAGGGCAAGCTCGCCGACTACTTCCCGGCATTCGCGACGATGCAGGTCGGCGTTCCCGGCGCCGACGGCAAGTTCACGCTCGAGGCACAGAAGCGGCCGATCCTGGTCCACGACCTGTTCCGGCACACCTCGGGCCTCACCTACGGCGGCCGTCCCGATGCCGGCAGCCCGATCGCCGCCCTGTGGCCGAGCGGCGGCGCGGCGTCGTACATGGGCACCGCGGTCGAGATGACCGAAGCGCTGACGAAGCTGCCGCTCGTCTACCAGCCCGGCACGGTCTTCGAGTACGGCCTGTCGTTCGACGTCCTCGGCGCCGTGGTCGAGAAGATCACCGGCAAGCCGCTCGGCGGCCACCTCGCCGACACGGTGTGGAAGCCGCTGAAGATGAATGACACGACGTTCCGGCCGAGCGACGCGCAGCGCGCGCGCTTCGCCCACCCGTTGCCGATCAATCCGATCGACGGCAAGCCGCAGCGGATCGGGGGAATCGACCGGCTGGCGACGTTCGACTGCGGCGGCGCGTGCGCCTTCGGCACGATGGGCGACTACGTCCGCTTCGGCCAGATGCTCCTCAACGGTGGCAGCCTCGACGGCGTGCAGGTGCTGAGCCCCGCCTTCGTCCAGCTGATGACGAGCAACCATCTCGGCGCCGGCATCCAGAACCGCGTCGCCGCGGTCGAGCCGCACCGCGACGGCTACGGCTTCGGACTCGGCGTCGCCGTGCGACTGCAGCCCGGCCTCGCCGCCGTGCCGGGGAGCCCGGGCGAGTACAGCTGGAACGGCGCCAACGGCACCGGCTTCTTCGTCGATCCGAAGGAGCAGCTCGTCGTCGCCTTCGGCACGGCGGCTCCCGGCGAGATCCGCAAGTACTACCGCGAGCAGATGCAGGACCTGGTCTACGGCGCGCTGACGCGAAGCGCGCTCTGAGGGCAGCGCCGCCGCTGCGTTCCCGAAGTCCGGCGATTGCGCTGGACGTGACCGATGTCACGTCGGGCGCGCGCCGCGGCCGCGCGGCCGGCGCGATCCCCCTTGGTCGCAGGGGGGCCGGCTGTCGGGATCCCCGCGCGCACGGGGGTCCTGCGCCGCGCGGGGCTCGCTTACGCTGCGGGCCTTCGTCGAGCCCAGGTCGGGTGTCGATTCCACCTGCGGGGCTGGTCATGCTGAATCGATTCCTGTTCCTGCTCGTCGCCGTCATCTCGCCGGCCTCGTCGGTCGCGATGCTCTTCCGCGGCCATGCTGCCGACGTCAGCTTCGCCGAGCGCGGGCCGTGCCTGGCGCTGGCGGTGGTCGCCTTGATGCTCGCGGGCCTCCATGCCCGCCCGACGACGGATCGTTCAGCGCCCTTCGAAGCCGCCATGTGGCTCGGGCTCGCGAGCTTGCTCGGCGTCGCCGCGTTCGCCTCACCGCAGCTCGGCGTCTGGTCGATCGTCGCGCTGGTGACGCTGATCGGGACGTCGATCGTCCGTCTCGCCGGTCGCGCCCGCAGCCGTTCGCTGGCCGCACGGGCGCTGCGCCGTCTCGCCGCCGCCTGACGCTCAGGCCTTCAGCAGGTCGTTCTGCTCCTCGGCGACGAGCCGCTCGAGGATGCGGCGGGCCTCGAACCCACCCATGTCGATGTTCAGGCGCATCAGGTGGCGGCTCGGCTGCTCGGCGAGATTTCGCTGCTGCGCCTCGAGGATGCCGACGTCCTCGCCGAAGATCGCCGCCTGGCCGCTCCTGATCGTTTCGGTGAGCGCCTTGTCCTCGACGTTGAAGTTGCGCGCCATGCCCCAGAAGTACCAGATCGACGTGTCGGTCTCGGGGGTGATGAAGTCGACGACGATGCTCGACACCTTCCGGTCGGCAGGCGCGTCGTAGCCGCCGTGGCCGGCGTGGGCGACGCCGACCTCGATCATCACGTGGCTCGGCGGCACGAAGCGGCAGATCTGCCAGCGATCGACCGGCACGTCGTCGGCGAGGTGGTTGCCGCGCAGCGCGGCGCGCCAGAACGGCGGCGCGGCGATGCCGCTCATGAAGCGGCTCGTGATCGCGGAATCGCCTTCGACGCGCGTCGCAGGCGCCGCTTCCTCGATCTCGGGCTGGCCGATGCTGGTCGCGTGCACGTAGGTCTCGTGGGTCAGGTCCATGAGGTTGTCGATCATCAGCCGGTAGTCGCACTTCACGTGGTACAGGCCGCCGGCGTAGGCCCACTCCGGGCTCTCGGCCCACGGCAGCGGGTGCAGGAGCGCCGGATCGGCGGCGCTCTTCTCGCCCGGCCAGACCCAGACGAAGCCGTGCCGCTCGAGTGCCGGGTACGAGCGGATCGTCGGCCGCACGCGCTGCCCCGGCATGCTGACGCAGCGGCCGTCGCCGCCCATGACGAGGCCGTGATAGCCGCAGACGATGCGGCCGTCGGCGCGGATGCTGCCGAGCGAAAGCGGCGCGCCGCGGTGCGGGCAGAAGTCCTCGAGCGCGGCGATCGCGCCACCCTCGCTGCGAAACAGCACCATGCGCTGGCCGCAGATCGTGCGACCGAGCGGCGCGCCGGCGATCTCGTCGGCCGTGCAGGCGACGTACCAGGCGTTGCGAACGTACATGCGACCTCCGTCGCCCGCGCGGCGCGGCGGGCGTCCGTCGCTTATACCGCCGCTTCGGCGGTCCCTGCCGGCGTCATGACGCCGCCCATCTCGGCGGCTCGCGCCTCAGCGGCTCGCCGACTTGCTGCCCTTGACCGCGGCGTCGGTCGACTCCGCCATCTTCAGGTGATCTTCGAGCGTCGGCAGCGTCTTGGCGGCGAACGACTTCACCTCGCTGTCCTTGCCCGAGCTCGCCTCCTTCTTGAATTCGGCGACGTCCTGCTTGTGGTCGGCGACCATGTCGTCCATGTAGGCCCGGTCGAACTGCGCGCCCGAGAGCTTCTGCATCTTGTCCATCTTGGCCTTGTGCTTGGCGTCGAGGTCGGTCGGCAGGGTGATGCCCTTGCTGCTCGCGATCTGCTTCAGCTCGTCGTTGGCCTTCGAGTGGTCCTCGACCATGCGCGCTCCGAACTGCTTGACCTGATCGCTCGAGCCCTTCTCCAGTGCCATCTTGCCCATGTTGACCTCGGCCAGGCCGCCGACCGCGGCCTTCTCGACAAAGGCCTTGTCTGCCGCCGGGATCGAGGCCGTGGCACCCGCCTTCATGTTCGAAGCCGACGGCGGGCTCGTGCCCTGCGCTGCCGCGACTCCGGCGGCAAGGAAGAAGGCCAGGCCGATGCCGGCCGAAAGGGTCGATGAACGATGGCTCTGCTGCGACATGCGCTGCTCCCTGGTAAGTGGATGCAGCGAATCGGCAAACCATGTGCCCCGGCGGGGCGCGACCGGCCGCCTGCCAGGCAGGCCCGCGACCGCCGGCGTCGACGCGTCAGCTCAGCGAATCGTCCTCGGATTGGCGCGCGAGGGCGATCAGCCCGGCGATGACCGCGCCCGCCACGGCGAGGCCGAGGGCGGTGCGGGCCGGTTCCTCTTTCGCATACGCGGCAGCGGCATCGAGCTGCGGCTTGATCTTCTCGACCACCGGCGCTGCCTGGTCGCGCACCTTCTTCCACGTGTCGGCGACCGACTCGGTGACGCTGTCGGCGGCGGCCGAGGCGCGCTTCTGGGTCGCCCCGAGCGCGTCGACAGCCCGCTTCTGGGTCGTGCCGAGCGCGTCGGCAGCGCGCTTCTGGGTCGCCTCGAGCGCGTCGAGCGCCATGGTCTGGGCGCTGTCGGCGAGGTCGAGTGCGGCGTCGCGGATCGCCGCCATCGCCGAGCGGCCGGCCGAGGCGCCGGGCACCTGCGAGCGCCCGCTCGAGCGGACCATGAGGGCGACCAGTCCCATCAGCGCCGCACCCGCCGCCGCCGAGATGAGGAGCGCCTTGGTCGGCTCGTCGCGAACATAGGTCGAGACGGCGGCGATCTGCGGCTGGATCCGCTCGACGACGGCGTCGGCCTGCTCGCGCAGCTTCTGGACCGCCGTCCGGGTCTCGTTGCCCTCGTCGGCGGCGGTGGGCTCTTGGGCGGCGGTGGAGGTGTTGGTGGCCATGGCGTTCTCGCGGCAAGGTGGAGCGGCGGAGTGTCGCTCGTTTCGACAACGTTATTAGACCGCCGGGGCGAGGTATGTGGGACAAGCAGGCGGCCGCCGGTAAGACATCGCCGACGAAGGGAAGGCGACTCTGAATATCATCGCCGTTTCGCCCTCCCCGGCGTTGCCCGCCGCGCCGCCGCGAGTCTCCGATGTCGATGGTCCAGCTTGCGCTGAAGCGCCCGTACACGTTCATCGTCATGGCGATGCTGATCGTGCTGGCGACGCCGTTCGCGTTGCTCAACATGGCGACCGACATCTTTCCCGAGATCAACATTCCGGTGATCTCGATCATCTGGAACTACAACGGCCTGCCGGCGACCGAGATGGGCCAGCGCATCGCGGCGCAGAACGAGCGCAGCCTGACGACGACGGTGAGCGACATCGAGCACATCGAGTCGACGTCGCTCGCCGGCATCTCGATCATCAAGGTGTTCTTCCAGCCGACCGCCAACATCCAGACCGCGATCGCCCAGGTCGTCGCGATCGAGCAGACCCAGCTGCGCCAGCTGCCGCCCGGCATCACGCCGCCGCTGATCATCAAGTACTCGGCGTCGAGCATCCCGGTCGTCCAGCTCGGCATGGCGAGCGCGACGCTGCCCGAGCAGACCGTGTTCGACGCGGCGATCAACATCCTGCGCCCGCAGCTGATCACGATCCCCGGCATCGCGATCCCTTTTCCCTACGGCGGCAAGAACCGCCTGATCTCGGTCGACCTCGACATGCAGGCGCTGCAGGCGCGCGGCCTGGCGCCGGCCGACGTCGTCAACGCCGTCAACCTGCAGAACCTGATCCTGCCGTCGGGAACTGCCAAGTTCGGCGACACCGAATACGCAGTGCGGATGAACGGGTCGCCGGAAGCGATCGCGGGCCTCAACGACCTGCCGGTGAAGACGAGCGGCGGCACGACGACCTACCTGCGCGACGTCGCCCAGGTGCGCGACGGCTTCTCGCCGCAGACCAACATCGTTCGCAAGGACGGCGCGCGCGGAGTCCTGCTCTCGGTGCTCAAGAACGGCGGCGCGTCGACGCTCGACATCGTCGCCAACCTGAAGGCGCTGCTGCCTCAGGTCCAGCCGCTCCTGCCCGGCGACGTCAAGGTGACACCGCTGTTCGACCAGTCGGTGTTCGTCAAGGCGGCGGTGCAGGGGGTCGTCTTCGAGGCGCTGATCGCCGCCGGCCTGACCGCCGTGATGGTCCTGCTCTTCCTCGGCAACTGGCGCTCGACGCTGATCATCGCGCTGACCATCCCGCTCTCGATCCTCGCCTCGATCCTGGTCCTGCAGATGCTCGGCGAGACGCTCAACCTGATGACGCTCGGCGGCCTCGCGCTCTCGGTCGGCATCCTCGTCGATCAGGCGATCGTGACGATCGAGAACATCGAGCGCCACCTGCACCTGGGCCAGCCGCTCGAGGAGGCGATCGTCATCGGCGCGGGCGAGATCGGCGTGCCGGCGTTCGTCTCGACGCTCTGCATCTGCATCGTCTTCGTGCCGATGTTCTTCCTCTCCGGCGTCGCGCGCTTCCTGTTCGTTCCGCTCGCCGAAGCCGTCGTCATCGCGATGATCGCGTCGTACATCCTGTCGCGAACGCTCGTCCCGACGCTGGTGATGCTGCTCATGCGCGCCACGCACGGCGACGGCAAGCCCGAGGACGCAGCGCGGCCGAGCCCGCTGCAGCGCGTCTACCGCGCCTTCGACCGTCAGTTCGAGCGCGTCCGCGGCGCCTACACGGTGACCTTGTCGGGCCTGCTCGAGAAGCGCGGCGTTTTCGGCGTCGGCTTCCTCGTCTTCTGTTTGCTGTCGTGCGGCCTCTATCCGTTCCTCGGCCGCGACTTCTTTCCGAGCGTCGATGCCGGCCAGATCCGCCTGCACCTGCGCGCGCCCACCGGAACGCGGATCGAGGAGACGGCGCGCCTGGCCGACGACGTCGAGGCGGCGATCCGCCAGCTGATCCCGAAGGACCAGCTCGAGACGATCCTCGACAACCTCGGCGTTCCGAACAGCGGCATCAACCTGTCGTACAGCAACGCCGGGACGATCGGCACGCTCGACGGCGAGATCCAGCTGTCGCTGAAGGAGGGGCATCGGCCGACCGAGGAGTTCGTGAGCCTCCTGCGCGCCGAGCTGCCGAAGCGCTTCCCGGGGATCGAGTTCTTCTTCCAGCCTGCCGACATCGTCACCCAGATCCTCAACTTCGGCCTGCCGGCGGCGATCGACGTCCAGCTGACGGGCAACGACCAGCGCGGCAACGCGGTCGTCGCCGCCGACCTGGTCAAGCGCATCAAGCAGATTCCCGGCGCGGTCGACGCGCACGTGCACCAGCGCCTCGACGCGCCGGCGGTGAACCTGCAGATGGACCGCACGCGCCTGCAGCAGATGGGCCTGTCGGCGCAGAACGTCGGCCAGAACGTCCTCGTCTCGCTCTCCGGCAGCTCGCAGACGGCGCCCGCGTTCTGGCTCAACCCGGCGAACGGTGTCGTCTACTCGATCGCCGTGCAGGCGCCGCAGTACCGCGTCGATTCGCTCGACGCGCTCCTCAACGTGCCGGTCGCCGGCACCGGCGCGCCGGGCACGTCGACGGCGGCGGTGTCGACTCAGCTGCTCGGCAACCTGGTCGAGGCGACGTCGGCGCGCCAGGCCGCGGTCGTCTCGCGCTACAACATCACGCCGGCGATCGACGTCTACGTCGGCGTCCAGGGCACCGATCTCGCGAGCGTCGCTTCACGCGTGCAGGCGCTCGTCGACGAGGCGCGGCCGAAGCTGCCCAAGGGCAGCCAGATCGTCCTGCGCGGCCAGGTGCAGACGATGCAGTCGTCGTTCATCGGCCTCGGCGTCGGCCTGGCGATGGCGATCGTCCTCGTCTACCTGCTGATCGTCGTCAACTTCCAGTCGTGGATCGACGCATTCATCATCGTCGCTGCGTTGCCCGCGGCGCTCGCGGGGATCGCCTGGATGCTCTTCATCAGCGGCACGACGTTGTCGGTGCCGGCGCTGACCGGGGCGATCATGACGATGGGCGTCGCGACCGCGAACAGCATCCTGCTCGTCTCGTTCGCGCGCCAGCGCCAGCAGGAAGGCGCGGCGCCTGCGCTCGCCGCGCTCGAGGCCGGCTCGACGCGGATCCGGCCGGTGCTGATGACAGCGCTGGCGATGATCATCGGCATGATCCCGATGGCGCTCGGCATCGGCGAAGGCGCCGAGCAGAACGCGCCGCTCGGACGCGCCGTCATCGGCGGCCTGCTGTTCGCGACGGTGTCGACGCTGCTCTTCGTTCCGGTCGTCTTCGCCGGCGTGCATGACCGGCTCGTGCGCCACCGCGCCCACCGGGCCGCCCGCGCCGGCAGCGCGCCGGCAGCCACGTTGCAGAGCGCCGAGTGATGGCCGAGCACCCCGCACCGTTGCCCGCCGATCCGGCCCCGCCGATCGATGCCGCGCAGCGCGCCCGCGTCGCGCGCGGCACGCGCATCGCCGTCATCGTCGTTCTCGTGCTGCTCGTCGTCGGCGCCGGCCGGACGATCCTCAGCCGGATGGCGAACGCCAAGGTCCTCGACGCCAACGTCAGCGAGGGCGCGGTGCAATACGTCAAGACGACGGTCGTCCGCACGACCGAGGGCGGCCAGACGCTCGCCCTGCCCGGATCGCTGCAGGGCTTCCAGCAGGCGCCGCTGGCGGCGCGCTCGGCCGGCTACGTCAAGCGCTGGACCAAGGACATCGGCAGCCACGTCACCAAGGGCGAGCTGCTCGCGGTCATCGAGTCGCCCGAGATCGACCAGCAGCTGTCGCAGGCCGAAGCGGCGCGCGGCCAGACGGCGGCGAGCCTCGCGCTCGCGAAGAGCACGGTCGAGCGCTGGGAAGCGCTGCGCAAGAAGGACGTCGTCTCGCAGCAGGAGCTCGACGAGCGGCGCAGCGGCCTGACGCAGGCAACGGCGAACCTGGCCGCCGCCGACGCCAACGTGCAGCGGCTGCGCCAGCTCCAGGGCTTCACCCGCATCACGGCGCCGTTCGACGGCGTCATCACGAGGCGCAACGTCGATGTCGGCGACCTCATCGATTCGAGCGGCAAGACGCTGTTCGTGCTGACGCAAATGGATCCGCTGCGCGTCTACGTCAACGTGCCGCAGTCGTACGCGCAGCTCGTCCGGCCGGGGCAGAAGGTCGTGATCACGCAGTCGGAGCTGCGCGGCCAGTCGTTCTCCGGCGAAGTCGCGCGCACATCGGCGTCGATCGATCCGGCGACGCGGACGATGCAGGTCGAGATCGCGCTGCCGAACAAGGACGGCATCCTTCTGCCGGGCGCCTACGTCCAGGTCGAGCTGCCGCTGGCGGGCAGCCGCACCCTGGTCGTGCCGACCAACGTCCTGCTCTTTCGCGCCGAGGGAACTCGCGTCGCCGCCGTCGACGCGGCGAACAAGGTCCGCCT